>NPIF01000900.1_pt1 | contig 79035 bp, 53 predicted proteins | sample 8637461 | NCBI WGS metagenome assembly NPIF01 (sample SAMN07420641, study PRJNA396082) | bioreactor metagenome | isolation source: sample BR12 brine-fed electro-methanogenic bioreactor BR | place: Japan: Kochi | collected 2016-12-09 | reverse complement strand
GCGAGGTCGCAGACGTCGAGCAGCCCGTTGGCGTTGCAGTCGTTGCCGGCCAATTCACAATCGTCGGGGACGCGGTTCGCATTGCAGTCGTTGCCGACGAGTTCACATTCGTCGGGCGCGCCGTTGCCCTGGCAGTCGGCGCTGGTCCCCGCGGCGATGTCGCACGAATCGAGGACCTGGTTGGCGTTGCAGTCGCGGCCGGCAAGTTCGCACTCGTCGGGCACCTCGCTGTCGTCGCAGTCGGTGCTCGCGCCGTAGATGATGTCGCATTCGTCCGGGGTGGCGTTGGCGTTGCAGTCGGCGCTGGCGCCGGAGGCGATGTCGCAGACATCGAGAACGCCGTTGATGTTGCAGTCCGCGCCGGCAAGCTGGCATTCGTCGGGGATGCCGTCGGCGTTGCAGTCCGGGCTGGCGCCCGAATCGACGTCACACTCGTCGGGCGTTGCGTTGGCGTTGCAGTCGGGGCTGCTGCCGGCCGCCAGGTCGCAGACGTCGAGGACTTGGTTGTCGTTGCAGTCCCGGCCCGGCAGTTCGCAGCTATCGGGCACGCCGCTGGCGTCACAGTCGCCGGCCGCGCCGGACGCCAGATCGCAACTGTCGGGGATGCCGTTGGCGTTGCAGTCGGCGGCCGCACCGGTGGCGATGTCGCATTCGTCGGGAATGTCGTTGGCATTGCAGTCCGGGCTTTGGCCCGTGGCCAGGTCGCAACTGTCCGGGACGCCGTTGGCGTTGCAATCGGTGCTGGCGCCGTTCGCGATGTCGCATTCGTCGGGCACCTCGTTGGCATTGCAATCGGCGCTACTGCCGGCGGCGATGTCGCACTCGTCAGGCAGGTCGTTGGCGTTGCAGTCGCTGCTCACGCCGGCGGCCAGGTCACAGACGTCAAGAACGCCGTTCGCGTTGCAGTCGGCTTCGGCCAACTGGCACTCGTCGGGGATGGCATCGAGGTTGCAATCGGTGCTGGCGCCGGCGGCGAGGTCGCATTCGTCGGGGCGGCCGTTGACGTTGCAGTCCGCGCTGGTTCCGCCAGCGATGTCGCACTCATCAGGGAGCACGTTGGCGTTACAGTCGGGGCTGGTGCCGGCGGCGAGATCGCAGGCATCGAGGATGACGTTGTCATTGCAGTCGCGGCCGGCGAGTTCGCAGAGGTCGATCGCGCCGTTGGAGTCGCAATCGCGGTCGGCGCCCATGGCCAGGTCGCACTCGTCGGGGCGATTGTTGAAGTTGCAATCGGCGCTGGTTCCGGCGGCGATGTCGCAGGCGTCGACGACGCCGTTGGCGTTGCAATCGCGGGCGGCGAGTTCGCACTCGTCGGGAACGAGGTTGCCGTCGCAATCCTCGGCCGTCCCGCCGCTGACATCGCAGGCGTCGGGAACGCCGTTGGCATTGCAGCCGTAGGCTGCGCCGCCGGCGATGTCGCAGACGTCGAGGACGCCGTTGGCATTGCAGTCATTGCCGGCAAGCTCGCAGTCGTCGGGCATCTGGTTGGCGTCGCAGTCGTTGTCGGCCAGCTCGCACTCGTCGGGCAGGCCGTTGGGCTGGCAGTCGGCGCTGACACCCTCGGCGAGGTCACAGACGTCAAGCTGCCCGTTGGCGTTGCAGTCGTTGCCGGGTAGCTGGCAGCCGTCGGGGACGGCGTTGTCGTCGCAGTCGACAGCGGTGCCGGCGGCGATGTCACACTCATCGGGCACGCCGGCGGCATCGCAGTCGGCGCTGGTGCCGTAGGCCAGATCGCAGAGATCGTGCACGCCGTTGGCGTTGCAGTCGCGCGGGTCGTGGACGCACTCGTCGGGTACGCCGTCAAAATCGCAGTCGCGGCTGGCGCCCGCGGCGATGTCGCATTCGTCGGGCAGCGCGTTGGCGTTGCAGTCGTTGCCGGCAAGCTCGCAATCGTCGGGCACGCCGCTGGCGTTGCAGTCATTGCCGGCAAGCTGGCACTCGTCGGGCACACCGTCGGCGTTGCAGTCGGGGCTCAGGCCGTCGTCGACGTCGCAATCATCGGGCCGGAAATTCTGGTTGCAGTCGGGCGCGCTTCCGGCGGCGACGTCGCAGATGTCGAGCGCGCCGTTGGCGTTGCAGTCATTGCCGGCAAGCTGGCAGTCATCGGGGACGAGGTTGCCGTCGCAATCGTTGCCGGCGAGCTGGCACTCGTCGGGAATGCCGTCGACGTTGCAGTCGGCGCCAAGAAGCTGGCACTCATCCGGCACGCCGTCGGCCTGGCAGTCGTTGCTGGCGCCGGTGTGGATGTCGCACCCGTCGATCACGCCGTTGAGGTTGCAGTCCTCGATTGGGTATTCACAATCATCGGGTACGCCAGTGGCGTTGCAGTCGCCGCCGATCAACTGGCATTCATCGGGTACGCCGTCCGGCTGGCAGTCGCTGCTGGTCCCGGCGAGCAAGTCGCAGACGTCGGGGGCGCCGTTGGTGTTGCAATCGGGCCCGAGATCCTCGCACTCGTCGAGGACGCCGTTGCTGTTGCAGTCGGCGCCGGCGAGCTCCTCGTCGTCGGGCACGCCGTTGGTGTTGCAATCGGCGTAGTGTTCGCATTCGTCGAGCACGCCGTTGTCGTTGGCGTCGATGCCCCCGGCGGCGATGTCGCAATCGTCGGGAAAAAAGTTGGTGTTGCAGTCGTTGAGCGCGAGCTGGCAGTCATCGGGAATGCCGTCAAAGTTGCAATCGCTGCTCAGGCCGGTGGCGATGTCGCAGTCGTCGGGCATCTTGTTGAAGTTGCAATCGGGGGCGCCGGCGGCGGTTTCGGCCGCATCCAGAATGTTGTTGCTGTTGCAGTCGACCCTCTCGATGCGGACGTAGTAGACGTCCTGCTCGCCGTTGAAGGTCGCGGCGTAGGCGAGGTGGGCGCCGGCGTTGTCGGAGATCATCTGGTAGTAGTCGCCGAGCTTCATCTGGGTGGGCCAGCCGTCCCAGTGGTTGAAGGGCTTGGTGACCGCGACCGGCGTGGACCAGGTGTCGCCGCCGTCGAGCGAGTAGGCGTAAAATAGCTGCGATTCGTTGACGGTGGGATGGTTGTCGGTTTCGTTCCAGGCGGCGTCGAGCCGGCCGTTGGGCGCAATGGACAGCGTGCCGAACCACTGCCAGGGATAATCCTGGGTGGTGGGCGCGATCGCGTCGGGGCGAAGGTCGATGGGCGGCGTCCACGACGCCCCGCCGTCCTCGCTGCGGACCAGGTGGAGGTCCAGATCGTCGTCGCCGGGCGGATCCACCGAGCAGAGCATGTAGACGTGCCCGCGGCGCGGACCCGCGGTGGCGTTCACGGCCAGCCAGGGTTGTCCGAGCAGACCGCGCGGGTTCGGGCCGTATCCCAGCGAGTAGGGCATCGAGCCGCCGAGGTTGACTTCCGCGGCGCTGCTGAAGGCGAGCGGCTCGCCGGGATCGCACGCGGTGACGGATTTCGCCACGATGAACTGCGACGGGGCATCGAGTTCCTTGCCCGACACGTAGACTTCGCCCTCGGGCCCGACGGCGATGGTGCCCCAGATGGGTTGGCCGGGGATGGGAATGGGCTGATCGAAGGTAACACCGCCATCGGTGGAGCGGGTGAACCAGTTGTCGCCGCAGCAGCCGATGTCATCCCAGGCGGCGTAGAGGTGGCCTTCGCCGGGCCCGTCGGTGACATCGATCGCCATCCAGGGTTTGTCGCCGCCGTACGCGGGAATGGGCGCCGACCAGGTCACGCCGGCATCAAGGGAGATGAACAACTGGCAGGTGTAGTCGGCGGTGAGGCTGTAGAAGTAGAAGACGCCGTCGTTGCCGACGGCCAACACGGGATCGCTGCGGTAGATGCCGGGATCAATCGCGCCGGGAAAGGTCCAGGTGTCGCCGCCGTCGTGGCTGTAGGCCCAACCGGCTTGGCGAAACCCGGAAGTCACCGAGTCGAACTGCCGCCACGCAATGACCATGCGGTCGGGATCGGTGGGATCGACGGCCAGGGTGGGTTCGTTGGCCGCATCGCCGGGGATATTGTCGCCCCAGGGGTCGACGTTGACCTGGACGCTGACGAATCCGTTGGTATCGATCGAACGGGCGCGGAGGCCCCCCTCTGGTTGCATCGCCTCCGGAGGGATCAGCTCAGCGCCTTCGTGGCCGTGCTGCGCGTACTCTTCCGGTCCGATCGGCGCGACCCGTACCGGGTCGGCCGCCATCGCCTGACTCCACACCAAGACCAATGCCCATGCAGTGGCCGCCGGCGGGAGCGCCCTCCTCGCGGATTTCATGGATGCGCGCACCTCGATTTGTCGCCGCAGCGGCCGCACCTGCCGCCTTGGCCAGCCGTCGTGTCGTAAGTCCCCAAAGCGTCGAGTCCGACAGTGGCGATCGGCCCGACGCCCCTTCAGTCTGCCTATGCTACCAGGAAGCGGAGACCAGTTTCAATCCGTAGAGACCATCGGGCCTGGAGCACTGGAAAGGCCGTGGCGGGCGGAATTAAGGTCAGAATGGGAGACATCAATGCAGAAGCCCGCGCTTCCCCGGAACGCGCGGGCCTCTGAAACCATGCGCAGATTGGTGTGTACTCGGCATTTGGCCGGCTGGATCAGTTCCCCATGAAGAAGGGGCCGCCGATTTGTTCGTGTACCTCGATGGGTGCGCGAACCACGATATGGCGCTTGTAGGCGCGGATGGTGTTGCGGCCGCCGTTTTCCGACCACTCGTCGGGTTCGATGGTATTGCGGATGAGCTCGACGATCTCTTCCATGCGTTCTTCGAGGGACTTGTCTTCGCCTTCGTCGTCTTCTTCGTCGCCGCCTTCAAAGGGATTTTGTCCGGCGAGTTGACTTCCGCCCATGCCGCCACCCATACCCCCCATCATGCCGCCGCCGAAGCCGCCCATGCCGCCACCCATGCCACCGCCCATACCGCCACCCATGCCGCCACCCATGCCACCGCCCATACCGCCACCCATGCCCCCTCCCATGCCCCCTCCCATGCCCCCGCCGCCGCCACCACCGCCGCCGCCACCGAGGTCGATGGAGGGACCGGTGAAGTCCGGGATTTGCAGGATGAGGTCGCTGGCGTCATACACGCGGACGTACAGGTCTTCGTTGAAGTCTTCGCGGGTTGAGATCTTGATGGTGTTGCCGATGCCATGGAAGCGGAGTTCTGCGAATTGGGAAATCAACTCGAGTGTTTCGCTGAGGATCTGCCCGACGGTCGCGTTGCGCATGCGCAGGGAGACGGGGGTGTCCGGGTCGATGCCCTGGGCCTCGAGCGCGCGCCAGACGACGATGACATCGATGGGGCCTTGCTCTTCCAGCCATTCGACGACGCTCTCGAGCGCGACTTCGTCCCATTCGATCAGGTCGACCCGCTGATTGAGGACAGCCACCACGGGTGAGCGGGAGGCGCGGGGCGTGCGGGCAGCGGCCGGCCTGTCCGGCGCGGGCGCCGAGCGATTGGCCACCGGTTGCCGAGGCGTGTTGGATACGGGCCGCTGGGCCCAGATCGGGGTTGATGCGAGAAGCAGCGCGGCAATGGCACAAGTGAGCGAGGTTCGCATGGACAGGATCTCCGTGTTAATGCGACAGCCCGGGTGTGACCTGTGCGTTTTCGCGACGGCAGGTCACCGTGCGTGAGTGTAGCGAAGCACAGCGGGGACCACCATGGCCCATGGGGGTACGTGGCGTCCGGAAGCGGACCGAGCCACGCTACTACTATAAACAATAGTACGTCGCAGTCGCACGCGGGTCAAGTCAGGGGCGTTTTTTGCGCCCCAGCCCGCCAGAGGAACGGATCCTGCGAGGCGACCGCCGGGCTTCGCGGCGCTCGCACAGGCAATCTGCCGACGGAGATGGCACGGGAAAAGTTCTTGCTTGACATGACGAGGGCATCCGCCCACAATCGGGCTATCGGAGCATCGGGCGACTCACGTTGTGAAAGCGGAGCATTATCGGGCTCGCCCGGATAGCAACCGCGTTTTTCCGAACGAGAAAGAAAAGACCCACTCACTAGCCCATCCCCCATGGGCTAGTTACCCCCCAAGGCCCGGCCCACCCCGCCGGGCCTCGTTTTTTTGCGCTCATCGCGGCGGCTGAAATTGGAGTGGTCTGCGGTCCCGGCCCGCTGCCTGTCTCGCGGCCCGGGCTGGCCGTGGGGCAACTGCCTACGGGCCTGGAGGATGGGAATGTTCATCTTGAAATAGTACCCTACGGGTGCTATATATCCTCCTGGTATCGGAAAGCGTCCCGCGGGCGATGGGCGTCCGGAGCGATCGCGGCTTCTTTGTGCCGCGGGGGCGTGCGACTGATGTGCAATCTGCACTGTGGCAGGTCTTGAGCGGGCAGACGGCACAGACAGGAGCGTGGCGAACGGCATGCTGTCTCTGACGCGGAAATCAGACTACGCCCTGGTGGCGCTGACGCACTTGGCGCGCAGCGGCGACGCGGTGAGCAGTGCCCGGGAGATCGCGGATGCGTATCGCATTCCGCTTCCGATCCTGATGAACATTCTGAAGACGCTCAGTCGAAGCGGCATCGTGACGAGCGTTCGCGGCGCCCGAGGCGGATACCGCCTGGCGCTGGCGGCGGCAGACGTGTCGCTGCACATGGTGATCGAGGCGATCGAAGGGCCGGTGCACCTGTTCCCCTGCTCGCAGCACAGCGGGGGCGAAGGCTCGTGTTGCGAGCGGCAACGGTGGTGCCCGGTGACCATTCCCGCACGCAAGGTGAGCGGGCGTTTGCAGGAGTTTCTCGAGGGCGTGTCCCTGGCGGAGATCGCGGGCGAACCCGCGGAGAAGCCGGGACCGGTGGCGATCAATCTGTAAGGAGTCCACGACCGATGGCGATGGTTTATCTGGACAACAACGCGACGACTCCGCTGGATCCGCGGGTGCTCGACGCGATGATGCCGTACCTGCAAAACAAATTCGGCAACGCGGCCAGCCGCAGTCACCGCTTCGGATGGGAAGCGGAAGAGGCGGTGGAGTTGGCCCGCAAGCAGGTGGCGGAGCTGATCGGCGCCAGTCCCAAGGAGATCATTTGGACCAGCGGCGCGACGGAGAGCGACAACATCGCGATCAAGGGCGTCGCCCACATGTACCGGGACAAGGGCAACCACATCATCATCCAGGAGACGGAGCACAAGGCCGTCATCGATCCGGCGATGTACCTGGAGCAGAACGGCTTCGAGGTGACGGTGTTGGGGGTCGACAAGTACGGCATGATCCGGCTGGAGGAGTTGACGGCGGCGATCAAGGACAACACCGTGCTGGTCTCGATCATGTTCGCCAACAACGAGACGGGCACGATTCAACCGGTGGCGCAAATCGGCAAGCTGTGCAAGGAGCGCGGCGTGCTCTTCCACACCGACGCCGCGCAGGCGGTGGGCAAAATCCCGGTGGACGTGCAGGCGATGGGCATCGACCTGCTGAGCATCTCGGGGCACAAGATTTACGGGCCCAAGGGGATCGGGGCGCTGTACGTGCGGCGCAAAGGGCCGCGGGTGCGGTGCGAACCGGTGCTGCACGGGGGCGGACACGAGCGGGGCATGCGCAGCGGCACGCTGAACGTGCCCGCGATCGTGGGTCTGGGACAGGCTTGCGCCATCGGACAGGAAGACATGGCCGAGGAATCGGCGCGGGTGACGGCGTTGCGCGACCGGCTGTGGAACGGGTTCCAGAAGAACCTGACCGACATCGCGCTCAACGGGCACCCGGAACACCGGTTGCCCACAACGCTCAACGTGAGTTTTCTCTACGTCGAGGGCGAAAGCCTGATGATGGGATTCAACGACATCGCGGTGAGCAGCGGAAGCGCCTGTACCAGCGCTTCGCTGGAGCCGAGCTACGTGCTCAAGGCCCTGGGGGTGGGTGACGAACTCGCCCACAGTTCGATCCGTTTCAGCCTGGGGCGGTTCACCACCGAGGAAGAGGTCGATCACGCGGTCAAGCGGGTGACCGACGCGGTAAACCATCTGCGGCAGATGAGCCCGCTGTACGAGATGGCCCAGGAGGGCATCGACATCACCAAGGTCGAGTGGGCGCACCACTAGAGGCCGTTCAGGCGGCGGATGCGCCGCCGTTGAGAGCAAGCAAGTGTAGGTCGCGGCGCGGCCGACTCGCGGCAGCGCCCAAACCGGAGATAGTGATATGGCATACAGCGACAAAGTGGTTGATCATTTCGAGCATCCGCGCAATGTAGGTTCGCTGGATAAGCATTCGACGAACGTGGGGACCGGCGTGGTCGGCGCCCCTGAGTGCGGCGACGTGATGAAGCTCCAGATCCAGGTGGATGAGAACGAACGGATCGTCGACGCCAAGTTCAAGACGTTCGGCTGCGGCAGCGCCATCGCGAGCAGCTCGCTGGCGACCGAGTGGGTCAAGGGCAAGACGCTGGCCGAGGCGGAGCAGATCAAGAACACGGACATCGTCCGGGAACTGGCGTTGCCGCCGGTGAAGATCCATTGCAGCGTGCTGGCCGAGGACGCGATTCGCGCGGCCATTCGGGATCTGCGACAAAAGCACGGCGCCGCCGCCACGCCGCAGGACGCGGTGGCAAGCAAGTAGCTCCGGCCCCAGCAAGGCCGGTGAGAGGATGTCCCATCCGTCGGCGAGGCCGGACGGAACAGCAGATGGAGATTTGATTATGGCGATTATGCTGACCGAAGGCGCCGCACGCGAGGTGAACCAGATCATCGAGCAGCAGTTGGAGCGGGCAAAGTCGGAGGCGACCGAGGGCGGCGCCCCGGCCATCAGCACGCTCTACCTGCGCGTCGGGGTGAAGGGCGGCGGGTGCAGTGGGTTCAACTACTCGCTGGACCTCACCGACCAGAAGACCGAGGACGACGAGGTGTTCGAGCAGCACGGCGTGCAGATGATCTGCGATCCGAAGAGCTATTTGTATCTCGACGGGGTTACGGTGGACTTCCGCGACGAGATCATGGGGCGCGGATTCGTCTTCAACAATCCGAACGCGTCCAGCAGTTGCGGCTGCGGCAGCAGTTTTTCGGTATGATACAGCGGCGTCGGCCGGCGGCGCGGGCGGCCGGCCGACGCCTTGGCTGCACCCTGCGGCCGGCTCTATGCCGGGTCGTGCCGAAGCCCGCTCGCGTGTGAACGCGAATAGAGCTTCGGCGCCGCACCCGGACGGTTACGAACCTGGGTGAGGCGCCATGTCCAACCAGCGCGACAACACGCTTCCACAGAAGTGCCTCGAGTGTAACGCGGAACTGACCACCCCCATCGTCTGCGAAGGCTGCCAGACGCTCTACCCGCTGCCCAAGTCGGTGGATTTCTTCGCCCTGCTGGGGCTCGAGCGAACCTACGACCTCGAGCCGAAGTCGCTCGACGAACGGTTCCTCTCCGTCTCGCGGCACGTGCATCCCGACTTTTTCAGCGGCGCGGGCGACCAGATGATGGGGCTCGCCCAGCGGCTGTCGGCCGAACTGAACGAAGCCGTCAAGGTGCTCAAGGACCCCGTGCTGCGGGCGGGGTACCTGCTCGAGCAGTCGGGCGGGCCCAGCGCAACGGCCGATCGCACGGTGCCGCCGGAAGTGCTCAGCGACGCGATGATGCTGCGGGAGGAGATCGAGGAAGCCAAGGCGGCGGACGACGCGGACACCCTGCGGTCGGTGCGGGAGACGGTAACCGGCAAGCAGGCGGCGCTGCTGGAGCGCATCGGCGCACTGGCGCGCAAACTGCCGGGCGCGACCGACGAAGAGAAAACCCAATTGCGGCACACGATCAACTCGGTGAAATACTACCAGAACATGCTGGACCTGCTGTGGGAAGACTGAACGGCTGCTTCCTGACTGCGACGGGGTGCGGCGAACACGCAAACGCCGACGGGAACCATGACGACTGAGCGCGACATCATTGTAGGCATAGACCTGGGAACCACGAATTCGCTCGTCGCCCGGGCCGACGCGGCGGGCCCGGCGATCATCACGGCCGACGGGGAGGCTTCGCTGCCCTCGGTGGTCGGGTTTGACGAGTCCGGGCAGGTGGCGGCGATCGGGAAGCCGGCGCGGGCCCACGCCGTCGAACGCCCACGGACCACGGTGTACTCGATTAAGCGGGTCATGGGGCGGGGCTACGATCAACTCGCAGACGAGGCCCGGCACCTGGCGTATGAGCTGGTGCGGCGGCCGGCCGGCGACGAGAGCGAGCGCGACATTGCGGCCGTCACGATCGGCAACACGCTGCGCACGCCGCCGGAGATCAGCGCGATCATCCTGGGGGAACTGAAGCGCCGGGCGGAGCGGCACTTCGGCCACGCGATCCACAAGGCCGTTATCACCGTGCCGGCGTACTTCGACGACGCCCAACGACAGGCCACGCGCGACGCCGGGGCCATCGCCGGGCTGGAGGTGGTGCGGATCGTCAACGAGCCGACGGCGGCCGCCCTGGCGTACGGGCTCGACCGACATGAGAACGCGACCATCGCCGTCTATGACCTGGGCGGGGGCACCTTCGACGTGACCATTCTGCGCCTGACCGGCGACGTGTTCGAGGTACTTAGCACTGCGGGGGACACGCACCTGGGCGGCGACGATTTCGATCGCACGATCATCGAGCTGGCCACGCGCGAGATCGAAGCCGAGTTCGGCGTGCGCATCGACGCGCCGGCCACCCGGCAGGCGCTGCGGACCTTTGCGGAGAACGTCAAAATCGCCCTGTCCGAGCGATCGGAAGCGCCGCTGGAGATCGACCTCGGCGACGGGCGGGTGTATCGCCGGACGGTCACGGTCGCGGAATTCGAGGAGATGATCGCCCCGCTGGTGCAGCGGACGGTCGACGCGTGCCGCACGGCGCTGCGCGACGCGAAGCTGCGGCCCGGCGACATCGAGCAGATCGTCATGGTGGGCGGGTCAACGCGGATTCCGTACGTGCGGCGGAGGGTGGGCGAGTTTTTCGGCGCTGCCCCGTACACGGCGCTGAATCCGGACGAGGTCGTGGCGCTGGGGGCGGCGATGCAGGCATCGATATTGTCGGGCGCGCGGCGCGACATGCTGCTGCTGGATGTCACGCCCCTGTCACTGGGAATCGAGACGATGGGCGGCGCAATGGGCAAGCTCATCATGAAAAACACGCGCATTCCCTGCCAGGCGACGGAGACGTTCACGACCTTCCAGGACGGCCAGACGGCGGTGAAGATCAACGTGTTGCAGGGCGAACGGGAGCTGGCGGCCGACTGCCGCTCGCTGGGCGTGTTCAACCTCACCGGGCTGCCGCCGATGCCGGCCGGTTTGCCCAAGATCGACGTCACCTTCCTCATCGACCAGAACGGCATCCTCAACGTGTCGGCCAAGGAGCAGCGCAGCGGCACGGTGGCCAGCATCCAGATCGTCCCGACGCATGGGCTGACCGCCTCCGAGGTCAAGCAGATGACCGCCGAGAGCATCGCCCACGCCCGGGAAGACATGCACGCCCATCGGCTGATCGATCTGCGCAACCAGGTGGCGTTCGACACGCACAAAGCCGAACAGATGCTGGCGCAGCACGGGGGGCTGATTGACGATGCCCTGCGCCGGCGCATCGCCGAGGAACTGGTCGCCCTGCGCAAGTTCGCCGACGAGACCAAGGACAACGACGCGCTCGCCCGGCGGCTGACCGCGTTCGATCATATGACTGTTCCGCTGGCGGAGGCCGCCCTTTCCGCCGGCTTGAAATAGACCTGACGTACTGAAGGAGCCAATGCCATGGGTGGGAAGAACCCATACATCACCGAGCAACCCGTCGAGATGCCCACGCAGAAGTACCGCATCACCTTTCAGCCGATGGACGTGACCGTGGAGGTCGATCCGGCGGAGTTGGGCGAGCCGCACGACGGGCTGCCGGGCAGCATTCTGCACATCGCCGACTTGGCCGGCATTGACATTGACCATGCGTGCGGCGGGGTGTGCGCGTGCTCGACCTGCCACGTGGTGGTGAAGGAAGGCCATGATGCGTGCAACGAGTCCAGCGAGGCCGAGGACGATATGCTGGAAAACGCACCCGGGCTCAAGCCGACCAGCCGACTGAGTTGCCAGGCGGTGCCCAACGGGTCGTGCGACATCGTGGTGGAGATTCCAGAGTGGAACCGCAACCTGGCGAAGGAGCCGCCGCATTGACGGCAGGGATTAAGGGATTGAGGGATTCAGATGTTCGGCAGCCACCTTCGGCACAGAGGCGCGGCCTCAGAGCCCCGAGCGCAAGCTCCGGGGGCACTTGACAACTCGGGGGCTGCCCGGCACGTCGCCCGCCCGGGCGCAGGCGAGGGAATCCGGCAGAGGATTCACGCAAACGCGGGGGCGCAACGCAAGCCCGCAGGCCCCTGAATTCACGGCCCACGCGCCCGCGGCGCATCCCCGCCTCGCGGCGCCCCGCGCCATCCGGAGTCACGACACGGAGACAGGACCATGAAATGGACCGACTCGGAAGACATCGCCATCGCGTTGTTCGAAAAGTTCCCCGATACCGATCCTCTGAGCGTCCGATTCACCGATCTGCACGACTGGGTCTGCGCGCTGGACGGCTTCGCGGACGACCCCAAGGCATCCAATGAGAAGAAGTTGGAAGCCATCCAGATGGCTTGGCTGGAAGAGTATCAGGACGCGGGCTGAGTCGCGGCCGATCTGGCCGGGCGGCACATACCTTTGTTCGGCCGGTTTGGCGAACGCGTTTCGCGATCCGCGCCCCAACCGCTTTGCCTTTCTCCTGCTTCCCCCCGCTGCGGTCTGGCCCCGCTCCCCCCGTGCCTCATTCGTTCTCCGCTTCATCCACCAACTCGGCAATGCGGCGGAGCACGGGCGCCTGCCGGAGGGCCAGCTCGTGGTTGATCTCTTCGGCGGTGAATGCGCGGCGCTCGACCTCGCCGGCCATGCGGCGGGTGACCGCCGCGAGATCGCGCAGGGTCTCGGCCAAGCCAGAGATGGGTTCGTCGGTCTGGACCTGCCAGACACCATCGCGGCGCTCCAGCCGCACCACCTCCAACGGCACGCGGCCGGCCACCTGGATGGTCACCTCGGCCTCATCGCCGGCGATCTGCTCGCGGACGACGCGCACGTCGCGGGAAAGCACGCCGATGATGTTGGCGACCTGCTGGCGCTGGGCGAAGTGCGTGGCGCTCCCTTCGCCGATGGCGCGGCGAATAGCCTCCTGGAGACCGGACTCGGCGGCGACCAGTTCATCGACGGCCAGCACGAGCGCCTCCACCGGGCGGCGACGTTCCTCGACAAGCAACGTGCACATCTGGCGATAGCGACCCTGGCTGCGGTGGGCGTGCAACTGCTGGACCACTTGCTTGGGTGACAGGTCGGCGGCCGTGGGTGGCTTCGCCCGGACCGGAGAAGCGGTTGCATTGCGGGCATTGCGCGCGGCGTCGCGGGAAGACGCCGATCGATCACAGCCGGCGATGCACAGAATCAGGGTCAGCGCACCGCTGAGCGCGGCGAGCGCGACGGCGCTTGGCGGGATCAGCTCAATCCTTGCCAACGGGGACCTTGGCGGCATGGGTCTGGCTCTGGACGATACGGCCGGTGGGCGATTCGTACTGCACGACGATGTGGACCTTCTCGCCAAGGACGTCGAGGTCGCCCCAGTACACCGAGGGCTGATAGCCTTCGCCAAACCGCCCCGCCTCGCGGCGCGGAATCTGCGACATGGGCGCCTCGGTGGTGAAAACCAGTTCGCGGCTGCGCTCGGCATCGGGATCGTCGATCACGCGGTAAAGCTGGATGCGGAAGGTGCCCTCGACCCAGATCCCGCGGTAGGTCTTGCGCGACAGAAGGTACATGACGAACTCGAAGCCTTCCGGGTCGACGTTGCCCGCGGAATCGAAGCTGCGCCACATGTTGGCGGGGTAGAAGCAGATGATGCGGGCGACGTCGGTGTCCTGAGGCGCGTCCTGCGGGCCGGTGCGCATGCCGCCGCGGTCGGCGGTGCAGCCGGCGGCCGACAACGACGCGACGCAAACCATGATGCCCAACAGCGTGTGGGTTTTCATCGATCAGCGCTTTCTTGCACGGCCCGCGGCCTGGTAGGCGACCGGCTCGAGCTCGGTTCCGGGCACGGGCGGGCCGTAAGTCTCCTGGACGTTGGCCGGACTGACCTCGTCGCGATCCGGCGGCTGGGGGCCGTAGGTTTCCGGCGTCGGACCGTACTCCTCGCTCCGGTCGTAGGTGCGGATGCGCACCGGGGTCGTCTTCGTGTCGCTCGGCGAACGGCCATTGAGGTCGTCTTCGGGCAGAATCCGCAGCCCCTGCATGAGCGGCGAGCGCTTCATCTCCTTGGGCATGAAGCCGCTGGCCTCGCGCAGCTTGATCGACTCGCGGCGGAAGTCGCGCTCGTTGCGGATGACGTTGACGGTCAGCACGATCAACTGCTCGGTGCGCCGGCGCGAGGTGCTCGTGGCGCGGAAAAAGTTTCCGATGTAGGGCAGGTCGCCGAAAATGGGCACCTTGGTTTCGTTCTCGCTTTCCTGGGTCTGGATCAACCCGCCGATCACGACCGTCTCGCCGTCCTTGACGGTGACCACCGTCTCGGCCACGCGGTTGGTGACCGTCGGGGCGGAGAGCGCCTCGGAGATCTGCACGGTGCCGGCGTTGAGGGCGGAGATCTCCTGGCGAACCTCCAGGTTGACGTAGTTGTCCGGGTTGATGTGGGGCGTCACCTCGAGTTGGATGCCGACGTCCTCGTAGCCGACGCTGGAGTTGACCTGTCCGCTGTCGGTGACGGAGGAGTTTTGCAGGAACGGGACGCGATCGCCGATCTTGATGTTCGCGTCGGAGTTGTTCTCCACCGTGATCTGCGGACGGCTGAGCACGCGGAGACTGCCGTCGGACTGGAGCGCCCGCACGAGGAAGCCGAAGTCCTGGCTGGTGATGGAGAAGGTGAAACCGCCGAACGAGCCGGCCGCTCCCGAAGCCCCGACGTCGGTGCCGCCGACGAAGTCGTGGCCGTTGCCGGAGACGATGCCGTTGGGGCCGACGGTGGCGTTGCGGCTGAAGGAGAGGTCCTGGAGGGCCCACTCCATGCCGAACTCGAGGCTGTCGTCGAGGCTGACCTCGGCGATGAGCACCTCGATGCTCACCTGGGCCGGCGGACGGTCCATCGAATAGAGCATTTCCATGGTCCGCGAGAAGTAGCGCGGGCTCACGCCCAGCAGCAGGCTGTTGCTCTTTTCATCACCGACCACGGTAACGGAGCGTTCCGCGCGGCGGGCGATCGACTCCTCGTCATCGAGTTCGCCGAGCACGTCGTCCTCTTCGGTGAAGTAGTCGCGCAGGGCGGTGGCCAAGTCCGGGGCGGGCACGTAGCGGGCCTCGTAGACGAAGCGCATCCGCTCGTCCTGGTCCTGGGCATCGAGGTTGCGGATCAGCCCCTCGACCATGTTCAGGTCGCTTTCGACGCCGGCCGCGATGACCGTGTTGGTCCGGCGGTCGGCGGTAAAGCGCAGCTCCTGCCCCGGCGCGACGGCCTCACCGCCCGCGCCGCCGATGCCGCCGAACTGGAGGCGGGTGTCGGGTCCGTCGCCGGTGGCGCCGCCGCCCGTGGGCTCGGGCCAGAGCTCGGTGAGCTTTTCCACGATTTCTTCCGCATCGGCGTTGGCCAGCGGAAACAGGCGGATTTCCGATACGCGCGACTCGATGCGGTCGATTGACTTGACCAGGCCTTCGAGCATTTCCATGCTGCCGGCCGGGGCCATGACGAACAGCGCGTTGGTGCGTTCGTCGGGCTCGATGGTCAGATCCTGGCGGAGGAGCTTGCGGGTAACGACGGTGCCGTCGGGGAGCTCCTCGTCGTAGACCAGGATCACGGCCTGCTCGTCGTCGCCGCCGCCGGTCTCTCCGCCGGTAAGGGTGTTGAGCAGGGTTTCGGACAATTCGGAGGCCACCGCGCGATTAAGCGGGATGACCTTGACCTTCATCTCGACGCCGGGCGAGGCCTTGTCGAGCTTCTCCACAATCTCGGCGATGTTCCGCATTTCCGACTGGGCGGCCCAGACGATCAGCGAGTTGGTGCGGCGGTCAGCCTGGACGGCCATGGCCTCGCCCTGGTCACCGCCGGTGCGGGCCTGGGACTCAAACAGTCCTTGCAGAGCCTCGGCGGTCGGCTCGGCCTTGGCGCTCTCCAGGGGAAATACCTCAACCTGGCGGCTGATGGTCGAGGGCACGTCGAGCATGCCGATCAGGTGGCGGACCATGCTCTGATCCTCTTCCGACGCGCTGGCGATCAGGGTGTTGGTAGACTCGTCGGGCATGAGCAGCACCGGGGTGCGCTGGGTGTCCACGCCTTCGTCGCGGCTGTCGAAGATCTCCTGCATCTTGCCGGCGAGCTTGACCGCGGAGGCGTATTCCAGCGCATAGACCTGGACGGCCGTCTGCTTGGAGCGCTCCACGTCGAGCGACTTGACCAGATCGGTGGCCCGCTTGATGGCGTCGCGCGAGCCGGTGACGATGAGGGTGTTGCTGATCGGGTCGGGCACCAGCGTCGGGGCCTCGAACTCCTCGGTGAGCTGGGCCATGCCCTCGAAAAGGGTGTCGAGCATGCCGGCAATCTTCACCGGGTCGGCAAAGGCGAGTTCGTAGATGCGCGTGTCGGCGTCCAGCAGCGGCGCCCGGTCGGTGTCCATCTCGCTGATGAGCTTCTCGATGATACTCAGGTTGGTGGGCGAGGCGCTGGCGATGACCGCGTTGGAGCGGGTGTCGGCCACCAGGGCGACGTTTTCGCGCCGCTCGCTGATCTCGCTGTCGCCAACGACGTTGCCGGTATATAGGCCAGCCTCGAATAGCTCGTCGATTTTCTCCACCACGGTCTCGGCCTGGGCGTTGGCCAACGTGAAGATGCGAACCACGCCGTCGAGGTCGGGCTCGATGTCGAGACGCTCGACGATGTCGTGGATCTCCTTGTAATTGTCGGGGCTGGAGGCGATCAGCAGGGTGTTGGTGGCGGGCTCGGCCGCGATGGCGACCCGGTCGCTGGGATTCTCCTCCTGGCCCTCGGCGAGGCGCTGTTCGAGACGCTCGTCAAAGAGCTCTTCGAGCATCTGGCCGATGGCGTCGGCATCGTTGTTCTTGAGCGTGAGCAGGCGGATCTGGGCCATGGGCGCCAGCGGCTGGGCTTCAAGCTGATCGACCAGGCGCTTGATTTCCTCGTAGTCCTCCGGGCTGGAGGCGATGACCAGGGCGTTGCTGCGCTGGTCGGCGACGACGATGGGCAGGTCCTGGGGCAGTTCGGCCTCGCCGCGGAGTTCGGCCTTGCGCTGCCAGAGCTCGTCGATCTTGCTCTTGAGATCGCCGGCGGAGGTGTGGGTGCAGTTGATCAGGCGGATCTGGTCGTTGAAGCGGTCGGGCATGGCGTCAAGCTGGGCGGCGATAAGCTTGATCTCTTCGAAATTGGCCTCCGTGGCGGAGACGATGATGGCGTTGGAGCGCAAGTCCACCGAAAGGAAAATCTGCTCGCGGGCGATTTGGGCTTCGCCGACCTCAACCCCCTGCATGGCCTCGATGCGCTGCTCCCACAGTCCTTCAATGACCTTGCCGACGCGAGTGGCGTCGACGTTGGCCAGGGTGATCAGGTGCAGCGGGTGCTTCACCTCGGTGGAGGGCACGTCGACCTTTTGGAGAATGCCATCGATGAGCACGAGCTGTTCCTGCCGGCCGGTGACCACCAGGATGTTGGTGCGGGCGTCGGCGGTGATGCCCACGTTGTAGACCAGCGCCTGCCCGATGGCGTTTTGCGGCACGGCCTCGGTCGACTCGCTGCCCGGCGCCGGCTTGGGCAGATCCTTGCCCGATTCGAACATCTCGTCGAGCATCTCCTTCACGCTGGTGGCGTCGGCGTGCTGCAACTGGTAGATGCGCAGGCTCTGCTCCACCGCCAGCGGCACACCGTCGAGCAGTGCGATGAGTTCCTGGAGAGGCGGGATATTTTCTTCCGCGGTTGCACAGATGATCGCCTGGGAGTCCTCGTCGGGGATGAGCTTGATCTGCCGCTCGAGGTTGATGGGCGGCAATTCGACGAGTTCGCCGTCGGGACCGGGCTCGGTCTTGATCATGCGGATGCGGCGGATGGCCTCGGCCGCCTCCTCGTCGGTCTCGGCCGTCTCGAAGAGCTCGTTGAGCACGTCGGCCAGTTCAGAAGCCTGGCTGTTGAGCAGCGGGAAGTAGGCGAGCTTGAGGTCGCCGAAACCCTCCGCCGGCTCGACGTCGATGGTGTTGACCAGTTCCTGGATCTTGTCCCGCTCGGCGACGGGTGCCAGGACCACGAGGGTGTTGGAGGCGCTGATGGGGAAGACCTTGATCTCCTGAGCAGCCTCCGCCTTTTGCTGGGCCTGGAGGACCTGGATGAATTCCTCCAGTTGGGTGGCCGCCTCGGCCGCCTTGACGTGCTCCAACTGGAATTCCATCTTCTCCAGTTTCGGCAGCACCGGGTCGACCTGGTCGATGGTCTCCACGATCGCCGCGACGATGTCCAGCTTTTCGCCGGGACCGGTGGCGATGATGATGTTGTTGGCGATGGTGGCGAGGTTCACCTGCTCATGGGCCGGGACCTCGTCGGTGGTCTTGAGGTTGGACATGGTGTCCTGGACCACCTGGGCGACCTCCTGGGCGTTCTTGTTTTGCAGGGTGATGACGCGGTAGTCGGGCGGGGTAACGTCCCGGTCGAGACGCTCCATGAGGGCGCGGAGGATGGCCAGGTCGCTGTCGACGCCCCGGATGAGGACCTTGTCCCCGACCACCTGCACGTCGACCTCGGCGCCGCTGAGCTCGAGATTCATGGGCGGCTCATCGTCGACGATCGGGCCGTCGTCCGGCTGGTCATACTCGGCGTCGTCCGCGGGCGCGTCTTCGAAGGCGTCGGTTTCGACGAATTCGTCGTCCGCGGCCTGCTCGTCGGCAACGTCCGCCGGCGCGGGGGTCGGTTCAGGTTGCGCGTCCCGGGCGGCCTGGGCGAAAACGCTGCTCGCCAGGCATCCCACGATCATCCACACCGTCAACTTGTTCATGACTGCCATCCTTGCACTGCTGGTGGTCGGCGGCCGAACGTTCCGCGTCCGGTCCGCGCGTGGATTTTGCTTTTCCCTATCCTGCCATTCCGGCGGCGGATCCCCGCGCCGCACCAGGCAGAGTGCGGCGCCAAGACCCCCGCGGGTTGGAGGACGCGGCGCGGTCCGTCGCGCCGGCCTCCTGTGATTCTTCTACCACTCAGCGCGCCCGCCCGGCGCAACTCACAGGGGCTGCGGGCGAATGCGTCGAGTTCGTATTTCCAGGTCAGGTCTTCGGTTACCGACGGCGGCCGCGCCCGCTGCGCCGGTTCCTGGAGCCCTGTGACTCATTATTACCCAACATCTCCTCAACCACACGCTTAAATTCTTCCGGATCCATGTTCGTGGGCCTGAGCATGATGGTGCCCATCCCGCCCTGCGGACCCATGGTCTGGATCTGGTCCACCATCGCCAGGGCGACCTCCAACTGCTTGGGATCGCCCGCCAGGATCAGCGTGTTGGACTGCTCGACCGCCTGGACGCTGAAATTGCCGCCGCGTGAACTGCGGCCGCGCCCCCGGCCTCGGTTGCTGCTGCCGCTGGTGACCGACGCCGCCTGCTGCACCGCGTCCTCGACCGTGGCGGCCAGCTCGGCGGCCCGGAAGGCGGGAAGAACCCGCACGATGCGGAAGTTGGCCTTGTAGTCGGCTTCTTCCTGATCGAGCGAGAGGGCGAGGTTTTCGATAAGGCGGTAGTCGGCCGGCGAGGCCCGCACGATCAGCGTGCTGGAGGCGTCATTGGCGACGATAACCGGCGTCATAGTACTGGTACTGCCGCCGCGGCCCCTTCCGCGCCCCCGGCTGCCACTGGCGCCGTCCACGAAAATCTCCGTGAGCATGGGCTCGATCTCGCTGGGGATGGCCTTTTCCAGGCGGATGATCTTAGGGGCGTTGCCGGCGTCTTCGACCTCGACGTCAATGTCCTTGATCAGCGCCGCCACCCGCTCGATGCCCTCGGCGTCGCCGGTGGCGACGATGGAGTTGCTGGAGGGGATGGTGGTGATGCGGATGTCGCCGATGAGGTCGCTGTCGCCCCGGCCTCTGCGCCGGTTGCTGCTGCCCGGCCGGCTCATGTAGTCGGTAATGATCTCCTGCATCTCGTCGGCGTTGGTGTACTGAAGGGTGAACATGCGGGCTTGGCGGTCGCCGTCTTCGCCGGCGCCGTCGAGCGTCTCAATGACGGCAGAGATCTCCGCGAACTCCTTCTCCGTGGCCTTGATCAGCAGGGCGTCGCTGCCCCGCGGGCTCGAGATGGTGATGCTCTCCTGGCCCCGCCCGCGGCGGCGCGGAACGAAGATATCCTGCAAGGCCCGGACCACGCCGTCGGCGTCGGCCTCCTGAAGCGTCACCACGTGCACCTCGCGCCCGGCCTGACCGGTCTGATCAAGCTGCTGAATGAACGCGGCGACCTCTTCCATCTTGTCGGCCGCGGCCGAGACCACCAGCGAGTTCGAGCTCCAGTCGACCACCACGTTGACCTCGTCGCGGGGCGAGCTGCCCCGCCCGCGGCGCCGGCCGAAGAGCTCGTCGATGGCCTCGCGGGCGGCGCCGGCGTCGGCGTTGGTCAGCGCAAAGGTCTTGATCTGGGGCTTGAAGGAACTGGGCACGTCCAGGGTGGTGAGCAGCTCCTGCACCTGGGCGAACTCCTGCTCGTTGGCGTAAACCAGCAGGGTATTGGTGCCCGGGTCGGCCACGACCGCCATGCCCTGGTCGTCGCGCCGGCGGCGCTGGGTGCGGCGGAGGATGTCGTTGAGCTGCCGGGCGATATCCTCGGCGTTGGCCTCCTTGAGGACAATCACGTGGGTGTCGCGCTCGGTCGAGGACTCGACGTCCACCTGCGCGAGAATCTCGGCGACCTTCTTGTGGTTTTTCTCGGAAGCAACCACCACCAGGCTGCTGGTGCCCCAGGTGTAGGACGCCCGCACAGTGTCGTCGGGGCTCATGCCCCGCGTGCGCGGGAAGGAGTTGTTAATGGTGCCGATCAGCGAACTGGGGTCGGCGTACTTGACGTTGTAGACCTCGACCTTCAGCCCTTCCTCGATGGGCTCCTGGTCGAGCTCCTTGATCAGCGGGAGAATATCATCGATCTCCTCGCGGGTGCCGCTGATGATGAGCTTGTTGAGTTCGTCGTTGGCCACGACCGAGACCGGCATCTTGCCCGTACGACTGCGCGACCGCGTCTCCCGCAGCGTCTGCGAGATGATGCGCTCCACCTCGGAAGCCCGGGCGTTCTGCATCTCGTAGGTCTGGCGGATGCGCTCGTTGGCCCCACGCTCCTGGTCGAGATCGGCGATCAGCGCCGCGATTTCCTCCTGCTTCTTTTCATTCGCGGTGACGACCAGCGACTGCGTGGCCCACTCGACCGCGCTGTCCACGCGGTCTTCCTCGGCCGTGCCGCGGGTGGCGCGGTAGGCGTTGCGGACCACGTTATTGACGCCGTTGGGGTCGGCGTACTTGATGGTGTACACCTTGGTGATGCGCGTTCCCGTGATGGGCGCCTGATCAAGCTTTTCGATCAGCGGCATGATGCCGTCGATTTCCTCGCGGGTGCCGCTGATGATGAGCATGTTGAGTTCATCGTTGGCGACGACGGCGACTGGCATTTTTCCGGTGCGGCTGCGGGAGCGGGTCTCACGGAGGGTCTGCGAGACGATGCGCTCGACCTCCGAGGCCCGCGCGTTCTTCATCTGGTAGGTCTCGCGCAGGCGCCCGGTCCCCGTCTCCTGGTCCAGCTCCGCGATCAACTGCGCCACGGCCTCCTGTTTTTTCTCACTCGCGGTGACGACCAGCGACTGCGTGGCCCACTCGACCGCGCTGTCCACGCGGTCTTCCTCGGCCGTGCCGCGGGTGGCGCGGTAGGCGTTGCGGACCACGTTATTGACGCCGTTGGGGTCGGCGTACTTGATGGTGTACACCTTGGTGATGCGCGTTCCCGTGATGGGCGCCTGATCAAGCTTTTCGATCAGCGGCATGATGCCGTCGATTTCCTCGCGGGTGCCGCTGATGATGAGCATGTTGAGCTCATCGTTGGCGACGACGGCGACGGGCATCTTCCCGGAACGGCTGCGGGAGCGGGTTTCACGGAGCGTCTGGGTGACGATGCGCTCGACCTCCGAAGCCCGCGCATTTTTCATCTGGTAGGTCTCGCGCAGACGCCCGCCGTCGCGCTCCTCATCGAGTTGGGCGATCAGGCCGGCCACGGCCTCCTGGTTTTCCTTATTGGCGGTGACGACGATGGACTGGGTCGCCCACTCGACGGCGCTGTCCACCCGATCCTCCTCGGCCGTGCCGCGCGTCGCCCGGAAGGCGTTCTGAATCGCGTGGTTCACCCCGTTGGGGTCGGCATACTTGATGTTGTAGACGGTGGTGATGCGAGCGCCCTTCGCCGGGGGCTGGTCAAGTTCCTTGATCGACGGCAGCAGATCCTCGTAGTCGGGCTGGGTGGAGGTGATCACCAGCATGTTGAGGTCGTCGTTGGGCACCACCGAGATCGGCGGCCCCTGACGACCGCGCTGCGTCTCGCGAATCGAACGCGAGATGATGTTCGCCACCTCCGACGCTCGGCCGTGCTCCAGCCGATAGATGAACCGCTGCATGGTGTCGCCGGTGTCGGTGTCGAGTTGCTCGATGAGTTGGGCGATCTTCTCGTGCTTGCTGGGCTTGGCGGTGACCACCACGCTGCGCGTCGAGCCGTCGACGGCCACGTCCACCCGCTCGGAGTCGCTCTCGCCCCGCTCCTGGCGGAAGGATGTAGTGATGGCGCCGCGCACGGCGTTAAGGTCGGCGTACTTGATGTTGTACACCTCCGCCACGCGTTCTTCCTGCGGCGCGGCGAACTCCTCGAGCTTCTTGATCACCTCGTTGTTGATCTGGTCGAGTTGGGCGCGGGTGCCCCGGATGATCAGTGTGTTGGTGGCGTCGTTGGCCTCCGCCCGGGGCGGGTCGGTGCCGTCGGGCTGGCGGCCGCCGAAAAGGCGGCTGATGTTGCGGGCGACGTCCTGGGCGCGGGTCTTGTCCAGGGCTATAACCATGGTCTCGACGCGCGTGTCGACGCCGGTCTCGACGTCAATTTCGCTGAGCACCTTCTCCACCAGCGCGAAGGTGGTGGGCCCGCCCATCACGATCAGCGAATTGGAACGCTCGTCGGCGCTGGCGCTGAACACGTCCAGCTCCACCTTCTTGCTGCGCAACTGCTGCATCACCGAGCGCACCATGCGCTCCATCTGGCCGAGCACCTCGCTGGCCCGGGCGTGCTTGAGCTTGTAGACCTTGATGTCCGTGTCGGGCTTGACGTCGAGCGACTTGGCGAAGGCCTCGACCTTGGGGAACATCTCGTCGGGGCAGGTGACCACCAGTTGCCGGGTGGTGTCCACGCCGGTGACGGTGATCCGCGACTTGCCCCGACCGCCCTCGCTGAAGGCCTCTTCCACGACCGCCGCCACGGTTGTCGGAGCGGCGACGTCGAGCTTGATGTACTTCGGCTCGCGCAGGCCGCATGCGGCGTCGTCCAGGCTCTTAATCCGGTTACGGATCTCGTCGCGCAGATCGGGCGGGGCGGCGAAAATCACCGTGTTGCTGGCGTCGTCGCCGACGAACTCCACGCGCTTGGCGCTGTTCCGCCCGGAAATGCCGTAGATGTTCTCCAGCAGCTTGGCCATGCGCGCGGCCTCACCGCACGAAAGCTCTACGGTCACCGCCTTCTCTTCCGGGCCGCTCTGCACGTCGATCAGGGCGATGGCGCTTTCGATCTGTTCGAAATCGCTCTGCATGGACCGGACGACGACGGCGTTGTTGGTGCGATCGGCGAGGAAGACAGCCTTGACATTTTCTGGATGGCCACCGCCGTCGCCGCCCCGGCGCCCGCCGCCGGCGCCGACGGTCATGGCAAAAAGCTGCTTGAGCTGATCGACGGCGTCGTTGGCGTCGGCGTACTTGAGCACGTAGGTCCGCGTTTCGAGGTGCTCGGGGGCGTAGGCCTCGATCTCCTCGATGATCTTGGCCGCCAGTTCGAGCACCGCCGGCGGGCCCTTGATCAACACCGTGTTGCTGATGTCGTTGCTGGTGATGGTGATCTTCGCGGAGGGATCGACAACGCCCTCCATGTCCAGGCCGGCGAGGTCCAACTGCCCTTCCATCATGTTCTCAACGGCGGCGGCGGCCGCGGCATTGCCGGCCCGCCCCCGCCCCGCGGTGCGCCGCCGGGCGCTGCTGCGCTCGTCGTCGATGCCGAAGATCAGCTTGAGCTGCTCTTCGACGTCCGACGCCGCCTGGTTCTCAATGCGGAAAAAGCGGAACTCGTTGCCGCTGGGGGTGGGCTGGTCAATGATGTTGACGAGCCGTTCGACCTGGGGATACAGCTCGGCCGGGGCCTTGAGGATGATGGCCCGCAGCGGCGGGTAGGGGAAGACTTCAATGGAGGGCTGGACGGCGGGCGCCTGCGGCTCCGCTTTCTCGTCCTCCTTGCCGCGTTCGCGGCCTCCGCGGCCTTCGCGACCCTCCGGCCCCCCTTCGGCCTCCTCCTGCTGCTGCTTTTGCTGCTGACGCTGCTGCTGCTGGCGTTGGCGCTGCTGCTGGGCGGCGCGAGCGCGGGCAGCGGCGGCCGCCTGGGCCCGGGCGTTGCGCGCCGCGCTGTTGAACATGGATTCGAGAACTTGGGCGGCGACGGCCGGGTCAATGTGGTCCAGCCGCCAGACCTGGATGTCCGGCACCGCCGAGCCATCCTTGGTGTCCTCGACGATCTCCTCGATCTTGTCGGTGATCTCGGTAACCGGTCCCGACATACCCTCGATGTAGACCACGTTGCGCAGCGGGTCGATGCGGATCTTGATCTTCTGCCGATCGGCGCCTTCGCCGGTCATGGCCGCCCCGCCCAGCACGCGGGCGACGTCCGCCGGCGAAATGCCGCGGGGCTGTTCGGTTTCCGCGGGCGCGACCTCCCGATCGGCCGGGCCGGTCGGCGCGGGCGTGGCTGTCGGCGCAGGCTCGGGCTGGGGCGTCGGCGCGGGCTTGTCACCAGTGGGCTGCTGCTCAGCCTTGCGGCGCAGCGCATCCTGCATGGCCCGGTCGATCGGGGATTCCGTGCGATCGCCGCGGTCGGCCGGTTGCGTGGCCGCCGGCTCCTGCGGCGCCTGCTCCGCGTCCTTCTTCTCCGCGTCGGCCGGCTGAGCCTGGGCAAGCGCGGCGACGGCGAGCGCGTCCATCGCCCGGGTCAGCGATGCAGGGAGCACGCAGGGCGCGATGGCCCGGCTGGTCGCGTTTTCCGGCTCGATGTTGCGCGAGCGCTGCTCGCGGTTGTCGGGCTCGATGCCCTCGACCTCAACGTCCACGTTGCTGGGCAACTGGCGAAGCAACTGGAGCACGACGTCCTGGGCCGAAACGCCGGAAATGGCCTTTTTCTCAACCACCGGCTTGGGCCCCTTGTCGGGCGTGTCGATGTGTTCCTCGATGATCTCCGCGAGGCGGGGATAATCCTCATCGAGATTGCGGCTCTTGATCACCAGGTTGTTGCTGAAGGGGACGTAGTCCACCTTGGGCTTGTTGCTACCCCAGATGGCGTCGATGTACTCCTCCAGGTCGTACATGGCGTCAAAGGCGTCGGCGTACTTGAGCTTGTAGATCTTCGTGGGCGTATCATCGCCCGTGCCGGTCATCGTCGGGTTGGTCTCGAGTTCCGCGATGTACTCCTCGATCTCCGCAAGCTTGCGCGGCGACGCCCAGACGACCATGGTGTTGGTGTAGTAGTTGGTGGTCAGCCGGATATCCTGGCCGCGGCGCGGACCCCCCAGGCTCATGAAGTCGTCAAACTCATCGCCGCCGCTCTTCTTGCGACCGCCCCCGCCGGAATCGAACACGGTCATGATCGTGTCGGCCAATTGCTCGACGTCGACCATCGGATCGATTTCGTAAACCTTCATCTGCATCCCCGGGTCGCTGTCGCTGTCGATCATGGCGATCCAGGCTTCGACCTCGTCGAGATCGCTGTTGGGCCCGCGCAGCAGGAGCTTCTGGTCGCCCGGCATGGGCACCACGGTGACGTCACCGGCGCTGACCGACGCGGGGCTCGCCGCGGCCGGTTGGGCATTGCCCCGCCGTCCGCGACCGCGACGACTGCTGCGGTCAGCGGTCGGCCGGCGCGCGGCGCTGCGGCGTCCGGAGAGCATGGCCTGGACGGTTTCGGCCATCTCGGTGGCGGAGGTGTTGGTCAGCTCGATGATCCGCGTTTCGACGGTCATCTCGCCGGCCTCGATGCGCTCGATCAGGTCGGCGATTTCATCCAGCAGCACATTCGGGGCGGCCACCAGCAGGCGGCTGGACGCCGGTTCGGGGATGAGGCGGAGCAGGTCGGCCCCCTGCTTCTTGGGATCCGGCTCAGGCAGGGCGCCCTCGGCCACCAGTGCGTCGATGCGAACCTCGAGCAACGGCTCGATGATGCCGGCCACCGCTTCGGGCTCGCTCTTGGTGATGTCGTAGAACTTGACCACCATCTTGGCACGCTCGTCGATCTGCGGTCGGACGGTCTCCAGGGTGGCCTCGATCTCGGGGAACATATCGACCGGCGCGGAGACGAGCAGCTTGCGCGAGGCCTGCTGGGGGATGAACAGAATCTGGTCGCCGGTGGCGCCGGCCGTCCCCGCACGACGACGGGCGGCGGCGCGGGCCCGGGCACGCGCGCGGGCCCGGGCATCACCCTTGGCCGAGCCGGCCGGCGCGGACACCTGGCCCTGCTCGGGGAAGAGCTGGCGCATGGTGTTGGCCACCTCGGTGATGTCCGTACCGACGGCGAATTCGTAGACGCGCAGCTCGCGGTCGGCGTCGGTCGAGACGTCGAGCTCGGCGATCAACTCGGCGATGCGCTCCATCTCCTTCGGTGGCGCGGTCACCCAGACCTGCTGGCCGTACTCGACAAAGTTGACGTTGCTGCCGCCGGATGCGGCCGCCTGGCGGACGCGGCGCTTGCCCCGGGTGGGCGCGGCCGCCGGGCCGCCATTGCTGATCAGCGACTCGATGACCGGGATGATCTCGCCCGGCTCGGCGAAGTGCAGCTCAAACGTGCGCTGCACCAGTTCGCCGGTGGCGAAGGGATCGACGTCGATCTGGGCGATGATGTTCTTCATCGTGGCCAGCTCAGACGGCGTGGCGTTGGTGACCAGGATGCCTTCGGGCACCTCGACGTAGGTCGGGCCGGTCGCGCCCTTGCCCCGCGGCGCGCCGAAAAACGCCTGGAGACTCTGGATCGCTTCGGACGCGTCCACGTGGGCAAGCTCGAGAACGTTGAGCTCGAGCTCACCGCACCCGGCACGGTCGAGCTTTTCGATCATCGGCTTGTAGGTTTCGGTCCACTCCTCGGTGGTGCAGATGACGTGCAACTGGCTGGTCGCGTCGTCCGCGTGGAACTTGCCGCTGGAACTGGACCGGCGGCGGGCGGTAGCGCGGCGGCGGGCGGCGCGCGACTTGCCCGTGGTGGGCGCTTCCGACGCGTTGGCCGTGTCCCAGGTGGTGAGGATGGAGATCAGCGAGGAGGGCTTGACGCACTCGACGGTGATGGTGTTCACGTCCTCCGGCGTGACGCCCTCGTCGGTGTCGAGCTGTTCGATGATCTTGACGGCCTCGGCGACAACGCGTGGGGCGCCGGCGACGATCAAGCCCTCATCGTTGGCCTGGGGACTAAGGTGCAGGCTGTCGGTGGCGCCGGGCATGGCGACGTCGAGCAGCTCGGTGACCAGGGCGATGAGGTCCTCGGCCGAGCGATGCGTCAGCGAGACGAATCGGGTGTCGACCTCGTCGGGTACGTCGAACATGGCAATGAGGCTTTTGGCCTCTTCGACCTGCTCGGGCTCGCCCTGGAGCACAATGCTGTTGGTCGACGGCCAGTGGATCATGGTGAGGGATTCGGATTCCATGGGTGCGGCGACGGTCTGCTCGGCAGCCTTGCGGCGGGCACGGCTGCGGCGCCGGGCGGCGGCACGGCGGCGGGCGGCGGCGCTGGAGGCGCTGGCCGACGCGTCGTCGCCGCTGAGCATCGATTTGACCATCTCCATCACCGCGGCGGCATCGGCGTGCTGCACGCGCACGATTTCGGGCGCGTAGGCGTCCCCGCCCTCGGGCAGATCGATGAAGGTGAGGAACTTCTTGATCTCCTCGATCTTCTTGGGCATGGCGTGGACCAGCAGCGTGCCGCGGGTGTCGTCGGCGTCGGCGTCGACGCCGTAGGACTCGGCCGGTGTTGCGGCCGCGGCGCGGCCGCGCCGGCGGGTGCTGGAGGCGCCGCCGCCGTCTTCGCCGAAATCGATGAAGGTCTTGATCTTATCCAGCGCCGCGGTGGGCTGGAGATGCTCGATCTTGATAATCTCCCAATGACGCGGATCGCCGGAGGCGACGCGGAACTTGTCGATGAGGGCGAGGAACTTGTTGATGTCCTTGACCAGGGCAAAAACCGTCCAGGCGTTTTCAGAGCCGATCTGCTGGGTGCGGACGTAGTCGGGCAGATAGTCGCGCAACGGCTCGAGTTCGGCGATCGAGCCGGTCTCCGGCGTGTAAAGCAGCAAGGCGAGATCGTTCGCATTCAGATCGGCTGCCTTGTATGACTCGAGCGAATTAAACATGTGATCCAGCGGCAGCTCACGTGGAATTTCCGTTATGCGCTTGACGTGGAGCACGCCGTCCTTCTCGTTGAACGACATCCAGAACTGCTCGGGATGGTTGAACAGCAGCATCTGCACGCGCCCCAGGGCGGACTGAAAGTCCAGCTCCTCGTCGCTGACGAAGGTGACCTGCCCCGCGGGGGTGAGCCCCATCCAGGGAATCCCGGACATGCGGCTGAACGACTGGATCAACTGGCGATAGGTGCCGTCGACGATGCTGAAGCTGTACCAGCGCTGATCGTAGGGCACCGACAGGTTGACCGACTCGGGAACCTCCACCTCTTCGTCTGCCATGGGGGACGTGGGCGGCGGGGTCGGCTCAGGGCGGCGCCCAGACCGGTCGGGGCCGCGGCGCGACGATCCGCGCGTGCGGGTCTTGGGCTCGGGCGTCGGCGCCGGCGCGGCCGGCCGCGCCCGCGAGCGAGAGCGCGGATCGCGTGCGTCAGACGGTTCCGGCTTCTCACGCGATTTGGTCGCCGATCTTGCGCGCGATCGTCCGGACGACGATTCGGCCTGCTCACGCTGCAGAGCCTGCTCGTAACGATCTGCCAACTCGATGAGCTTCGCCGTCTCAGCATCCGTCATCGCTCGGTCACCGGTACTCTCGATGAGCTCGTTCATACGCTCCTCGATTTCGGCCGGCGATTCCGGCTCGTCGGCGCGGAGGATGGCCGGCCAGGCGGCGCAGAGGGCAAGCGTCAGCAGAAGCGGCACCGTTCGGCGCTGCCGACGACGCGGCGTCGGAGGGGCTACGCGATGGGCCATACGCAATTCGCAAGGATGGTTATTCCGGTGGAGCGACATGGTCGTTCTCCTTCTTGTTCGCATCGGCAGCGGCGTTGCGCCCGCGCGACTGGGCGGCAGGCGAACGATCCGGCTGGGTATTGGGCTGGTTCACGCGCCGCGAGGGCGTCGATCCGGAGCGTCCCGGTTTTCTCGTTTGGACGGACCCGCGTTTTCGATTGCCGGCGTCTGGTTGTACCTGCGCCTGACCGGCCGGACGCGGTCCGACAGGTTTCGACGACTCGCCAGCCAAGCCGTTTTCGGCATCGTCGCTGGCGGGCGCGGTCCCGTTGGTGTCCACCTCGGCCATGCCGGTGGTGTCCACCTCGGCCACGCCGGTGGTGTCCGCATCGGCCGGCCCATCTGTGGCCTTCGCCGCATCGTCGGGCGACGTCGGCGCCGGCGGGCCGACCAGGGGCGCGTCATCGGCCGGCAAATCGCTGGGGCCGAGAGCACGGGCGAGGTTGCGGAGCAGCGCGTCGGTGGCGACGTCGCGCTCGGCCTCAACGCGCTGCCCATCCGCCTCTTCCGGCTCGGGCGCGTCCTGTGGCGGGCCCACGACTTCCTCGACGTCGGCGTTTTCCCGGATGTAGCGGTTCATCGCCACCTGGATCTCCGGCCAGTCGGTGGCCTGGGCAAGCGGAATGCGGCTGGTCAGGGCCTCGCCTAGGGGGTAGACGAAGTAGCCGAAATCGCGGTCCTCGTCGTACTTGTGAACCACGGCGCCCCAGGCGTTCACCAGCACGAGTTCGCCGCCATCGAGTTCTTCGCCGACGGCCACGTTGACGTTGGCAAAATCGGTGGTGCGCTCCAACACGATCTCATCCACCTGGCGCGAATGGTCGCCGTAGCGCTGGGCCACCCGGGCGACGTACGCATTGGCGTCGGACCAGGTATCGGGCCCGCGCGGCGGCGTCGGGGTGGGCCGGGGCGTGGTCCTCGGCCGGGGCGTGGGCGGCGGCGTGGCCTCGGCCACCGCCACCTCCTGCGTGAACGGCGTCCACCGCTCGAGCTGGGAAAACCCGCGGTTCGTCGTTCGGGCGACGACCTTGGGCTGGGGGCCTTGCGGCACGCCGAACGCTTCGCTTGCCGGCGGCACGAGCGCCTCGATGTCGGCGTCGAACTTGACTTCGTTGTGCCCCGCCCGCTGCCGCGCGGCGGTGGGCGTGAACTTCACACTCTCCAATCGGACGACGTACGGCAGCCGGTAAAACGACTCGAGAAACGCGATGCACTGGTCGTAATCGCCCGTGCCGGTCACCGACATGGCCAACGTGGTGATCCTGGTCTTGCGGTCCTCGGACGGGGGCCGGGGGGTCAGCCGCAGGCCGGTGAGCTTGGCCTGCCGCAACATCTCGTAAACCTGGTCCTGCAAATCCTGGAAAACGTCGCCGGCATTGACCCCGCCGCTGCGCAGCACGTAGGACTTGTATTTTTCGCCCAGGCGCGTCTCGAGCTGGTCGCGGTCGAACGCCAGGCTCTCCAGCTCCTCGCTGGCGGCGGCGATCCTCTGGGGGTATTCAAACATGGGCTTGACCAGGCCGGGATACATGTACTTGACCACCACGCCAAGCCCCACGGCCGCCACCAGCACGATCAGCAGTTTTCTCTCGCGTTCGTTCATCGCTTCCTGACATCTCACGCCGCCGCGGTTGACGCGGCGGCGGGCTCTCGGCCTGCTAGGCGCCGGGATTCTCCAGTACGAACACGTCGATCGAGCCGGACGCCGGGTACATATCGCGTCCCCGCTCGGTAAACGAACCCGACGTGGCGTTAAAATGCGGCGTATCCTTGCCCGGCAGGGTGAACGACTTGATGCGGCTGATGGTGTCGTTCGCCACCGCCATGGACTTGCACTGGACGGGCAAACTGATCCGTCCGCCCTTCTGATAAAGATACATGCTGTTGCAAACCATCTGGCTGTTGTCGGGCATCAGCTCGCGCAGCCATTCCAACTCATCGAGCCAGATGATCTGCTCGGACTCGAACGCGTCGATCTGGGAGACGACCTTTTCCCGAAACTCGGTCAGCTCCTCGATCTCGTCCTTGGTCTCGTCGATCTCGGTCTCCAGGCGGGCGAGTTCGGTCTGCTGGGGGGCGATGCTCTGGAAATAGAACGCCGTGCCGGCCACCACGAACAAAGCCACCGCGGCCGCGACCGCCGGGGCCTTCCGAAGCCGGCGCTCCGTGGCCGTCACCACCTTCTTCGGATGGAGAAAATCGAAGTGGAGCCGGCCTTCCCCGGCGTGCCCCCCGACCAGGCCGAGTGCGGCGGCGAACGCGCGCGCCTCGCGCCCGCGTTCCTCCGGCCAGCCAAATTGCCGCGCGGGATTGTACAGCTCCACCGACGCACTGAACCGTTTGCCCAATGCCTCGGCGAGCCGCGCCTCGACGCCGACGCTGCCGCCGACCACGATGATGCCCACCTCCACGCCGCCGGCCTGGGCGCGATACGCCTCGATCGAACGGGTCACTTCCACGAGCAGCGCGTTGACCGCCTGCTCCACGGCGTCCCCCTCGGCCGACGCCCGGGGAAACTGAATGATGGACGACTCGTCTTCGGCCTCGGACTCCAGGGCCGCGTCGCCCTCGCGAGGCAGGCCGACGGCGACGCTGCCCGCGCGGGAAAACGCCAGCCGCCCGTCGGCGATGATGTCGATTTCGGTGAGCTTCGGACCCACGTCCACCATCACGGCGCAGGCGTAACGCGCCTTGCCCAGCAGGTCGTTGAGGGCCACCTTGTTGGCGTAAGGCCGCAGGCCCAGCCGCTCGAGCTTCAAGCCGGCCGCCGCGCACACCTTCTCATAATACCCCACCACCTCGCGGCGCACCGTGCCGACCAGCACGTCGATCCGCGGCTGGCCGCCGGCGTCCTCGGGCATGGTGAAATCCACCACCGCCTCGGACAACGCGAAGGGCAACTCCTTGGTGATCTGAAACTCGACCAGCGCGGGCATCTCGTCGGGCGAGGCGGCGGGAAGCTGGAGATTGGTCAGCAACGCCTGGTCGCGGGGCACGTCGAGAATGATGCGGTCGGTGCGGATTCTCTGGGCGCTGAGCACTTCCCGGATCAAACCGCCCACCTGCTCCGGATCGGCGATGTCGACCGCAGCCGGCACGTCCACCGACAGCATCTTCAGAACGCGCACGCCGCTTTTGCGCATTTCGGCGTGCACCACGCGCAGGCTGCGCGCGTCCCAGTCCACCGCCAGCACGCGTTTTCTACTCGGCATCAAGGACAAAGCGTCGCTCTCCTTCCTGGCCCCGCAGGGGGTACGCCAGGCCCAGCTTGGTGATGTCGCGGGCGTAAATGATCTGGGCCATCGGTCCGCGCATGTCCACCACCGCATGCAGGCGGGTGAACTGGCCGTGGTGGTCGGCGAAGCCGATCGATTCGATGGTGAACTGCCGTCCGCGCCCGGTGAGCATAAACTGAAACTCCGCAAACCGTTCCGGGGCGAGGACTTTCTTGGACGCCAGCCACGCGGGCGTCTGCCGCGCCGCAGGCAGCAGCGTCTGCCGCATTTCCAGTATCTCCACGATCTCGTCGTCGGTGAAGCCGATGGCGCGGAGCACCGGCGACCGGGCGGTGTTGATGTTGATCTGCCCGCGGCTGGTCTGCTCGGGGTTGATCGTGCACATGTCGAAGAGCGTCTCGATCTCACCGGCGCTCAGCGGACTCTCCGTGCTCGTGTTGTTGATCACCTTGGGGGTGAGGTAGTCGGCCAGCGACTTGATCCCGTCCGGGCCGCCCTTCTTGCTGGTCGCCAGAAGCCAGTCGATCACCTCCTGGCGGTCGAAAATCTCCGCGAGCTTCTCGGCGACGTGGTCCTTGGGGCCGAACAGGTTCACCCGCGGCTGGTTGTCGCTCGCGGTGTTCGTGTCGTGCGACCACACGGTGATGTACGGGTAGATGCCCCGCTCGAGCACGCCGTCCCCATTGTCATTGGGGAAAACCTGTTCACCATCGTCTTCGTTCTGAGTCATCAGGCCGTTGCGGTCGTAGTCCTCCCCGTAGAGGATCCGCCCGGTGAAGCCCTTGACCATGAGCAACTCCTCGACGGTCTCGAACTCGGCGTTCTTGGGGCGATACGGCGGATTCAGCGTCGCGTAATACTCCGCCTCGGCGCCGTTGGTGCGCATGTCGGCGTCGGCGTCGCGCCAGTCGAGCAACGCCGCGACCAGCTCCTGGGCCTTGCCCTCGGCCTCCTCGTCGAGGTTCTGCACCACCGGTTCGATCAGGCGCAGCAACTGCTCCTCGGTCGCCACGTTGATGTTCAGCTTGGACGCCTCGTCGGTGATGCCGAAACGGATCTGCGCTTCGGCGAGCGTGTTCTCCGTGTCGGCGCTGTTGGGGAAGTCGGCCACCACGCTGAAACGGTAGGCGAGCCGGTCGGGGCCCGCGGGCAGTTCGCTCTGTTCCTGATCGTCGAGGTTGTTGCGTCCCAGCTCCTCGGGCAGGGCGTCGGGCTTCCACACCAGGGCCTGGTCGAAAACCTCGGGGTTGTGGTACCAGGCGTCCTGGTTGTCCCGGTCGGTCCGCAGGATCTGCATGACCTTCTGAATGCCCGCCTCGGCCGCCAGTCGGGTCTGCAATCGGTTGCCCAGTCCCCGGCCGGCGCTGTAGTCCGCCTGGATCTGGAAGGCGTAACTCGCGGTGAGCAGCGCCAATAGCAGCAGAATCACCAGCATCAGCGGGAGGATGATCGCGCGCCGAGCATACACGCTGCGCCGCGCGGGCGGCGCCGCCATGCTCCCGGCCGACATGTCACGCGTCATCCGCATGTCGTCACATCCCCGGCGACTCGGAGAAACTGGAGGCTTCACGCACGATGCGCGAGCCGAAAAACACGTCCGCCTGCCGCAGGCGCACGACCACCGAGTACTGGTCCGGCGGCAGCGGCTCCTGCCGATCGGGATCGTTGAGGAAATCCTCTTCGACGATGTCGCCCTCTTCGCCCGGCGGCAATTCGGGGACGAAACCGATCGTGATCCGCACCATCTGCGGCAGGGTCGACACCGCCCAGTCCTTCCACCACTGGTTGCCGTCAAAGTAAGCCAGCTCGAGGAACTTGATTTCCGGAGCGTAAAGCTCGCGCTTGAACGCGGCGGCCGCGTCCTCGATCTGGTCCTGCTCCTCGAAGTCCTCGACCACCACGTCGCGCAGGAAGGTCCGCGTCACGGTGCGGGCCAGACCCAGGGCGACCGGGTTGCCGTTGGTGTCGACATTCTCGTAATCCCAGGCGATGGAGTACTGGATGTTCTGGAGGTCGAACTGACCTGGGAGGTTCTTCTGGGTGATTTCGCGCACCTCGCTGAGCGCCTTGTCGGGCACGGTCAGGGTATTGACTTCGATGCGCGGTCCGTATTCGAGGTCCTCGATGCCGGTAATCCCCGGCCCGTAAGACGGCACGTGGGCGACGGCCTGGCGGATTTCGTCGGCCATGCGGTCGAGCACCACCCGGGCCAATTGAGCGTGGCGGCTCTTCTCCAGCCCCTCGTCGCGATCAGCCAAAGCCGTGTCGTAAAAGGCGAACATGGTCGCCAGCAGCACGATGAACAGGCCGATGGAGACCACCACCTCCAGGAGGGTGAAGGCGCGCCGGCGCGATGATTGCCCATGCATGCGCATCATCGGCCCCGCCTTTCCCGACCGCCGCCGCGATTGCCGCCCCGGTTTCCGCCCCGACGGGTCGGCGCCGCCTCGTCGTCCGCGGGCCCGGCGTTGTTGCCGTCGTCAAAACCGCCGTCGTCGAAGCCGCCGTCATCAGACCGATCGCGCCGGGGGCCTTCACGGCCGGCATCCCGGCCTCCGCGGCGGCCTTCGCGACCGGCACGACCGCCGTCGGCGCCGCCCCGGCGTCCACCGCCGCGCCCGCCGCCGGCCGCGTCTTGAGCGCCGCCGGATCCGCCGCCGGCGCCTTCCACGCCGTCACCGTCGCCATCCCCGTCACCGTCGGTTCCGTCATCGAGCCCTTCGAGCAGCGCCTGCAACTGCGGACGCACCTCCTCGGGCACCATCTGCATCAGCGCCGACTGGTCCACGCCGTAAGCCTGCTGGAGGATGGACAGCAATTGCAGCAACTGGTCGACCTCCAGGTCCTTGAAGACCGCCGGGTTGAAGTTTTCCACATCCAGGCCGCCATCGGCCAGGCCGGCCTCCTGGAGATCTTCGTTGACTTTTTCTGCAATCTCGGCTTCCAGCCCGAAATCGGTCACCAGGTTCAACGGGCGCGGCACGATGCGCAGCGTGTGGTAGGTCTGGACGATCTTGTCGTCGTCGAGATAGTCGAACTCATCGAGGGGGCCCTCCTCGAAGGCCAGCCGCTCGGGGTCGTAGAGAATGTCGAGTTGAACGGCGACCAGTTCCGGATCGGCCGTCGGCTCGATGGTCACGCGCGAGGCGTACTGGGGAAAATAGCGACCGAAGTCCGCCTCCACCTCGATGGGCTGGGCGTCGTCCATCTGCTCCGGCAGCGTCACCAGCCCGGAGTCAAGCTCGGCCAGTCGGGTCTCCGCCAGGAAGATGAGCCGCGAGAGGTGGTCCGCCTCGTAGGTCATCTCGGTGGCGGACTGCAACTGGGCGCCGATGACCGCCAGGCCCAGCACCAGCAGGCCGACGGCCACCACCACCTCCAGGAGCATGAAACCAGGTTGTCGCGGGCGGCGCATCATCAACGAATCGCGCTCATCTTGATTTCCAGTACGTTGTCCTCCGTCAGCGGCACCGGATCGAGAAAATCCTTCCGCAGCACGGGCGGCCAGTTGTGCTCGCGCATCAACTCGAGCTCCTCCTCGTACAACGGCCGCTGCAACCAGGCGAGGCCGATGAGCCCGTCGATGATCACCTCGATCTGGCGGTACTCGTCAGTCTCGGGGTCGAGATCGGCGATCTCCACGTCCTCGGGGGCGTTGGTCAGCACGAACGTCGCCCACTCGCAGGTGCCATCCGCCTCGATCACCAGGGGAGGAAAGTCCTCCTCGAACCGCTCCTCCATGGACAGCTCGAGCTGCTCCTGCCGATCCTCCTGGTATTGCTCGGCCTCGAAGTCGTCGCCGAGCAAGGCCTCCACGGTGGGTTTTCCCAGCCGGACGCCGGCGCAGCGCACGCCGCGCTGAAAGATCTCCCCCTGGGCCCACGCCGCCCGCAAGGGGCGAAACTCCTCGGGCCGCTCGAGCGGGTTGTCCTCCACCTCGACGATGGGCTGCCGCTGCTCCCCCTGCCCGTCGAGAACGTCCTCTTCCTCGCAATCGGGACAGGCGAAGCGAATGCGGTAGCGCCGGCCCTCGATCATCGCATTCGCCCGGGTGAGCTGGAGCAGCGCCCGCATCTGCCGCGCCGACTCGGGCAGGCGCGCACGCTCGAAGTCCCCGATCAGCGTCGGCAACACGAACCCGGCCAGCAATGCCAGCAGGCCCGTGACGATCAGGACCTCCAGGAGCGTAAAGCCTCGATGGCGACGCATGCCCGTCATGGCCGTTCAGAACCAGCCGCGGTTACACCAACGGCCGCGACTAGTTCTCCTTCCAGTTCTTGATGTCGTCGTCCGTGTCTTCCTTGCGATCCGGCCCCTTGCTCGACAGGTCGTAGCCGTCCTCGTTGAACTTGCCGGGGTAGGCGTAGATAAACTCCTCGTCCCACGGATCGCGGAGGGTGTCCGGCGTGCCGTCCATGTACGGGCCCTGCCAGAGCTTGGAATCCTCGTCGATGCTGGCCGGGCGGCGGAACAACGCCTCCAGGCCTTCGTCCGTATCGGGGTAGCTGCCCACGTCGAAGCGGTACTTCTTGAGGGATCGGGCGATCGACCCGTTGATTCCGATGGCCGACTGGGCCAGCCCGATCTTGGCCTGGTCCTGCGCGCCGATCAGATTCGGCACCACGAAAGCGGCCAGCACGGCCAGAATGCCCACCACGATCAGGATCTCGAGCAGGGTAAAGGCCCGCCGCAGTCTGCGCGTTCTCGACACCATTGGTACGGTTCCTTTCATCAGTCGTAACCTCTCAGCCATCCCTGGCCGCAATCCATGTTTTCCGTCGAATTCAGCGCCCCAAAGCGCTGGTCGACATCGTCAAAATCGGCAACAACAACGCCAACGCGATACACAACACCACCACCGCCATGATGAGCAACAGAATCGGCTCCAGCAGGCGAACCGCCAGGTCGACCATCCGCGCCGTGCGGGCCTCGTTGGTCTCGGCAATCTGCACGAGCACCCCGTCGAGGGTGTTGCTCTCCTCCGCCACCGCCATCATGTCAATGATGTCCGGGGGGAAAATGCCGCTCTTGCCCAAAGGCCGCGACAGCGTCTCGCCCTTTTGTACACTTTCAGCCGCCTCCGCGATGCGGTCCGACAACACGCGATTTCCGGCGGATTCCTTGGAAATATCCAGCGCCTGGAGGATGGGCACGCCGTTGTGCAGCAAAGTCCCCAATATGCGACAGAAGCGGCAAATGGCGACCATGGTGACGATACGCCCCATCATCGGCGCCCTCAATTGCATGCGGGCGTAGGCGACGCGTCCCGCCTCCGTTTGTCCGAATGCGTACAACCCCGCCACCGCGGCAATCCCCAGCACGATGAGATAGGGATAGGCCACGACGAGGAAATCCGTGATCCCGAAAACAATGTGGCTCAGAATGTTGAAGGAGTCCGCCCGCAAGTGCTTGCGCAGTTCCGGCACCACGAAGATCATCAGCAGCGCGACCACCGTCGTGCCCGCCCCGACCAGAATGCAGGGGTAGATCATCGACCCGAGGATCTTGTTCCGCAGTTCGTCCTGCCGCTCCGCGAAAATCGCAATCCGACTGAGCACTTCCTCGAGGAAGCCGCCGCTTTCGCCCGCCCGTACCATGGTTACGTGCAGGTCGGCGAACGCGTTCCGATGTTTCGCCATCGCGTCGGCCAGGGTCTCGCCCGCGGCCACGTCTTCGCGCACGTCGCGCAGCACCTCGCTCAAAATCGGGCTGGTCGCCTGCCGGCTGAGCACGTCGAGACTGCGCAGCAGCGGCACCCCCGCCCGCAACAGGTCGGCAAGCTGACTGTAAAAAGCCGTCTGATGGCGCAGCTTGACCTTGCGCTTGCGCCCCGAAAACGCGGTCGCCTGGGCCCCGCCGCCCTCGGCCACCTCCACCGGGAAAAGCGACTGCTCATCGAGCATGCGCAGCACGGCCGCCTGGCTGTCCGCCTGGATCGCGCCGGTCACCGCCTGCCCGTCACCGGAAATCGCCTTGTACCGATATGTGGGCATCCTGTCTGAATCTCATCGCAGTGCGCAGGTCGGCCGGTGCGGGCATATGCCCCACGCTCGTCCGACGCACGCATACGGGTTCCGGGAAGGTCGCATGCAACAGGTAGGCTTCGACGTCCCCGCAAGCCAAGCGACCTTCCCTGGTCCACCGGTTTTACGCGGTCCGCCGATCATCGCTACCTTAATGCCACCAAACCATTTACGTCAACGACATAATCGCGCTTTCCGCCCGCATCGCCCCGTTTGCCGGGCAGACGGAAGCTCCCCATCTTCTACCCCGGCTCCGGTCTGCGATTGCATCTGATCTGGCCCTTTCTCACAGTCTACACCGATCCCGTGCCCACGGTCGGCGGGAATGTAGCATTTGAAGCTGCGCTTTCGGGATCTGACGATGAGAAGGAGCGCAACGAACGCTCCCGGACGGCCCCGCGCGGCGTCGTGTCGGGCTTGGCAGTGTTGGCAACCGGGACGCGAACAGCTCGATCCGCAGCGACCGGGTCAGGCCTTGGCAACCCGCAACACCTCTTTGATGGTCGTCTCGCCGTCGCGGACCTTGTTCCAGCCGTCGTCGCGCAGGGTGAGAAACCCATTGGCCCGGGCGTGGTTGAGGATGTCGCCGGCGGTTCCCTGATGCACGATGATGTCCCGAAGCGGATTGGTCATGCGGAGCAATTCGTAGACGCCGAGCCGGCCCTTATAGCCGGTATCACGGCATTCGCGGCACCCCGTGCCGCGGACGAGCTTCGTCCCGGGCTCGAGTTCGAGGTCCGGTGGAATCTCCTTGGGATCCGGGGTGTATTCCTCTCGACAATGCGCGCAAATGCGCCGCACCAGGCGCTGAGCCAGCACGGCTTCCACCGAACTGCCGACCAGAAACGCCTCCACGCCCATGTCCAGCAAACGCGTGGGGGCGGTCGACGCGTCGTTGGTGTGCAGCGTGCTGAACACCAGGTGACCGGTAAGCGAAGCGTTGATGGCCACCTCGGCCGTCTCCCGGTCACGAATCTCACCCACCAGGATGACATCGGGGTCGTGACGCAAAAACGCCCGCAGGCCGGCCGCAAAGGTCAGCCCGATGCTGGGCCGCATGCCTACCTGGTTCACGCCGTCGAGGTAGTACTCAATCGGATCCTCCACCGTGAGAATCTTCACCTCGTCGCTCTTGATGCTGTTGAGCGCCGCATACAGCGTGGTCGTCTTACCAGAGCCGGTCGGCCCGGTGACCAGGATGATGCCGTGCGGCAGGGTGATCAGTTCGCGGAACGTACCGTAAACATGATCGCCCATGCCCAGGTCGTGCATGGTCAGCAGCACCGACTGCTTGTCGAGCACACGCAGGACCACGCCTTCGCCGAAGGCGGTGGGGATGATGCTCACCCGCAGATCAATGTCGCGGCTCTGGGCGCGGATCTTGAAGCCGCCGTCCTGGGGCAGGCGCTTCTCGGCAATGTTGAGGTTGGCCAGGATCTTGATGCGGCTGATGATCGCGTTCTGGAAACGCCGAATCTGCGGCGGAACGTGGGTGGTGTGCAGCACGCCGTCGATGCGGTAACGGATCCGCAGGTCGTCTTCAAAGGGCTCGATGTGGATGTCGCTCGCCCGGTCGCGAATGGCCTCGACGAGGATTTCGTTGACCAACTTGACGACGGTGGCTTCCTGGGCGGCTTCCAGGATGTCGCCGGCCTGCTCGTCGACGTCGCTGACCACCTCGAGGTCATCGATGCCGATCATCTCCTGGACCGTCTGGCCGCCGACGCCGTAGTGTTGCTTGATCACGCGTTTGATGTCGGCTTCGGTGGCCAGGACGGGCTCGATGCGGCAGCCGGTGAGCATGCGCAGCTCGTCGAAGGCGTAGAGGTCGAACGGATTGGAGGTGGCGACGCGGATGGCGCCGTTCTTGCGCTCGATGGGAAAGAGCTGGTAGCGGTGAACGGTTTTCGACGGGACGGCTTTCAGCAGTTCGGGATCGACCTGCACGGCGTTCAGATCGACGAAGGGGATGGAGAGCTGCTCGCCGCGGACTTCGATGATGTCGCGCTCGCTGACCATCCCCATCTCGACGAGAATCTTCTCGACGTTGTCGCCGGGTTGCTTGCGGGCGGCCAGCGCCTGATCAAGCTGGTCCTGGGTGATCTTCTTCTTCTCAACAAGTAAGGTGGCGACGCTCACGAAGGTATCGTCCTGTCTGAATTCAACGCCCCGGGCAGGCGGGCGGGAGCCAATCGTGTTTCTTCCCTGACGCGGGGACCGCCGCGCGAGCGCGGATTGTCCCCCGCCTTATACCATCGACACCCGTCGCGGTTTCAACGCGTCCGGATTGCACCAGCCGAAGCTCTCGATTGTGCCTCCGGCGCCTCACGGAACACATAAACTATTCAATTAAAACAACTTATAGAATGCCAGTCACTTCCCCAGCCCCACGCCGGTCGTCACGTCAAAGGGTACCTCAACGGTCCGCAGATCCGTCCACACATCGATTTCCACCGTGACGGCCTCCACCTCCCGGGCCAGCCGGTATTCGCGCGTGACGGTCACCTGATCGCCGAACGACATCCTTGAGCTGCCGGCCGACTCGGATTCGATCGCCTTCCCCTGCTCATCGAGGAAGCGGACGGCCGCGATGTCGGTCAGGTCCCGATCTGCTTTCAGTGAGACCTGCATCGGCATGTCGCCCCAGCCCGGCTTGCCCACCTCCTCGATGGTGAGGTCCACGGGCCCGGCCTGGATCTTGCCCCCTTTGGCCAGTTTCACATCGTTGACAGTGTGCGTCTGCTTCTTCGTGGCCATCTGGGCGACGATCTTGCCTTGGGCCTGAATGGTCTTTGCGCCCGCCTGGGGCACCTCGCCACCGACGGCCTCGACGATCATGGCCTTGCCATCTTCGCTGACTTCGCCGAAGCCGCTCAGTCCCGGCGTCGAGAACCCGGCCTTGACCAGCAGGTTGGTACCCTTGTCGTCGACGAGTTTCGTCAGTTCGCTGGCGTTGTCGTCGTAGCTGATCAGCCCGCCCTGCGGCGCCTCGACGAGCAGGGCGACCGTGGTGCCCTTGAACCAATTGAAAGGGCGCAGGCCCTGGTCGCCGCCGTAGCCCTCGGCCGCGATGCGGATGCCGCATGCTTTGACCGTGGGCGCAACGTCGCCCGCCCAGACCGGCGCAGCGGCCGCCCCCAGCGCCCAGGCCAGCCCCATGAGCACGCACTTTGCCCCTCTCGAACGCTCGGTCCATCGCGTGTACGTCATGTTTGGCTCCTTTGTTTCAAATGGTTGGCCGGGCAACGACCGTCGGATTGCGGCGCTGCGGCCGGCTGCCCCCGATGATTCCCGGCTCGGCCGGTGCGTTGGCGACGGCCTGGGTCAATCGTTACGATGCATCGGTGAAACCGGGTCAAAATCGCGAGAGAAAAAGATGTCGCACCACAACATCGTAGACCTGCGCAGCGATACCGTCACGCGTCCTACCCCGCCGATGCGCGAGGCCATGGCCCGGGCGGAGGTCGGGGATGACGTGTTCGGCGACGACCCGACGGTGAATCGCCTCCAGGAGCGGGTGGCGGCGTGGTTTGGCATGGAGGCGGCGTTATTCGTACCCTCGGGCACCATGGCCAACCAGGTCGCGATCCGGGCCCACACCCAGCCGGGTGACGAGATCATCTGCCATCGCACCAGCCACGTGTACCAATACGAGGGCGGCGCACCCGCCGCGTTGAGCGGTTGCTCGGTTGCCCTGATCGACGGCGACCGCGGAATGTTCACGCCGGCGGACGTGAGCGCCGCGCTGCGCGCGGCCGATCCGCACTTTCCGCGCAGTCGCCTGGTCGTACTGGAGAACACGAGCAATCGCGGCGGGGGCTCGATCTGGCCGGTGGAGCAGGCCGCGGCCGTCTGCGCGCGGGCCCACGAACTCGACCTGCTGGTGCACCTCGACGGCGCCCGGCTGGTCAACGCGTGCGTCGCGGCGGGCGTCGCGCCGACCGCGTACACCCGGCACGCGGACTCGGCCACGATCTGCTTTTCCAAAGGGCTGGGGGCGCCCGTGGGATCCGCGGTCGCCGGCAGCGCCGCGTTCATCGCGCAGGCGAAGCGGGCCCGCAAGATGTTCGGCGGCGGCATGCGTCAGGCCGGCATCCTCGCGGCGGCGGCCGAGTATGCCCTCGACCACCACGTGGAGCGGCTCGCGGACGACCACGCGAACGCCGCGCTGCTCGCGGAGCTGCTGGCCGATTGCCCACACGCGCGGGTGATTGCGCCGGAGACGAACATCGTGTACTTCGACGTCGACCCGGCGTGGGGAACGGCGCGTGCCTTGGCCGACGCCCTGCGCCGCGACGACGTCTGGATGATCGCGGTGGCGGCCCAGCGGATCCGGGCGGTGACCCACCTGCACATCTCTGCCGAGGACGTGACGCGCGCCGCGGAGCAGGTGCGCCGCCATCTGATAGAAAAACCCAAATAGAGGAAAGGAAGCAACCCGCCCCGGCCCGACGTTGACCATGTGCCCGGCGGATCGTGGCGCATCGCCCGGCGAAACCGCCGGTCACACGCTGCGTACGCGGGCAATGACTTCGCGGAGGGTATCGACCAGTTCCTTGGGCCGATACGGCTTGGGCAGGAAGCTCACCGGCCCCCCCTGCTGACAACTCTGCATGGCCTCGCTTGCGCCGAAGCCGCTGGACAGCAAAATGGGGATTCCCGCCTGGATCCGGTGAACGGCTTCGCAGATCTGCGCCCCATCCATGCCCGGCATGGTCATGTCGGCGAGCACGGCGTCCACTGCGCCGGCATGGGACTTGAACAGGTCCACGGCCTGTTGCCCGTCGCTCGCCAGAATTACGGAAAATCCAGATCGTTCGAGGGCCAGCTTGGCGACGTTGCGGACCACTTCTTCGTCATCCGCAACCAATACGGTCGCCGGCAGATGCTCTGAAGTACTCATATTCGTCCCTCGCGAACGAGCGGGCAACCTGAAATGAACCTGCACACGGTGAACGACGCGCTGCACGAGCATCCCGACCCTGGGCGCTCCGTCGCGCATCAGGGACACCCAGCCCCCAAGCACGAATGCCGTAACTACCCCAAACGAGTGTCTTGCAGGCCCGCTACCCGCCACACAGAGATATTCGAGCATGACCGGGGAGAAATGTCCAGCAACTTCGCGTATTTCCCGCAGTCTGCGATGGCACGCAAGCCGAAGCGCTATTTCCGCAACCAACCAAGGGATTGCCCGTGCCAACCCCAAGAGGCACACCTCAGCGGCGCGTCGCACCACTGGCCCGTTTCATCGCGAGTGAACACCGCCCCGGTCGTTCACCGGTTCAGTCGGTGGGGAGTTTCTTCAAGCTCTCGTTACTGCCCACGAGAATGAGGACGTCGTCGCGCCGCACGGCCGTGTCGGCCTGGGGAACGCTGATAACCTGCGCCTGGACGGGGTGATCCGCCTCCTCGGACTCCACCTTGACCTCGCGGCGGATGGCCACCAGGTTGACGCCGAAGGCCTTGCGCAGGGCGAGTTCCTGGAGGGTCTTGCCGCAGAACGCCGTGGGCGCCTTCACGTATACCAGGCTGTGATCCTCGCCCAGTTCGACGTATTGCTGGAGATTGGGCACCGTCAGGCGGTGCGCCCAGCGTAGGGCGGATTCCCGCTCGGCGAGCGCGATGGCGTCGGCGCCGACCTTGGTGAGGATGGTCGCCTGCGTCTCGGTCATCGCCCGGGCGACGATCCGCTTGACCCCCAGCTCCTTGAGCGCCGCGACGGTGAGGGCGGCCGACTCGAAATCCTCGCCCACCCCGACGATCGCCGCGTCAACGTCGGCCACGCCCTGCGAGCGCAGGGCCGTCGCGTCGGTCGCGTCGAGCCGTACGGCCAGGGCGACCTCGTCGCGCATGCGCTCAACCACCTTGGCGTCGCGATCGATGGCGATGACCTCGTCGCCGGCGGCCGTCAGCGCCTTGGCCAGGTGCTGGCCGAAGCGGCCCAATCCGATCACGGCAAACTGCTGCATGGCGTTCCTCGCTGTACGTTGGCGATGTCCAAAGGCCGGGCGCGTCAACCGATGATCACCTGCTCCTCGGGGTACTCGTAGCGGGCCACCGACTCTCCCCCGGCCAGGGCGATGAGCATGGTCAACGGGCCGAGCCGGCCGACGAACATCGCCAGCATGATGGTCAACTGGCCGGCGATGGTCAAACGCGCCGTCAGCCCGGTGCTCAGCCCCACCGTGCCGCACGCCGACACGGCTTCGAACAAATGCTCGCGCAGAATCCCGCCCTCGGTGATGGAAAGCACAATGGTCACGACGGCGATGACGGCCGCCATGACGAAGGCGACCACCGCGGCGCGCTCAATTACGCCGCGCGGCACGGTCCGCCCATAGGCCTCCACGTGGCGGCGTCCGCGCAGCGTGCTGATCGCGCCCAACATGAGCACCGCCAACGCGATAGTCTTGATCCCCCCCGCGGTGGACGCCGGTGAACCCCCGGCGAACATCAGCAGCATGAGCAGAAAATGGCTCGCCGGCGACATGGCGTCGGTGTCCAGGGCGACCGTGTTGAACCCGGCCGTGCGGGCGGTTATCGATTGAAACAGCGCCGCCCGCGCCCGCGCGCCCGGCGACATCGCGATCATCTGCGTCGCCGGATCGGCATCGGCGCGTTGCTCGGCTGTCCGCCAGTCGATGCTTTCGAAGACGAAAAACAGCACCGCGGGCGCGAAGATGAGAATCACCGTGGTGGTGAGCACCAGCTTGGTGTGCAGGTTGAGGCGGTAGCGCGGGCGGCGGGCTCGCGGCTGCACGATGGCCCCCTCGACCCGCGGCGGCGGCCCCGGCCACATCCTGGAGCGGAGCCACCCCGCCAGATCGTGCAATACAGGGAATCCCAATCCGCCCACAACAATCAGCGGCATGATCGAAACGTAAACGCCCCACGCCCCCGCAAACCCCGTCAGGCTGTCCGCCTGCAAAGCGAACCCGGCGTTGCAGAAGGCGCTGATCGCGTGAAAGATGCAGTGAAACAGGCGCTCGCCCAGATCCTCGTGCACGGCCGCAAACATGGGATAGCACGCCAGAGCCCCGAACGCCTCGCTGATGAACGTGGCCAGCACGATGAAGCGCACCATCGAACGCAACTGCCCGATGGTGTGCTGGCTGTAGGCGTCCTGCAACGCCAGCGACTGCCGCAGTGAAAGCTGCTTGCCGATCAACACCCCGAACAGCGAGGAGAAAATCATGATGCCCAGCCCGCCGAGCTGGATCATGACCAGGATCACGATCTGGCCGAAGCGGGTGAAGTCCGTCCCCGTGTCGAAAACCACCAGGCCGGTGACGCACGTGGCGCTGGTCGCGGTGAAAAAGCAACCGACCAGCCGCTTGGCCAGGTAGTACCCCTCGAGGGCCCGATGCGGCGGCGTCATCGCCTTGGGCAAACAGAGCAACGCGCCGCCGACCAAAATCACGATGAGAAACAGCGTGACCAGCAGCCGCGCCGGGTGCAACTGCCGTTGAGAAAGCTCGAGGTTCCAGCGCACCGCTCCGGCGGTGAAGCGCACCACCAGCAGCACCTGAATCGTGCCCACGTACACCGTGCCCATCTTCAGCACCGGCAGGTGCAGCGCCTCGAATTCTCCTAGAATCAGCGCCGCCCCCAGCGCGATCAGCAGCAGCTCCGGCCACTGCCTGCGCAACGCCGCCCCCCAGGTCGGCGCCGTCCACAACGCCCAGCCCACCGCGACCAGGTACGCCGCGACCGCCGCAAGCTGGACCCCAATCAGTATGGGGACGGGCAGCGGCGCACGCACGAAGCCGTACTCCAGGCAGAGCGAAATCAGCGCCGCCAGGGCCAACGCCACCAACACCACCCGCCACCGATACCGGCCTCGATCGGGATCATTGAGAAACCGCACCATGGCGGCATCATCGTACAGCGGCGCGACGCACGCAAGCGACCCACCACCCGACAAGGCGCCGCCCGGCCAAGCGACGGCCTTCCCCCTGGCACCGCCGGCCAATCAGCGATAGGATCGGTCAACGTGCAATTGCCGGGACGTGCGGGTGTGTAGCCTGCTTACGCTGTAACGATCTGAAGGGGTGGTCGAAAATGGGGCGCGGCGCCGCATTGCTGCTGGTGATGCCCATGCTGCTGACCGGCTGCGCCGATCTGCGGGGCAAGTGGGTGTCGCAGTCGCTCACCCCCGCGATGGCCCGCGACCAGTTCCGCTTCCTGCGCCCCAGCGATTTCGAGGGCGACTTCATCCGGGCGTCCTTCGACCTGCGCGGCGACGGCACCTACGCCGCACAGACATACTACGCCCGCGGCATGGGGTTCAGCTCCGGCGCCTGGAGCCTGATCGGCGATCGGCTCATCTTCCGGGACAACCAGTACGGCACGTACAGCTACCGCATTCACCTCAGCCGCGACGGAGATCAATTGATCATCATGCAGCCGATCAAGGGCACCGACGTCGAACTGCTGCTCAACCGGCGGGACGCCCTTGTCCCGCAACGACCCGTGATGAAAGACCCCTCGTGGTGGGACCGCCTCTTCGGTGAGCCGGAGGACGCTAAGCAACCGAGACGCCGCCCGCCCCGCCGTGACGGCGCATGAGCTCCGCCCGCAGCGCCTGATGCGCGGGGGCGGCGAGTTGCGGATCCGCCCGGAGCAACGCGGCCGCGTCGTCCCGCGCCTGCACCAGCAGGTCGAGATCCTCGACCAGGTCCGCGGCCTTGAACGCCGGCAAGCCGTGCTGCCGCGTACCGACCAACTCGCCCGGACCGCGCAGCTTGAGATCCGCCTCCGCGATGCGAAAACCGTCCGTCGTCCCGCAAATCACCTGCAAGCGCTCGCGGGCCTTTTCACTCCCACCCTCAACGAAGAGCAGACAGCAGGAGGGCTTGTCGCTGCGCCCGATCCGGCCGCGCAACTGGTGCAACTGCGACAAGCCGTAACGCTCGGCGTGCTGAATCACCATCACCGTCGCGTCGGGAACGTCCACGCCTACCTCGATGACCGTGGTGCTGACGAGAACTTCGATCTCGCCGCTGCGAAACGCGGCAACGACCGCCTCCTTATCCCCCGCGCTCATTCGGCCATGGAGCAAACCGAGCCGGTAACCGGCGAGTACGCCGGCGCGGAGTGTCTCGAGTTCAGCCGTGGCCGCCTTGAGATCCAGCGTCTCCGACTCCTCCACAAGCGGATAGACGATGTAGGCGCGCTCACCGGCCGACAGGCGGCGGCGCACGAAGTCCCACGCCTCGGCGACATCTTTGTCGCGGGCGCCCACCAGTCGGGTCTCCACCGGCCGGCGCCCGGGCGGCAGTTCGTCGATCACGGACACGTCCAGATCGCCGTACACGGTCATCGCGAGCGTGCGGGGTATGGGAGTCGCGGTCATTACCAGATAGTGCGGCGCGGCGCCCTTGCTGCGCAGGGCGCTGCGCTGGGCCACACCGAAGCGATGCTGCTCGTCGATAATCACCAGCGCCAGCCGGCGAAATCGGACGTCTTCTTCCAGCACGGCGTGGGTGCCGACGACGAGATCGACCTGACCGGCCGCGATGCGCTCGCGGGCGGCGTCGCGCGCCGACCGCGTCATCCCCCCGACGAGCAACTCGACCCGCACCCGGCTGCCGGCCAGGTACTTGCAGAACCGTTCGTGGGTCTGGCGGGCGAGAATCTCCGTGGGCGCGAGCATGGCCACCTGCCCGCGATTGGCGATCGCCGCGAGCGCCACGTAGACCGCGACGGCCGTCTTGCCCGCCCCCACGTCGCCCTGGAGCAGCCGGGCCATAGGTCGGTCGGTCGCCAGATCGGCCGTAATCTCCCCCACCGCCCGGTCCTGCGCCGCCGTGAGCGGAAAAGGCAATCGGCGGCGGATGCGCTCGTCGATCACCGCGGTGGTGACGATCCGCGGCGCGCGCCCCGACTGCCGCGCCTGCATCCGTCGCCACTGCACCGCGAGTTGCATCAGCAGCAGCTCGTCGTAGGCCAGGCGGCGACGCGCGATCGGAATATCCGCCGCGGCCGTCGGCTCGTGCAGCCGGGCTATTGCCGTCGCCCGGGCGGGCAACTGCCGCGCCTCCCGCAGAGCGGTCGGCAAAAAGTCCTCCACGTGCGGCAGCCCCATGGGCAACGCCGCCCGCATGATCTTGGCAATCTGACCGCTGCCGAGATTGGCGACCGCGGGGTACACCGGGAACCACCGGTCGCGGTCGTCGGCCAGCGGATCTTCCCCGTCCGGAATGATGCGGTAGCTGGGGTTGACGAAGACGGCCCGGCGGTCGTCGGCATCCACCTTACCGGTCAGCCGAATGACTTGGCCGGGAGCCAGAGTCTCCCGCAGGTAACCGGAGTTGAACCAGCGCACCCGGCAGATGCCCGTGCCGTCCTGCACGTCGGCCGTCACCGACGCCCGGGCGTGATTGCCGCCCTTGACGGTGCGCACGGCCCCCACCACGGTGGCCGTCTCCTCCAGCCGCAGATGTCCGATGGGAACCGACTTGGGCGCCAGCTCGTGGCGAAACGGCAGGTGTTCGAGCAGGTCGCGGAGCGTCTCAACCCCGAGGGTCGCGAAGAGTTGCGCGCGGTATGGGCCGACGCCTTTGACGAACTTGACCGGCGTGTCCAGCGGATGCGCGCCCATGCCTGCGACGGTACCGCTCCCCTGCGCTGCTGACAAGCAGACGACCGCCGTGGCGGGCGTCTGCGCGGGTCGGATCGCCGACCGCGCTACGGAATCACGATCTGCTGGCCGACCTTGAGCACGTCCGGGCTGCTGATGCGGTCGCGGTTGGCCTCGTAGATCACCTTCCACTTCGACATGTCGCCGTTGTAGTAGGCCCGGGCGAGGCTGTAGAGGGTGTCACCCTTGGCCACCGTATGGGTCGAACCGCTGGCAGACGCCGGGGCCGCGGTGGTCGTCGACTGACCGCCGTCATAATAGGTAAACCCGTCGTTGCCGCCCTCGTTGGACGCATCCGGGGCGTAGTAGCTCGTCGAGGGGTTCTGGTAGTCGACCGACTGGGCCGGACCCATCGCCATCCCCTCATCCTTCTCTTTGCATCCGGAAGCCAGGGCAATCGCACCGGCGATTACGAGGCAGGCTGCCATCCTTTGCATCACTGCACCTCCTGCGAACGGGTGGTATGTACCTGGGAGGCCGCGCCAAGCGAGCACCCCACTCGCTTAACCTCCCAGGTTGCCGATATTAACCCGCGCCCGTTCGCACCGTCAAGCAGTAAGTTTGCCCGATCGCCCACCCCTTTCCCGCCCGCCCTCCTAACGCGTGGGGATGGGTTCGCCGACGGACGTACCCGCGTTGCCGTTGCGGTGCGCGTTTGACCCGAGCAACCACGCGCCCCATGATGCCACGGTCTGGGCGCACCGTTCGCGCGTGCCAGGGTCCGTCACACCTCGGAGGAGGACATCATGACGCTCACCACCCTCATCACCCGGCGCATCCCCCGCTGCGCCTCGACCGTTCGCCTTGCCGCGCTGCTGGCTGTCGCCATCCTGGCCGCGGGCTTGTCGGGCTGCGCGTCGCGCAAGCCGCATGCCGACAACGCAACCGCAGAAGCGAAACCAGCGCAGCGCCCCAACATCCTGTTCATCTTCACCGATGATCACGGCGTGCAGGCCATCAGCACCTACGGATCGAAGATCAACCGCACGCCGCAGATCGACCGCCTGGCCGACAGCGGGATGCGTTTCGACAATTGCTTCTGCACCAATGCCATCTGCGCCCCGAGCCGCGCGGTGATCCTCACCGGCAAGCACTCCCACATCAACGGGCAGGTCAGCAACCACGAGCGCTTCGACGGCAGCCAGTCTACTTTCCCCAAGATGCTCCGGCAGGCGGGCTACCAGACGGCATTGATCGGTAAGTGGCATCTCAAGAGCGATCCCACCGGCTTCGACCACTGGGAAGTGCTGATCGACCAGGGCCCCTACTACAACCCGCCCATGATCCGCAATGGCGAGAAAGTCCAATACACCGGCTACACCACCGACATCATCACCGACCGCGCCCTCGAGTGGATGCAACAGCGCGATCCCGAAAAGCCCTTCCTGCTGATGTGCCAGCACAAGGCGCCCCACCGCGACTGGAAGCCCGACGCCAGGCACCTCACCATGTACGACGACGTCACCATCCCCGAACCGCCCACCCTCTTCGACGACTGGTCGGGGCGCTCCCGGGCGTCGACCATGCAGGAGATGACCATCGCCGAGCACATGAGCCCGGGCGACCTGAAGCTGACGACCCCGCGGCGCCTCAATGCCGAACAACTCGCCCCGTGGAACGCAGCCTACGGCCCCAAGAACGAGGCGTTCCGCGAGGCCAACCTCACCGGCAAAGACCTGGTGCGCTGGAAATACCAGCGCTACGCCAAGGACTACCTGCGCTGCGTCGCGTCGGTGGACGACAACATCGGACGCCTCCTCGACTACCTCGAGCAATCCGGTCTCGCCGACAACACCGTCGTCGTCTACTCCTCCGATCAAGGCTGGTTCCTGGGCGAACACGGCTGGTTCGACAAACGCTGGATGTACGAAGAGTCGTTGCGCATGCCCTTCATCGTCCGCTGGCCCGGAAAAACCAAGCCGGGCTCGGTCAACACCGACCTGGTGCAGAATCTCGACTTCGCCCCCACCTTCCTGGCCATGGCCGGCGCAGACGTGCCCGGCGACATGCAGGGACGCAGCGCCGCACCGCTGCTCGCAGGCGAGACGCCCGACGATTGGCGCGACGCGGTGTATTACCATTTCTACGCTGACTGGGCCTGGCACACCGTGCCGCGCCACTACGGCGTGCGCACCGATCGCTACAAGCTCATTCACTTTTACCGCATCGATGAATGGGAACTCTACGACCTGGTCAAGGACCCGGACGAAATGCACAACCTCTACGACGACCCGGCCTATGCGTCCACCGTCATCCGGTTGAAGGCGGTGCTCCAGCGCCTGCGCCAGCAGTACCGCGAGTCCGACGTCGCCGACCAGGCCTGCGACCGGATCGCCGAACGGCGGGCACGGAACCGCTGACGCGTCACCGCCACGCAACCGTACATCCGTCAGGCGACCAGCACGGCCTCCTTGCTGGGCACGGCCAGCGGCTGGGCCAGGCGGGTCAGCCAACGCCCCGGCCGAGCGGGCGCCGACAGCACCATCCAGGCGTCGTCCACGATCTTGCGGTGCAGATCGCGCACCTGACCGGGCACCAGCACCACGCCGCGTCGGTGCGTCATCAGCCCGGCCGCCATGACCGAGGTCAGCGATTCCACCTGGACGCCCACGTCGTTAACGCGCGAAAGGTTCACCACCATCGGCGACCCATCATTGGGCAGATCCTCGCGGAGGCGATCAATCTGCACGACGCGATTCGCCCGCGTTTCGAAGAACAAACGCACTGTGTCGATCAATGGCGTCTGCGGCGCATAGTACGTCACCCGGTCAAAGACCTTGCGCGTGTGAAACTCGGGACGCCTGGTCGATCCAGGAAATTCGAATCCCATCTTGGTCACCAGTTCCGCCATGATTCCCCGCGCGTCGTTGATCACCTCCGCTGCGGAGAGATTGGCGTGGCGGGCGGCCGCGTCGAACAGCGGACCGATGTCGGCGAGTTCGCTGAAGATCGGCTCGCCGGTGAAGAGCGCATGGGCAAGTCGATCCGCGGCCTGCACCAGCACGCTGACCATGCGCGCCCGCGAGGAAATCGATTGCCAGGTTTCCGGCGGCGCGTCATGGGCGCGCACCACCTCCTCGATAACGCTCGGCAGGTGGAAGTGCTCGACCAGCCACGCGCCGATCTGCCCGTGGCTGGCGCCGATCAACGCCACCTCCTGCTCGTCGTCGAGGGCGGCCGGATCGCCGCTGGCCAGCACGGCGAAGTGCTCCGGAAAGTGGTGGGCAAGCACGTAAATGCCCATGTCGTGCAGCAGTCCGGCCGTCAGCGTCAGCCGCGCCTGCGCGTCCAGCCGCATGCGGCCGGCCAGCATGGCGCCGATGCGGGCGACCGCCACACTGTGCGCCCAGAAGCTGCCCGGGTCCCAGGCGGAGCCATGATCGATCTCCAGGGGCGCCAGCCGCTCGATCAGTTGATGGGCCTGCGCCGTGTCGAAGACGCTGGCGGCCGCACTCAACTCCACCAAGCCGTCATCCCCGCCATGATCCCGGTTGGCTTGGGCGAGTATCGCCAGCGCCAGCACGGGATCCTGGCCGGCAACCTGCGCCAGCGCGGACGCCTTGTCCGCCGCGAAGGCCGGCAACGTCAGCGCCTCCGCCAGGTTGAATTCAAACGCGGCGAGGTCCTCGAGATGCATGCAGGCCTGGCGCACCTGCGCCTTGGTGATCGCCGGCAGACACGCGTCGTCTTCGCGTTCCACGATCGCGGCGCAGGCGGGTGAAACGTCTGGCGACGATGTCGCCGCAGGCTCGGCGGGACGCACGAGGGTCGTCGACCGCAGGCAGGTCAGCAGTTCATCCACCTGGAATCCATGCCGGGCAATCCAGGCGTCCACGCGCAGGTCGAGCTGGTGGACCGAAGACGCGTTGCCCAGGGCGATCACCGTCGCCGACGTGCCGGCAAGCGCGCGGCACAACTCAATCGCCAGACCGGGCTCCGCGTCGTGGAGAAAACCGTCGTCAAGCACGATGCCTGCGGGAGCGGCGCTGCGCGCACACTCCAACAAGCGCCTTGGCGTGACCGGCGTCGCCTCGAAGCCCTCGTGGGCGAGTACGTGCGTCAGCAGTTGCCGTTCGGTGTCAAGTTGCAGCGCAACCAGCACCTGTGGATTCAGCATGGTCGTGTCCGCTCGGGCCTGTCCGAAATCGCCAGCGTGTCGGTACGCGCTGCATGAGGCCGCTCCTTCCGTCCGCTACGGAGGTTCCCCTCGGCCCCCGCCGCGGCTCTCCCGTCTGCATAGGTATTTTTCCCATCCGAATAGACCATAGGATACACCGCCGGCGGAAGCAATTGCGCGCGCCGTCGGTGCCCTGCCAACTCAGACGTTGCCCGGTCGGCCAGGCCCGCCCCACGGCCGGCCTGGCCTTTTACCGGACCCGACCGGTGGATCCGACCGAATGGGTCTCCGCCCGGGATACCGGGGCGGCGCCCCGCGCGCTGCCCCGGCCGATGCGACCCCCCAACTCCGGAGCCGGGTATCCACTCCACCAGGTTCGCAGAAAGCCGCCCTGACGACAGGCTGGGCGCTTTAGTCAAGCCGCGCTTCGCGCCGCGCTCACGCAAGCTTAATGGACCTCTAACAACCCCCTCATTCGCCCTTAAAGCCCGACCGATAGCCTATGCCGCCGGGGAAACAGGAAGCAGGCAGCAACGCGTAGCGGAACTCGATGACCCCGGAAAGCATTTGCGAGGTGCTCCAATGACGAAGAACCCTGAGAGAAAAAACGTGAGGGTCCGAAGTGCGGGCTTCACCCTCGTCGAACTGCTGGTGGTCGTGTCGATCATCGCCCTGCTCATCAGCATCCTGCTGCCCAGCCTGCGGCGGGCGCGGGATTCCGCCAAGGCGGTCAAGTGCGCCGCCAACCTGCACGGCGTCGGCCAGGCCATGGCCACCTATCTCGCCGAAAACAACGCGTGGTTCCCCAGCTCGTACGATTACCTCGACGGCGAGAACGACAGCTCCGGCTATCTCCACTGGTCGCACGCCCTTTACAGCGGCGGCAAGGTGAAGGAGGAGGCCTTCCAGTGCCCCAACTTCAACGAGGGCGGCGCCCCCCGGACCAACCCCGGTCCGCTGGCCGAGAACTGGGAACTCGGCGAACAGCGCGACGCCAACGGCAACACCAATCCCAACGAACTCGAAGACAAGCAGGCGGTGCGCGTGGCGTACGCCGGCAACGCCGCCATCATCCCACGCAACAAGTACACCCCCGTGCTCTCCGGCGGCCAGCGCATCAACGTGCTGGTGCAGGAATCGCGCATCCGCCGCGCCGGCGACGTGGTCCTCGCCACGGAATATGTCAACAACTGGAAAGCCATTGGTATTTTCGACGGTACCCGCACCCTCTCGAAGTCGCACCGACCGATCAACGTCTTCAAGCACATCGGCGCCGGCCTGGACGAATACCAGGCCCCCAAAAACTCGCCCGGCTTCATCTACGGACTGACCGGCGCCGCCCGCGAGGCTTCGGAATACGGGCTGCTGAGCCAGCGCGAGGCGGAAGCGAAGACCGACATCCTGGACTACACCTCCGGCGTCCCGCAGATCAACGCCATCGGCCGCCACCATCCCGGCGGCGATGAATACGGCGGCGCGGCCAATTTCCTCTTCATCGACACGCACGTCGACCGGATGACCGCACTCGATTCGGTCAAGCAGCGCAAATGGGGCGATCGCTACTACGCGCTCGACGGCAAGAACGAAATCATCAACATGAACGCCCCGCAATAGAACATTCGACGAACGGCCACGCGGGTCCGCCCCACCGGGCGGGCCCGCCACACATACTGCGCGCTGATTTGTCGAACCGGCTGAGGTTCCGAAAGGAGGTGGACGGAAAGAAGCAGGATGTATCCTCCGGGGCATGACCCTACGCAGTGCTCACCCGGGCGCATAAGCGCCCAACTTCCCCAACGAGATGAGAAGTATGAGCTCCGCCACGGGGAAGGTGCGCGCAAAACGCATTGTCCCAACGGCGCGGCCATAAAGAAACCACAGTCCACGACCTGATTCTGAGGAGAAATCCACATGACCACGAGAATACTCGCTACCGGCATGCTCGCCGCGCTCGCGGCGGCCGCCCTGCCCGTACATGCCGCCATCGACTGCGGCGCCGGCGGAACCGGCACTGACGTCACCTCCAACGGCACCACCATCACCATCGACGGCGGCCAGATCAACATGGCCGGCGCCACCCTGTTCGTCGACTTCTTCCGGCAGGATTCGTCCACCAACGACTGGATCGACGTCGACGGTGACGGCTTCTTCGGCTTCGTCAACCCCGACCCCACCTTCCAGTTCGTCGATCAGCTCGCCACCCAGTTTTCCCCCGCCGCCGGCGGCAATATCGACACCTGGTGGGCGTTCAACTATCGCTCGGTCGGCTCGGTGAACGGCTTCATCGAGTTCGTTCAATATCAACTGTGCGGCGACATCCCGCAGGGTCCGCCATCGGAGGCCGGCATCTATAACCGCTATAACTACGCGGCTGACGGCGTCGCCAACTACTTTGGGGCCAACCCCAGCGGCACCCCCCTCGAGCAGTGCTCCATCGACGGCGCGTTCCTCGACGTGCCCGGTTCCTGGGCGGTGCAGACCCCCGGCGTCCCTGCCTGGAATGCCAATCCGGCCTCGGCGGGTTACGGCCTGAACTCCGTCCCCGCCTCCACCGGCAACGTGCCGCAACTCGCCGCCCTGACCGCCGACTGCACCACCGCGGGCCTCAACTTCAACACCAGTGAGCCCGACGCCGACACGCTCTACAGCGTCACCGCCGCCTGGGTCCCGGTCGCCCTGATCTCCAACCGCGGGACCGGCCTGGAAGGCATCAAGTTCAGCGAAGCCCAGTACCTGTTCACCACCGGCCGATTGCCCAACGGCGAAAACATCGTGGGCGCCACCCGCGACGCCGGTTCCGGCACGCGCAACGCCGCGATGAACTCGCTCAACATCGACCCCAGTTGGGGCCGCGGCGACAACCTCGGCGACAAGATCGCCCTCGAAGACAGCGACCTCGTCGGTCCCCTCCACCAGCCCTCCAACAAGGGCGGTTCCAGCCGCATGGAAGGCGCGGTCCAGAACAACCGCTTGGCCGTCGGCTACACCGGCGTCGCCGGATCCTCCCGCGCCGCCCGTGACGCCACCCGCGGTTTCTACGAAGTCCTCGACGTGTGTAAGGACGTGGACCAGAACGGCGACCCCCTCTGCGACTGCACCGCCGGTTACGTCCGACCCACCATCGACGCCATCCTCGACAACTGCGACCCCTGCACCGGCTTCCAGATCGCCGGCAGCGGCTCCTTCGTCGTCCGGGGCAACATCGACGCCAACCGTGATCCGGCCGACCCGATGTACAGCACCAACGGTTTCCCGCTGGAGAGCCAGGCAACCGCCGACTACCTCAACAACATCCTCGACAGCATCGCCGCCTTTGAAGACGACCCCTTCGGCGGTGAGTGCGGCACCAGCCTGATGTGCACCACCTCCGGCCTGGACTGCACCACCAACGGCGACTGCAACGCCGGCGAGTTCTGCGACACGCCCCGGGCCTGCTCGGCCAACGGCGACTGCGATTCTGGCGACTTCTGCGGCCAGGTGGTCAACTCCCCGGGCCAGGGCCTGGCGGTCTCGTTCTTCCTCCCGGCGGCCACCGACTGCGTCCAGGATCTCTTCTTCCCGCTGAACTACGACATCAACGGCGCCCTGAACCAGGATCTCCAGGATTACACCCGGACGGAGAACGGCTTCGGCTGGGGGGGCGACATGCCCGCCTTCGGCACGGCCAACGTCGCCGGCCTCGTCCCTATCCGCTACGCCCAGGGCGGCGGCGCCCGCTACGCCGACGGCCAGATCACCAGCTACGTCTATCACAACGGCGCCACCTATGTCACCATCGCCGGCGGCAATGACCTGAGCATGCGCAACCGCATCCAGGGCGATTTCAACGAGGACGGCGCCCGCGACCTCAACGACGCGGCCGAACTCGTCAAGGCCTACATCGCCCCCCGCGCCTGGCAACAAACCGCCCCGGCCATCGGCGCCGGAACCGGAACCGACCGCGGCGACATGACCGCCGACAACGCCATCCCCGAAATCCTCGGCGACTTCGACGGCGACGGCAATCTGACCAAGGAAGACCTCCGCTACTTCGCCGACGGTCTCGCCCTGGTCGGCGGCGCGCTGGACCGCAAGGCCGGCGCCATCGCCATCGACACCGCCCTCCAAGCAGAAACCTTCGCCTTCCCCTGGGCCGACACCAACGGCATGATCAAGGTTCCAGTCGCCGCGGGCAGCTTCGCGGATCCGACCTTCCTGGCGCCTGCCAGCATCGCCGACTACCTGGGCGACACGGGCAACGCCTACAAGCTCGGTGACTTCCGCGGCGACGTCGCGGGACGCAACCCGGTCGCCGGCGCCCAGCCCCTGGGCTGGGACGGCAAGATCGACGCGGCCGACATCGACTACGTCTGTGCCAACATCATGGATTGGAGCAACATCGACCAGGCCGTCTTCATGGACTTGAGCTGCGACATGGACGGCGATCTCGACGTCGACGCCGATGACGTCACCGAGCTGGTCGTCGGGATTCTCGGCACGCAGATCGGCGACGTGAACCTCGACGGCGCCAAGGACGCCGCCGACACTGCCATCGTCGATGCGACGATCTCCGCCGGCGCCGCCGGTTGCAACGGCAACGCCTCCTGCGGCTGGGCCGACGGCGACATGGACTGCGACGGCGACGTGGACGCCGACGACCGGGCGGCGATCGGCTGCCTCAGCGCCGACGCCGACTGCGACGGCGACGTCGACCTGGACGACCACGCCGAACTGGTCGGCTGCCTGAGCGGCCCGCAAGAGGGCGTCGGCTTCGTCGCCCCATCAGCGAGCTGCCTGGCGATCTTCGACTTGGCCCCGGCCGACGGCGACGTGGACCTCGCCGACTTCGCCGCCTTCCAGACGCTGTTCAACGGGCAGTAACCCCAGCGGCAACGACGGCAGGAACAGACTCAACAACACAGGCCGCCTCTCCGCAAGCTCGGGGGGGCGGCCCTTTCTATGGCAATCCCGGTATGGCTCGCCCGATGATCGGGTCGCCCGCGGCTTAATGCCCCATGATGCGCGAGATGGTGAAAATCGGCAGCAGCAGCGCGATCACAATGCTGCCCACGATGCCGCCCATGATGAAGATCATCAGCGGCTCGATCAGCAACGTCACCCGCCGAATGGATTGATCCAGGTCGCGCTCGAGAAAATCCGACACCCGCTCGAGCACCAGCGCCAGTTTGCCGCCCCGCTCTCCGGCCGACACCATCTGGATGACCGACCGCGGCACCAGATCCGTGTCGCGCAACGGCGCGCTGAGTTGCTCGCCCTGCTGCACCCGGTCATCCACGCGGTCCCACATATCCTCGAAATACCCGTTGGAGACCACCGCCCGGGTGATGCCCACCGCATCCAACAGCGACACGCCCGCGTCGATGAGCGTCCCCAGCGTGCGCAGCGACCGCACCAGGTACGTCTTGCGCAGCATCGCCCCGATGAGCGGCACGTGCAGCGCCAGCCAGTCTTTCACCCGGCGGCCCGAGGCCGAACGCAGATACAGAATCAGTCCGACGATCAGCAGCACGCTCCCGGACGACCACCACATCCAGTTGGTCGCCACCCAGGAGCTGATGGTGATCAGCACCTTCGTCGGCCAGGGCAGCAGGTGCTCGCGCCCCGCGTAGATCGTCGTGAACTTGGGCAGCAGATAGGTCAGCAGAAAAATCACCACCCCGATCGACATGCACATCAGAAACGCCGGGTAGATCAACGCCCCGACAACCTTGCGGCGAATCTCCCGCTGGTTCGTCAGGTAGCCGGCGCAGCGGTCGAGAATCGGTCCGAGCTTCCCCGAAGCCTCCGAAGCCTTGACCATATTTACAATCAACGGCTTGAACGCCTTGGGGTGCTTGGCCATCGACAACGACAGCGGCAGGCCGCTCTCCACGTCGCCCAGCACCTTCTCGAGCACCCCGCGAAACGCCGGTGAACTGCTCTGCTCGATGATGCCGTCCAGCGCCTCGTTGATCGGCACGCCCGTTTCCACCATGACGGCCATCTGCGACGCAAAAAAGATCACCTCGTCGGACTTCACCCGCCGCCCGCCGATGCGCACCTGGGTGACCGCCGCCGGAGCGTCCACGCCCTCTTCCAGCTTGACCACGAACTTGCCTTCGGTGCGGAGTTGCCGCGTGGCCTCCACCTCCGACGGGGCCACGATGACGCCCGTGCTGGTTTCCCCTCCGCTGGTTCTGGCTTGGTAATCGTACCGTGGCATGGTTTGCCGCTGCCTCGCCCGCCTCACCGGCGCGTCACGCGCAGGTGACGCGCAGCACCTCGTCGATCGTGGTTTCGCCCCGCCGCACCCGGTCCAGCCCGCCTTCAAAGAGCGTCCGCATGCCGGCCGACCGCGCCATCTGCCGCAGTTTGCCCAGGTTGGACCGCGCGGCGATCGCGTCGCGCAGCTCGTCGGAGGGCACGAGAATCTCGTAGATGCCGGTACGCCCTTTGTACCCGGACTGGCTGCATGTGGTGCAGCCTCGCCCGCGGTACACCCGGTCAAGGGTCGCGCTCACCTGGGCGGCCGCCTCCACCGCCCGCGCCGACGGCGCCTCCTCCACCGCACAGTCGCGGCACACGCGCCGCACCAGCCGCTGGGCGACGATGCCCAGCAACGCCGCGCTCACCAGATACGGCTCCACCGACAGGTTTTCCAACCGGGTGATCGCCGCCGGTGCGTCGTTGGTGTGCAACGTGGTCAGCACCAGGTGACCGGTCAGCGCGGCTTGCGTGGCGATCAACGCCGTCTCCGGGTCGCGCACTTCGCCGACCATGATCACGTCGGGGTCCTGCCGCAGCAGCGTCCGCAGCACGCTCGCGAAGGTCAGCCCGATCTTGGCATGCACCTGGAACTGATTGATCCCCTTGAGGTTGAACTCAATGGGGTCCTCCACCGTGCACACGTTCACCGCCGGATGGCTGATGTGGTTGAGCATCGAGTACAGCGTCGAACTCTTGCCGCTGCCCGTCGGACCGGTGACCAGAATGATGCCGTGCGGCTGCGTGCACAGCTTCTCGAGTGCGGCCCGCGTCTCGCCCATCAACCCCAGCCCCTCGAAGGTGAGCAGGCTGTTGCGGTTGTCGATAATGCGGATCACCACCTTCTCGCCGTGGCGATTGGGCAGGGTCGACACGCGCAAATCGACGGGATTGCCGCGGGCGTGGACGCGGATGGCCCCGTCCTGCGGCAGACGGCGCTCCGAAATGTCCATGCCCGCCATGATCTTGACGCGGGCCACGATGGTCGCCTGCATCTGGGGCGGCGGATGCAGCTTCTCCATCAATTGCCCGTCGATCCGGAAACGCACGCGAAAGTCGCCGTCGTCCGGCTCGAAATGGATATCGCTCGCGCCCTCGCGAATGGCGCTCTGAATCGCATGATTCACCAGCTTGACCACCGGCGAATCACTGCCGAGTTCCTCCACATCGGAGCGGTCCTCCGCGTCCGACCCGCCGACCGCCTGCGAGGCGTCGCGAAACAGCTCCTCCAGCGAGACCGCGGTCTCGTCCGGACCCACGCGCTCCAGCGTGGCGCGAATGTCCTCCGGCAACGCCGCGACGATCTGTACCGAGGTCTGGGCGAGTTGGGCGATTTCGTCAACAAGAAAGAAGTTGGAAGGCTCGGTCACCGCCACCGTCAGCATGCCGTCCACCTTGAACAGCGGCAGCACGTTCCGATCGGTGATGAATTCCCGCGGCAGCAGCCCCAGCACGTCGGGATCGACGAACTTGGGCGTGAGGTGCACGAAGGGAATTTCGTACGCGTCCGCCAGCGACTCGGTCAACTGCGCCTGGGTGCAATGGCCCAGCTCAACCAGAATCTCACCCAGCAGTTGCCGGCGCCCGCCGCTCTGCTGCACGGCGATCGCCTCTTCCACCTGGGCCGCGGTGACCACGCCACGCTCGACCAGAACGTCGCCGACCCGCTGGGTTTTAAGTGGTGAGGTCTCCATGATCGAATCGGCTACTTCAACGCCGCCAGCGCCTCCTCCATCGTCACGCAAATGTCGAGCTGCTTGTCCAGCCGGGTCATCTCAAACACCTTGGCCATCGACTCGCTCAGCGTACACAGCTTGGCCATGCCCAGCCGCTCCTCGCAGTCGCGGCGCAACCGGGTCAACGCCTCCAGGCCCATGCTGTCCACCCCCGTGCAGTCCAGAAAATCGATGACGAAATCCCGGGCGTCCGCCCCGACGCACTCGTCCACCAGCGACTGAAACTGGTCCACGGTCGCCTTGTTCAACTCGCCCTCGATCGCCAGGACGCATATATCGCCTTGCTTCGTCAGCGTCGTCATGAAGTGCTCTCAATCCAGCAAACGCCATCGGCCGGTGGGTCAGTCCGCGTCCGTCGCCTTGCCCCAAGCCACCGGCGTCTCCGCCGCGGCGCCATCGGCCGGCTTCTCGCTCAACGCGTCGCCGCCGAACTGCTCCAACGCCTCGCCCATCGCCCGCAGGGCCTCTTCCGCCCAGCGGCACGACGGATCAATCCGCAGCGCCTGCCGGTAGTGCCGCCGCGCCGTCGCGAGATCCCGGGCCCGCTCGGCCGTCAGCCCCAGCAGACAGTGCGCCAGCACGTCGTTTTCATCCAGCGCCAAAGCCTCCCGCAACGTCGCTTCCGCCTCTGCCAGCCTGCCGATCTCGATCGCCGCATACCCCGCAATCAACAGCGTCTGCGGATCCGTAGGCGCCAACCGGCGCAGGTTCGTGGCGCAGCGGCACAACGTCGCGCTGTCGCCCGTCGCAATGGCCAGCTTGGCGAGCAGATGCCACGCCTGCCCATCGTTGGGATCGGCCCCCAGCAGCGCGGTGAGCATCCTCCGGGCGTCGTCGTACTGGTGCAGGGCGAACATGCTCTGTGCCGCGGCGCGGCGCACCGAGCCCGGCACGTCGCCATCGCGCTCGCGGATCAGCGGCTCCAGCACGGTGAGCGCGTCGCGGTACTGCCCCAGCCGCGTGGCGAGCAACGCATACTCCTCGGCGATCACCGGATCGTAGCGCCCGGCCGTCAACACCGAGCGAAACGCGTACGCAGCCGAATCGTTGCGCCCCTCGCGCAAGGCGATCTCGCCCAGCAGCGCATGCAGCGAGGGATCGTTGTCGTAATCAACCAGATGCGCCTCCAACAGCCGGCGGGCCTCCTCAGACCGGTCCAACGCCACCAGGCATTCCACCTCCGACACCAGGTACTGCACGTCGGCGTCATCCAGCCCACGGGCCTGGCGGTAGTACCCCAGCGCCTCTTCGTATCGGCCCCGCCGCTCGGCGACCATCCCCCGCACCGACGCGATCCCCGCATCGTCCGGGGCCAACGCCGCCGCCCGTTCACTCGCCCGCTGAGCGGCCGACATCCGACCCTGCTCCAGCCGGCACAAGGCCAGCAGCCGGTTCGCCTCCGCGTTGTCCGGGTCCCACTTGAGCGCCTCCGAGAGGTACTCAACGGCCTCATCCACCAGCCCCCGCTCGAGCTGCTGGCTGGCCATTTGCACCTTGATTCTGCCGCGCACCTGGCCCCAGTGCTGCTCGGCTTTGATCTTGCGGTCGGCGTGCGTGGTGGCGCAGCCCGCAGCGCTGCTCAGCAGCAGACCGGCAGCCAGCGCCGCGACGGCGCGGTATGACTTACGTATCATTAGGATCCTCCTGATCGAGCTCCTCGTCGCGTCCCTGCAACGCGTCCGGCCGCACGAACGGCGGCGCCGGCCGATCAAACATCGGCTCCACGAAGCCCCGCTTGCGCATGATCGCGTCGTGAATGAACGATCGGGTCACCGTGCCGTCGTCATCCCACTCGCGCTTGCGCCGCAGATCCTCCTGGAGCAGAATCGCCGTACGCATTCGCGGGTTGTTGTGCAGGGCCATGCGCACGTTCCACCGCGCCCGCCCGTATTCGCCCGCGGCATAGTGCTCCAGCGCCCGCTGATACAGTGCCTGCGCGATGCGCTCGCGGCCGTGCTGCATCTGGCCGCGCCGCAGACCCACACGCAGCCGCTCCATGTCCTCGTACTGCTCCCAGCTCTGCTGGGCATAAGCGTCGAAATCCTTCACCAGGTGCACCGTCAGCAGGATGATCACCTCCTGCCGGGTCACGCCGTCATTGCGCGACTGGAACAGCGCTCCGGCGATGGGAATATCGCCGAGCACGGGAATTTGCGAACGGGTGTCCGTGTCCACCTCCCGAAACAATCCGCCGATGAGCACCGTCTGGCCGTCTTTCACGATCACATTGGTGGTCACTTCCGTCGTCTGGGCAAAGGGCAGGTTGTCGGCGTTCAAGCCGCCGGTGCTGTCCTCCGGATGCAGTTCGAGGCGAACGAAGTCGTCCTCGCCGATAAAGGGGCGAAAGATCAGGTTGGTGCCCGTCTCCAGAAACTCGACCGTCTGAATCGCCTGCGTCTCGGTGACCGTCGTGGTGATGTATCCGTCGCGCCGGCCCACGATCACCTGCCCCTTCTGCTTGTTCAACGCCAGCACCTTGGGGTTGGCGATCACCACCGTGTCGGTCACCTGCTCCAGCGCCTGCACGAAGACCGCGACGTTATCCTTCACGATGCCAACCCGAATACCTCCGTCGGGCACGTTGTCGGTGAAGGCGGTGATGGCCGACGAATTGAACTTCTCGAACCGGCCCGCCGGCAGATCGCCCAGCGAGACGTCCTGGATCGCCGACGACGTCGAACTCAGCCCCTGGAGATCCACGCCGCCCACCAGCGCGAAATCCACCCCCAACGCGTTGTCCTCGCTGAGCTCGGCGCTGAGGACCGTGGCCTCCAGCAACACCTGCCGCGGGCGCACGTCCAGCTCCTTGATCACCGCCTCGATGGCCGCGAGATTGTCCGGACGGTCGAACACCACCAGGTAATCACTGCTCGCCAGCGACGCCCCTCCGGCGTCCTCGGTACCCGTGGAAATCCCCGTCTCCGGCTCCACCGACGCCGACGCCGAACCGATCGGCGAAAGCAGCGGCTCCACCGCTTTCTCCACCTCGGCCGCCGGCACGTAGCTCAAGCGGAACACGCGGGTCACCGGCGGATTTTCCGCCGCGATGATCTCCGCCAGCTCCTCCCGGGTGTACACGTAAATGAACTTGCCTTCCGACCGGTACGCCGCCTGGTTCGCGATCAGGATCGCGTCCAGCGCCTCCTCGAAGGTCACGTTCTGCAAGCTCGCCGTCACCGTGCCCTGCACGCTCGGCGTGGCCACGATGTTCCGCTGCGTTTCCAATGACAGCAGACGCAACGCCTTGGCCAGCGGCAGATCAACCGCGTTCAGCGTGACCAGCCCCTCCGCCGACACGTCAACCTGCTCGTCGGCAAGGGCGATCGGCCGACCGGGGTCGGCCGGCGCATCCTCTGCGGCCGCCGCGGTTTCGGGCTGCCCCGTCATCTGCTCCAGCAGCGCCTCGGCCGCCCGGTCGGCGTCCTGCCCGCGTGCTGTTGCAGCGGCCAGCGCAACCAGCGCCAGCATGAGCGTCCCACGCTGCCAAACCTGTCGACGTCCCTGTCTCATCGGTTCGTCTCCTTACTACCGCATATCGCTGCGCCTCGACCGCAACGCCCGGGTCACGACATCCGTGCCATCCGGACCTCACGGCATGCGCAGATCAATTGTTCGCGTCCCGTCGCTCAACACCACGTGCCGCGCGCCGATGCGCACCACTTCCAACGAACCCAGCGTCGAGCCGGGATACACCAGAACTCCGTTGATCACCGCCGCCGCACGCTCTCCCAGCCGGCTGCCGACCATCGTGCATTGCAGTTGCAACTCCTCCTGCATCACCATCGGTGTGCCGGTCGTCTCGACGCTGGCAATGCCCATCCACGTCGCCGCGAAGGGATCGCGCGCCAGCGTGTGACGCAGCCTCGGCCGAGGCTCATAGTCGCGCCCGGCCGTCTCCGGCGCCGCCGCAACCGCGTCCGGATCGCCCCCCGGGACCATCGCCACCGGAATCTCCGCCGTCGCCGCCGACGGCCGACCGCCAACCTGCCGCACCAGCATCACGACCAGCACCACCGTGCCCATCAGCAGCACCGCCGACTTGCCGGGCGACGCCCGCAAGTTCGCCATGATCACGGCCGAGATGCGACTCCCCTGCGCCACGTTAACTCCCCGAGGGAACCTTGGTGTAAACGTGCACCGTTACCGTTGCGACCAGCATGTCCGCACTGTCGGTGCGGGCGATTTCAAAACGCTCGACCCGGGCGATCCGCGGCAGCGTCTCCACCTGGCGAACAAACGCATAGATCGATTCAAACGAGCCGCGAAAGTCGATCGCCACCGGCAAAATGCCGATCTTGCCGACCCGCACCGGCTTGGCCGGCAGCACGTGCGCCTCCTTCAAACCCGCATCGCCGGCCAGGTGATCGATCGTCTCCAGCAACGCGCCGATGCGCGGCTCGTCCGGCAGGGCTTCGTCCCACGCCGGCGCCTGCCGCCGCGCCATATCCACGGCCCCGTACAGCTCCACCGCGCGTTCCAGGTGCTGCGTGCGCACCGCCAGCTCGTCGTGAAGATCGCGAATCGCCGCCTCGGTCGCGTGCAGCCGCGCGGCATTGGGCCGGTAGGCCCCAAAGGCGAACACCCCGGCCACCGCGACGGCGCCCAGCAACACCGCGTACGTCCGCCGAAATGTCGTCCGCCCCTTGCTCATTCGAACTCCGGCATCCGACACACGATCCGAAACGCCACCACCCGCCGCTCGTTGAACGTCTCCGATCGCTCGTATTCCAGCGTCACCGAACTGAACAGCGGCGACGCCGTCAGCTCGGTGATGAAATTACCTACGTCCCGCCCCGCCGCCGCCATCCCCACCAGCGCCAGCACGGCCGTCTCCCTGGTCGCCGGATCCGGCTGTTCCTGACCCTCGGCCGCCGGCGTCGGCGGCACCCGCGTCACGCCGTCGTACATCAGCAGCCGCAGGCTCATCGTCGGCGGCATCAGGTGCGACAGCTCCGCGATCAACTCCGCCGCCGGCACGCCCCCGCGCAACATCCGCACCAGCTCGGCGTCCGCATCGTGCTCGGCCTGCTCTGCCTCCAGCGCCTGCATGCGCTGAACAACCGGATCCTGAACGTCGTACACCGTTTGCAACCGCGCGTGTTCGGCCGTCGCCGCCCGTGCCCGATGCGTCGCGTCGTAAACCCAGGCCAAAAGCAGCAGAACAATGACCGCCAGCCCGCTGATTTGCACCCGGCCGCTGGCGCGTTCCGCCACCTGGCGAATGTACCATTCGGGCGTAAAGTCGAGGTTCCGCATCACGCCACCCTCTGCGCCCGCTCGGCCGACCGACCGCCGTGAAGGGCGAGACCGACGGCCGTCGTCCAGCCGGGCAACCCCGTCGCCATCTCCGATTCATTGAAGATCGCGCCGGCGGCGATGCCCCGCAGGCAATCGCTCGTTTCCACCGGCAAACCGGTCGATTCTGACAAACCGGCGCGAATTACGCCGTACGCCGCCTCGCTGCCGCCGCAGGCAACCTGTTCCGGGCGGTCGCCACGGAAGGTCACCGCGTAGTAGCGCAAACAGAGCCCGATCTCCCGGCCCAGTTGTTCCAACGGCGCTTGCAGTGCGGCCTTCACCTGCTCGACCTCGGCGGGCGCAGCACGCTCATCTGCAAGACAGCGCCGACGCAGCGTTCGCGCCTGGGCCAACGGCAGTTGCAGCGCATCCGCCACGGCGCGATCGAACGCCTCGCCGCCCACCGGGCACGCCTTCACGAACACAATCTCCGGGCCGCGCGCCACGATCACGTGCGCTCCCCGCATGCCCACGTCCACGCACGCATTCGTCGTGTCCGCGTCAGCGGAACGCTGCAAAAACCGTGCAAACGGCCGGAAAAAGGCGCTGAACGTCGGCTCCATCCCCTCCACCGTCAGACCCAAATCGGTCAGCATCCGCAGGCGCGCTTCCACCGCGTCCTTCCGCGCCGCAAGCACAATCAGCTCCTGCTGCTCTTCTCCGGCTCGCCCGACGAGTCCCGCCGGCAGCGCGCGGATGATCACGTCGCCGAAATCCTGAAAGCGCTCGCGGGCCTCGAACTCCGCCGCCGCCAGCAACTCCGCCTCCGGCATCTGTGGCAGCCGCATGTTCTTGATTTCAATGGCCCCGCTGGGCAATCCCACCACCACGCGACGACCGCGGAAACCATGCTCCCGGAGCACTTGCCGCACCGCGTCGCGGACGCTGTCCCGCCCCGCGTCGCCGACCCCGGCCAGGGCGACCTCGCCGGCCGCAAGCACTTCCCACGACCGCCCCTTCCGGCGCAGTTGCACCCCCCGGACACTGGCGGCGCCAATGTCCAGTCCGATGGGAGCCCGGTTGTGCTGCCGCCAGTTCAACGCGCTGTCCTCTCGGGTCGCGGCGCGCGCTCTTCGCGCATTACCGATCGCGGTCGTCGCGGTCGCTTCCCGGTCGCGCTCCGCCCGCCTTCTTTTTATCGGCCTCGCTCAGCTCGACTTTCAGTGTCTGTGTCCTGAGCGTTTCGAGGATTTCAGAAAGTAGCTGGTTGGTAAGTTCCGCCTCGCGCAGTTGCTTCATGCGCTGATCGCCGGCGTTGGGGATCTGCGCCTGGGCGACGGGCGCCCATTCGACCGGCCCGAGCCAGGCCCGGATCCCGGTGGCCACCAGTACAATGCCGAAGGCGATGCGCACAAGTCGCCGACGACGGTCCTTCCATGGACAAGACATGCTGTGCCTCCTGTGCCCCGAGTGCACACGCCGCGGGCGCGGGCCCGCAGCCGGAAACAATCAACGCCGCCGCCGCGGTTCGTGCCATCCCGGCGGGAACCGAATCGGCGGCGGCGCTGCCCGTGCTCTCTCTCTGCCTCCCCCGCCTCGGCAATACCGGCGCTGACTAGAGCGCCTTGTGTTCCGCCGAGTCGTTGGCGTGGAATGCGCCCGTGGTTTCGTCGTAGTACCAGCCCAGGTTCGCGGCCGGTGTCCCGGTGCTCGTCACCGCGCTCACGCCCGAGAAAGGATTCGGCGGAATCACCATCAGGTAGGGACCGAAATCGGTGCCCGCGTTACCCGCCGCGTTGGTCCCCGCCGTCATCTGGTCCTCGAACTTCGCCAGCGTCGGATAGTTCCCGTTGTGCTGCAACTTGTACAGCTCGATCTGGGCGCGGATCGTCTGGAGGTTCGTCTTCAGCGCCGCCAGATTCGCATCATCCGACGCCGATGAAAACTGCGGCACCACGATCGCTGCCAGAATCCCCAGCACAATGACGACGATCAACACTTCGACGAGCGTAAACGCGCTCTTCGTCCGTCCCGAAACCAACATGCCTGTTCTCCTGTACTGCGTATGTCCGCCGCGGTCACGGCACCCCGGCGCCCACACCGCGTGTGCACTTCGGCGGCGGCGCGTTCGCCCACGTGGAACAACTTCATGTCTTGCAGGGGTATCGGAGAAGCAGGGTAGTTACTTAACACTTCCCCGGAGAACCAACCGAATTGCCCCACGCCACGCGGCGACATCCCCCAACGACGTCATGGCGGGCGTTATTCTCGGACGTAATCCACCGGCGCCGACCGGCGGGCGTCCGCCGTCGCAGACCAGCCGGAATCGTCGCCGCGATTCTGGCCCGGTGGCACGCGCACTGAGGCCCGCGCGTCCACAGAGGCCAACGGCAGCGCCGACCAGCGCCACGCATTCGCCCGCGAGCCCGCTCCGAAGCCGCCGTACAACGCAAGGCACGTCTGCCCCCCCACCATGACCTCCGCACGGTCCGGAAAGGTCGTTTGCAGCAGCGATTGCGTGCGGCTCGCTTGGGAAACCACATCGCCCGCATTCTCGTTGACCAGGGCAACGATCACCCCGTCCGGCGACATACGCCGCGCGACCCATTGCAGCGTCGAACCGCGCAGCACCTGGGCCCGCAACGACCCGGGCACGTCCGCGAGCAGCAGGATCAGCACGTCGTAACGCTGCGTCCCCGCCCGCCATGCCCGCCACGCCAGACGTTCATCCTCCGGCCCACCCCCAACGCCGCCCAGCCGTCCGCGGTCATCCACCAACGCCAGGTGGTGCAGCCGTCCCTGAAATCCCGCAGGCGCTTCCGCCAATGTCTCCCCGAACAGGCTCACCACGCCGACGCGCGCCCCCATCGGCAGCCGGCGCCAGTCCACCATCGCCCGCGCAGCGGCCGGCGCCGCCTCGCCCATGGTCGCCCGCGCCCGCCCGTCCACGCTCACCCACCACGATTCGACCAGCCGCCCACGCGCGACCTCCCGATTACTCAGCCAGTTCCGACCCGCCAGGGGCATCAGCCAGATCATCAGCAGCACCGCCGCAAACACCCCCGTCACCCGCGCACGCGGCGTGCGCGCCCCCGGTTCGTGAATCACCAGGATTCCGCCCATCGCCAGCAACGCCAGCGCCGACGCCACCAGCGTCGCATAGCTGCCGAGAATCTCCAGCGCCGCCAGCGCCACAAACGCGCAGGCCACCGCCGCCCCCGTGAAGATGGTCTGTAGAACCACCGCCCCGCTCGCGGAAACGAATCCGCTGCGACGCAGCACCGCCAGGGACCCGTAGCCGATCACGTGGCCCGCCACCCCCACCGGCACGCACGCGCACAGCAGCCAGAGCAGCCAACTGCCCGGCCCGTGAATAAACCCGCGATAGCTCACCCCGATCACCAGGCTGAAAACCGCTCCGCCGGCCGCCAGCGCCACGCCCGCCACCGCCGTCTGCACCCCCCACGTCCCGATGCCGTGATCGCTCTGCGCCGACCAGCGCGCCGCCAGCGCCACCCCGCCGGCCGCCGACGCCAGCAACGCCCCACCCGCGATCGGCAAACTCCCGGCGCCGCCCATGCCCAGGGCCCACACGACATAGATCCAGATCGTCCCGGCCGTCACCGTCGCACACACGCACACCGCCACCGACACCCGCAATACAACCGGCCAGCGCTGCCCCACGTCCGGTTCCACCAGCGCGTCCGGCGTCTGCTGCATCCGTCGCCGACTGGGCGCGGGCGTGGCCTGCCAGACCGCGATCAACGCGACGCACAGCAGCGGCACCGCCCCTCCGCGGAGCATGAACTCACCGGCAAACTGCGCATCGCGCACGAACCCCGTCGCCGCCAGCCCCACCGCCAGTCCCACCAGCACCCAGATCAATGCCCCGAACGACCAGCGCCCCGCCGGGCAACCCAGGTGATGCACGCAACGGATGAAAAAGCCGATCAACGCGAAAGGGACGGCCGCCAGCAGCAGCACGATCGCCTCGAAGACCGTGAGCAGCCCATCGGTCCACAAGAAGGCCTCCAGACCCCCCTGAAGCACCCCGCAGGCCAGCTTGCACCAGACCGGCATCGCCAGCGCCGCGATGCTCGACGCCAACCCCACCACGCCGACCACCATCCACAGCAGGGCGCGATCCGCGCCGGCCGATGATGTTTTACCAGAATGCGGTTCCGCGGCGGACTGCTCCAGCCAGCCGCGCGCCCCCGATGCCAGCCGCCACGCGAAACGCCGCGGCAAACGGGGCCCCAGCGCCGTGGCCAGCAATACCGCCCCCGTCGCCAGGCGAAAAGTCAGCGGCGTGGGATCGAGCCACGCGTAGGCGCCCTGGACGAAGCCCGCGTACATCCACGCGGCCCCGGCGCCGACCAACACACCCGCGACGCCGATCAACACCTCCGGGCGCATCGTCGATCCGCCCGCGCTGTCCCTGATTGGTTTTCGTTTTGATGTGCCCATGCCGGGGCCTCATGCCCTGGAGGTTCGCACGTCCGTTCGCTGACCGCTACGGCCGGTGACGCGCTGCGCGCCCGGTGATGCGCTGCCCTGCGCGGCCGGTTATATGAAGTCTATCCCCCGCAAATGGCCGTTGCCAGCGGATTTCGCGAATGGTCAGCCGGATGTGAACCGTCTCAGGCCTGCGACGACGTGCGCCCGAGCGCTTCGCGCGCCGCGGCCACGTGGGATTCCCCCGTCGCCAGCGCCAACACCCGGCGCCAGCCCCGGCGGGCGTCTCCGCGACGACCCATCGCCGACATGAGCTGGGCCCACAGCACCGCCAGCTCAACGTCCTCGTCATCCACGCTGAGCGCCACCAGCAGCGTGCGATGGGCCTCGTCCAGATCGCCGTCATCCAGCGCCCGCCGCGCCTCCGCCCGCATCTGGGCCAGCTCCTGGGCGAGTTCCGGCGAGCGCAACAGCCGTAGTCGCCGACCAAGCAGCCACTGCCCCGCGCCCCAGACCCCCGCAGCGGCCGCCCCCGCCACCACCACCATCCACGCGGGCACGTCCGCCGGCACGATCAGCCAGCCGAAGACCACCACCTGCGCGAGCACCCCGAACAGCAAAGCCAACGCCGCCCCCAGCCATTCGCGCCGCAGCATGATCAACCCGGCGCCGGGCGCCAGCAGATTCAAGATGATTGCGCTGCGATACTGCATCACCCGTGCCTCAGCCTCCCACGCCCGCCTTACAACCCCTCAACCTCACGACCACGGATGCATCACCCGCGGCGCCGTTCTTGCTCCTGCCGCAGCCAGCGCCTATATACTCCCATGGTACCGCGACGCTGCCCAGCGTACACCGGCGACGCCGCGAACGCGAACCCTGCTCTGCGGAGACTGCCGCCATGACTCGCCGCGCCCTCGTCGGAACCCTCCTGCTCGTCGCCGCCGGCAGCGGCTGCAACGCGCCCGCCCCCACGGCCCGAACTTACAGCTACCTGCGCCTGCCCGACACGCCGCAGTCGGCCGCGTTCGATGCGGCGCTCGCCGCCATGCGCGAACGCTACCGCATCGATGCCTACGACCGGGAGGAAGGCGTCATCACCAGCCTGCCGGAGGAATCCCGGGAGGTGCTCGAACAGCGCCGGGTGGGCGACATGGTCGGCGTGCCCCGCCGCGTCCGCCGCATCGCCACCACCCAGGTCACCGGCTCGGACGCGTCGGCCGAGGTCTGGTGCAAGGTGCTCATCCAGCGTTACGAAGCCCAGGCCGCCCAACTCTTCCGCAACGACCTCCAGATGGAGGACGCCCCCACCGGCACCGCCGCCGACCGCGGCAGCGCCACCACCCAGGAACAGAACGAGGTCTGGCGGACCGCCCGCCGCGACAAATCGGCCGAACGCAGCCTCCTGCGGGCCGTCGAGGAACGGGCAGCGCCCCCGGCCAAGTAGTCCGACCGGGCCATCCGCCCGCCGACCGGCTATAATCCCCGCTGGCAATGAACGATACGTGAGACCCCCCAGGGCGCTCACCTGAACGCAGAACCCGCGCACGACCGCTGGTCGGGAAGGCGGTTCGCCATGATCCAATGCAGTGCCTGCGAGTACTATCGCCCGGACGCCGTCGGAGCGGCCCGCTTCGCCTGTGACCCGGCGACCAACGTCAAAGAGCCCGAGTGCCTGGCGAAGTGGCAGTTGATCAAGCTCGACGCCATGACCGGCCGTCTCGACGCCATGACCAGCCGCCTGGACACCATGGTGCGAGCCTACCAGTCGACGGTGAACATCTATCAGCGCCTCGCCCCCTTGCAGGAGAAGATGTTCCGCCACATGGAGCGGGAGATCGACGACCTCGATGAGGCCGATGGCTGGAAGCGGGGCTACGACGACGAGCCGGACGACGACGACGGGCCGTACGGGGCCTACTGAGCCCCACGCCCCGTCATCGCGTCACCCGTCAGCGCGTCCATCGCGTCATTGCATCACCCGTCGCCGCATCACCCGTCGCCGCATCACCCGTCGTTCCGTTTTTCCCCATCCAGCGCTTGGCGGCAACACCTGCACCCCCGTCGCGGCAGCGCCTACTTCGCGTCCAGCCAGCTCCCGCCCGTCCCGATATCCACCACGATCGGCACGTCGAAGGGCAACGCGGTGGTCATCTTCTTCTCGACCAGGGCGCAGTGCGCCTCCGCGTCGGCCACCGGCGACTCGAACACCAACTCGTCGTGCACCTGGATCAGCATCCGCAACGACAGGTCGCGCTCGCGGATCTCCCGGTGAATCTCGATCATGGCCCGCTTGATCAGGTCGGCCGCACTGCCCTGGATCACGGTATTGACGGCCAAACGCTCGCCCAGCGCCACCTGCTGGCGGTTGCGCGAGTGGAGCTGATCGATGGGGCGGCGGCGGCCCAGGATCGTCTCCGCGTATCCCCGCGCGCGCGTCTTTTTGATGCATTCATCGATGAAAGCGACGATGCCGGGATACTGCGCGTGGTAGCGGTCGATGAACGCCTGCGCCTCGGTGCGCCCGATGCCCAGCGTCCGCGCCAGTCCGAACGCGGTCTGTCCGTAGATGATGCCGAAATTGACCGCTTTCGCCGCGCTGCGCTGGGCGCTGGTCACCTCCTCGAGCGGCACGCCGTTGACCTGGGCGGCGACGGCCGCGTGAATGTCCAGCCCCGACTCGAACGCCTCCAGCAACGCCGCGTCGCGCGAGAACGCCGCCAGAATCCGCAACTCCACCTGGGAATAGTCCGCCACGATCAGGGTGTGGTCGTCGTCGCAGGCCACGAACGCCCCGCGGATCCGTCGGCCGATGTCCGTGCGGATCGGGATGTTCTGCAAGTTCGGGTCGCTCGACGACAGTCGGCCGGTGATCGCCCCGGTCTGGTGAAACCCGGCGTGAATTCGGCCGGTGTCGCGGCAGACCATCAGCGGCAACGTATCCAGGTAAGTGCCCTTGAGCTTGCTCAGCTCCCGATATTCCAGCATGAGCGGCGGAATGGGATTATCCGTATCCGCCGATAGCTTCTCCAGCGTCTCCGAGTCGGTGCTGCGGGCGGTCTTGGTCTTCTTGATCACCGGCAGGTGCTGCTCGTCGAAGAGCACGACGGCGAGCTGCTTGGGCGAATCGATGTTGAACTCGTGACCGGCCGCGGCGTGAATCTCCCGTGCCAGTGCCATCAGCCGATCGGCCAGCTCGTCGCTCTGCCGGGCGAGCAACGCCGTGTCCAGCGTCACGCCGTTGTGCTCCATCTCGGCGAGCACCTCGACCAGCGGCATCTCGGTCTGTTCAAACAGCGGGCGCGTGCTGCTGGCCTCGATCTGCGGGCGCAGCAGCTCGGCCAGCCGCCAACTGATGTCCGCATCTTCCCCGGCGTACTCGCACACCCGGCCCGACTCCACCTCGTCGATGCAGATCTGGTCCTTGCCCTTGCCGATCAGGTCGGTGATGGGAATCATGCGGTGCCCGAGCAGGTCGGCCGCGAGCGCGTCCAGGCCGTGCGAACGGCGCAAGGGGTCCAGCACGAAGCTGGCGATGAGCGTATCGAAGTCCACGCCGGCGACCCGGATGCCCGCCTGGCGGAGCACGACGATATCGTACTTGAGGTTCTGACCCACCTTGCGGCGCTGCGGATCTTCCAGCAGGGGCTTGAGGTGGCGGTGAACGTCATCCAGCGTGACCACGTTGCCCACCGCGGCACGAACCGGCACGTAGTACCCCACCCCCGCCTCCCACGACAGGGAAATCCCCACGAGCCGGGCCGCCACCGGGTTGAGCCCGGTCGTCTCCGTGTCGAAGGCGAAGCAGTCCACATCGGCCATCCGCCGGGCGAGCTCGGCGAGCTTTTCGGCGGTGTCGACGAGCGCGTAGCGGCCCTCGACCGCGGGGACGTCGGCCGGCGCTTCGACCGTGTCCGTCCCGCCCGCTTCCTCGTCCGACCGCCCGAACGCCGCAAGCTGCTCGGTGAGGCGCGTAAACCCGAGTTCCTCGAACACCGGCCGGACCGTGCCCAGGTCGATCCCGGTGTAGCGCGCCTCCGCCAGCTCGAATGGGAATTCCACATCGGTCCGCAGGGTCACCAGCCGGCGGGTGACCGGCAACTGCTCGGCGAAGGCGAGGACGTTTTCGCGCTGCTTGGGGGTGAGTTCGTCGGCGTGGGCGACGACGGCCTCGGCCGAACCATACTTGGCGATGAGCTTCGCCGCGGTCTTGGGCCCCACCCCCTTGACGCCGGGAATATTGTCCACCGTGTCGCCGCAGAGGCTCTGCACCTCCACCGCCTGCTGCGGGGTGTAGCCCTTGTTTTCCATCAGCCAGGCCGCGTCGATCGTGAGATTCTTGCCGGGATCGAAGAGCGAGACCCGGTCGCCGACGAGCTGCTCGAGGTCCTTGTCCTTGCTCACCAGGAAGATGTGCAGGTCTTCGCTTTCCAGGCGGCGGACGAGGGTGGCCATCAGGTCGTCGGCCTCGTAGCCCTCCTTGCGCAGGATGGGGATTCCCATGGACTGCACCAGGGAGACGATGCGCCGGGCCTGGGGCTCGAGATCCTCGGGCGGCGGCTCGCGGTGGGCCTTGTACTCCGGAAAGAACTCCCGGCGAAACACCGTCTTGTCGCTGACGTCCAGGGCCATGGCCAGGTAATCGGGCTTCTGCTCGCGGATGATGTTGAACAGCGTGGAGCAGAACACGTACGTCGCCTTGGTCGGCTCGCCGGAGGGGCTGTTCAACGGCCGAAACGGCGCGTAATACGCGCGGAAGATCTGGGCGTGACCGTCAATGAGATAAAAGGTTTTGGGCATGGGCGTTCGCTGGGTGGGAGGTGCAGGCCGCGTCACCGATGGCGCTGGAGCATTCGCCGGAACGGTAGTGACGCGGATCGCAGGTGTCAAGGCAATCGGCGATGCAGCGCGCCGGGCGGGCGATCGGCGATGCAAGTGCCAAGGCGCTCGGCGTTGCAGGTGCCAAGGCAATCGGCGATGCAAGTGCCAAGGCGATCGGCGATGCAGGGCGACGGCCGGCGCGGATCGGGCAGGCTCGGCCGGTTGCGCAAACGCGCCGCTGCCCGGGGCCGCGACGCGCTCGAAGCGCCTGCTCTGCGGTGGCGGACGGGGCGGGGCGGTTGTCTTCAAAGTGACCTATACGTACGATGACGTGGGCAATCGCCGGACGATGACCCGGGACGAGGACGGCATGCGGGCGACCACCCTCTACCACTACGACGACAACGACCGGCTCACCGGGTCCGAAACGACCACCTCGGCCCTCACCATGGACGCGCAGAACAAGATCGACGCCTACTACGCCTCCCGGCCGAGGAAGTCGTCGGTCTACGCCGTGGGCGTGTTCGCGGCGCTGACGCTGACGGCGTTCTGGGTCCCGGCCCTGCTGCCGGGTCGACGTCGGCTGGGCCTGCTCAGCCGTTGGGTGCCATGGCCAAGCGCAGCGCCGCCATGCGGAAGCCGTGAAGGCATCCGTGCCCGGCGCAGACGCCTGCGCACCGCGTGCATTGCCAGCTTCCTCGTGCCGCTGATGGCGGTCAACCCGACGACGGTCGACGCGGTGACCACGGACGCTCTCCGCTTCCACGCGGCGTTAACGGCCGGCCTGCCGACCAACTGCGCGCCGGAGGCCGTCTGCGTCACCTACACCTACGACCGCAACGGCAACCAGATCGGCCGCACCACGGTCAATCCCGAAGGCGCTGAGCCGCTGGTGGAGGAGTCGTTTTACTTCGACGCCCAGAACCGCCTGGTCGGCTTCACCAAGACCAACGGCGACAACTTCGCCGGCAGCGCCGCCTACGGCTACGACGCGGACGGCATCCGCCGGGCCAAGGCGGTAGACGGGGTGGCCGTCCTGCACACCACCGACAAGAACCGCCCCTACGCCCAGGTGCTCGAGGAACGCGACGCGGCGACGGGTGATCTGGCGGTGGCGTACACCTACGGCGACGACCTCATCAGCCAGACACGCCCGGACCCGGTCGACCCGATCAATAATCCGCCGGTCACGCGTTATTACTACTACGACGGCCAGATGTCCACGCGGCAACTGAGTAGCGCGAGTGGGGCGTTTGAGGTCACGGATCGGTACGCCTACGACGCCTTTGGCGTAACGCTTGATGCACGCGTCGCGACGCCAAACGCGTATCGGTACCGCGGGGAGCAATACGAGGAGGCCAGTGAACAGTACTATCTTCGGGCACGATACTATAGCGCCTCAATCGGGCGTTTCGCCACCCAGGATCCGCTTCTAGGCAGTCCCAGAGATCCGCGTTCCCTGCATCAGTACTTGTACGCACATGCCGATCCAGCCAATCGAATGGATCCGACAGGTTTATTCACCTTGATGGAACTGCAGGTAAATCTTGCGACTACGCTCAACAATATCTCTGCAGCACTTCGCGCGTATCGTGGCATACAACGTGTGAAATCAACGGTGAGTATATTGTATGACATCAGCACTTTGTTTAGTGGCAATGGTCTAAGTCTAGTAGTCGATCAGCTTGAACAAGTTCTCGCCAGCTGGGGTAACATTAATCGCAATATGAGTACTGGCGTTCTGCTTGATCAAAACTTCTGGTCAGAGGCTGGGAGTGCGTTGGCGCTGCGTGCGCTAAACCTCACTGGACTGATAATCAAGGAGTGGGGCTCATTGGTGCTGCGTCATCTTGGCGGCAGGAAACGTGTTAATCGATTCCGTTGGCTGTTGTATATGCCGACTCCTCATCCTGATGATTGGTTCGTTCCCAACTTCGGATTCACGGCGCCGCTTCCTAAGATAGAGATCCTTAATAGGCCTGTATGGTTGCGTTTTGGAGAGCCGCCGGGTAGCGCACACCGTGGGAGATTGTTTGGCATTGGTTTCATCGCTCCTGACAGTACTGGGAAAATGGTAGAACGTCAGGTGATGCGAATGGATTATCATGGCAAGCACCCCAAAGGGAAACATACTAAGTACCTCGTCGGTTCGCATGCTGGGAAGTATGCGTTTCATTGGCACATTTTAAAAAAGCACTAGTCCCTAACCACTGGCGAGATTATGTTTGAGTCCTTTAGAAGTCGGCCTTCCAGCCGGAATTTGGAGCGTGCTCATGCAAAGCAATAAGGGAAGGAGAAGGCCCGCCGATTGGGAAGCGATACTAGAGAAGGAACGTAAGGTGTTGCGCAAACTTGGTGTTCCTGGTGAACTAACACAAAATGCAGAATACTGGCGAGACTTTGTGCAGCATGGTGTTTTGCATTATCACGACGCGGGAGCTGCATTTGACTGGGACATAGATCAGCTGGCTAGCGAGAGCGCACGTGGATTGCTCGCTTGGCTTGAGCAGCACCTAGACTTTCCCGAGAGAGCTGATTCGGGCCTTTATGTAGGGCTAATGGAACATTTGGGAGCATGGGGGGAGACATTTGATGCGTACGTAAAGTGGTGTTCCCTAGCATGTCGTCAGCTGGCCGTTTCGGAGCCCCATCACGATCTAGATTGGAGCCGAATCTTCCGAGCAGACTACCGTATGTCGGAAAACTGGTCGACCGTCTTTGGTCGTTCACCTGCCATGATGGTAGCTAGCCATTGGATTGTTCCCTTCGAGACATCAGGATTGACTTACGTGCAAACAGAGATCGCTCGGAGGGCAGTCTGCAGTGCACTGGAGTGGCCCACGCGGTTCGAATCATACGACAACCCGGATTACGATTGGACTGCAGCTCGGGAACGCATCAAGGGGGTCGCAGCAAAGCATAAGTTCTCGCTACCGTGGACAGGAAGCTAGATGTCAACCAAACCGGAATATAATAATGAGGAGTTAGTAATGGAAGTCAAAACGGGGACGTAGCTAGTTGTTGGTGTCGTTCGGGCACACGATGCAAGCCAATTTCTTCAAACGCTTCCGATTCGTGGAATGGAAAGCCCAACTCCACGAAG
>NPIF01003548.1_pt1 | contig 79053 bp, 83 predicted proteins | sample 8637461 | NCBI WGS metagenome assembly NPIF01 (sample SAMN07420641, study PRJNA396082) | bioreactor metagenome | isolation source: sample BR12 brine-fed electro-methanogenic bioreactor BR | place: Japan: Kochi | collected 2016-12-09 | reverse complement strand
GTGATGATCGCGCTGGGCACGGAGGAGAGGCTGCTGCCGGCGTCGGTGGTCAACGAGGCCGCCGATGAGCGCATCAAGGAGCTGGAGCAGCAGAAGGGCTTCAAGATCGGCCGCAAACACAAGCGCGAGATCAAGGAGCAGGTCCAGGCCGACCTGCTGCCGCGGGCCTTCTCGCGCCGCCGCGTGACGCGCGGCTGGATCGATTTCGCTGACGGCTGGCTGGTGGTCGACACCTCCACGCCGAGCCGTGCCGACGACTTCACCCACACCCTGCGCAACGCCCTCGGCGAACTGCCGGTGACGCCGCTGCAGTCGGAACCGTCGATGAGTGCGCTGATGACCGGCTGGCTCGCGTCCGGCACCGCCCCAGGCGCCTTCGATCTGGACGACGAATGCGAGTTGACCGGCACCGACGAGCACAAGGCGACGGTGCGCTACCTGCGTCACTCGCTGGACGGCAAGGACATCGCCGGCCATCTGTCCAACGGCAAGGTCGTCACCCGCCTGGCGCTGACCTGGAACGGCCGCATCAGCCTGGTGATCAACGACAAGCTGCAGATCAAACGCCTCAAGTTTCTCGACATGGACGCGGTCGAGGACGAGCAGGGCGGGCTCGACCCGGAGGCCGCCCAGGAAGCCGACTTCGCGCTGATGTGCGGCGAGTTCAGCGCCTTGCTGAAAGACCTCGCCCAGGCGATCAACGCACCGCACGACTGAGGGCACAGCATGGCCGCGCGAAGCGACATCGAGACCTGTGATTCGACATTCAATCCGTGGATGGGATGCACGCGGATTTCTCCGGCGTGTGATCACTGCTACGCCGAGCGACACACAGCGCGCTTCGGTCGGGTCTCGTGGGGTCATGCGCCGCGGGTGCGCACCGCCGCCAGTACGTGGGCACAGCCGTACATCTGGAACCGCCGCCCATTCTACGAATGTCTCGCATGCGGGTGGCGCGGGGCAAAGCGCGTGCGATCGGGCTGCCCGGTGTGCGGCCCCAGCCGGCCGGGCCGGGCAACGCCTAGATCCCGGCTGGTCACCGCGCGGCGGCGTGTTTTCTGCGCGAGCCTTGCTGACTGGCTGGATACGTCTGTGCCGATCGAGTGGTTTACCGAACTGCTCGAGTTGATCCACGCTACGCCGAACCTGGATTGGCTCCTGCTGTCCAAGCGCGTAGGCAACTGGGAGAGCAGGCTCGAGGCGGCTGCGGACCACGTGTGGAAGACCGTCGGCAACGGAGACCTCATGCAGTGGATTGATGCGTGGCGGTTCCGCGGCTCGGCGCCGACCAATGTGTGGATTGGTGCGACAGTCGTCACGCCACGCGAAGCGGACCGTGATATTCCGAAGCTCCTGCAAGTGCCCGCGTCGGTCCACTACCTGTCTGTAGAGCCGATGCTGGACCAGATATCGATTGCTCGTTGGCTGACGGTCAGCGGCGGTATCGACTGGGTCATCTGCGGCGGTGAGTCAGGACCCGGAGCTCGGCCCGTCCACCCGGCGTGGGTTCGAAGCCTGCGCGACGAGTGCATAGCGGCTGGTGTGGCATTCTTCATGAAGCAATGGGGCGCCTGGATCCCATACGACTTCAACAACCCACCGGCGCGGCGCTTCGAGCTGCTTCTGTCCCTGGACGGGGCAACCGATATTCCCGACTTCCGAGCTCCCGACGAAGCGCACGGCGAGGTTGCTGTTGCGCGGGTAGGTACCGCGCGAGCAGGTCGGGTCCTGGACGGCACGACCTGGAGCCAGTTTCCTCGCCCAGCGCAACACCCGTCGTACGCTCGATCCGGGCGATTGGTGGCGTCGCGGTAGTGGGCTGGCACACTGCCGCTAGTGCTTCACAGCAACGGGAGCCCAGCATGACCCTCAAGGTCGACGATCTGATCCGTGACAACGACCCCCGCGGTGGCGGCCATCGGGTGCTGCGCGTGGTCTCGCTTGATCCGACCTACGCATACTGCCAGAACCCTCATTGCCCACGTCTTTCGACCGTCAAGATCCAGCGGCGCCGGATCTACACCGACGGGAAGGAGAGACGAACCGGCTTCTCCCTTGTGGCCGCAGCCGATGCGGACCAGTGAGGCGTTCTGCCGCATGACCACGGTGGAAAGCGCATCACAGAACGACAGGGGCGCGCGGGAATGGTGATCGTTGGCCACGCGCCAATTGGCAGGCCAATTTAGCCTCGGAGTACAACGAAGGCTAGGAGCCCTAGCGAGGCTGCCATCTGCGACGTAGCCCTCGTCTTGGCCGACAGGAGCAGCGATGAATCCGGGGAAGTACCAATCATCACTCGATGACGCGATCTGCGATCACACAACGGATTGCAGCTGGGGTGCGGGATGACGCATTGGATCGAGAGCGAGCTGGCAACGCTGCGCTACTGGATCACGGAGCGCGAGACCATTCGTCAAGCCAAGGACGGCGGGCTTGCGAAGCCGTGGACCGCCGACCCATTGCTGCGCAACTTTCGCTGGTGCAACGTGCGCCGCATGGACGACCGGGTCAGCCGGGAGTTGTTCGAACGCTGGTATCCCCGACGTGCGACATCGGGCGGTCTGGACCTCACTCGCGCGCTGTTCGCGCGCTTGATCAATTGGCCGGATGCTCTTGATGAGGTGGCCGGCAGCATAGACGCCGCCCGCGTGGTCCTTCTGGCTCGCGCCGCGCGTGGGGACAAGGTGTTTACCGGCGCCTATGTGGTGCCCGGCGTCCCGGGCAAGAACAAGGTCGATTCGATCTGCGACCTGATCGACCTCATCGCCTCGCTTGCGCCGACCGTCATGCGGCCCAGCATGCGGGGGACATGGGCCGAGTTGATGAAGTTCGACGGAATGGGCAGCTTCCTCGCCGGGCAGGTGGTCGCTGATCTCGCCCATCTTCCTGACGGGCGAGAGTGGCCAGACGCCGACACATGGGCACCGTTGGGGCCTGGCAGTGCGCGGGGCATCAACAGGCTGCGCGGCATTCCGAAGGGCAAGGCGGTCAGCCAAGCCGACTTCGAGCGCCTGCTCGCAGAGTTGATCGAAGTCCTGCGCCCGCAAATCGCGACGATCTGGCAGGACAGGCGACTCCAGGCGATGGACATCCAGAACTGCCTCTGCGAGTTCGACAAGTACCGCCGCCTGCAGCTCCAAGAAGGAAAGGTCCGTGCCCGGTATGACGGTGGCCGAGAGACCGCTGGTGATGCAGCTCAACGGAGCCTCTTCGCGTGACCTATCAATCACTCTTGCTGGAAAGCCCCTTTCCCCGGGCGGAGCTACGGCAGTTGGTTGACCACGTCAACGGTGACCTGGCGTATCCGTCCAGGGGCCTATCCGACACATACCACGGAGACTGTGATGGCAATTTCTGACTATGTTGTGCTGCACGACCAGTTCGTGGCGGACGAGCCGGAGGCTGGCATGGCGTTCCCTTGCTGTGCCTGTGTGCATCGGCACCACCACACCGAAGGCCCGTGCCGCGCGTGTGGCCACAACCTGTCGAGCGAGCTGGTTGCGGTTACCGTGCCCGTGGTCGACGAGACGGCGCTCCGTCGCGTGCTGCTCTCCGAAAGCGAAGCGGAGCGCACCGCGCATGCTGCTGGAGTTTCCCGGTGAGCGCTACGCAGGCCCGGTCCGGCGGGCACAAGATGTCGGACGCCCAGAAACGCGTTATGGCCTGGATGTCAAAGGGTTGGTCGGCCAGGCAAGCGCATGGATGCGCAGTGCATATCAACGGGCAGCGCGTCTGCAATATCGACACGATGACCGCGCTCGAGCGCGCCGGGTACGTTGAGCGGGATAGCCGATGGTCGTGGGTCGCGACGGACGCAGGGCGGGCGCTGGCCGACAGCTTCTCCGTGGCGCAGCCGCGCCAAGGAGTCTAGCCATGCTGTGCTGCACGCTTACCGGGGCATCTGACGATACGGATCCGGCGGACCTGGTCCCGATCGCGCGGGCGTTTCCGTTCGTGGAGTGGGGCATCCTCTTCAGCTACGACCGGTCAGGGTCTGGCCGGTATCCCTCGCGCCGCTGGATCAAGGCTTTCAGCACCACCTGCGCACGCGCCGGCATGCAGTCGTCGGTGCACCTGTGCGGATCCGCGGTGTGGGATCTGCTTAATGACTCGTACGACCTCGAGCTGCTCTGCAGCCGCTTTGACCGCGTCCAGCTGAATTTCGATTGCCGGCGGCGACAGGTTCCTCTGGCGCGATTGGAAGCGCTGATCCGGAGGATGCACATCCCGGTCATCACTCAACACAATGCGAACAACTCGGCGATATCGCTCGACGTGACGTCCTGGCGCCACGAAGTCCTGTTCGACGCATCAGGGGGGCAGGGGGTCCGGCCGCCTCAGTGGCCGCGGGCTCTGATGAAGCGTGCCTGCGGCTACGCCGGCGGGCTCGGGCCCGACAATATCGCGGCCGAGCTCCCCCGAATTCAAGAGGCGGCGGCCGGGCGGCCGTACTGGATCGACATGGAGTCTGGGATCCGCGATGCACGCGACCGCTTCGACCTGAGTGCCGTCCGCAAGGTGCTCGGTACCGTGGAGCCCGTCGTGTACCCGGAGGGGCTCGAGGTCAGTCGCTGCGCCTGACCAGGTAGTCGCGCTTCACCCAACCGTACCGAACGACGTTTTCGTCCCCACTACTCACCCGGACTTCGCCACTCAGCCAGCCGTCGAACCGGTCGCTTACCAGGACTAGGGTGCCGGCCGGCAGTACACCAAGCACGTCGCTTGCCGTGGTTGGCCCCGATCGAAGGTTCACATCCGTCGTGGTGACGAAAACGCCGTGCCCGTCTAGCGCCTCGGTGCCTGCGGGGCCGGATAGGTCAATATCGAGCGCGTGTTCAGCCACCTTGCCGACGAGAGAGTCTTCGGAGAGGTTGGCGATGGACGATAAGATTGTCACAACCAAGCCCAGAACGGCGAACGTCAGCTGTGGATCGGTCCGGCTGCTCCTCGCCTCGTCGATCTTCTTGGATGAGGTCTCGGCTTTAAGTTCGCGAACGACCTCCTCCGCGGCCTTCACCGCTTTACCGGCTGCTACTGCCGCGGCTTCACCGCCGTCGACAAGTAGCCATTCCGCGAACGCGGCGCGAGCGCGAAGTGTTGCTCCGACTACAGGTGTCATTTCCGGTTGCGCATCAAGCACGCCGCGCAGCTGCTCCATCACCAGTCCCGCGACACTGACCATTCGTTCATCACGCTGCCCAATCCATGGCAGAGCGGTCGATGATGTCGCCTCAATTGCCGCGCTGAGAGTCCTTACGCCACGGAGGTGCATCTCCTGCTCCTCCAGCATCCGGCCCAGGGTATTCGCCCGGGAGAGGGCCCGCTGTTCGTCCAACAGCCGCCCGATGTCCGCCGCTCGCTGTCGGAAGGCGTCTCCTATCATCCACTGCTGCCTGGACAGTTGCGCGACTTGTGCAGTGAGTCGGTCGTGGGTCGCGGCGAGCGCCGCAGACAACGCTTGGTGCCCCCCGCCCTCCGATGCCAAAGAGTCCAAGTCCAGCACATTCGTTCGGTCCAGATCCATATCCGTTACTCCAGAGCTCAAGCCCGATTCTAGCGTTACTGCAGCGGTGTCTCATGCAATGCCTCCGACAAGCCGGATCCAGCAGATCATTCAGTCCGGAGCAGCCCGCACTTACCTTCATGTGACACCCATACCGAGTGAGATCATGCAGGTCAGTGAAGATGTGTTGGCCGTCCTCAGTGCAGCTCAATGCGATGGTGACGCGCTCCGCCTGGTCGGGCAGCTGGACCGAGCGCTTTACCTGAAGACCAACAAGGTGCTGAGCGCCGCCGGCGGCAAGTGGACCCGCAGTGCCGAGGCCCACCTGTTTCCCGGAGATGCCGCAACGCGCGTCGACCAGATCCTACTGACCGGGCAGGTGGCGGTGCCGAAAGACGAGTTCGACTTCTTCCCGACGCCTCCCGCGCTCGTCGACCGCCTGTTGTCCGCAATTGACGTCCAAGCTGGTGAGAGAGGGATTGAGCCGAGCGCCGGCCGTGCGGCCATTGCGTCCGCGGCGGCCTCCCGCGGGGCCCTCATGGACTGCTACGAACTGATGGACGACAACTATGCGTTCCTGACCGGTGTCCCGGGGCTCTCCAAGGTGATCCATGCTGACTTTCTGTCGGTCGATCCGGAACCGATCTATGACTTCTGCGCGATGAACCCCCCGTTCACGAAGCAGGCGGACATTCGCCACGTGATGCACGCCACCCGATTCTTGAAGCCCGGGGGGCGTATGGGCGCAATTATGGCGGCCGGCGTGCTGTTTCGTGAGAATCGCCTTACGGCTGATTTTCGGGCAATGGTGGAGCGGTATCGCGGCCGCGTAGAAGAGCTGCCGGACGGCGCATTCAAGCGCTCCGGCACGATGGTGCGCACGGTGATGGTCCGCTTCACGGTCTAGCGTAGGGAGGGTAACGATCGTGGACATCCAGCCCGGCTCGCCTGTCGAGCTTGTTCTGCAGACCAAACGGGGCGTCGTCGTTATGCGACGCGGCACCGTCGTCGGCCCGGGGGTTAACCCCCGGGAGGTTTCCGTGGAGTACTCGGTCGGCGACACCAGGTTTGTTCACAGTGAACGCCTTGATAGCCTCAGGATCGCATCGTCTTAGTACCAAGCCGCCCCTTTACGAGCCCATCCATTGGCGTGCAAGCTGCGCCGGCGGCGGATGGGCCGCCAACCACAGGAGATGTCAGTGTCCACATACAGCAAGTCCGCTCTGATCGACGATGTCGCAACGAAGCTCGCGCTCCCGAAAACCCAGGTGAAGCTCATCCTGGACGAGGCCCTGGATACCGTGGTGAAGAAGGTGAAGAAAGGTGACTCGGTAGCCCTGTTTGGCTTCGGCACCTTCGGCCTGCGAAAGCGCGCGGCCCGGAAAGGGCGCAACCCGGCGACCGGGGAGCCGGTTAAGATCAAAGCCAGCAAGTCGATCGCCTTCAAGGCTGCCAAGCAGGCCAAGGACTCGCTGTAGCTCCACCGAGATGTGCTCGCCAGGGGCATTCCTGATGACGATTGACCCGATGTAGGTGACGACCCATTGCAACCACCTCATGCGTGAGCTGCTGCTTGCTGTCATGGGGGCCGGACTATTCGTCGCGCCTGGTCTGCTGCTTGGGTTTGGAGATGCGGTTACGGCCGGCGGCGCGACCATCGCCTTGTGGTTTGCGGCAGCACTTGGTGCCGCCGCGATTGGACTGGTCGCCGCTGCTTTCTTACACGACCGGGGTGAGGCGCCTGGGCTGTCTCCGCCTGAGACCTGAGCCAGCTCTTGTGGGACTGCCCTTGGACCGCCTCACGCACTACGCCCTGCGTACCTGGTGCCGCTTGACCAACCAGGTTCCCCGAGCAGTGCGAACGGATCCAAGCGCAGCGTAAGGAGACGCGTGCGCGTAGTGCTGGATCGCTGCGCCCCGCAAGGTCGTGCAACCCCACACGGGCGCCGAAGACCGCGTCATTCCATTCCCGCGCCCGGCAAGGCAATAAACGCCACAGGCCTGGTCCAGACTGAGCGCGGGAGCACGACAGCCGTGCTGCGGTATACCCTTGCTGTGCTCGTTTGCCGAGGGCGCAGGATGCAGTCACATTGGTTGCTGGTGATGCTCATGGCGTACAAGGTGTCTAGCCTGCTGACTGGGCTCGCCATCACCTACATGGGCTTTCGGCTGTTTCTGGCCGACAAAACGGCGCCTGCGGGAAACCTGAGCGCTGAACACGGAGGAAGTAGGTTCTCCCTGACCGGAGCCGCGCCTGGCTCGGTGTTCGCGCTGTTCGGTATGGCGGTGATCGCTCTGACCATCTATAAGGGGATGCAGTACGAAGACGCCGCTTTCGCCGATGACGCGATGCCTGTGCCGCAGATCCTCTTACCTGACAAACCCCCGTCTCTCCCCAGGTGACCGATGGGTTCCGTGCGCACTGCCAGCCTTGCGTTACTCGCGTCCCTGCTGCTCGGCACCAGTGCGCCAGGCAATGCACAGCTTGACCTATACCAGGATGCACTGGAGCGCTTGCGGGCCGGCGATTGCCCCGGCGCGGTATCGCGGCTGCTAGCCTACAAGGACGGCAGCAAGGAGTTTCTGGACTCGCAGCCTGTGTTTGCTTCCCTGATTGACGCACAGATCCTGAGCTGCACGACACGCAGTGGCCGCGGGGTGCGCCTGTATGGCTTCGAGAATGCACCGCCGACGCAGCCTGCATGGCCGCCAAACGCGGTGGTGGAGGGCGACCCACCGCCCCCCAATGCGCCATACAAGACCTGCGACGAACTCTACGGCTGCCGGTGATCCGGCGAGCCTGCCACGACGCAGGCACTCTCATGACCAGGACATGATCGGCAATAGGTGCCGGTGAGAGGCACTACCTGGCCGTCAACACCGCAATCACGTGCCGGGGCTCGCGCCACGCCGGAGGCGCTCACTTCTGAATCCGCCAAACCCTTCCTCCGTGCCTCTGTGTCTGTATCCTGAGATGAGTGGAGGTGCGTGCGCATGGATCGTGCACCCCGCGTGGCGCGCGACGATTCAATCCGCCGAAATGTTGTTCATCGGCAACCGCCCTGTAGACTGATATGTGTGGGGATGCGCGTGCCGGATTGCGCGACTCCCGTAGCCGCCGAGCATCACAGCCCAACAAAAAGCCCGGCTATGCCGGGCCTATTTGTAGCGCCTTATGAGCTATGGATACGTCGGCCCCGGAAGTGATACCTGAAGCGGGCTGGGCTGATTCTGCTGGTCCGCCGGTGCCGAGAGAGCCGGTTGCGGCGCTTGCGCCTGGGCCTGCCGGATAACATCCGGCAGCTGAGCGCTGAGCAACTCCATAGCGGTCTGGACCTCTTCACGAATCGGACGAGCGTCGTGGACACCCCGCATGGGTTGCTCATCAATGAAGTGCTGGCCGACCTCGCTGACCCGGACCAGGTCCGGGATCTCCCCACCGTCCTTCAGCTGCCCAATCGCCTGGCTCAGGGACAGGCCCACCTGGTCGCGCACGTTCTTCGGGAAATCCAGCTGACGCACGACAGGAAGCTCCCCCTGAGCGAGATGGCACAGGGCGGCGACGGCGACCAAGCCTCGCGCGACCACACTGCGCCGCTGCATATCGGCGTATGCATCCTCGGGCTTAGGGCTGCCAGCGCCCCCGCCGGCGGCGCCAAACGCTCCGAACGCCGGCCGATCGGCGTCGACGCCTGCATGGCGCGGCGCTCGCTCGCCGGAAGCTTCCGTCGTCTCGCAGAACCTGAGCGCAATCGCGAGGTGCTGCTGGAACGCCATTTCCAGGTAACTCTTCATCTGTGGGCCGGCCTCTGCCGCAATCGGCCCCATGTCCTGCATGAACGGACTGACGACGATGGCGTCGGATGCTACCGCGTCGATGTAGGGGGAGATCACGCCCCCCGCGAACATTCCCGGTTCATTCGCGACGCTGGACAGCCCGTCCCGAACATCGAGGGGCATAAGCATGATGTCCGTCCCGGGAAGCACTTGCGCCGCCTCGGAGACATTGCTGCTGCGCCTCATCTGCATGTATGCCTCCGGCTGGAGCGCGTATCCGACACGGACAGCGTACTTGACCCCATCCGGGGCTTCCGCATGGTGGCCGCTGACCGGTGCGATCGCCGCGTGGACGATTCCCCAGCCATTCTCGCGGGCCTTGCGTTGGATTTCCGCCGTTGCGGCCTGCTTGATGGATTCATCGACGTACGGCATGGCACTACCTCTGCTGTTCTGTTAGGACCTGACGATGATGCAAGCCTCTTACTGGCCCTAACCAGTTTTCAGCGGATTCCCCTCACTTCGCCCCCGCATCCTATATTTGGCAGTGTTTACCCCCGGTCGGAGACAATCTCCTGATACCCCTACTCACGACAGCATGACCTCGCAGCGTCGCCATACAGAGACTGACCCGCGTCCTCTCCTTGGGAATTCTCAGCTTCCGGTGAACGCGCTGACCAGGTACGTCAGCGGCGAGCTACGGCGCCTCGCGATGAGCTACCAACGGTTGGTTGGGCCGAATGGCACGTGCGACGTGCGCCGATATGGTGCCGCGGGCCACGTCCTGTCTGAGATCCCGATGGTTCTCTTTGATCACCCTGACCTCGTTGAGGATCCAAGCGGGTTCTTCGAGACCGCCATCACCGATGGATCGGTTATCTATATCAACGCGTACTACATGCATGCGCTCCTCGAAGCCGATGCCGCCAGTGATGGGCTGGAAATGAGTGCGCTAGGATTGCTGATCCACGAAGCCAGCCACATCGCGCGCGGACACCTTCATGGGCGCTGTGCCGGGTTAGCGCCCAAGCACGTGCTCGCGTTGGTCTTCGACGCATGCATCAATGCGTCAAACCTTACTGCGTGGCCTCACCTCAACGGCAGCAAGGTGCGGGACTGGATCGCGACGACCCCGCAGGCTATCCGCTACTTCGCCGCCATCCACGAAGAGCGAGCGGTGCGCGAGTACATGGAGGACCCTGCCGCTTTCTGCCTCCTTGCTGGCTGCCCTGAGCAATGGGCAGCGGCGCCAGAAAATACACGGGCTGGTGGGCACTACGTCGACAGTGCTGCCCTGGCCCGCCACCTCGAGGCACGAGGGCTCCACTCGCTACTGCAGCTGTTGGACCTGCCATCGAGCACTGACAGCCGATCGCACCAGCGCCTGAGGCGAGAGATGTCCGCCAGGCTTGCGCGAGCTGCGGAGGCCGCTGGTCGTGATGCGGAGGAGTTACGCAGGACTGGAGCCCGGCACGCCGGACGTCACCTAACCGAAGCCTTCAGTGAGCAGATCGCCCTCCTGCACCAGCCTCGCCTGGATTTCCGGCTCGCTATCCGGCAGATCATAGCGCCCGGGGTAGGGCGGCTGCGCTTCGATCTGTCGGACACTGATCCAGACCCTGTGCGGTACTCACCCCCCGATGGGACCGGGTTCGCCACCTCCCCGTACATCCCCGGCTATACCCCTGTCGTATCTCCACCGAGCATGGTTTTGGTGATCCTGGATACCAGCTCGTCGCATACCCAACAAGAATTATCCGAGTGCCTGGCCGAGATCCACGGCCTGGCGCGCCGCAGAATGGCGGGGGCCCCCGAAGTCATCCTTCACTTCGCAGACTCCGCAGTACGGGGGGACCCGATCCGCTTGAGTCCTGGTTCCTCGTGTGAGGCACCCAATTGGGGGAGCCGCGCTGCAGTTACGGTGCACGGCCGCGGCGGGACGGATCTAGCAGCGGTGGTGCACGACGTAATTGGCCGTTACCCCCGGGAACTGCGCCAGCGTCGTGTATCTGCTCTGCTGTACTTCACCGACCTCGGTGACGTTGCTCCTCTGCGTACATCGCTCCCTGCGCTGCTGCCGCCGATGGTGTTCGTTTGCCCTGCCTCCGCATACAACGTCGCGTTCGCGGCTAGTGTGCAGGCATATGCGGATGTCGTGGCCATTTCGGAGCGCGCAGTACACCTGTAGAGCAGGCGGAATTTCGGCCGTTATGCGCTCTAGCGGTCCAAATCCTGCCTCTGCATCCCGCTCTACCGGAACCTCCTCGTATGGTTGCGGTCCCTGGACCAGCATTACGTTATTGCTCACCCCAACCATTCGATCGGGGCGGGGCAGGGGCGGATCCTTCGCAATGCTGCAAACCTGCGACTTCACCCATGCCCGATATGCGACGACCGCTCCCTCTAGTTCTTCCGACTGGTTCTCGTCTGTTGGTGGTTGCCGGCACCACCGTTGACGCAGCGTCTGTCGACTGTCTTCTTTCCCTCAGCGGCGCCGACCATCACCGGGACTGGCTGTGCCTCGCCCGTGACAACTGGCTTGGTGGCGTCGGCCTGGCCGGTCGGTTGGATCGCTTCAGGCATGTGCTGACGATCACTCCCGCAGGCCCTGGCCACCCTCAACTGGCGGTTGTGCAAAGGCTCGTTGTGGCATTGTGCGTCGCTCCGTCCGGCGAGGAAGGTTGTCCCTGGGGAGTGGACGTTGTCATCGATGTCTCGCGCGCCGCCACGGCACAGACCCCGCCTCAACCCGCTATCGGTGCAACGTCGGGAGCGAGTCTGCTTGACGTCGGGAGCCTTACCAGGTGGCATTGCCGCCGCGGGACTGTCATCGCCAGTAGGGGTGACGCTCTTTCCTTGGCGTGAACGCCAACAAAAGGCGGCGGCTCCACGCTGGGCGATAGACTCGAGTGGCTCCCTCTCGGACCACTACCGATGACATCCTCTGCTACTGAGGTAGCCTCCCCCGATGATCGCGCGCGCGCGCACGGACTCCCGTACATCCGGCCCGACCAAGCTGTCGTGCTACTGGTGCGGCGTATGTTCGATGACTTCCTTCGCGCGCTTCCTGATGGCCCGATTCGCCAGGCTGTCGCTCGTGGCTACACCGCCTGGAGCGGCGCTCCCCCCGTGCCTGTTCTTGGCAGTAAGAAATTTCTGAGCCCATACCTGAAGGGCCCTCCCGGACACGGCAAGTCAGAAGTCGTGGAGCAAGCCGCTCGGGAGTTCGCGACGCTTGTTGGGTTGGAGTTCACCAACCAGATACCGGAGGGAGGTGCGACAAAGGAGCACTTCCTCTACGTGGTGCGCGAACTCACTGGTGAAACAAGCACGTTGGCAACGCGAGGGATCTACGAACGGGTCACTTTGCGTGGCAGCGCCGTGACGCAGCGGGTCCCGTACGCTGATTTCCACGCAGCTCGCGAAGCTGGGTTGGCGTTGATCCTCTTCGATGATTTCTCGTCTGCGCTTGAACCGGTCAAGACCTCGTTGCTTGGGCTTCTCCGGCGCCGCGAGGCGGAGGGCCAGGACTTTCGAAGTATGTTTCTTGTCCTGACCGGCAACCTAGGCGACTCCGACGACACATACACCACGCCGGACGGCGCCGCCATTCGAGGCCGAACCGAAATGTGGTACCTCGAGGACACACTCGACGCGTTTGTCGCCCGCATGGAGCAAACGTACTCCGACGAACTGGGGGATGGACTGGTGTCGGCGTTTCTGGAGGCCCACCCTGACGCGTTCGCACCGGACAGGCCGAGGGCCGCCACGGATAAGCCGTGGCCACAGCCGCGTACCTGGGAGCATGTTGCTCGGAACATGCGCTCTCTACTGCACTTGCGGGCCGCTACGGGAGGCGGGACCCCACTTACTGGCCCGGCGCTGATCGACGCCGTGCGCATCGAGGCCTCCCCGGTCGGTCTTCAGCATGCATCGCTGTTCGCAGCCTTCGTCGAGTCCGCGCTGTCATCGGCATGGCCGCTCGCCGAAGCGCTGATGGCCGCCGGTGATGGCGATGCCCCGGACGATGTCGTGCAGCAAGTTATTGCCCAAGCCGGGCGCGGCACACGCAACAACGTCGACGGGAACGAGACTGCTTTCCAGCAACAGTATGTGAACGCCTGCGCCACCATCGCCGCCACACGCTTACTTATGAATGACGCGTTGGCCAGCAACTCCATTAGCCGTGATGCCGCGGCCGGCGTCCTCGGCGCCGAACTCGGCCGTTACTTCTGTGCGATGGCTCGACCGTTCTTGGCCAGTGACGGGAAGGCCGCCATTGGCCGTGCGTACCAAGCGCAGGGGACGTGGACACTTGGACGTAAGCTCCGGAACCTGCCGTCGTTATGTTCGATTGGCGCGCGTGGCGACGGGGCTTCTATTGACCCGGTCCTGACCCACATAGCGGCCGACATCGCGGCCCGCCAGCTCAACGCCTTCGCCAATCGCCTTAATTACCCGCCAGTTGCGGACCCAGTGTTTGTCGAGACGGACATTTTGAGCCCTATCCTAGGGGACCAGTGGGGTAGCAACGCGATTGGGCGCTGGGACGGTCGCCCGACGACACATTCCCCTGCGTAACCGCCTGCAATAGGCTAGTACCCGCGGCCCTATGCTACATCTACCTCTCGACCAGAGGTCTACCCTATGAACCGCTCCATCATCGCGACCGCTTTCTTCCTATCGTCCCCGCTGGCTGCCGTCGCAGCCCCTTCGGACATCACGGTGACCGAACACGGCCGTCTTTCCATCGAGACCTTCGGGCGGTTCACGATGTCCGCGGTCGTGCGCCCTGCTCCAAGCGAATACCCTTGCGTCGACACCTCCGGTCGCACGGTAATTGAATCCGCCCATGGTCCGAACGGAGCGGCTTCCAGCGAAGTACCTACCGACACCGCGATCTGCGGGCGTCCGGGATCAGGACAGGTCGAATAGCTGCTCCTCGCTCCACGCGGGACTCGGTCGTTCAGCGGCGCGCGCGACCGGGTAACTCTCCTCGACGGCTTTCCACCGCTCGGGGTCGAGTGAGCCGTACCGAAGGGCGGTCTCAAGGAAACCGATGCCGTCGCCATGCCAGACTGCGTGGTAGTCGCTTTGCGGTCCGAATCGCTCCCTGACTGCATCGACTTGCGTCCCGAATGCCCGCGCGATGCAGGCGAACTGCGCTTCGGCCGCCTCGTTGTAAGTCGCCAGGGCCGCCATAAGCACAGCGCCTTGCTGGGGGTCTGTCAGGTCGCCGCACCAAGCCTGCTCCAACCTGCGTTGCGCGGGAGCGATGACTCGCATACAGCCGTCAACGGCGCTACGGTCGACGCGGTACATCCGGCATCCTGCCGCCATTGACTGCCGCGGTCCGGTCGGCGATTGGCCTCAACTCAGTTCGACGCGCGCGCATCAATCCGATCACCGCACTAGCCCTGCGTCCCGCCCCGGTCGAGTCACGCTTTGGAAGGTGCCTAAGCAGCTCATCTTCGCGAATGACGCGGATGGGGTCTTCGCCGGTCACGCGCAGCTCTGCCTCAGGGTGGGAAAAGACGACCAGCCCCGAAATCCGGCTCTTCACCCCGCATCCGTTTGTCACCCGCGACAGTGCGAAGATTTGCCGCCGGACCTGTGCGACGGGGTTCTCCATTCTGCCCCTGATAGGCCGTGCCCTACGGCGGGTCAGCTTGTCGGCAGTCCACGTGGAGTCAGCCACGTCTCCTTGGACAATCCCGCGGTGGCCGCGTACGGCGACGACAACGTAGCCTTTCTGGGTGACGACCAGAAAATCGATCGGCACCTCCGCCCCCAGCTTGTCTGGAGACGGAACACGGATGTCATTGAACACGACGTTTCCCCGGCTGAGTCGCTCCAACTTACGCAGGACGCTGCGTTTTGAACCTGACCTCAGCAACACGCGCCGTCCAATCCTCGGTATCCCGATAGCGGCGGCAGCCAGCAGAAGCATCACGGCCAACGGGTGAGCGAGACTGACCGCGACCACGCCAACCGCCAGCGCCGCGGCTACCCGCGTTGTCACTACGCCCACCCACTGCCAGTCTGGTGTTACGTACGCCGTATCCGCCCGATCACCCATATGTCGGCGCAACCACGCCCATCGCTCTGGGATAACCCACATGTTACGGCATCTCCAAGAAGTCACTCGGCCCGTCGCTGGGCGCGTCTCTCGATAGCTGCGCCGCTAGATAAGTGTCTATGGCGTCCACGACCCCCGGCTCCATTTGCACGCCGAGCCAGCTGCTTCCGAGCAAAGCCTGAAGGACATCCACCTCGGGGCTCCACACGCAAAGGAGTGCTATCACGCTGTCCCGCTCGACCCGGTGTTCGCGCCCGTATTCTTTCAGCGCTGCCAGCAGCATTACTCCGGCCCGGTTATCCGCGCGCACGAAATACGGGAACAGCTCCCTCGCACCTGTGGCCAGCGCTTCAACAAGCGCCATCCGTTGGAACGCTGTGCGGTACTCCGGCCCCTTGATGTCGCATGCTGCGGCAACAACCTTCGGGTCCCTCGTCCCAACCGCATTCTTTATGGCGAGCAGGACGTCCGCGCCCTGCAGCTCGCCGGCCAGGTGCGTCGCCGCCAGCTCCAGTAGATCGATCCTACGCCCCGACGCTGCCCGCGCCACCAACTGGCCTAGCGCTACGGTTGCCGACCGTCTACGGATCATCAGGTGTAGCGCATATTCAAGGCGGTCACTGGCGACGGCCTCTGCAACCGCCTTACTGGCGACCCAGTCTGCGATCGCTGGTTGGGCCTCTAGAACAGCGTCCGCAAGCTTGACATCGCCCGCGGCGGCTGCAGCAGCTACAGCTTCAACAACCGGGTGAGTAACTCCTGCACGCGTGGACACGCGACACTCAGCCGCAACTGCGATAGCTCGCTGTGCGTCACCTCGCTTGACCGCCTCCGCCAGCTCGGCACGAATGCGTTGATTGTCCATGTCGCTATTGTACCCGGTGCCCCTCATGGCTCCGCTCGTGACCAATACTTCGCGCACGTGAACGGATTAGCCTCGACACGACCCACTCTCTTCCCGGCTGCCACCACATACTCCTGCACTAGGACCGCCCCAATGGCCGCCGCTCGCTTACCTTGTTCCGAGATGCATACCGCCATCTGCGCTTCTACGCGCTGCGCCGTCCATCTACGCTCGGCGTCGGCAGCCGTGCCCGACATCAGGATCATGTAGACAAGCTCCGGCGTTGGCGTCTCCCGAACGAAGACCGACACCGCCAACTGGTCCTTCCCAAGCTGCAAAGGCATCACCGAGCTCCCGATTTGGACCACCGCTCGTGTCAACGCCTCGATCACCGCCCCCCTGTGATCTGCAGCCGCTGCGCAGCTGTAAGCTGTGGCCGCAACAAGCATGGACCTCACGAACTTATCCACAGTTCTTGTGAATAAGCTTGTGCGTATCCACCCATGCGCCGAGGGCGCCTTGCGGCTCTTTCGCGTCTGCTGCGCGTTGGTCATTTTTTCTCCTGCACCGACTGATTGGCCGGACCTCGGTCAAGCACATGCCCGTCCGGGCCCCAGCGCAGCCGCACTCCCTTCGGCACACGCTTCACTGTTGCGATCTCCTCCTGGACTGGCTGCGCCACTACCGCGCTGTGCCGTCCAAGCCGAGCGCGTGCGTAGTGCCTCCCGCTGGTCTCATCCGTAGCGTGCCCAAGCGCCGCAGCTACTGCTGCTTTCGCCCTTGTCTTTTTGAGGTCTGCGGCGAACTGATGCCGTGCGCTGTACAGCGTCGGCCTGCGCTGTGCCTTTCGCCACAAGCGCTTCGCGGTACGCCGGATCAGCTGCTGGCATGTCTTGCGCGTGGCATGCCAATCCTTGTCCGCCACGGCTGTACCGATCAGCCTGCCCACCGTCTCCAGCACATCGACGTCATCGGGTAAGGTCAATGACCGCGTCACCCCGTTCGCCCGCCCGTTGGTCGCCTTGGCGTTACGTACCGTGAGCTGCCGCCCACGCAGATCGGCCGACTGCCACTCACAGGGCCGCAACCCCGTCACCAACCCTGCCGTTATCAGGTCGGTCGCCGTCCGCGCATACGGTGACTTGGCGACCGAAAGCTCTTTGAGCAGCAGTACCCGATTCCGCTCGCTGACGCTCTTCTTCTTTCTGGCACTTGTCCGTAGCGGTCGCGTCCTCCCAGCGTAAGTCACCGGCACTGCCCGAATGGTCATCTCGCACTCAACTTCGCCATTGACCTCCGCCCACCAAACCAGCGCTGCCTTGTAGAGCCGCACCGTAGCCGGACTCAGGCCCGGCGCCGTCGCTGCAAGCCACTCACCTGGCGATTGCCCCGCTTCCCTTGCCCTCGCCACCAGCCGTGCCGAGGTCGTCGCGTAGTGCTCCAATGTCGCGGTCGTTCGAGTCATATTCCTTCCTTTCTTGTACACGTTACTGCGTCACGGCACGGGACAACCACTTCGGCACACCTAGCCAGCTCTCGTCCTCGTATTGGGCATGTTTCGTCCCTGTATTGGGATCTCCTCGGCCCAGTGCTGTTCCCCGTGGCCAAGCAGGGGTGTCACCCCTTGGTTGCCCCGGTTTGGTGTCTGCGTCCTGGGTCAAAAAGGGCGACGGCACATGCCGACCCCCTACAGTAGGAGGTGCCAACTACCTGACCACGGCCAACGATGAATACCCGGACGATTGCCGCGCTGTGTTTCGCGGCCCTTAGCGGTGGATGCGCCACCGCGCCGCCACCGACCCCCGACCCGGCATTTGCTGCGTTGCAGCGTACCGCCTCGCAGATCCAGGACAGTTGGGCTTTGATTGGGGCGATGGACAAAGCCCGAAGCGCCGCCGGAGCCTCCATCGCACCGGAGGCGATGTCATTCGGTCCTGCCTTGAGCAAGAGAGTCACACTTCGCTGGTCCGGCGAGGCCGGGCCGGTGATCGAGCTTCTGACCAAGGAAGCGAACATACCGTTCAAGGTCACAGGCCATAAGCCCAGCACGCCGATGCCGCCGGTCTACCTCGAGGTACACGAGGCGCGCATCGGCGATGTACTGCGCGATATCGGTTACCAGCTCGCAGACCGCGTCGAGCTCGTCATGACTGCTGTCCCCGGGCAGGAGTCCGTCGAGGTGATTTATGCGCGCCTTCCTGAATAGGGCGCTTGGCGCGTTGCTGGTTGTCACTACTCCGGCGTGGGCTTCAAATCCGCCCGGTGCGGCAGGAGACGTTCTCTCTGCGCCGCCGCCCTCCAAGGTCGCTGAGCCGGCGCCACAGGGAGGAGATGGTCAGGCGGAACTGGAGCGACTTTCCACCATGAAGAGAGGTGCCAGCGTGCTCCCCGATGGTGACCGCATTCGCCTGCAGGCAATGGAGGAAGAGGCACTTGGTGTTGGCACCCGTGCCGGCTTGGCGTGGCGGTACGCTCGCATCGAGGAGATGCTCCACCAACACGAGCCGCAGCTCGACATCGTGTTCAACTTCGCGCCGCTACTGATTGACGACATTGGTCTGCCGCCTGGCATATCGGAGTTCCGGGACGGCTTCCGGATCGACGGACCGGAATTGGCAAGCTCGACGGCGGTTGGATATCGCATTGAGCACCGCGCTCGCATCGTCGCTGCCACCCCGAACTGGCGCCAATTCCTCATTCGTGGATTCCCGTCACCTGAGGATCCGCATCCTGCGATCTTGCCCAAGACGAGCGCGGAGTCTGCCGTCTGGCAAGACGCAGTCCGGCGCGGTTGGAATCATGGCGTTCGCCAAGCGGATCGTATTTTCGAGGCCAACCTCGCTGTCCTCGCTCGAACACTGGAGGGGATGCTGACCTACCACCGCTTGGTGCGGCAGGGAATGATCGAACCGTTGCACGTGGTGAAAACGGATGAAGGAATCTCCTTCACCGACACAAGCCTTGATGTTGGTCGCATCATTTACCGAGTGCCGAGCCAGCCTGCGTTCCAACCGCCAGGCCGTTGGGAGCCGCGATTGCAGGATCCGATTCCTCTACAGCTCCCTCGCTCAGGGGCGGTACAGTGAGCGAGTGGGAGCGTCAGCTTCGAATGCTGGGTCTTCCGCTGGACAGCAGCGCAAACGCAGAGTTGGCAGCGGTCGGGCAGCCGAAGGGAACTGCCGAGGAGATTGGACAGACGTACTTCGATATGACGGGTACGCCGCCGGTTCTGGACCCAGAACCGACCAGCGTGACGATCGACGATCTCAATCGGATCCTGGTCTGGGCGTCGGAGAACGAGGTCAGCGACGTATTTGTTGCTAGCAACTCGCCGATTCTCGCGAAGCGCCATTCCCGTCTGGTGGCATTGACACGTTGCGAGCTGGGGACGCTCGACGTCCAGAATCTTCTTGCTCACATCAGGCCGAACAGCGAGGCCACCCTTCTCCAAGGCAAGTACGTCGACACCCGGTATGACTTTTCGCCGCGACGTGACGTGCGGTATGGCTTCCGTGTTTGCGCAACGCGCGGTGTTGAGCCTGATGGGGGCGACAAGGCCTTCGAGATTGTGCTGCGAACGCTCCCGCAACACATTCCGGTTCCGAGCGACCTCGGCGTGCCGACTCCCATTCTTGATGAAGCGTATCCGTCGGAAGGACTGGTGCTGGTCACCGGGCCAACGGGCTCGGGCAAATCGACATTGCTGGCTTCACTGATCAAGCACAGGGTGCTGCATTTCGATACCCGAGTGATCGCCTACGAACACCCTCCAGAATACCCGCTGTCGGCGCTGAGCAGGATTCGCGGGCAGATCCAACAGCATGAGGTAGGCGTCCATGTCGAGTCTTTCGCCGACGGTGTTCGAAATGCGCTGCGGCGGGCGCCGGACTACATCATGTTGGGGGAGGCGCGCGATAGGGAAACCATTGCGATGACCGTTCGTGCAGCCGAGACGGGGCATACAGTCTACGCAACGGTTCACACGACCAACGTCATCAGCACCATCGATCGAATGGCCGATGAATTTCCCATCGACGCGCGTTGGGGAGTGAAGTCGAAGCTGATCAATTCGATGCGGCTCATTGTCCACCAACGCCTGCTTCCGAAAGTCGGGGGTGGACGTGTCGCTCTTCGCGAGTACCTGCATTTCACCGAATCACTCCGTAAAGAGCTGATCGAAGGGGGACCGGACCGCTATATGCCGACCTTGACGCGAGCGCTGCAGTCCGACGGCTGGACCTTGGCACAAGACGCGGAGCACAAGCACGCTGAGGGCCTGATCAGCAGTACCGAGCTGAAGGTTCTCTTGCATAGCTCGGGACAGGAGGAAGCAGCATGAGCGATCGAGAGATCCCATGGCATTTGACCGCTCAGCGCGCTCTGTTCTTGTTCCTCGACCCGCGGATCGGATACAGCATCTTCCTTGTGGCTCTGCATGTGACCAAGACCACCGTAACGCTCTATGGAGTGAGCGTGCTGGTCTTCGCACTGCTCGACCGGCGTGGGTACACCGTCTCGGTAGCATGGCGCATCGCGAAGGGCCGGATCGCTCGGCTGCTGTTTGGAACCCTTGTAATACAAAGCCACCCGCCGCTGTGGCGGTGGTATGACCGAGATGAATGATCGATGAGTCCGATTACCTACGTAGGCATTGACGATGGCTTTGCTGAGATAAAGGCCTGCTGGCGAGACGCCGGAGGGACATTGCAGAAACTGCGGTTCCCTAGCTGCGTCGGTTCCGGCGCAGCGCTGACGAGCGTAAGCGGAGTGCCTTCCAATCGCGCGTACGTCACCGCCGGCCGCAATTACACGGTCTTGCCGCCGAGCGACCACATCGACACGCGCTTCGACGCCTACCCGACCAGTGACGTCAACCGGGTGCTGGTTCACCATGCCCTGCGCCAGGCTGGCCTTGGTGGACAGCGCGTCACCCTATGCTCCGGCTTGCCGCCGGGTGCATATTTCCTTGGCCCTGCAGGAATCAACGACCGCTTGGTGCACGCGAAGAATGATTCGTTGAAGAAGCCCGTTTTGCCTTTGTCGACTGACGCCCCAGCGACGATCGAAAAGGCGATGGTCTGTCCCGAGGGCGTCGCGGCTGTGTTTGACCACGCTATCTCTGACGAGGGCGACCTGGTGGAGCAGATCTCTGAGACAGGGTGGGGCGTTGTCGACATTGGAGGGCGGACCACCGACGTCGTAGTTGTCGTTTGGGATGAGTCGGTAACGATCGATCACTCAAGGACGGGCACCAAGGAGATCGGGGTGATGCGGGTGCGCGACTTGATCTTGCAGAGGTGGTGCGCGGAGAACGACTCGACGGCCGAGGATGTTTCTGGTCTTGAGACCGTTCTCGAGACGCGCCAGCTGAAAAGCTATGGGCGGGCACATGATGTTTCGGCGCTCGTGGATCAGGCCATCGACGAGGTTGGGGAGGGGATCCTCAACTTCGTTCAGCAGAAGATGAAGTCAGCTGCCCGCATGGACAAGATCCTGTTCGTCGGGGGCGGGGCCGAAGTCTTTCGCCGAGTACTCAAGGCTTATCCCTCAGCAGTCATTCCGGACGACCCCGCATTTGCGAATGCGCGAGGGATGCTGCGGTTCGCAACACTCATGAGCGAGCCAAGCTGAAGTGGAAAAGCCGTTTCGCACTCCGCGGATCGCTCTGCGTCAGACTTTAACCATAGACGCGGAAATAATCGCACGTTATTCTGCTTTACAGGGGAATCACGCGCGGGCTGATTATCTGCGCGAGCTTCTTCGACTTGGGCGACTTGTGGAGCGGGGCGGAATTAGCGCCGGTCAAGTCACAATTGGGTCGCCTGTGGCAACCGAGCCGGCTATTTCACAGCCGGTTACGACTCAAAAGCCTGCACATAAGCAGCGCAGTGGGGAGGCACGCACGGAGGCCAGAGAGCCAAAGGCGGTCTCGAAAGGGGGGGGATCCGACGCCGGCGTGTCGCGGTCACCTCAGGAAGGATCGGGTAGGGCCAAACTTGGCAAGGCCTTTATGGCCAGCCTATCCGGGCAGAGCAGAGGAGGCTGACCATGGCTGAATTTGGCCATGTGAAGAGCGTCGCTGTGCGTGCGTTCGTGCCGGGAAAAGGGCAGGAGCGAGTTGTCGTCGGGTACCTGTGGGAATCGCATGGCGGCTGCCACTTCGCATACGACGATTCCTATCGACTGGGACCATATTCAGTCCCACTGGATCCCGAGCGATTGCCGCTGTTGTCACCTGACGGCGAGACGATATTTTCGGCCAACAGCTTCTCTGGCCCGCTTAGCTTCTTTTCGAGGCTGGTTCCAGGGGCTGCTAGCGATACCAGCTGTTTCGCTTGGCTGTCCGAACTTCTGTGCGACCTGGAAGGCGTGCCCAAGGGGCGGTTAGTGGCTCCACGCAGCGACCTGACTCGCTTGGCGTGGGCCGGTTTGCTGCAGACCTACCAAGTACCGCTGTTTGGCTTGGAGTTTGCCCCTGACTTCGACGTACCGTCGTCAGTCCGGTCGCTGCCGGGTCTATACGTCGATCGTCGCCTTGCCCGTCTGTGGCGGACTGCTCGCACTATCGTGCGCGACCGCAGTCCGGCGCTCGCATATAACGCCGAGCTCCTGGCCCGCGGCGCAGGGGCATTGTCTGATTCAATCCGCCGGTGGGTCGTTCCGCTACCGGGTTCCGGGCTCCGGGCGCGATTCGACATTCAGAAGGCGGATGGATCCATTGTTCCGGGCTACCTCGAAACCGAAACCCTGACCCGAGACATTCGACACAGCCGCATCCAGTATGCACATCGCCAACTGGCGCGCGATTGCGGCCTGGACGTAGCCGATGGGATGATCAAAATCCACGGCTCCCGCGCATACGTCTGGTCCGAAGCCGTAATGCCCCCTGCGCCACCGGAACCGCCTCGCAATGCCATGGGGCAGCCCACCTGGCCAGCGGACGAAGACGAACCCTATTCCTCACTTTTACCGGTCCCGGCCGGGGCGCCACTGCCGTATGGTTGGCATACCGACCCGCTGCAGGCAGCTGATGGGTGGATGGCCGACACCACCGATCCCCGTGCCTACGAAGGACACCCGCCGGCGACATCGCTGATTCGGTTTGCGATGCAAGCTCAGCTCGCGGGAGACACGTTCGACGTCGAGGAGGCCTTTCGGCGTGTGGCGTTCTCGGTACTGACAGGGTTGTATTGCCTCGACGAGACCACCTTCCTTGTCTACGGGCGGCGTGCCGCTTTCAGTTCCTGGCAGGCCCCTCGGCGAATCGACTGGCGGCTGGGTCCAGCCACATCGTTCAAGCCCGCTCTGTGCCCGCTCAAGACAGCGATTCAGATGAGCGACAGGCTCTTGTCGCAAGCCATGGGCTACGCTGGACGAATTGGAGTGTCGCCGCAGTTTGCCGCGTCGACTATTACCCGCATCGCATCGCTTTCCGCCAACTGGAATGACTATGCGAAGGCCGCAGGCCTTAGCGATGATGAGCGCGAACCGACCCGGCCAGTTATCGCCTACAAGCAGGCCGACATTCTCGAGGATGGATACGATCCCAAGCGGCCCAGAAGAGGGCGAAAGCCGACCGTCTCAAGCATCCCTCCGCATGAGACGCGCAGGACAGACCGAGCCGAGGTTCAACTGCAATGAACAGGACGATCGCAACGTTCCGCCTGATTGGGCTTCAGCTCGCCGTACCGATCGGGGCCGTCATCGTCTACTCTGTCTGGGCGAGCCTACAGCTCGCCAGCGACATCAACGCAGCGATTAGCGCTGGTCGGACAGACCTTCTTCAAGGGCAACTCCCATCTTGGGGCTACGTCGAGGCCGTAGGCACAATCGCTCCGTTGTTGCTGATGCTCTATCTCACGCCTTACATCTGGAAGGCTGGAGCCCCCGAACGCCTACCTGCTGGGGTCTCCACTTCAAGCCGGCTTCTCCTCGGATGCACCTGGGGTTACATGATCTTCATGTGATGCGATTTGCGTCTCCAATTCGCACACCTGCAGCCGCAGCTGCTCCATCCGCCTGAGCAGCCGGTCGCGCCTCCGCACAAGACTTCGCCTCGTTGGCGCTTGCGGCGACCGCACGTTCACGACTTCCCAGCTCTCAACCCGCCTCTCGATCCTGGCGACTGCCGCTCGGTTTCCGGCGAGCTGCGGGGCGATTGCAAGTGCCGTAAGCCGAGCGATCGTTGAGGCAGTCTCTCTGCCGCCGAGCTGGAGGGCCAGGGTTTCGTGGGCATAGTCAGCGTGCGCGGGAACACCCGCCGTATGGACTACACGTCGGATCGCCGCCGCTACTCCCGTCTCAGCCTCGACGAACACGAGAATGCGATCGACAAATTCACGCAAGTGGAGTTTGGTGCGAGCTGCATTCTTCATCGAACTCAATAAGGCAGCGGGTGATGCAGCAACCCTATCCTAGTTTGGTGCCTGGCAACCAAATTAGGGATCACCGTTGGAACCCCAAAACAAATTCGAGCAGTTCTTTGCCCTGCTGCATGAAGCAGAGCACCTGCGAGCGCGGGGCGTCGCTGACCTAAGGGATGAGGTCGCAGGATCGTCGCCGGACAATATCATCCCTAAGTGCTTGGACACGCTGCATGTGAACAGCGACGCGCTAGCCACGACGTTTGCGCGAGTTTGGGACATACCCATTTATCCGTTCAGCGACAGACCTAGCGCGTTGTCGGACAACGCTCCTCGACCGCATCCGCCGCAAGTGGTTGACCAGGGGCAGGATTGGATCTACTGCTCGAACGGTGTTGCCTACATGGTTAACCCTCTTTCGAGCAATGCGACTCGACAGGTAACCGGCAGGTGTCGCGGGCAGGGACTCTCTTCACTTGGGGTGATCTCGAAGCGCGCATATATGATCGCAGCGGGGCAGCACTTCCCGGGAGACGCGGACAGCAGCGGCGCCTCGGACATGGCCGCGGCAGGCCCTGACGCCAACTCTGCAATTCGTCGAAAAGTTGAAAGCCTGCTCTTGAAGGCGTCGCGGGCAGACGCATCAGACATCTACTTGGAGCCACAAAAAAACGACGCGAGAATTCGCTTCAGAATCGATTCAATCGTGCGAGAAGTTGACCGCTGCGGCCTAGACGAGTTCAAGGCTATGGTGAATATCATTCTGGAGCGAACAACAAACGGAACTGCTGGCTCATACGCAGAAGTACTCCACAGCATGTTCATGTTCCAGGTGCCGCCGGCTCGATGGATCAAGTTCCGAGTGATGATGATCCCGGTCGTTGTTCCGAGTAGCCAAGTTGAGCTGCCGATGATGTGCCTGCGACTCCTGGGGAACACGCTCGAACCCCGGGGGCTCCGTGAGCTCGGTATACCCAACACCCAACACAACGACCAGCTCACCCGGCTGAGACTTCTCTGTGAGCGACGCTTTGGTCTGATCCTCGTGACCGGCCCTACCGGCTCCGGAAAGACAACAACGCTAACGGCCGTGCTGTCTGAAATGCAGAGGACCTATCCGGATCGATGCCGATATACGGCGGAGGATCCAGTTGAGATGTCGTTAGCGGGGGTCAATCACGTCCAGATCAATGAAGCAACCCAGTTGGATTTCGAGGAAGCGCTGAAAGCCTTCCTCAGAGGCGCACCTGACGAGATTCTTGTCGGCGAAGTGCGTGATTTCGCCACTGCTGCGAAATGCCTGACCGCGGCGCTCACCGGTCACCTTGTGTTCTCCACGATCCATACGAACTCGGCAGTCGAGAGCATCTCGCGCCTCATCGACCTTGGATGCGATCACTACATCGTTGCTTCCGCCTTGAAAGCGGCAACGGCGCAGCGCTTGGTGAGAAAGGTCTGCATGTTTTGCTCCACTACGGCGCCCTGGGGGGAGCTGGTCTCCGGAACGCACCCCTCGCTCGCAGATCCGGAAAACAGCCTTATGGCGCTCAGATATCGGACAGCCGGCGAGGTTTATCGGGACCTCAAAGATTTTCCGGACGACGACAAGGTGGAGGTGAGGCTCGCTGGGCCAGGATGTCCGAAATGCGATAACACCGGGTACAAGGGGCGCGTTCTCGTGACCGAGTTGTTGGAGATTTCGCTGAAGATCTCCGACATGATTTCCAAGCGGGCTAGCGGTTACGAGATCCTTCGGCAAGCACGCCGAGAGGGGTTTCGTGAAATGTGGGAGCACGCAGCGACGCTGTTGTTTAAAGCGAAAGTGACCACCCTAGACGAGCTCATCAATAGCCTCGGTGAACGCGAACTGCTGCCGAATGAGGATGACTGAGTCGATGCCACTGATCGGCACCGTTAACAGGGGTATGAGGCGATCAACAGGGGTCGCGAGCGCCCTCGGGACCCCTGCTCGTTGCGTCACATGGACTCCGGACTTGTTCGTGCGTGAAGGTCACTCGAGTCTGCTGCGTTCCTTGGTCTAAACAGGCGGTGGAGCGACCGTGCTGGTTACCCTCCATTAGCCATCTCGGCAATCTCAACTCATGCAAAGGACTACAACCATGAAACGCAAGTATTTCGGGCGCCGCATCGGGCGCGGGAACCAGGAGGGCGTGACCCCTATCCAAGTTATGCTGGGCGGGGCACTTATCCTGATCGCGGCCGCGACGATCCTCACAGCCGCGCTCGGACAGTTCTTCAGCACCCAGCGTGCTAGCGGCGTTCGGTTCGTCACCACGGAACTGGCACCAGCGCTGACGCAGCGCTATCTGTCTCACGACAATACCTACGTCGGCCTGACCGCAGGTACCGCTCTTACGGCAGGGACCGACGCCTATACGCCGAATGCAGGAACCGCGGCGTTGATCAGCGACTATAAGCTGCGCACGGAGATGCCCTGGGGGGACGACTACTGGCGAATCTCGAGTAACGGGACCAAGACCTCCATCCAGGCTCAGATTTCCTGCGACAACATGGGCGATGATGAAGCCGAATCGATTCGTCGCTGCCAGGAATTCGTGGACCAGATCAACGCGACGAAAACCCCGGTGTTGAATGGGTCAGGCGGGTCCGGGTGTACTGGACCCAACAACAATGCCACGGGCGCTGCCATCCGCGCTCAGTGTACGTTCCGAACTCCGTAAAGGCTCCTGGGTCGCGGGCGCTAAGCGCCCGCGTCCCAACTACCTAGGACAGGGCATGCCTACTTTTCGGATGTTCAACTCCGTCATGGGACAACTGCCGGTGCAGCGGCAACGGTATTTCACGGTCCGCTACGCGGGACAGAATGGGCGGATCGAACGGCGCGACGTCAAAGCGGCTACCGAAGCGGACGCAGTCGCGCAGCTGAACGTGAACCGGACTAGCGTCAGGTCAGTAACGCGCAATTATTACCAGGAGCTGAACGCCCTTCTGCCGGATGCCGCGCCGCCCCTATCTACACAGGCCCGCATACTGGCGGTGTTCACAGCCCAGGTCGAGGCTGGGAGCAATCCATCCGCGACTTTCGATCAGTTACTTCAGTCGTATCCCGAGTTCGCGCACCGCGCCACCGATGTGGCCAAGACGCCGCGCGTTTCGGAAAAGTTGGCGGCGCTGAACTTCGACCCGCAGTTGCTCCTTCTAGCCGAGGTCGGCGAGGAGACAGGGCTGATCGCACAGGCGCTAGGTGATGCGACCGAGAAGATGATCGCGCGGCAGCAGCTTCTCAGTGAACTCAAGTGGCAGCTGGCGCCAAGTGCCGGCCTGACATTCGTTGGGGTTGCAACACTGCTCGCGCTCCCTCCGTTCATGGTGGATCCGATCGATGAGATTGTATCCGTCAAGGAGATTCGTTTCGCCTCGAACTTTGCAACCGACATCCTGATGGCAATCGGGCGCATATACAGCATGCCGAGCGCTTGGATCCTGACTGCCGCCCTTCTCGCTGGCGCGGTGGTGTTGCGTCGGCAATTGTGGCCATACCTGAATCGCCTGCCGATGCTTTCGTCGATTGAAGCGTTCTTTCAGATAAGTGCTGCCTATCGGTTCATTACAGCTTTTGCGCCGTTGTTTGAGCGCGGGGTCGGCCAGAGCAGGATCCTTGCGCTCCTGAAGCGCTATGCGCGCAAAAAGGAACTCACGGCGTACAGTCAGATGGAGGATCACCTCGCGGTGGGCGGCTCCCTCGCAACCGCCTTTGAGTCTGACTACTGGCATCCCATCCTCCGGGATAGCATGCGTGGCTTCGACCCCATGACGAAAGAGTCGAAACTGATCCTGCTCTCTCGAGTCCAACCGTTGATGGCACATACTGTGAAGTCACAGGGCAACTTGGTCGCCTCCACGCTATCCGCACTGGGCACGTCGCTGAGTGTGGGGATTACGTTGCTGGTCTTCTTCGGAATGACGCTCCCGATGACGACAGTTACCGTCGGGATTGGCGGGGGATAGGACGAGGTGCATGTGAAGGGGTCGCGCAGCCAGAGCGGGATCACGCTGGTCGAGACATCGGTTGCCATCGCGCTGCTCACTGCGCTGACGGTATCGTCGGTACAGTACGCGACTAATCGAGCGGTCCAGGGGACGTTCGACAACGCGGTTGAGCAGACAGTCGCCATCGCGAAAACTGTCGAGTCCAACCAGCATCGCGTCACCGCGACAGCGGTTGATCCCGCAACCGGGATCTACAGCTATGAACATGCCGGCAGATCTGCCGCCTTCCGCAACGTAGACCTATTGAACGCCGAGTTGGGCACTCAGTTTGTCGCCGAAACCCCATATGGCACCGCCTACGAATACCGTGGGGACGGAGCGCTCGCGGAGGCGCGTTTCTTGATCAGCAACACGGAGCTCGACCGGGTACGGCGGCCTGAATGGACGGCGGTCGTTGCCTCCGGACCGACTGACTCGTACGTCGTGGTCCGAGCCCTTTCAGACACCACCAGGCGCAGGTCAAGTTACATGCAGATGGTGAAACGAAATTACTTCTTGGAGACCAGGAGATGAGCGGTTACGCCGTTACCGGCCGGCGCAAAGTTGCTGGCTTCACGCTGATCGAACTGAACATCGCAACCGTCCTAGCGACATTCGCGATGGTCGCGGTACTGCCCCTCCAGATCAATTCGATCAAGTCGAAACAAGCTGATGCGTCTGCTCAGCGGTTGTTTACGCTGGGGGACATGGCCGTCCAGTATCGGGTTGATAAGGGCTCGTGGCCTGGCGAAGCAACGGGCTGTGCGATTGCGGACGTTAGCGCAGCCCTCATTGGGGACGGGTTCCTGCTGAGCGCTATTGACCAGTCGGCGTGGGGAACTCCGATCGTCACTTCCTGCACTCCGGCACGATTCGACCTGTCCGCCGACGCCCACGAACTGGTACGAGCCCAAGAGGCGGCTGACACGCTCGTTACTGCTACGGTGACCCAGCCGGCCATGGACCCTAACAACGACGCGACCTTGACCACGACTTTCACGGCCGGAGGTGTGCCTGCGCTGAACAATGTGCTGCACCGTATCGCTGTCGCGGGTCGACCGGAGCTCAACCAGATGCAGACGTCCATCGACATGAACAACTTCGACTTGAATAACGTTAGGAATGTCGACGCTGTGACAGCGGCCGCAGGTACGCTTGCGGTGTCAGGGGATGCTGACTTTTGTACGGACGACGCCGCGAACTGCTCCGTTGCGGTCAACGACAACGGCCGCTTCGTCAACCAGAACACCACGGACGTGGAGTTCGAACTCACGAACAACGGCGCCCTGGTGGTTTCTTCCCCAGGCGGGGGCGGTGACTTGACCGTCAATGGCACGATACGCGCGCCGAACCAGCGCATCCTTGCTGACCAGGGCCTGGAGTGGGGCAATCAGAGTCGCCTGACAACCTACGCAGGGGGTGACGTCATCGAGATCGGCGGTCGCAACGGCCGAGCGGGCAACGGGGCCCCGGCTCTCGACTTCCACTACGACGGACTCACCGAGGACTACAACGTCCGCTTCATCAATTCCTCGAACCGGGTGATGACGCTGGCGGGATCCGGAGGAAACCTGGCAACGCTTGTCGTCGAGGGTGACGGTATCTATACGAACAATTTGCAGGTCGTCGGTGATATCGGCGTGAGGGACGTCGTGTCGTCAGTTTCGAACAAGAGCTTGAGCCAGGCCGTGCAGACCCAAACTACTGTTCCGGCTGGGACCGTTCTCCCGGTTCCGGACTATTGCGACACGTTCGGTATGGTGCCGCAGATCCAGACCTCCATGGCGCAAGCGGCCGAGGGTCCGGTGGCGACGCCGCTGTACCAGATCGCGCCGTATGCCGATCGGATCGGAAATACCTGGCAGGTAAATATGAAGCTGACGACGGAAAGCGGCGTCTACGACTCCGGCAACGGGACGATGCCCGACTTCGCGAAGCCGTATAACCAGATCCAAGTGTCCATCAAGTGTGAGCGCGCCTAGGGCGCGCTCACGGTCCGCGAAGCAGCGCCTGCAGGCGTAGCAGCTCGGCGGTTCGAGCCTGCGTTGCTTCTGCGAAACAGTCCCAGGCCGGTTGCCCCAGTGTGAGGGCGATAGCATCGCACTGATGCTGTCTTGCTTCGACCCAGAGCTTCTGCGAAGAGACGAACTCGGCCCGCGCGCGCCCCCGTAACATTCGGAGGAACTCCATCACTACGAGCCTGAGCGCGTCGCGGTCGTCGTCGTAGGCTGACAAGCGGCATTGGCTCACCAGGTCACGGCTCGGCTGTTCGGCACATACCGAGCTGGCGCCGACTACGCTCGACGGATTTGATCCGAATACCGCGACGTAGTCCTCTGCGGGCGCGCAGTCACCGCAGGTAGAGAACATGCAGCAGGCGAGCAGGGCGATGGTGTGGCGACGCATGATGGCCATTATGGCGAGGCGCCACGCGTTTGCGCGCAATTCACTGAATGCTTGGAGGCTGCTCAAGCGTGGGGGAGACTGCCGGAAAGGAGGGCACCATGAAGGCAGCAGACACACTCAGCTACAGAGACCTGCAGACGCTGGCGATGCTTGGGGAGCGCCTGCGAGTAGCGCGCCAGCGGCGTGGCCAGCGCATTAGCGATTGGGCGGCGTCGCTGACCATCAGTGAGAACACCGTCAAACGCATGGAAGCGGGTGATCCCGGTGTCGCGCTCGGGACGTACGTTGCCGCGCTGAGCGTCATCAATCCCGATCTTCCGCGCAGCCTTTGCGATCTGGTTGCACCGGAGAGCGACCACCTCGGCGCGGACATGAGCCGCTTTGGCCGTGGGGCACGCGTGCGGATCGCATCGATCGTTCGGCCGGCCCTGATAGGAGGATAGGATGCGTCTGTTGGCGGAGGTCTGCGTCTACACCTACATCGAGTCCACGGCGGTCCAGGCGGGCCGGTTCTCTGTCACCGGCGGCCATGGGACGTTTCGTTATGATCCCGACTATCTAGCCCATCCGGGAGCCTTTGCGCTCGACCCGATCAACCTTCCCCTGAGCGAGCGAGTCTTCTCTCGTCAGGCTGACGGCGGATACTTCGGCGTACTTCTGGACTGCTGTGCCCAGGAGTGGGGCCAGCGCATCCTGCATCTTCTCGCCCAGGATATCGGGGCGGATATGAGAGCTGATGTGCTGTCGCAGGGAGTGGGGGACCCTCACCACCTGCTGGTGTTGGGCAGCGGGTATGGCGCTGGCAGCTTGCGCTTCAGCCATCTCCCATTCATGACGGCGACCGATCTGGAGCCCAGCGCCGTCGATTGCGAGATCGGAGACCTCGGCCGGGTGCAGAGACTCGCCGCGCTCATGGCGCGTGTTGAGGGCAATGAGCCGCTGACCGTAGACGAACGCGCCATGCTGGTCGCTGGGGTGTCCTTGGGGGGATCGCGCCCGAAGGCACTGGTGAGCCACCGTGGGGCCGAGTGGATCGCCAAATTTCATCGCGCTGCAGAGACTGTGGATATTCAACGTGTGGAGCTCGCGGTAAACCACCTGGCGTTAGCCTGTGGCATAAACGTTGCCCCGAGCGCCGCACATGCATATGACCTGGGCGGTGTCGAGCGCACTATCTTCTTGTCGCGGCGCTTTGACCGATCCGCCACCGGGGCGCCGATGCACTACGTCTCCGCTTGCAGTTTGCTGGGCGCGCCAAGGACAACTCATGCCGGCGCCGGCGGTGGTCCCAACCTGGCCAATTCCCAGGCGCAGTTCAGCTACATGGATGTGGCGCACATGATTCGACGCATCAGTGTCGATCCGACTACGGATCTGCGGGAGCTGTTCCTACGCATGGCGTTCAACGCCGCGGTCGGCAATCGAGACGACCACCTCTGCAACCATGGCTTTCTCCTGGACGAAGCGACTGGACGGTATCGACTGTCGCCGGCATTCGATCTGGCGTTGACCCCCAATCCGCCGGCGTTTCATCCGATTGCGCTCGGTCGCGAAGGCCGTGTTCCTTCGGTGGCGAACGTTCTCTCCTGCTGTGGTGAGTTCGGGATGCGCCGAGGAGACGCTCTCGCGGTTGTGGATCGTGTTGCTGAGGGGCTCAGTAAATGGCGGGAGATTGCCGCGATGTGCGAGCTTAGCCAGACGGATCGCCGCTGGGCGGAAACCGTTGGTATGCGCGAGTTTTCGGACCAGGTACGACCACACAGGCCAAACAGTAAGGACATCGTCCCGGCGGTGACCGAAAGTGAAACGAATGCACCGACTCTATGAGATCCTGGGCTATGCGTCGCCGGACGAACGCAAGGCGCAAGCTGCCGCGCGCGACCTGGTGATCAGCTATCTGCCGGAGATGGGTAGTCACACGGATCGCATTGCTCGGTTACGGCAGGCTATGGTCGCTGTCCGTGCCGCGTGGCCACCTGTGCTTTGGCTGGCGGTCGGGACCGGCTTGGTCTTGCTGCGAGAATCCCCCATCGTCAACAGCTCACTGGTCGAGGTTTCTCTGACGCTGTGCATTTTGGCGGTCGGGGGGCTCTTGCTGGGCGTGATCTCGATATTGGCGCTGCAGGCTGTTCGCATTCCGTTTGCCTACTTCGATTGGCGCGAATATCTGGTCAGGCATCAGCGCGCTGGCACCATTCCGATGACGGAACCTGGACTGGATCACCCGACAGGCGCCCGGGGGCCGGCCCGGCGTTCGACGGATGGGTAGCGCCACGACCTCGATTGCGACCCGAAGGCCGGAACCACCCGAACGAAGCCAGGCGTTGCTGCGGCACGTTGATTGGCACTTGGGGCGCAGGTCTGCCGGGGAGCCCGCGGCAAGCTTCGTATCCTACTCGGAGCGCTACCGCGTTTGTGTGCAGCTGCCCCCGTACCGTCGGAGCAGGCCGCATGCGGCGCTGCCCCTGCTCCGGTTCATGTCCCGGTCGGCGCCTTCAGCAGCGATCACCGCGAGCATCGAGCTCCCAGCCGAAGACGGTCGCAGCAGCGTGCTGGTTTCGCTGAGCCCGGGGCAGGCACAAACCGAGATGGAGTGCGTTGTTGCGACATGGATGTCCGGGTACAGCATCGATCACATGCCCAAACGCTGCAGCTGGGAATCTCCAGCAATGCACCTGCACGCGGTCGAGCAGCTGAGGCTCCCTCTCAGTTGCCTCTCCGACGTCTACATCCCGCTTGACGCAAGCGACGTGACGGCCTTGTCCGGCGCGTTGGGGTGCGATGCCCACGCGTTGCTGATGTATGTGAAGCACGCTGGCCGAACAGGGGGTCGCCCTGCCGCCCACGCCGTGCATATTGTCAGGTAGCAGCGCGGCCTCCATACACTGGATGGGTCCAGTGCGGATGGTTGACTGAGCAAGCCTACAATGACCAAAGATGAACTCATGCAACAGGTGCGGGGCCTGTTGTCGGATGACGACATTGACGCCGACGACGTCGAGTGCCTGGAAGCAGCGCTCACGAGGCACTTGACGGCCACCAGAATTTACCGGCCCGTCGTGCCTGGGAAGATTGCGGCGGCCGCGGTACTGGGGTGTCCCTTTTACGCAAGTCGGTCGCTGGCGCAACATGCCTCGTTGCTGCCAGCCCTCCAGGAGCAGGGGGTGCGGATCCTTTCGGCGGCGCTGACAACCCACAGTGGGCGCCTGCTGCTGTGTTTGCCGGAAGATGTTCGTGATGCTCTGGGCTCAATCGAAACCGATGCCGATGTGTTGTGGGCCAGGTGGGCCCGCCGCCTCGAGTTGGAAGGGGCAGTGCCCGCAAACTCCCGTCCCGATCTCGCCGATCTGAAGGAGCTCGTGGCCACTGATGATGAGGTGACGCGCTCCTGGATCGAGGCCTTGCAGCCGGCATTGGCCTTCTCGCTGCGCGCACTTCCTGCGCGCCGTCAGAACGCCGTGGTCAGCAAGATAAATGCGTGGATGTCGGGCTTCGCTGGTCCGGCGATTGCTGGCGCGGCGGAGCGGGTATTCAACGCAGGTACAGCCCGGATGGATCCGGAGCTCGTGACAGCGGCAAAAAGTTCGAACTATCCGAAGCTGGGGATCTACAACTATCTGGCTGCGCCGCCACCGGCGGGGATGGACCCTGCGGTCTCGCGACGGTATCGGTTACAGGCCATGACCGCCCTCAAGAACTTCGCGCCGGTCCTAGGTGCGTATCATCTGTGCGACCCGCAGGCGCAACGTCTTAGGGACGCTATCGATCGGGGCGACAAGGTGATGGACATCCTCGGGGAGGTCCTTCAGACAAGTGCGACCACGATCAAACAGCTGAACCGAGCCGAGATCGGACAGGGCTGCGGCGCAACTATGGATTTGCGCTGGATCCGCGATTTCTGCCGGGCGTTGGATGCCGTACCGGCTCAGCGACGCCCTAAATCGTCGGAGGAAGTCCGTTGCCTCATGGGGTTGCAGGTCGCATTGGGCGACCTCGACCGTATTGCTGAACTTGAGGGTGTTCCCCAGACCGAACTCTGGGAGGGGGTCTTGAAGCGCGGTTGGGTCGCTGCGGTTGAGCAGCTTTCTTCCTATCGCCCAGGCGATCCAGACGGATCGCTTGATGATCACATCAACCGAGCAGCTGACGCCATCCGGGAGGTGGCCGATATGCTATCGGCCGTCCAGGACACCATCCAACACTTCACTGCCCATTCTCCTCTTCACCCCGATCACGCGCTGGCTGCGCTGCTCGGGCGTCGCAACCTGTTTCGCCTGGCGGATGCGCTGCGTGATTGGAGGGGGACCGCGGCGGCCGTTGCGGCGCTGGATCGGCCCAAGTCCGACTCGCTTCCTGACGGCGTCGAATGGAGCCCAATGCTCAGGTGTCGAACAGTGAATGTGGGTGGGGTTGTGATCCGAGAGTTGGTGAACGAGGCCGAGCTGCAAGCGGAGGGAGCCACGATGGACCATTGCGTCTACAGCTACGGGAATCGGTGCAGGACGCAAGGGTTCCGCGTATTCCAGCTTGTCCCGCAGGAGCAACGGTCGTGCGAGCGCAGCCGGAGGGCCACTCTTGCCCTGATTCTGGATACTAACGGAACCTTTCGGGAGGAGCAGATCCAGACTTACCACAACAGGGGTACGCCTCACCGAGACACGCTTGCCGCGCGCGACGAGTTCATTCGCATGTTGCGCCAGGGCGAGATGGAATGTGATCTCAACGGCCTACTGCGGGATAGGCGCCGTCTACAAGGCGAGGCGTCACGGCAGGGTTACAAGGAATACTTGGCCGCACGTAGCCGGATGGTGTCCAGATGGGCACAAATCCTGATGCCGAAATCCTGCCGCGGCCAGGACCTGGAGCAGTTTCTTGCGTCGGAGTGGGTCAAGGAGCAGGTCGACCTGATCGAGCGAAACGCCGGCGACCGGCGGCCGGTGCTGCCCGGGGCATTCTCACCCAGCATGGAGCCGTCGTAGATGAGAGCCAGCACGGTACCGAGCGAGCGGTAAGGCAACGCCCGGAGCGATGCGACTACCTGGACGCCATAGCGCCAGACGAACGGACCACGCGGGCCTCTGCCTGCGATGCCTGGACGATGTTGACCAGCTGCTCGACCAGGCCAGCTCCCGGTTCCGGCTGGGTGATAGCCTTGTGGTGAAGACCCATCGCTTCGGCCACTTGGTGTGTGCGCAGACCGATCGTGATCGAGCACATGTGTGGGTACCACTCGTGAATGGCCCGAACCCACTTGAACAGCTCGATGTATGCAGACTCATCTCGAACTGGTTTGTCCATCGGAACCAGCGGGATCGCAGAGAAACAGAGCACCTGGTCCGCCACCTCGAGCATATTGAGTCCCCGCCAGATTTCGCTCGAGAGCATGTCGAGCTTGGCATGCGGTGAGCTCGGAGATCGGATACGCCGAGCGCTCGGCACCATACCGTTGAGTGCGGCGTATTCCGAAACCAGTGGGATGCCTGTGGTTCCTGCGTCGATGTCCCGCGCGAATTCCGTGATCAGCAGGAAGTTGGGGCAGGGGCATCGCAGGTGGTCGACCAGTCGAGCGCGTCGCACGTCGTCGGTATCGGAACCCCCCGCCCATGGGTTATGAAAACCCCGGCGTTCCAGTCGGGCCAAGTGACGCACATAGGACGCTGCGGGAAAGGGGATGCGGTTCCGCATCTTGCGGCTATTCGGTCAGGTTGGTGAGCACGATCACGGGAAGGTGCCCGCTTACGCTGGTTGCTGCAACCCTATTGTCGATGATCAGCGCCTTGTGATAGGGGTACGTGCCTGTCCTGACCGGGCGCCGAAAGTTTGTCATGACGTTGTCCGGGCGACTGATTCCACCAGAGAGTGTCAGATCGCCGTTTTTCAGGATCGGCGCTATGAGACCGTGTAGCCACTTCATGGATTCAGGACTTTGCTCCGGCGTCGACGCCAGGCCGACGAAAATCGGTGGCATCGACCGATTGAAGCGGCTGAACGTGTTCTCCAGGAAACGCCTGACGAGGTCCCCTTGGCTCTGGTAGTTCACCCTCGAGCTGCGCAGGATCTGTACGCCGGCCAGAAAGAATGGCTTGCCTTGCCATCGCATCTGCGCCACTACGATCGGGGTCACCAGTCCATCGAATTCGGGCGCGAACACCTGATGCCGCTCATAAATCACCCGAGCTGCGTCCCAAATCAAGGCAGGGTTTGCGGATTGCTTGTCCGGTGAGATCGCCCTCCAGTCACGAGCAGTAGAAGCGCGCAGCATGATCAGGAGGGCTTCCAGATCTTCCGGTTCGCCCGGGCTCTGGATCACGGCTGCATCGAATCGGCGCAGAACTTCCGCGGTCGTAGCCAGGTCCATGTCCGCTTTGTCGCGGGCGGCCGCATCCAGATTCCAGGCGCCCAGACGCAGGTATGCCTTTGCCGCAGCATCGGCACTGGCCTGGTCTTCTTTGTCGCGCCCGAGTGACTGCTGGGACCTCAGCTCGGGTTCTGACACTTTTCCGGATGCTGAGCCGAGCCACAGTGCAAGCAACAGGCACGCGGAGACAGAGGCCAGCTTCCTGGCAGCAAGAATTCGGGTCATCGATCCAAGACGTTGCGTGGTCCTGGCCCATATTCTGGCGGTAGCGCTGGGGGCGTTGCCTTATTGGGGGCCTGCGAGCTGTAGCGGAATCGCTTCTCGAGCAACTGGCCGGTGCTGCTCCGGCTCCTGAACCTGGTCGAGATCGTCCTCGGCCTGGACGTTGGCTTCGTCGACCCGCGCCAAGGCTGCCGGCGGCTCCCATTCCTTCAGTGCGGCGGGGTGCACGGGGCGACCGCTTCGAGCGTGAACCATGTGAGCGACTGGACGCATGATCTCCGCTTCGATTTCGGGCGTAACCTGGGCCTCGTTCTCCAGAATGGCGCGATCGACCTGTCCCTTTCTTTCGATCGCGTCTCGCAGTTCCTGCTCCTGCGCGAACGGCGCTCGAGCCCGGCGTTCGAGTTCGGCGAGCAAAGATTGCTTGCTCTCGATCGAAGCGAGGCACTGTTCGATCCGGCCGGGAATGCGCTCCAGCATGCGCACGATGCGCACGCCGTTCGACTGATAGTTGAACGAGATGGGTACCGAGATGCGAACCGAGCCCAGCTTCAGGTGAGCCAACCCAATCGGCTCGACGTCTTTTGCAACGAGGTCCAGCAACTTCGTCTCTTCGCTCTCGCCGCGGTGTTCGGGCTCCTGGCTTCCAGTCGCGAGAAACGACAGGCTCCTTGCCGGCACATACTGAACCTCCAATGGAACGCCCAGAACTTCACCAGCGTCGACCGCCCCATCGACAGAGCGAAGGTTGAACGCGAGGTCGTGTAACAGGCTGCCCAGCTGTGCGGGGCGAGACACTTCGTCGGCAGAGCCGCGGTATCGGATACTGCCACTGATGCCCGTGAGCCCCTGCTGCTCAAGGTCGTACCGCTGGTCACGCGCCTCCTTGAGCTGGTCACTGATGGACCGCAGTGATTGAACCAGCTCGTTCAAGCGGGACGCCTCCTCCTCTGTCATGACGTCGCGCTCGTCACGCTTTACGGCGTTGTCGGTTGGAGGCCGCCGACCGGTTTCAATTCCGAGCTCACGCAGTTCATCGTCAAACTGGCGCTTGGCCTCTCGCACGGCGGCCGCCCGCTCAGGGCCGGTGAGCTCGCTGATGTCGGGGTTGGCAGCTTCGGACTCCAGGCCGCCGGAGTTCTTGGACTGTTCCTTCAGGCGTCTCTTGACGGTGTCCCGCAGCTCCCGAATCTGGCGGCTGATATCCGTCTCGGCGCTCCTGAGCTCTGAGATGCGCTCGCTTACAGCCTGCCGCGCCTCGGCGATCCGCTCTCTATTATCCTCGGCCAGTTTTGCGGCTGTGCGGGCGATCGCTGCCGCCTGTTTGAGGTCGTCGTAGCGACCCTCGATCAGGGCCAGCTCGTCTCGGACACCGGTCAACTGCATAGCAGCACCGGTGCAGCTGCGTTGGTGAGCCGACTTGCCCGTCGTGAGGATCTTGATCCGACTGTCCAGTTCAACCTTTTCCTTCAGCAGATTGTTGTCGGTCAGTTCGACCTGCACGTTCGCCAGCGTCACATCCAACTCTTCCTCCAATCGTCTCCCCGCAACATCAGGGTTGCGGAACGCCTGCTGGATGGCGCCGACCTTGTTGAGCAAAATCTCGAATGCTCGTGTCTGACCTTGCTTGGCGTAGATGAAGTTCATCACCTCCGAGTTTCTGTTCCCGGGCCGATGCCCACGTCCCATTCTCTGCACCAACATGTCGGGTCGAAGCGGCATGTCGACCTGATGCATTGCGACGACACGCTCCTGCACATTGACCCCGACGCCGACTCGGGTCGAGCTGCCGATCAGAACCCGTACCGTCCCCTTGTTGATTTTCTGGAAGAGCCGATGACGCTCCGATATCTTGCTGAAGTCGGTGATCAGCGCAATCTCTTTTTCCGGCACACCTCGCTCGATGAGCTGCTGTTTGATGTCGCGATACAGGGACCAGCCGTGGCCGTAGACCCCTTGGTCGCTGAAAACCAGCTGTGTCCCGCGTCGTTCAGTGGTTGCTTGCCAGATCTTCGCTACCTGGTCTGCGACCGCTGCTGATACCGACTCCTCCGGTGCTTCCATCCTCGGGTCGATCAGACGAAGGTCCAACATGCCGCGCCGGAGGTCGCCCATGACGACGATAACGCCGTCTCCGTACCATAGAGGCTCCTGACGCTCGAGGTGTCGAGCACGGACTTCGAGGGTTTTCAGATAGGCCTCCTCGATGTGATCACGCCCCAAGGTGATGAGCTCGTTGCGCAGTCGCGGACGAGGTCGGCGCTGATCAATCAGATCATCGTCCAGTCGCACGTCGGCGAGCATTCGGAACGCGCGCACCATTTCCGGGACGTTCTGGAATCTCACGAAGCGCTCGCGCAACTGGAAGCCGTCACCGGCGGGCTTCTGCTCGATCAGCGTCTGTACGCGGCCAAACGTCGCAGCCCAGGCGTCGAAGTGGCGGATATTCATCGCCCGCAGTACGTTCGGATTTACGAACGACATCATCGTGTACATCTCGGCGATGGAGTTGCAGATTGGGGTGGCGGTAGCGAGGACAACACCCCGTGGCCCACCGTTGAAAGCGTGAACATGGGCAATCTTCATTTCGAGGTCACGCGCCCGGTCCGAACCGGACTGGCTGATCCCCAGCACGTTCATTTTTGTCGATACATCGACATTCTTGAAGTTGTGCGCCTCATCCACGATCAATAGATCGAAGCCAACGGCGTCGAAGCCGAAAGCAGCGTCAGCGTTATTTGCCTGCCGCTGCTGCCTTTCTTCGATCTTTCGCAGTCGTCGTGTGAGGGTGGAGTGCCGCCGGTTCAGGGACTTGCTGTCGTCATCGTCCGATACCAGGGCGCACTCATGTTCGATGTCGCGGATCTGGCGCCTGACCACGTCAGCCTGCGCCCCAAGCGACAGCGGCAGGGCCTTGAAGGACTCGTAGGTCATGAGCACGACGTCCCATTGCTGCATCGCGGCACGCGACACAAACTCACGCAGTTCAACCGGCCGGCGCGGTGATAGGTTGTCCGCGAGCAGGACCTTGGCAGTCGGATAGGCTTGGATGATTTGCGCAGCGGTTTGAGAAAAGGTTGCGTTTGGAGTGACCATGCAAGCCTTCGTAAAGAGCCCCATCCGGACGGACTCAATCGCGCACGCAGCCTGCGTGAACGTTTTGCCGGTGCCTAGGCCGTGAGCAATGAGCAGGCCGCCGTCTTCGATAAATCGTGCCACCCCGGCCCGTTGCTGCGACATCGGCTCCCATAGCGGTGAGCAGCGGTCAAACCTCAGAAAGGAGTCGTCGACCTTCCGATCGGAGTAGGCATTGACTCGAGTGTTGTAAATGCGCGACAGACGTGATGCCCGAAGCGGCTCGGCCAGTGCCCACTCCTGGAATTCATCCTTGATTCGATCCTGTATGAGGTTCACTCGCGAGGTCTCTGCGTGATCGATGAGCTTTGGTGCCTGATCCCGCGGCCCGTCGAAGTTGGGGTCTGGCATCGTGGCGCGCAGGGAGCGCGAGTTCATCGTGGCCTCAAAGATCGCTCGGAGACTCGTGCTCTCTGTTTGGTAGTCGAGCACGCGGATCGGATCTGCCAACTGCTCCCGCTTGATGGCAACGCGATAGGTTGCCGTCGAAGCCAGGTAAGAGACCTCGACCGCATCTTCGGCTTGGGCAGCGGGAATCCCCAACCTGTCCGCAATGAACCGCTGATAGTCAGCAGCGGGGATCCACGGGGCCCCAAGCGAGAAGTCGATCGCATCTGGATCAAGATCGCTGGGTTGCACTAGTTCTAGCGCTGCGACGTTTCCGGAAAACCGTTCAGGGTCGATCTGCTCGGCGAGTAGCGCCGACTGCAGCTTCGCTCGGACCGGCCCCGAAAGGTACTGCGATCGGTTCACCCAATCGCCGCTGATCGGATCGACGAACACCTGTCCCTCGAGCTCGGATCGGACCTGGTCCCAAGGCCGCTGCAGAAGTGCTTCGATCAGTGCTGGATCAACGCGCCCACAGCGGCCCATCGAAACGCTCACCGCTTCCTGCGCGGTTTCAGCGTGCTCGATTATTTCGCGACGGCGGATAACCCGTTCAGTGAAGAACCGGGAGGGCTCTGCGGCATCTTTTTCCGGATCGTAAATTTCCAGCTGCAGCAGCGAGCTGGCGAACGCGTCACGGGAGAATGCAGCGAAGGTCTCGGCGCGCGACAACGGGCCAAACTGCTCGACAAAGCGCTCGTACTCGGCGCGCAGACGATACTGGATCTCCCGCAGTGCGTCATCGTCGTCGGAGCGCATCTGGAGATCCAGGGCTTGGCGCACGTGGTCGCGTAGCGATACCATCAGCGAGATCATTGCGGTGTCTCTAGGCGACGCTTCGATCGGCTCCAGCACACCATTATTGCGCCAGAATAGGCCCAACCCCTCATCGTCGAGCACGAATGACCCGTCGATCTGCTGGAGGGCCCGCGGCTCCTGAGTCTCCAACTGGGCAACAACAGGCATGACGGGCCCAGCCTGCTCCAGCCGAAGTGCTTGCTCCGGAATCGCGGGCGTCAGCCGCGCCACCTCACTGGCCAGTGCGGCGTCATAGATCTCTGCATATCTGGCCGCGCTTTCCTCGCGTTCGCCCGCCAGAGATGCCTGGCGCCGGATCTCCCGAGCCGCGGGAATGCTGCCAAGCGGTATTGCGTGGTAGTTCAGGCGGTCCGCAAAAAAGCCCGCGAGATGCTCAGCCGCTTCTGTGTGCGAAACGGTCAGATCCCGTCGGCGGACCACGAGCAGGAGCGACTCGAAATCGCTGAACTGTCGGGTGGCCCCTATATCAAAGTTAGGATTCGACAGCTCGCACGGCTGCGCATGGCCAGCGACAAGTTGGGAGCTAATCTTCTCTGCCGCGATGAACTCGACGTAGCGGCCAAGATGAGTCGTCTCAGGGCGTGAATGACGAAAAGCATCCGCTCGAACGACGAACACCCCAATGCCCCCCGGCTTGAGCTTCTGGGCGGTCTTGTAGAGTAGATGACTCACCTCAGTCATGGGAGGTGTGTCGGGCTCGGCGTTGATGGCCTCGTCGTGCACGTAGCGCGGGCCGCCGAGGCGGGCGTGTCGCTCAGGTGACTGGTGACTCACAGCCATCGCAAGACTGTAGTGCTTCGCGGGCAACACACTTGAACGATAGGCCCCGCCGACGACCACGTCTTCTGGGTGAAGGGCTCGCGCGATTTCGTAGCCCACCGGTTCGCACGGGACCTGAGTCACGACAGCGCCCTGCGGTTTGTGGCGCGACAGCTCCCCGGCGCCGCTGTTGGGCAGTAGTACGGGCCCGTCGGAGTAACCGAGCCGCTGTGCGAATTGCCACATGACCCGGGCGAACTGACTGGTGACGCTGGAGGTCGTCATCATCTCGAGCCGCCGGAGGATCGCGCGCACGTCTTGAGCTTCGAGTTGCGCCGGCGGCAGAATGCCTGCAGCAGCTGCGCGCTCTTCGGCGGTCGGGCGTTCTACGGCGTCGACACTCCAGGCCTCGATCGTCGACCGCGCCAACTCCGCGACCGGCTTCAACTCGGCACACTGCTGCGCGCTCAGTTGCCCGTTCTCAAAGTGCCCGGTGACGCCCGCCAGAAGCTCGCGCTCCTCGGCGCTGAGTTCCGGCAGGTACATCGAGCCAATGCTGTCGGCGTGGGTGCGACCCGCCACCAGCGTACCGACCATGCGTGCGAAACCGAGGCTGGCCTGGAGTCGCGCTTCCGCGACCAGAGGGCGATTGGTCTCCGCCAGGCCCTGCGACGGTGGTGCCTGCCTGAGTTGGGCGCGCTCAGCCGCCAACTCAACCGCGAGCTGCCGGCGGCGATCCCTCTGATCGCCGTCGTCTGGCGACTCAACTGGGGCCGACGCAGTATCACCCCCGGGGTCGCGCTGTGAGGATGGGGCGGGCGTATCTGATGCGTCCTCGATCTGAAAAACCGACTCCCCTGCGCCAGAGTCTTCGAGCGCCGCTGCTTGCTCCGGCTTGTGCGTACTAGCCGGGGCTTGCTGCGCATCTGAAGGCTGCGCCTCAACGGGCGAGGGGCGCTTGCCGGCGGCTCCGGTGTCCTGGATGGAGCCATGGTCCGGTGTGATCTCAGCGGAAGGGGCGTCTTTCTCGGGGCTGTTGGTCGCCGACCCCACCAGTTCGGTACGCTCCTGTGGGGCCGCCGCAAAATCTCCAAGCCGTTGCTGCCGCTCAGCTGCTAGAGCCTCACCGTCTTGACCCGGGGCATCTGTGCGCGCGTCAATAGGGCTATCGACCGCGGCGACGGGTAGCGCCTCTTCCGAGGCTTCTTCGACGTTGTCGTCAGAAACCGGTGTTGTGATCTGAGGCTCTGGATCAGCCAGCTCAAGACCAGGTGATGCCGCCAGTTCACCAAGATCCAACGGCGTGCCGGTGGGATACAGCTCGATCGCGTCGTCATCGCTGGGTGCAAGACTGATCGGTAAGTCATCCCCGGGCCCGTCCGTCGGGGCTACGAGGTCGGCAGATCGTTCAACGGACTCGGCACCATCTCCTCGAGCTGTCGCTGCCACTGATTGAACAGCGCTTGCCGTTTCTGTGGATCCCGCTCGTGCTCCAGGTTCTTGAGCAGGGCCGGGTAGGTTTCCGCGTGCGCTGCCGCCAACCGCTCCTGGTAGGTGGTCGCGATCTCCATCCGGTCCTTGTGCGTCCAGCTCTGAGGGAGATTGCGGTATACGGTCAACCCGGCGGGCGTCAGCCCCGCCAACGCCGGGTCCGCCGAAACCGGTTGATTCGATTGCATCGTGAAGGGACGCATAGGTTTTCTCAATGTCCTCGTCTTGCTCCCGATTCTGCCACCGGGTCGCTGCCTGTGGGTAAATGTCACTGAACGACACCTCCGACCAATCCACGGACTTACCCTGATCGGCCAGAATTCGAAGCGCCTCTGCGATGCGAGTCGCATCGAAGGACTCTAGAACCATCCCGTAGTCGCCATGGTGAAAGCGGACGAACCCCGCACGCAGCAGCAGATCACGCAGGCTCTTGGAAGGACGACCAGCGACTACCGCGAGAAACGGGACCTTGAACAGATCCTCGGCCAGGATAAGCCGCGCGTCGTACGCGGACAGATCAATCCACCGCATGCTCTACTCCGAAAACTCGGGTTGTAGGGTCGTTTGCGCCCGAGAGGGGCGCCCGAGCCCGTTCTCGATGGCGGTTCCGAGATCCGCAACGATCTCTTCGGCCCGTTCCGCGGCCAGCCGCTTGGATTCCGCAGGGGCCCCCGTCTTCTTCCTGGTGAGTCCGATGTTGATGCTGACGTTCTCGACCGTATGGACAGGGATACCCGCCTCTTCCAGGGCGGCTCGAAGCTGCTTCATGTCGTAGCTCACCTGGGGGACGCGGTTTTCGAACGGCCGGGTATCGACGCCGGCGGCGCGCAGGCTGTCGACGGCCCGATCCACGTCCAGCTTCGCAACCTGCATCAGACTCAGATGCGGTAGCGGTTGGCGTGCGTTCTTGAGGTCGACGTCTTCCAAGAGCGCGGCAAGTGTCTTCTTGCTGCCGTCGACATGATCTTTCAGCACGTTCAGGACCGGGATTGCCTGGGCGAGGTAGGTTTGATGCCGCATCGACTCCGACTCCAACTGTTCACTGAGCTCAACGGTTCGCTTCTGCGGCCAGGGCGCCATGCGTCCCATCTGCACGCGCGCGTCTGCGGAAGCGCAGACGTCGGCGATCTCTTCCTTCAGGGACTGGGAAACCGTCATGAACTGCAATGTGTGCTCGATGTAGTCGGCCCCCCGTGACTGCGCGAAGCGCGCCTGCTTGAACAGCTCGTCGATGTAAGCGGGCTGTTCGGTGAGGATCTGGGCCCAGAGACGCGCGATATCCTCCGACACATAGAGGTGCGAAAGCGCAATGTCGCGGACGGGCCTCTGAGCCGCATCGCAGAGCATCGCGTAGCAGTGCAGCTGCACGTCGTAGTCGAGAAGAAAAGGGTCGTCCTCATGCTTCGGTTTGGCGGGGCACTTCTCGTCGATGATGACCCGCCGCTGCCCCGAACTCGTCTCAGCGAAGGCAAGGTCATCAGGATTGCCGACCAGCCAGGGCATGGCCTGGGTACCCCGCACATTGCGGACAGCTTCGAGGCCCTGGTGGTCCGGCGTCAGTTGCCGATAGCGGGCAAACAGAATGCGGCGATTCAGCTCTTCAAGCACTGTCCCTCTGGACGTATGCCACGTCGGCCTGCTCGGGAGCCGGATCATGAGTCGGGTCATGTCGAGCTCACGCGCCGTCGTCCACGTCGAGCGCGACCCGCGGCTCTCTGCGACGTAGGCGCCGGCAGAACTCGGGGATACCCCGTCCAGCCGCTTGACATGCCAGTCCAGCCGAAGCGGATCCTGAATGAAGGTGTTGCTAAGCCAGCGGGCCGCCATGTCAGCGCGAATAGAGGCAGCGTGCCGCAGACCCGTGGCACGATTGAAGGCCTGTTCCAGAACGCGCCGGATATCCTCCCGCGTCTCGATCCCGCCGCGGCGGAGTGTCTCCATCATCGGGAACGCCCCTTCCGCTTCACCGTTGAGGTCAGAGTCAGCGTCCAATGCGTCACCAGCAAGCTGGTCAAAGCCCATCTCGTCGAATGAAACCTGCCGCAGCCAGCGCCCGCGCAGGCGCTCGCCGGCGCGCAGCTGATAGGGGACAGGGTGTTGAGACTCGGTCATACAACTCGGCCCGTTTGCGTTTCCTGATGGTAGGCAGGGTCGGTCTCAGATTGCTCTTATGCAACGGAACAGGGGCGGGCGGCTGTGTTTGAGACCTCACTGCCTAGCGATATCCAGGGGTTTGTTGCTGCTACCGCGGGTGCGGTTGTGCTTGTTGCCCCCCCTCTCGCCGGCAAAACCACTGCCCTCGGGAAGCGCGCGCAGCGAGTTGGGGCCCCCGCGGTTTGGGCTTCTCGTTCCCAGCCCCCGGACATACTGCCGGACGGCAGCAGTGTCACGGGGCTATTGGCATGGGGCGTTACCCAGTATGAACGCGCCACTCCCGATCCATGCCGTGTTGTGGACCACGCTGAATTGCGTCGCTTTTTCTATGAGGTGAATGACGCGCTGCGCGACCGGAAGGAGCCATGGTTTGAAGCGTACTGTGCGGCGAAGCGCACCCAAAGTCGCTCGGGAACCCCAGTGACCGGCTTGGTCGCACGATACGGATTGCAGTCGGCAGGACGTTCCGCTGCTGATTCGTTACAGACGGTAATTGCGAAGACTGATGCCGGCCTGATGGGGCAGGGGATGATCGGGCCATGGGATGCGGTCTCTGCATGGCGAGATTGGCTCAGCACGAGGAATGCAGAAGAGGGGCTAGGGCACTGGCACATATGCGTGGACGACCTGCAGCTCCTTAGCTCGGCAGAGCTCGGCCTGCTAGTAGCGCTACGCCGCGTCGGCTGTATGGTCTCGGTGACGGTCGGGCGCAACCAATGTTTCAACTTACGGGACGGCAGTGTCGGCATTGCTGCCGTTAGCAGCTTGCACAAGGCCGGGTTCCATGTGGTGCATGGCCGATCTGCGATCGGCATGTCCCCGTCGCACCTCCAAGCGATGGCAGCGGCGGCCCGGGCGTATCGCGAGCCGCTGGCGGAGGCTCTGGGCCAGGGGCAGCTAGTGATCGAGTACTGCCAGCACCAAGCTGAGGATGAGGCACTATCTGCGATCTCGGAACTCCTTGGGAGCGATGCCGATGCGGTGTCGGAGGGCGAGTCAGCCGTGCTGGTTCCACTTCCTGAGATGGCGCACCATGTGGCCGAAGCGCTGGTCGAAATCGGGGTGCCCGCGGTCGTGGCTGGCAGGCATGCAGGCTCCGGCGCCGCAGGCTTTCTAGTCTGTTCTTCGCTTGCCAGGGCGATACGAGACCCTGCCGACGTCGTTGCGCTGCGACAGCTCGCTACACTCTGGCTCGACGACCAGAGCTCCTTTGACCTGGCAGCACAGCGCTCGCACGATGAGGGCTGCCAGCTTGCCCACGCTGCTATCGGCTTGCCCGACGAAGAGCAGTTTGCAGAACTCGATGCATGGTTGACGGCTGCGGCGGGAGCCCGTCCGGCAGATATCGTGGGTCTGCTTCAAGCAACACCGCACTGGGTCGAGCTACCGGTGCAGACCGAGGCGGTGCAATCGTGGCTTGAGATCGTACACGCCGCGGGCTGCAGTGACGATTGGGGGGCTGCCGGTTGGCACCAGGTCCTCGCCAAGAGCGCCGACTTTCTCGAAGGACAGATCCGATCGCATCGGGGGGCGGTAGTGGTCGCGGCCCTACAGGACTGCGGTGGGGCACGCTGGGATGTCGTGGACCTGTATGGATTCTGTAACGGCCTTATTCCGGCGCACACCGTCCCATCTGAACGAGACTATGAAGCGCACGCGCTGATCCAGGTGATCAGCCGAACCACTCGTACGTTGCGTCTGCACTACGTCAAGAAGTTGCGATTGAGCCAGGATGGCCCGGCAGTCATGCTCCGCAAGTCGCCCTTGGCCGTGCAACTCGGCGTCGTGCGTGGGAGATTGCGGCCCCGGCCTTCGCCGCGCCACGGGCTTACCGAGACCTTCAAGCCGTAGCAGGTTCAATACGCCCGACGTGCCCTGTTTCGACCTCGATGGTGGCGCCTGCAGCGCGACGCAGCTCGCCAATCTGCGCGAACGAGACCTCGAGCAATAGACCGATCTGAGCGCGCGGAGCGATCAGCCTGCTGCAGCGCGCCGTCGACGCTCTCAACTCCTCCTCGAATCGGCACGCTCGGGCCTGCAGCGTATCGATCGCTCCGACACGGGCGCGCACCGTGTCGCAGTCACAGATGCCTGCCATGACGCTTTCACAAGTGACCAGGTGAGCGTACAGCTCCCTGGCCGAGAGAGTTCCCTCTACTCGCACGCTGTCAGCCTGCACGATGCGGGCCATGCATGGCCCGCTCACCGTCACCTGTCCGTCGACGTGCACGGTATCTGCGATGAGCGCGCTGCAACGGACATGGCCACTCAAGCGTACGGCTCCGCAGGTTACGATCGATTCTGTACCGCGGTGCTCGTCCACGACCTCCGCGGTAACGGATGGTAGGGCCCTTAGCGCTTCCAGCACCCGGTAGGCTGCCGCGGCACCGGCGGTACGCCAAGCGATCTTTACCGCCTCTGTTGCTGTGATCGGCGTCGAGCCTTCCTCAAAGGCGGGGATATCGAAATCTAGGCCGGTAGCGATCGAATGACCCGTCAGAGCATCGCGTGCGCTGCAGAGCTCGTCAGAGGTCAGAAAACTCATGGCTATGCCCTCGCGCACTCGGGGAGCAAGCTCGGATCGATGATGATTGGCGTGCCGACCTCGAGCACCGGGCGAGGCGCAGCGTCCCTCGCGGAATCGGCGATCCCGACGACCTCACCGCCGACGGATTGGTCGAGGATCACGCAGTCCGCACTATGAACCAAGTCCTGCCCACAGACCAAGTGACCAATGGTAAAGGCCCCGTCCAGTTTGATCGAACCCGGCCACACGAGCGTGTCGATGGAGGTGCGGCCAGTTGCGGACGTCAGCGAGAGCAGCGCATGGGTCGCTCCGAACTGCTCGAACAGCTTGATCGCTCGTGCAACCAAACCCTGCGACGCGAGCATCAGTACGACCTTTTCGTACTCGAGCTGGCCGCCCATCGCATCAAGATTCGCGAGCGCCATCTCCAGACCAAGATCCGGAGTGCTGGTCTCCACCTCCGCCATGCTGAAAGCAGGACGCAGGGCGCAGATCACATCCTGAGCAGTGATCGGCGTGGTATTGGACACTTGCGTGTGGTGCATCGAGCCTCCTGGTTGTCGTCATCGCCACTATAGTCACGCTCCCAACGCGTCGGCCATTCATCGACGTCTTGGTGGCGTACTTTTGTCCAATCCGGAGAATGCTAGACCTCGGCGGTGTGCGGCATACAGTGATATAGGGTCTCAATGGCCGACATCAGGTGAAAATCTCACTCACACATTCTTCCACTCGCCACGTGACCAGCGCGCGGTCGTCCGCGCCGTGGATGTCGATGAGCCGGCTCGGGCGCCCCATGATGTCTCAGGATGGATGGAGTGCCGCGCTGCTACTGGGCCCACGCACTCGCGCCGTAATGAGCTGCGTCCAGGCGATGCAGAGCGTCGGAGCAGCCAGCTTCTGCTGGTATACCAAAGCGTGGTACTTCGCGCCCGGCGCTGATCGCGATGCTTGGCGCCGCACGTTGACCGTCGTCTACGGGATTCTCAGTCCTGCGCCATTGCCACAACCCTGGGTCGATTGGTACCGGCAACAGCAGCGCGACTCGGAGCCCGGGCATCTCGTGCGCGGTACCGCCGATGGGTATGTGCTGAAGCTTCCGGCAGCTAGCCGGTCGCTGAATGCGTTAGTTCGTCTGGCCGAGGAGTGCGGCGATGCCTCCCACGTCGAGTGGACCGCTACGGGATGTGAGTGGCTGGCACGCCGGACCCAGGTGCATCGACGGCTTCGCGCGACCCTGCAGGGGCATGGGTTCATGGTTCAGTCGCCGGCATTGGAGAGGTGGTGCCGCCAATTAACACGCTGACGAGCGCGTCGTGCAGGATGAAAAGCAGGTTGTCATGCGAGAGAGACGTGAGCACGCTTCACATTCATCCCTACGGGCCGCCGGGGATCGGTAAGTCGACGATCGCGGCTGCGATCTTCGCCGAGCTCAAGATCGCTGGTATCAATGCGGAGCTGGTGCAGGAGTATGCCAAGGAGCTGGCGTGGCGCGGGGAGATGTCCCCTGACAAGCAGATCCTGGTCACCATCGAGCAGGTGAGGCGTGAAATGGACCTGCGCGGAAAGGTCGACGTGATCGTCACGGACTCCCCGCCCTTGCTCGGGGTTGCGTACGCACTCCCTGTCATGCGCAGCCCGCTGCGCAACAGTGTTCTGTCGATGACCAGCGACTGGGACACCCTCGACTACCTTATCGACCGCAACGTGACCCGGGAAACCTATCGCCAGGAAGGTCGGAACGAGAGCTTTGAGCAGTTTCAAATGAAGCGGTCCGAGATCAAACAGATTGTATTGGAGGCCGGAAAGCAGCCGGCCCTGCTGCAGCTGGAAGAGGGCGACCAAGCATCATTCCGACAGAGCGCGGCCCAGATCGCCGCCCGAGCCATCGAGTATGTTGTCGCCCAGCACCAAGCGCTCCCGGTAGCCGTGCCGCGGCTCGGTGGTGATTGTTTTGCCCTGGAGCCGGCGTGTTAGCCCCCTTCTACGCGGCGAGCGCCATGTCTAGCATATCTGCGACGCGGCCTTTCACCACGCGCTCGCCTACGTCTCGCTTGTCGCTGATGATGGAAAGGATGTGGGTGTCGATACTGTTCTCAACGATGGGCGACCGACAGTAGACCGGGCGCTGCTGTCCGCGGCGATAGGCGCGGTCCTCTGCTTGTTCGAGAATCCCCCATGTCCAGGGCAGCCCCAGAAACGTCACCCAGTTGGCGGCGGTGAGGGTCAAGCCCACCCCTGCAACATCCGTGGTCCCGACAAATACCGTGAGGTCCGGATCCGATTGAAACTCCCTTACAGCTGCCGAACGCGCGGTGGGAGCGGTGGCGCCGGTGATTCCGATGGCGCCGATGCCAGCCAGCTGAGCCCACCGCAGAACGTTTTGAACGGTATCGGTGTAAGCGCAGAACACGATGAGCTTGTCGTCGCGCCCCATCAAGCTCCGAAGGTGGCTCAAGTATGGGACCTTCCAACGCTCAAGCCCCTGGCGTAGCCTTGTGATTTTTACGTACGCCTCGATCGAGGCGTCCATCATGATCTCGCGATGCTCCTGGGATTGGATGGCATCGAGCGCGAATCGCTCGAAAGTTCGCTGCTTGCCGCGCAGAGACAGAACGCTTTCCTTTTCCCGGCGCAACATCCATCCGTTGAGCTGTCGGTGCAAGCCAGCCAGACCATCGGCGCCGCCGTATAGACGGGCGAACTCCGTGTAACCTGGTTCCCCGAGTGGATGTCCGCTCAGCCGCAGCAGCGTATGGACCTCCGAGATGCTGTTGAGCAGGGGGGTCCCGGTCAATACCATGCGATTGCGGATTCTCGCCGTGACCTTGAAAGTCTCCCTGGTAATCGCCGCCGCTGGGTTGCGAATCAAATGCGCTTCGTCGAGTATCGCGACCGCGAAGCGTCCGGCAATGTCGATTAACTTCTGTACCTGCTCATAGTTGGTAACGACCCACTCGGCGGATGCGTCATATGTCCGGGTCGAGATGCGGGCATCCGGCTTGACCATCTTGATTTCGGCCGCCCAGTTGCCGAGCAAAGAAGCCGGACAGATCACAAGTACCTGCCCACCTGCACGGGCTATATCGGCTGCGACAATCGACTGCCGGGTTTTTCCGAGCCCCATGTCGTCCGCTAGCAATGAGCTCGAACTCGCCAGCAGGTGGCGTACCCCTTCGTTCTGGTACTCATCAAGCTGGTACCGCGGCAGGGCCGCGTCGACATGCTGGCGCGGGATCGGCGCAGCGGCGCGCAGCGGCATAGCAGGAAGCAGCACGACGTGACCGTCATAGGCGCTTTGCTCGCTGTTGGCAGCTCGGTCCGGAGACAGGTTGCGCCAATCCAGGCCACTGTCGGCGCTCCCCCTGGACGTGTTCGTCTGCAGTTTGTAGATCCCGTCCATGATCTCAATCTGGGCTGCGGGCCAGCGCAGCTGCGACGACAGGTTGTAACGGACCGACTCAGGGTCGGCACCTGGGATCACCCACCCTTTGAGGCCCGGTTGCCAATGGCCGTCTGATTTCGCGCATGTGCTATTGAACCCACGGTGATAGGGCGCCATGGCGATGACCCCGGTTTCCATCTCCGTTTCCCGGGACTCCTCACTGCCGCCGCCGCAAGGCCTTTCGTACCGGTAAAGCGTGATGACCGAATCTCCGACCAGCACTCCAGGTCTTGGCGACTGCTCGGCCTGGAGCAGTTTGCGTTCAAACGTGGTTGGGGTCTCGTGGAACTTGCCGCCGCAACGTGCCACCAGGTCGGAAACTTCGCTCGTTAGCGCACGAGCTTGGGAGGGAGCGAACCGCCACGCCTTGGCCAGAGCGTGTCCCTTCCAGGATACGAAGCTTCCTCGCAATTCCTTCAGTCGAGCAGGCAGGGCGGGGTGATACTCAATGCACAACGCGAACTCGTGCCCGTCGAACGTCACCGACGACACCAGCGGAGGTTTTCTATCGAACATGCGGCCAGCGTACATATACGGGGCCTGTCTCCGCGCGTTGGGCAGGCAACGGCTGGCCGCATACAGAAAACGGCAGGCGCTCAGGAACCTGAACTAAGCTGCGGGTATGACCGAACGATCCGTAGTTCCCGGCGTAGTGCTCTTCGACGATCCGATTTCCAGGGGTGCGGCGTGGGCGTGCTCTGCGGAGCATGAGCCGCGCCGTATCGGTGGTGCGCATGAGCTATCGTCCGCGGGTGTATGGCTGACCAATCTGGATGACCAGCACTTCCGTACGAGCGGCCTGGCCAACAATCGCTTCCGGGCGCAGGACTACCTACGAGTCAACATCAGCGCGCTCGCCAATGAGGTTGGCGCAGCGGTGACAGTAGCTGGCGGCCGCCGGGCAGCGGCGGGCCCGGATTGCGCGAAGAGTCTCGCAAACCTGTTCGGAAGCGTCATGGATGTCGCCGGCCGACTAGGGGTGGACACTTACCCGCCGTTCCAGCTTCGGATCGGGTTCCGGCGTGCTCGGTATCTACCCAGTGCGGAGACTGACCTCGAGCCAGAGGTTCGGAGCGCGATCGCGAATGCATGCCAGCGGTATACCGTCTCAGAGCGTAAGAAGATGGCGCGTGCCGAACACTACGAGGAGCGGACGACCATCTTTACCCTACATCGCCACACGCATGCGATGGATGTTCTGTCACAGCCCATTCCGTATGGGCGGTGGCGCACCGCTCCTCAGATGAGCCCCGACGAGATCGACGCTCACCCCCGCCCCTTGCTCTTGCAGGTACAGGTCCAACGGATGTCCGATGAGATGGGCGGCGTCGTCAATTTCGGAGGAGCCGCGCGTCGCAGCTTTGTATCGAACGGGGTTCGCCAGCTCGATGCTTCCCCGCGGCGTTGGATCACGCAACCCGAGTATCGATTTCTGAGGCAACATGGCTCGATCAGCGTCGAGACCATCCTGGAGGCGGAGGGCTACCGCGAGAACCCGCTTCTGGCCCTGATGCCCCTTTATGGGATTCTCCAGGGCATTAGCCCAGCCTTTCAGTTGGCGATCGAGTCATTCTGGACCAGCATCTACCGCGACGAACGCGGCCGCACGGACCATTCGGCTGCCGCCGCTTGGGTCGGGGCGTATGACCGATTGGCGTGCTTGAGCGAGGCGCTGGTGCTGGCGCAGCGCGACCCGGAGGTGGATATCGCAGGATTCGGCTTCGGCCGCATTGTGGTCAAGGGCGTCAATCCAGGGCAGCGCTTCGGTAAGTGGTGCTGGGATATCGTCAAAGGCCGAATGCTGATCCCGCCGATGGCGGTGGATGGAGCATTCGCCGTTTCAGATCTGAACGAGCAGGATCCGGTGCAGGTGCTGCAGTCGATTCAGCTGGCCGGCGACCCGAGCATTCTGCTGTCGCTGGATAAGCCGGCTTTGCAGGACTTCGACCACCAGATCGCGCAGGCCTATGCCTCCAACATGCCGTAGCGCTACGGAGTCAGGTTAGCGCGGTATGGCGATAGCACCTGCCACAGCTCCTCAGTCGCACCCCAATCCTTGGCCGTGAGGCCAAGGTAGTAAGTGCTGACCCCCGGCGTCCATTTCGGCCATGTATGTCCGCCATGGTCGACGGTGTAGAGGGCAACCGGCGCCCCGCTGTTGCAGTCGTCCACCCGGGTGACGGTCGTCGTGGTCCCATCCTGCAACTGATCCGGGATCGGATACTCCACAGCGCCTGACTGGTCGCACCCGTTGCGTTGCGCCCAAAACGCGAAGTGCTCCCGCGCCGGGAGCATGGCGATCGGGTGCGAGTAGGGGACGACCAGATCCCAGGTCCCTTGCACGATCATCATGGGCACCGCCGGCGCGAATGCGCACTCCTCGAGCTGAGAGTTACGCACCGTGGCCGCGATGACCGCCGCGCCGGCAAGAAGCGTCCCATGCTGGCACGCGAATCGTTCGACCATGAACCCGCCGTTGGACATGCCTGCCATGTAGATCCGCTCCGGGTCGATCGGCAACGTTCGCTTGGCGTTCTCGATGACGTCCCGGAGGTAAGCGACGTCGTCGACCCCAGTGTCCAAGGCCGGATTGTCGTTCCACTTTCGGCCCGCGGCCTCCGGCATGATCACGAAGGCCCCGTTCTCGGCGGCCCACCGCCCGGCATCCGTCGCGTTGGCCATCGTGTAGCTGTTCCCGCCGTTGTAATGGAGCAGCACGATCGCCGGCGCCGAGCCTGTGACCTCAGTGGGCTCGATCACCAAAGCCTCACGTGTCTGTCCGCCAGACGTAGTCTCCAGATGCCGAGACTGCGTGCCGGGAACGGTGTCCAGGTGGCGCTGCGTCAGCCGCAGCTGCACGGCTTCCAAGTTCTGCCCGAGTGTAGATGCCGCCAGATCTCCCAGCGGGGATGCGGCCGACACAGTGCAATGCAGCGCCAGGGCAGCGCTGACCAGATAGCGATGGATCATGGATGTCGTTTCGGTTGGGTGAGGTTACGTTCCCGACTTGACGCGGGTCTGCCTGAGTCGCGCCTCAAGCGCGTTGGCGCGGCCTTCGAACTCGAATCGCGCGCACACGGCGTGCATGCGTGTCTGGACAGGGCCGCCCGCGTACTTCTGGCTGTAGGCGGCGCACTTGGCTTTCATCACCTCCATCCAGTTGCGCTGCTCGAGCCTCAGTTGTTCTTGGTCCGCGGCAGGCAGCGCATGCAGGAGCGACGCGTACAGCGCCATCCCCCGCTCACGCTCATACGTGACAAGTTCCGCAAGGCATTCGAAGAATTCCGACACTTGAGCGGGGTCAACGGCGTCACAGTTCGGTTTCGTGGGGTCGCCTGACGGCAGCGGATTGGCCTCTGCCGCGTTCGCGGCGACCTCAAAGGAGGGTGAGACGTCGGGGAGACTCACATCCACCGAGCCGGCGTCCTGATGCGACCCCTGGTTTACTGCCAGGGGTCTGAGCGTGACCTTGGGCTGTAAGGGGGGGGCATCACCCTGCTGGTCCCGTTGCGGCGATCTCGGGAGTTGCTGGGGGCGCGCCGCGATGGCGGCGGCAACCTGATCGGCGATGAGTTGCTGGGCTGGCTGCTCACTTACAGCACGCGTCGAGCTGCGCGAAACGACAGCCCCGAAAATGATGCCCACCACCACCACCGCGATGGCCGCTACCGCGTCATTGACTGTTGCTGATCCACGCTGCGTACGGGGCAGCGGTGCGATGCTGAGATTGGGTGCGCAAAGGACGCGCAGCTGGTGCGCCGCGCTACAGCGCCCCATCTCGGACGCATGGCGTTGCTCATTAGCCCCCTCGGGATAGGTGTCGCCAACCACTGACTGGGACCAAGGGGCCCCGGCAACGCCGGGGCTTTTCCGTTCATGTTGGGCTGCGCTGGTCATGAACCCAAGATACGGGCGCAGTGCGACCCGCTGCCTCTTTGCACCGGGATGTGGTGCAAACAGGCAACCGCGAACAGCGTCGCCGTACGATCGGCTCAGAACGTTGGAGAACTCTACATGTCCGCGCCGAAATCCCTGCTGATCCGCACCCTCGTTTTCCTGGCAAGCCTCGCCACGCTGTCGGGAGTCGGGGTAATGGCAGCGTCCCGAACCGGACAGATGGCCGAAGTCCCGGAGATCTCGTCCGAAATCAATCCGTCCGGAGGGGCGGGGTCGACCGCTCCTCAAGGAGCGCTCGAGGCACTGCGGGCCGTACGCTGCGGCGATGGCTTCTGTTCGGCCGGAGAGACTGCGCAGAGCTGTCCCCACGACTGTCCCGCAGCCGTTGGCGCCTGCGGGTCGGCGCACAACACCACTGTTTCGGGCCTGCCTTCCGGGACAGACGCCTGCTCGGCGGGGACGCAGTCCACCACCGGTGGTGACGGCCTCGGCAACGACGGCGCCTACAACTGGTTCTGTATCGGCACAGCCGGGACGTCGCCTGAATGCTTCGCGCGCCGCGAAGTGATGCCGGCATGTGGCGCGGCCAACGGCACTGAGCAAGCGGCGTATCCGACCGGATCTCCGGCGTGCGCGCTTGGCACGCAGCTGGATCGCGATACCACCGGAGTCGACGGCGAATACAACTGGGAGTGCCAGGGCATCAACGTGTCGGCGACGGTGCCGTGCGCAGCGAGTAACTCAAGTGCGCCGCCGCTTTGCGCGACTTACTCCGGAGCGCAAGCCACACAGCCGGCCACCGACGACTCAACGGGTTGCGCGCGTGGCATTTACGCCGATCAGGCGGATACCAATGGCATGTGGCGTTGGGCCTGCGGCAATCCCAGCACCGGTGACAGCGTCAACTGCGCGGTGACCGCCGCTCCCGATCTCACCTTCAACGCGGCGCCGACCTCCATTACCGCTGGTGAGAAGTCGCGCCTGACCTGGAACGCCAGTAACGCGTCGGCTTGCAGCGCATCTGGCGACTGGTCCGGATCGCGCCCTGTTTCTGGAGGCCAAGACGTCACGCTGACGAATCCGGGCACCTACACCTATACCTTGGTGTGCCGCAACGGGTCCGGAAGCAGCGCCCCGAGCGTCACCAAGTCGGTCACCATCACAGTGGGGGCGCCTGCCGCCCCGTCGCTGACGCTGACCGCGGCCCCGACCAGTGTTCTTCCAGGCGAATCAACCCAGCTGACGTGGACGACCACCAACGCAGCGCTCTGCACGGCCAGTGGCGACTGGTCCGGGGACCGTCCGGTCAATGGCAACGAAAGCGCTACGCTGAGCGGTGCGCCGGGGGTGCGCACGTTCACGATGACCTGTGCGAGCGCTACCTACGTCGGAGCCCCAACAACCACGCGGTCGGTTCAGGTGACGGTCAACCCTCCGGCACCGACCATCTCGCTGGCGGCTTCCCCCATGAGCGTACGCCAGGGCAAGGCGTCGACGCTGACGTGGTCCACGACCAACGCAACATCCTGCGCCGCCACTGGCGACTGGAGCGGAGCCAAGTCCAGCGGTGGCACGGAAACGAAGACTCTCTCGGGCGCGGTCGGGACGAGGACGTTCACGCTGACCTGCGAAAACGGCGCCGGCGGCCCCTCGGCTACCCGTACCGTGACCGTGCAGGTCACACCGGAGACGCCGGTGATCACCCTCGAAGCGTCCCCGCTGTCGATCGAGGATGGCCAGAGCACCGCTCTGACCTGGTCCACGACCTACGCCACGTCGTGTACTGCTTCGGGTACTTGGAGCGGCTCCCGTGCGACAAGCGGGACCGAGACCTCGGCCCCGACCGGGATCGGCAACAAGACCTACACGCTGACTTGCGTGAACGGATCGGGCGGGCCCTCAACTACGAAATCAGTGTCTGTCGAAGTCACCGCGCCGACCCCCGGGCCGTCGGTAAGCCTCGCGGCCGCGCCAACCACCATCGTGCTCGGCAGCTCGAGCAGGCTGACGTGGTCGAGTACTGATGCGAGCAGCTGTGTGGCCACCGGCGAGTGGAGTGGGGGCAAGGGCCTGAGCGGGAGCGAAATCGTCACCCCGTCCAGCGCCGGCACCAAGACATACACCTTGACCTGCTATAGCGGTGCTGGTGGACCGTCCACCGCGCGGTCCGTGAACGTCAACGTGACGTTGCCGACCCCGAGCATCAACCTGTCGGCGTCCCCGACGACGCTCAATATCGGCGGCACTACGCGGCTGACGTGGTCGACCAGCAACGCAACGAGCTGCTCGGCTTCTGGCGAGTGGAGTGGCGTAATGTCCACCAGCGGCGCTCAGAACCACACACTCAACTCAGCTGGGTCGAAGGCATTCACGCTGACCTGCGAAAACGGTGCAGGTGGTCCCACTTCCACGCGCACTGTCTACGTCAACGTCGCGGTGCCCGCTCCGGCGCTCACATTCTCCGCGTCACCGGTGAACATCACGCAGGGGCAATCGTCCACCCTGACGTGGTCGACCAGCGATGCCACGTCGTGCACCGCCGGTGGCGACTGGTCCGGATCCAAGGGAACATCGGGCAACGAACCGCGGAGGTTCGACAACGCCGGGACCTTCCGGTTCGACCTGACCTGCGAAAACGGCGCCGGCGGACCGGCGACCACCAAGACCGCGACGGTTCTCGTCGCCAAAGCCGTGCCGACAATCTCCTTTGGGTCTGATCGACCGACATACTCGGTCGGCGACACCGCTTCCCTGCAGTGGACCGCCGCCTACGCGACCCGGTGTGATGCGGCCAGCGGCTTGCTTGCGACCGGCGCCGACGCCTGGACCGGGTCTCGAGGCGACACCGGCGTTGAGCCGTACGGGCCCTTTACGCGCTCAGGGTCCTACCGCTTTTCGCTGACGTGTTACAACGGGCCGAGCAGCGGTGACCCGCGGGATTCGAAGACGATCGAGATCACGGTTTATGACGCTCCCACGACCGGGGCCACTCCTTCGCTCACCATGACCCTGACGCCGACGGCCATTGATCGCGGGATGCAATCGACGATCTATTGGGACACCAGTAATGCCACGCGTTGCGTGGCGTCGGATCAATGGGGCGGGGCACGGGCTCCGTCCGGCTCGGAAGCCGTTGGCCCATATTCGACGACGGGGACGCGGCGCTTCACACTTACCTGCTACAACGGCTCCACCAACTCCGATCCGAGTGTGACGCGCTTCGTCACCCTGGCGGTCGGCGATTCCACCAGTGTCAGCTACGAGGGTCGATGCGGGACCGCGCACCAATCCCAGGTGACTGCCATGCCCTCTGCCTCCGCGGAGCGCTGCGCCAACGGGACGTTCGTGGCGGTGGATACTGACGGCGCCGACGGCTACTACAACTGGCGGTGTGACGCGACGGCGGCTAGCGGGACCGATGCGATCTGCTTTGCTGAACACGTTGCCAGCCCAACCCCAACCCCAACACCAACCCCAACCCCAACACCGACTCCGGGCGGCGGTAGCGGCGGCAGTGGCGGTACGCCAACACCGACCCCAACACCTACGCCGCCCCCGGGCTGCCCGGCCGGACAGGCGACCTGGACTGTTGAGGGCAACACCTGCAGCGCGTTCCGGCCGGCGGCGATGCACGGGAATAGTGTAACGGTCGAGGACCCCTATAACGGAGACACCTTTGGAAATGCGGTTTTTGCATGCTCACTAGGGACGTGGGCGACAAGCGCGGCCACATGTAATCCGCCGTGGTCGTTGCCCCCCCCCCAACCCGTCGACCCCGGCTTCGACGAGTTCTACCTGGCGAGCCGCGACCTCCAACGCCCGGTGTCGCTGACCCTTACCTATGGATCGGATGGTTCATGGGGCTTGAGCGGCAACTTCAGCAATCTCACCGGGAGACCGCAGAGCGGTCAGTGGCTGGACCAGGTCGAGTCCGGTATTGGCGGTGACTTCGAGGTACGGTTTCGCGCAGAGCGCCAGTACTGCGTGAACTGCGGTCGCTCCAACGGCGCCTCGAACTGGGCGTCGTTGAGTTCGGCGCGCTCATTCACCGTGCACGCTACCTACAACGGGGCGAACGGCGCTGGCGAAGCTGGGTTCAAGGTCTATGTTGACCTGCGCAGGGTCGGATCCTCCGCAGTTACGACACGCCCCGTAGTCCTCGAGGCGGTTACGCGGTAGGAAAGATCCCGGTAGAGAGTGAGGCCCTGTCTCAAACGGGGCCTCTCTTCGGTAGCGTGTGCGGCGAGCCTGCAAAGCTCAATCCGGTCGTTAATGGTGCGATTGTGACGCGCCCCCTATAGTCGGGCCAGGACCACAAGAAGGAACCTGGCGATGCGACAGAATGCTTACATTGGCGCTCTCATAATCTGGGCGGCCGCGGCGCTGCCGGGCATCAGCGCGGCCGCCGCGCTACTCGACACGATCGACTTCGATCGCGCGAAGGCCGCAACGATCACCAACCCTGCCCAGTTCGCTCTCCCGCTCGATAAGCGGGTCGACAGCCGAGTCGACGGGACCTGGACCTACGACGGCGACGAGGCGCGCTGGACCTATTCCCTTCAGGTAACCAACGCGCAGAGCGTCAGCTTCCACGCACCAGTCTTCGAGCTTCCCGCCGGGGGCGCGCTCTGGGTCAACGGGCAGGCGCACGGCGACGCCTACGTGTCGCGGTCGGGCCTGTGGTCCGAGGTGTTCCCCGGCGATCGCCTCGATGTCGAGGCCTGGATGCCGACGATCGAGCAGGAGCAGTTCCGCCTGATGATCACGGCCGTTCAGGCCGGATTCCGGACGCCGGGCAAGGCGGCGGCGACCGATGCCTACAACTACGACTGCTTTGCCAACGAGTCCAACGCACGGCAGAGTCGGGCGGTTGTTCGGTTGAACATCGAGAACATAGCCAGCTGCACCGGGACGTTGATGAACAACACTCGGAACGACGAGCGACCGTTGATCCTGACGGCGGAGCACTGCTCGCACGCGGATGGCGGTGACTATACCGCCCCGGCGGCCGCGACGCGGATCTATCTGCAGTCGATCACTGCCTGTGGCGAGGAGCTTCGTGTGGCGACGCATGCTGGCCCCTACACGAGCACCGGGGCCCAGCATCGCTGGGTGCACGGAGATGCTTGGCTGATCGAGCTGGATAGCGCTGTGCCCCGATACGAGCGACCCTTCTACGCCGGCGTCGATGGGCGAACCTCGGCCTGTGGTGCTGATCATCCAACGCCGGCCGGGCAGCTGTTTGCGATCACGCATGCGAACGCGCTCGATCAGCAGATGCTTGTTTTTTCGTCGGTTGTAACGCAGCCGGTCGGATGCGGATCCTTCGATTTCGAGCGCTGGGCAGCTACCGCAGTCGATGGCCACGGCCCTGCGGGTGACTCTGGATCGAGTGGTTCTGGCTTATTCGATGCCGATGGCCACGTTTCCGGAACACTGGTGGGCGGGTCTCAGACTCAGTCCATGTTTCAGCAAATCGCGTCGTCCTGGAACACGGCAGACGATTCGACCAATCTGGCGAGGTGGCTGGCGCCGACCTATACGGGCAGCGCCCCGGTGTTGCTGGATGGGTTCGATCCGCCTGCGCCGACTCCCACGCCGACGCCCACACCGACGCCCACCCCCACACCGACGCCGACTCCCACGCCGCCAAACAGCGGCGATGGCGGCGGGGGTGGGGGCGGCTCCATCCAGTGGCCGCTACTGTTGGGCCTGATTGGTCTGGCTGCGCTTCGGCGGGTGCGAGCACCCGCCGGAGGGCGGCGCTGATTGCGGCCATGGCCATTGAGGTCTGGCTATGGGCTGGCTGTGCCTCAGTCGGACCAAGTAGCGAGTCGAGAGAGCCTGATCGGCGCAACTCCGGCCCGCCGTTCATCCCACGCGTCCCACATGGTATAGTATGTCTCATGCGGAACACGTGGAGGTGATCATGACGGCAACAGCGCTGGACCGGGCAGAGCGCCAGGCGGTGGAACCCCGCCGGCAGTCGTCGGTGGCCTTCGAGGCTGCGCTGGGCATCGCGCATCTCTGGGGCCTGACGGACGAACAGCTCTCCGTGCTGCTCGGTGGGGTGGGTCGTAGCACTCTGCAGCGGTGGAAGGCACAACTGGCGAGCGACGGCGAGATCGCTGCCGAGTTCGGCCCCGACATGCTCGACCGAGTGAGCTATCTCCTGGGGATCCACAAGGCGTTGCGCATCCTGTTCATGGACAATGCGCAGGCCGACGGCTGGGTGAAGCGGCCGAATACTGGCCCTGGGTTCGACGGGCGCAGCGCGCTCGAGCGGATGCTGCAGGGGCGCATGGACGACCTGCGGTACGTTCGCAGGTATCTCGACGGCTGGCGCGGATGATTGACCATTTGCGCACGATCTCCTCGCCCTTCGAGACAGCGTACCGCATCATCCCGTCGCGGTTTCCGCCCGTTGGCGTATTCGACGGGCTTGTCTCGCAGAAGGACCTGGGCCTTCTGTTTGACTTGGAGGCGCGGACCAACGAGCGGGTGCGAGAAGAGCTCGGCGAGCTTGCGCTGGTCGATCGCGAGGACTGGGTTGTCGGCCCGGGGGCAACGGTCGTCATGGGCGCCTTCACACATCCGTCGCTTGCCGGATCGCGCTTCAGCGACGGCACGTTCGGCGTCTACTACTGCGCCGACAGTGAAGCGGCCGCTATCCGTGAAACCGCGCATCACCGCGGGCGATTCCTACGGCTGACGGGGGAGCGTGCCGGACGTGTCGAGATGCGCCAGTACGTTGGGCGGATCGCCAGAAAGCTCGTTGACGGGCGCCGCCGGCTGCCCGCTGGTGCACTCGATCCCGACGACTACAGCATCTCGCAGAAGGTCGGGGCGCAGCTGCGACAGGCGAAGGCCTACGGACTGATCTATCCGTCGGTGCGGTCGAGCTGCGCGCTGTGCGCCGCATTGTTCCGACCGCCGGCGATCGCCGGCGTCACTCAGTCGCGAATCTACCAGTACGTGTTCGACGGTCAGCGGATCAGCGACGTTCTGCCTGTTGGCGATGCGATTCGCTTGCCGCAGAACTGACCCGGGGCCGAGGCCCGGGCGCAGGCCTCTTCGGCGTTGGTCACCGAGGCCAAACGCCCGGCCTGTTCAAGCGCGGCCGCCAACGGCCATCTGCCGCGGTAGAGGGCGGCGTAGGCCACGTATGCTGTCCCCGACCGGTGGTGGCCCCGGTCGTTGTCCATCGAGGGGCGACTTTGGGATGATCGAGAAAGTGCGGTGCCAGTTGAGGAGTGCGTGATGGCGATCACCGAAGTGAAGGGTCGGGATGAGATCGTGGAGAATTTTGTCGCGGAGATGGCGGAGTTCTCTAGGGCGAAGGAAGCAGCGCGAGGGCCTGCCGTAGACGGCCTACAACGCATTGTGCGAGCGATCCGTGGGAATCCAGGGGCCGGACAGGCGCATCGACTTGTGGCGTTCCTTGGAGGGCTCTACAACGGGCCCAGTTTTCCGTTCGATCTGACGGATCTTCGTTCGCTTAATGGCGAGCTGGCTGATGCGTGTCTGGATGTCCTTCGCTACGACCACTTCTGCCAGGCCGAGGTCCATACGTGGGGTGTCATCGACGGCGACGAGCTGAATGGCTGGCTGGAGTCCTACGGGCTCTATTACGCCGCGCAGCGGCGTCGTATCGGCGGCGAGCTGTACCGGGATCGCTACGGTGAGGACGGGCATCCTGATGAGGGGTGCTGCGACTGACCTGGTGCGTGGCAAGCCCCGCCGTTCAGGGCGGGGTGGTCGCCAACGCTTTTACCGCCACGGCGCGGCCGCCGAGACGCGAGCTGCAGCGAACTCCCTGAACTCCTGAGACAGCCGCGAGTCAGCGGCCGCGCGAGCCCAGAAACGCTGTCCTGCGCGGAGCGCGCTTGTCCACTGGGAGACCACGGCTGGCGTCGGATGTGGGTCGCTCCACTCCAGCGCACGCACCTCTCCCTGGCTATTTGGTGCGAAGCGCATCGGTAGCATGTCGTATGCAGGGGCCAGACGTGCGGAATTGCCGCCCTCATACAGCAGCGACAGGTTCCCCAAGTGCATATCGCTATTCCCGATCCAGTTGCCGAAGGCCTGCAGCCACGCGGCACGCTCTGCCTCTTCGGCTGTCAGCCAGCGCTGCACCGCAAGTGCCGCAGTTGTGCTGGCCCAGTCCCGAATGTCGTCCGCGTGTTCGGCGGCAACCGACATCAGCGAAAGCAGACCGATACGCCCAGCCCGACCTACGCGATCGAAACGTTCGACCTCCAGGAACGTGCGCCCCTCCACTTCAAAGATCGAGCTCGCGGCCGCGGGCATCCCGGCTTCTTGGATGATTTCCAGCGCCAGGTGCTCACACACGAGCAAGTCGGCCCATCTCCGGCCTGCCGATGAGTCCACCGGAGGAGAGTACTTCACCAGCACATGCCGCGACCCATCAGGATTGTCGATGCGGATCGAAAACTTCGGTTGCTCCCCACCGGCAGACGAGCCTGGGCGCTCTCCTCGACTCACGCGCTCGGCCAGTTCTGCATAGTGGGCTGGCACGCGCTCCTGTTCGACCGCGATCGCCTGTCCGCCTTGGGCCCATCGGACGAACGATTCTTCTCCGATGATCAGGTTGCCAACCGCATCCTCACCTCGCCGCGCGATCGCCACTAGAGCGTGATCTTCGTTCCAGTCGTTGATCCGCGAAGGGAGGTTCAGATCCGGGTGGCGTCCGGGGAACTCCCGGCCTATGAAACCCTGTGGTCGCATGTCCGCCAGGAACCACGGAAGTCCTGGATAGAACTGATCAACCTTGGTTTCGACATTGCGGTAGACGAAACCACCATGGATCGCGACCAGCGTGCCGATTCGAGCGGCTTGGCCGGCTTGGTCGATCCGGAAAACAGGGAGGGCCGCGTCAATTCCGGGGATACGCCGCAGGCGCGCGTAGCGCGTCTGTCGGGCGCGACCGAACCGAAGCACCTCGTCTCGCCGGTGTGCGATGAGTCTCGAAACCGTCGGTTGACTGATCCGCAGGCGAGACAACAGCTCATGCGCCGTGGCAGGGCCGGCCGTCAACACGCTGAGAAGATTCTCGGGGCTTGTCATGAATAGATGCCTGAATAGATCCAATATAATATAGGCCGCTGTTATTAAATGCAATGTATACAAGTTGTGCATTCTTGGATCAGACATATTGAATCGCACCCACTGCCTGCCTGGGTGTGAACGAGCGGCCGGCGCTAGCCGTCGGTTAGCTTGGGAACTGTGCAATCCGTCGAATGATTCATCGCCGGCCCCCTACGGCATATCGTCGACGCAACAGTATTTCCGAGCGGAGACATCCCAGATGAACTCGATACGGCGACAGCAGCTGTTCGATGACGCCACGCAGGCAGCACAGCACAACCAGCGCCTGATCGATGAGCTGCCCCGGAAAACCGCGGCGCTGCGCCGCCGGCGCGCAGAGCTGGAGACGGCGATCACGGACTGCCAGACTCGGATCCGCGAGCTCGAGGTCGCACGCCAGCGAGCGGGCCGGGAAGTCAACGGGTGGCTGGAGTACACGCACGCCAGCGAGCGCTTCGCGCGTGGATTTGAGCTGTGGGCGACCACCACCGGTAAAGACGTCCTGCGGCTGTCGCCGGAGGCGCGCATTCTGGTGTGCGCCGTCATGCAGCTGATTGCCATGGGCGATTCGATGCGGCGCGGTGCGCAGCCAGCGTCATTCGATCTGTTGCCCGACGACACGCGCATCACCCGGCGCTTCGCTCCGGTGGCCTACGACGCCGTGCGGGCGGGGACGCCGGCGATGGCGGTGTCCCGATATTGGGGGGCGTTGAAGTCCGATCCCAACGCGGCCCAGCCGGCTCGGGGTGCTGGCCGCCCGGCGCCTGCCGACGTCGCCTCCCTTGGGTACGGCTCTTCAAACTTGCGCGCCGCACATCTGGAGCAGGCTGAGTGGGCCGCGGCAATGCTCCAGCAGACGGAGACGTGATATGAGCAAGAACCTACCCTTCTTCAAAGACCTGGCGCTGATCACGCGTCAGCAGGAAGCCCAGGAGATCCAGCACGCGGCGCTGCGCGCTGCCCGTGAATACGATGATGTGGCCTCAGGGGTCGATGGGCTGGAGCGGGAGCTGGACTCCCTGCGGGCATCGCTGACTCGCCTTGAGCAGGAGGTTACGACGACGGAGCAGCTCTTCGAGCAAGCAAACGCGCTGGCAAACGGTCGAGCGACCGGAAACCAGGGCTGGCTGGACTGGCTCAGCGCGGCGCCGGGGCAGATCTGTTCCCTGACGCCGGCGCAGCGGCAGCTGCTGCACTTCATGATGAAGATGCTGATCGTGCGCGCGCAGCAGGCGGCCAAAGCCAAGGGCGCCTTCGCTGGCTTCCCGAACCTGGAGGCGATGATCGATCGCGGTCACGAGGAGCGCTACCTCAAGCTGCACGCTGCGGTGAAGACGCGCGAACTCCCTGGCGCAGGCTCGGCACCGGAGCGCCTTGGGATGGACGGCTTCGTCTACACGATGGTGTCGGGACTGGGCCCGGGGGCTGATGCGCCGGCCACGGGCGCTGGCGGAAGTGATCATGGAGAGTCTTGATCAGACAGAGCCGTATGAACTGGCTCAGCGCGAGCGCGCTGCGCTGGTCCCTGGTGCTACGGTCTGCCTGGCGACCGTCGCCGACGAGCGGATGCGCGGACGCGTAGGGGTGATCGCTGTACTTGACGACCAGGATGGAGCTGCGCTGGTCGATCTGGACTACCGTGGCTCCCCTGTGCGCTACCGCGCCGCGTTGAAAAATATTCGGTTCATCCGGCCGGAGTTGACAGACATGTCGCTGGCCAGCGCGGCGCTGACCGCGCTCACCCAGGCTGGCCCGGCTTTCCAACAGGTCGGTCCGGATGAGGTTCTCGACGGCGGCGTTAGCGGTGTTCCGGTGGACGTCTCGGGCTGTCCCTGGTGGGCGTTCGGACTGAGGTGCGCCGATGTCTCAACACGTCTGCCCGCGGCAAGCGACGACGGCTCGTGCCACAGGGCGTTGCTTGTCGCGCGCGGCGGCGTTGCGGTCATCGTTGACCTGCGCTACGAGTCCGGCGGCGGGACGGTGGTCAGCATCAGCGGCGAGCTCGACATGCAGGCAGCGGAAACAGTCCTTGCTTCAAGAGTCGTTGCGGAGCGCGACCGCGCTGACGAATGGATTGGCGCCGCTTGGAGCAGGGTGCATGCAGCGCGGACGGCTTTCTGATGCTCCCGTCCGAGACTGTTCGCTTCTCGGCGCTGGAGTGGGAGATCATTGAACACCGCCTGTGTATGTCGGACTGCTTGCACGACGCGCTTGTCGACGACGGCCAGTACACCGTTGCGCAGATCGATGCGGCGTGCGCTGCGATCAATCCCCAGGATACCGACTTGTCCAATCCTGTCGTGCGAGCGGTGCTTGTCGACTGCTGCGACAGCAGTACATTCTTCTCTGGGTTGCAGGACGCTGTTGCCACGGGCGAGGTCTCGCCACGGCGAGCTGCAGCGCTGCGGCGCGCGCGGGCTGGACTCATGCGCAAGCTCGGGGTCTCCATCCCGCTCGTGTGACGCGATTCGCGTTTTCTCGAAGCGCGACCGATTCGCGTCTGAACCTTTTCTGTACTGCAACGCCCTTTGAAAAAGAGGCCGGTATCAGAGGATACTGTGAGGGTCTTCCAGAAGGGAGGCATGGGGCATGCCCCGGTCTTTGGAGACCTAGATGACAGTGAAAAGACGCTCGCGAAAGAAAGCGGCGCTAAGGGAGGGGCAGGAGGTCATCCAGCCCATACGAGGCAACCAACTCGACGCACTGCGCGATCGCGTGGGGCATGGCCAGCGCATCTCGATGCAGGACTATCTGTTTGAGCTCGGGATGCATCGCCAGCGCTTTCGAGATCTTGAAGCGCTTGGGGACGAGGCGATCCTTCGGCCGCGACTCGAGATCTTGCTGCACCTGCTCGAACGATTTCCGCAAATCTCGATCACCCAAAGCGACCTCAGTATCAGCGATGCCATTGACCTGCTGAACGCCGTCAGACCCAAACGGAGCCACACGCCGACAGACGTCGCGATCCTACTCGGTGCTGAGGCGACCAGCGGATGGGCATGGGCACGAGGCCAGGCGATGTCGCCGACGACACAACGCCTCCTGCGTGCGTTCATGCTGATCGTCGGAGGGGTAGGGCCCGACGAACGCGAGGAGGCGCTGGTGCAATTTGAGGCCGTGGTCTTCGGTGTCGCCACGGGACACGGTTTGACGATGGATGAGCTTCGCGCCAACGGATTTGCGGGATACCGCGAGCGCAGGCGGGCGCGAGGGCAGCCCGAGTAGGGGGCAGCTTCGCCAGGCGCGTTGTTCGCGTTTGGATCCGGGTCTATGATCATTTTGTAGCCAGCTTGATGCTGGTAAGCAGGGGGCGCAGCTGATTGTGCCGCTGCAATGGCGTGACGGTCGCTGCGCAGACACAACTCCGGGAGAGGGGGAGCGACATGATCAACCGCATTGCCATGCGTTGCGGCAGGCTCGTTGCGAGCTTGTTACTGGCTTTCTTGTCCATATCGGTGAGTGGTTGCGACTGGTGGTTGACGCGACGCGTCGACGGGCTGGTCGACCAGCACTTTCCACCGGTCACTCACGCAGATGCACGCCGGGAGGCGCTACAGCACTCCGCCGAGGCACTGGCAGGTGTCGACGAAGCGGACATTCTACTCAACGTCCCATCGAAGACGATTCAGCAAGCCTTCGCCTCGGCGCTCGCCGAGTTCGACTCCGACACAATCGTTGTCCATGCCGCGCGCATCGGATTTCAGGACCAGGGTGTCGTCTTTACCGCTGACGTCACCGGCACGATAGCCGATCCTGATGGGACATTCTCTGCCACCGTCTCGGGTTGGGCGCCGGTGACACTGGAAGGACATGTTGCATCGCTTCGTCCCGTCCTGGAGTCCGCGCGGCTCACGGGACTCGATATTTCCGGGTGGGGCATCGCTCGCAAACCTCTGGCCGCGGCGATCAACGGGCTCCTGTCGCGCTACATCGACAACGTCAATGGCGCGATCGAACCTTTGACCTACGCCATTGATCCAGCGGATTTAGGCCTCACCGGTACCCCGCTGGCCGTCGACGTCGGGCGCGGTCGCACCGTGACGCTGCCGGGCGTAACCCTCGGGGCCACCGCGGCGCTGCTCAACTCGTCGGGCCTTCATCTGATTGGCGAGTTGGAGGCGGGCGAGGTCGATGCCACGGCGCTGGCAGTGCCGGCAGCGCCGAACTTCGCCGCGTACCAGGAAATGTTCTGGGCAAAGGCGGCCCCCGTTCGCTCGGGGCCATCACGCTCCGACCCCGGCATATTCCTGTCGGGCACCATTCTGCACCACGTACTGGCCGGCACGTTCGCACCCGTCGAACTTTCCGAGCTCCAGCAAATCGCACTCTCAAATGTGCTCGAGTCCCTCAGAGAGCCAGGCATTCTCGCCGCCGGTGCATTCATCAGGGTGGACATGCTGGTCCCAGCCGCTGAGGCAGCGATCACGAAGGCATTGGCTGATCTGGACAACGCGCATTTCGGCCCGCCCGTACTGAAGCTCGGGGATCAGATCATCCAGCTCACTGCGCCGGTCACCGGGGCAATAGAAGCCGCAAAGCTCGCGTTCGCCGGAACGGTCAGCGTGGCCGGAATCGTCGCGCCCAAGGACGGCCGGTTGTATTGCCGTTTCGCGCTCGCAGCCTTGAAACTCGATCGCGTCGAACACCTCGGGGGGCCTGTCTCCGTGCAGCCCTTCGTCGGTTCACTTTCTGAGTTGCTGGCTCAGCTGATTCCCTACGTGAACGCCGCGGTTGACGACGTGCCGATCGATATCCCGTTGCCTGAATTCGAGCCGATTCCGCTCAAGGCCGAGAACGTCACAATCGTTCCCGACAAGCTGCAACCGGTGCAGCTGGGCCAGATCACCGCGATCCCACGGGTGACTGAGGCCGGCGTCCAGTTGATGGTATTTGAGTCGCCGGGTGTCGCCTCGGGATCGGTCCAGTCCTCCTTCGACGTCGACCGCAACTTCTCGACGTCGATGAGCTTGGATGCCGAGGCCTCGGATGCACCGATCGATACGGTCGAACCCTCAACTGTCGACCAGGCGTTCTCAGATCGCTGGTCGACAGCCCTCCCTGCTCTAGCCCCCGCCGAGGAGAAGCGATCGATCGTTCTGGCGGTCTCCACCGGCTGGGCGATGTCGACCGTTAGCCGCACGCTGGAAGCCAACGATATTCGGGCGACGACGACATTCGACACCGGCAAGATCCCGTATGACACCGGCAAGATCCGCCTGGCCGAGGACCTGAAGCCCGCGTGTCATGCTGACAAGAAGTGCAGTCGCAAGGGTTGTTCAATGCGGTCGTGCAGCCGCGACAGCTGCAACTACCGCTGTACGCGCTGTGTCCGCGTCTTCGGCAAGAAGCTGTGCGCCGATGAGCCGGGGTGCAAAGCCGCAGAAACCGCCTGCAATCTCCGCGAAGAGACCAAGCGCGGAGCCTGCAACATTCAGGCAAATGCAGAGAAGGCGGCCTGTGACACCCGCGAGGAGGCTGCGCTCGCTGCTTGCAACACGCAGCGCAACCTTGAGATCCTGGGGTGCAACGTTGTCAACGAGGTGATTCGGGCGATCCGGCAGATCGATGGGATCGGTCGCGCTGACGGACATTCGCAGGTCAGGGGTGCTGCACAGCTATCGACGCCGCGGTTCGACTACGACCCGGCTAGTGGGAAAGCATCTCTTGAGATCGGCGCCAGCGCGCACGTCGACGTCCAGGGCAAGATCCACTTCGTTCCGTACGACATCGGCCACCTGTTGGTGTGCCCCATCCCAGGGACGATCCCGTTTGCGGTGAATGCCACGCTCCCGGCCGGTCGCCAGGTGGTGTCCGCCCACTTGCGAAAGGCGGCCGAGCAGCAACCGGATGGCCTCCGCATCGAGGTGGTGTTTGACCCGTTGCGCGTGCGAGGGAACATCTCGCCGGCGCCGGTCGATGCACTGCTGACCCAGAACCCGCAGGTCGTTGTGACGTGCTCCCCGGTCCTGACGGGCGCACTTGCGTCCGCGAGTGTGGTTGGCAAGGTCTCGGCGTTTACGCCGATGGACATTCTGAAGGCTATGGAGCGCGCGGTCCCCGGCAATCAGGAGAAACTCCAGCGCGACGTCCTGACCTTCACGACGGGAATCGTCGATCGGGAGGTGGAGATCCCGTCGATGGCCCTGGATGTCCCGGAGCTGAAGCCCACTGTCGCCGGCGTTGGCCTGGCGCTGGTTCCCGAATGGACGGGCACCGCGCTGATCTACGCGCAGCGTTAGCGAAAAGGGGGCGCAGCTCAAGGCTGCGCCCCTTGCGCGTTACTGCAGGTCCACAACGGCGGCGAGCGCCGCACAGTGGTTACGTCCCATCGTCACTCTTCCCTTTTCGCGGATGACCGTTATTCGACGGGGTGGTGGAGCGCGAGCCGCGGGGGAAGAACATGCGGCCCAGAAAGAAAAGCCCCGCGGCGACGGACACGCCTCCCATCACCCAAGAATGCTGCCACAGCATAGCCCCGCCGACGCCGGCGAGCATCACCCCGGCGAGGCCGTCGTATGGATCGACTGCGATGGCGTGCCCAGAACGATCGCGCGAGCCCCGCTTCCGCCCCGGGAGAAGTTCTTCCTGAACCGATAGCCCCGTGCCGCGCACCGAACCGGTGGCCTGGGTTCTGCCGGTTTTGAGGTTGGTATTGACCGACAGCGGGCCGGCGCGCCCGGTGAGGCTGGTGGCGCCACCCTTGCCGATGTTGATGTAGACGCCCTTGAAGAGTCGAATTCGCCGCTGCATCCGGACCCGCATGTGTAGCTCCGATGAATGTCTGCTCACAGGCTAACAGCGCGAGGCGGATAGCTGCGCGCGTGCACCCCTCGCCTCCGATAGGACGCTGGGCAGCCGCTAGGGTTCCAGCGCTTTGTCGGCGTCGGATCGCGAATACGACCCACCGGTGGACTGCATGATACGCAGGGGGCAGGCGACCAACATGGACGTCAGCTCCAGACCGCTCGCCAGAAGCTTGTATGCGATGGCGCTGCTCGTGCGGCCTCGAGCGTAGATGTCGTCGACCACCACAAGTGTGGCCTTGCTCGGCGCGTGGCTCGCTGGCGTGTAGAGGAGGCTGCGCGCCACCTCCGCGGCGGTGGTCGCGTCGTCCCCAGCGTGCGCGTCGTTTCCAACACGGGTGAAAGACGCCGACAGATCCACAACCCTGCTGTCAAACTCCTCGATCAAGGCATCCTGATAGGGCGCGATGACCGCCGGCCGGCGCGTAGGCGGGGCGACCATGACGATGGCCCCAGTATTTGGCATCTGGCGTAGTGCTACCGTCGCAGCTACTGCCAAGTGCTTCGCGGCGATCGGGATCTTCGCTTGGTAGGTCGCGATGGTTAGCCGAGCATTGGCGTCCTGTCCCCGGGCTAGCGCCTGGAGAGCGATGTAGCACCCTGGATTCAAGCTGTCGGCGAGGTAAGCCAACGTCGCCGGGATCGAGAGGGGAGCAATAGGAGTGATCTTGGCAATCATCGCAACGTGAGGCGTCGAGAGGCTGGACCATAGAGTGCCACAGTGTCCATCACTGACCTCGTTGCATCCCTATCGGTTGATCCGGCCCAACGACGAGCCAACTTCCACCTATGTGTGTGATCCAAGCCTGCCGGCCTTGGCGCCGCCGCGAGTCGAGCTCCGCGAGGGCCAGTGCAGCCCCTGAATGCGTGCCACAAATTGCTGCTACCGTGCGAGCCAGAACCTCGTCTCTCGCACATGCAGCTTCCGATATCCCGGGGCTGCGCCCCCTCGGCCGGCGGCCCATCTGTACGTGTCGCTTGGACAGCTCCATGCAAGTCACTCGCCTGCGGCTAGTTCGTGCCTGAACTCGTCGTTATGCGTGCAGACGCTCCACCGCCTGTCTTGGTAGTGGAGCACTCCGCGCTTGCGCAGCGCCTGCAATCGGAGGTCAACAGCGCGGCCCTCGTCCATTCTCCCCCGGCGATCCTTCGGCGCAACCTGACGCGCGAATTCCCACACGAGGCCGCGCATAGTTGAAAACGTATTCCGTCCGGCGCTGATCTCTTTCACGATTTCTGCATCCAGTTTCTCGAATCTGCTCATCGTCTCGTTCCTCGCATAACAAGTGGTTCCACAGCGCGAAGGTCACGCCTTCGGCGCGCCCTCGCCTGAACCACGGTCGTTGGGATCAGTCGGCGCATGAGTGTTGATCCTCGTGACCAACAACTATATCCGCGCCGCAGTCCGCGCAAATGACGTATCGCCGTTCGCCCGGCCCCACAAAGCTGAGCAGGTGTTCTGCGCATTCGCGGATCAGATCGTGCTCTGCAGGGCTCAGTTCGCCTTTCCCTGCCAGCATTCCCGGTTCTATCGCCAAAATCTGGCCTTCGTGCGTGTGCACTTCAACTCGCCACCAGTCGCTCATGCGTCACCTCCGTCCAGCCCACCAAGCGGTTCCTGGCCCGACGCGCACTCCGTGCGCGCGGTCTGAACCGGGTCGTCCCACGACCACTGAGCGGCTCGCTCGAGCTCGTAGTAAACGTGCTCGGTGTGCCGGCGCCACCAGTCCAAGGCCGCCCTCATGACTTCGTCGAAGTCACATTCTCCGTCCAGGTAGTCGCTGACCCGCCCCGGTGCATAGCCCGTCAGCCGCTCGTAGCTGCTGATCCATTCCTGCTGGGCGTCGGTCAACGGTACCGCGGTCTTGGCCATTTCAGTCACTGCTGTTGGTCGGGGGGATTTGCCACCGGGGCTCACTGTTCACGCCTGCGTCCATCCTCAGCGCACCCGGCCGCAGAAGGTTCCTAGGTGATCACGGATGCAGTGTTCCGCATCCTTCGGTTCCCACAGCAGTCGTTTCTTGGAGTCGCGCGCCGTGATGTCGAAATCGTCGCGGCGGCCGATACCAATGGATGTATGGAACACATCGAACGCGACGCTGGCGAGGTCACGACGGTCGACGCCGTCGCGGACGTGAATCAGGTAGTCGCCGGCGATGTCGACGTCCTCCGGCAAGAGCGCCGATCGCTCAAGCGAGGTTCTGACTTCCACTGTCACATACGGCATCGAAGATTCTCATGGTGCGGTTTCCACCGGTTGGCCCAGCGTAGGGCTGTAGGGGCACCAACGCACCGGTTGGGCGGATTGAGGCGCAGCCCGCCGCAGAATCAGCCCGACCATGGTAGGCGAGGGCGGCGGCGGGCTGCCTTTTCGACGGCGCTCATCCGGCGTCGAGCTCCGCGGCATCTTCCAGGGCATGCCGTTCCCGGATCTCGGGCAGGTAGCGATGGAGATGCATTGGCGCGATCAGGGGTTGCTCCTCGACCTGGACGCCGCCTTTGCGGTCGGTGCGGCGCGGCGCCCGGGTGCGCGGTTCGTACGGGGGCAGATCCCGGACGCGAGCCGGCCAGGCACCGGCGGCCAGCACGATCGGGAGCGCGGCCATGCCGCGGGAGACCCAGCGCTGAGCGCCGGCATAGCGGACGTTGACCAGCGGGAACGGGGCCTGGCGGCGCACCCGGGCGAAGTAGGGGTCCGGGAGCTGCAGGATGAGCCGCTCCCAGTCGGAGGTCGCGCCCTCGATGATCTTGGTGCGCTCGATGGTGGCCAGAACCTCGCTGCGGTGCAGGCGTTGGACCGACCGGGACTCACCGGACCAACTGAAGGAGACCGCTTCGATCGGGCGCTCGAGCAGTTCGATGTGCCGATAGGCCTGGAGCAGCAGGACGTGCTGCAGCTCGGTGTTCTCGAACAGTTTCTGGCGCTGCGCGTGGACCAGTTTGCGGCCGTTGTGGCGCAGGCTGTTGATCGAGTCGTGAAAGGCATCCTTGGCGCGGTTGGCGGCGCGTACGGCGCGCACGGTGGCCTTGCCGGGCGCCAGGACCAGGCCCGGGAGGCGATCCGGCCGGGTGGGCGGCTGGTCGCGCCGGCGGACGATTTTCCGGATCGCCAGACGGGCGCGGTAGGCGCTCATCTCGTCGGAAAGCGCCGACACCGGAATGGGCTGGTCCCACAGCGCCGGCCCCGGCGGATCGTCATCCCGCACCGGGCTTCGCCGCGGCTGTTCCTGGTCAGCATTCTTGTTTATACAAACATGCATCCCCTCATCGTCATCCCGTGCAACAGGAACCTCGAAGGCGCGCGCGCGCACCGTCGACAACTCAAGAGCACTGAACACAGCGTCCAGCGCGGCCTTCAGCGTCTCCAGGGCCGCGAGCTGGGGGTCGAGATCGATATTCAAGATGGGCCTCCCGGCGGGCTGCATGTTTGTATAAATATAAAGAATGCTGACCAGGTCATGAAGGGTCCGGCGAATCCCGGGTCGGGAACGGCTGTCACGCCAGCACGGGCGCAAATGGATACGCCTTTGATGCTGCCGGCGCGCTGCCTCTGATATGGCCTCGAATTGCTGCGGCCGGATATCGCCGCGCCGCCCGGCGTCTGGCATCCTCTGAGCATCCGTAGGGGAGGGCGCTACATGTGGCGAGGGGCTCTACTGGCATCGGTAGCGATCGTCTGTACGGGCTGTGTCCGCTCGCAGGTCCTGGATGCGCGCTCGAGCGTCCACCTGAGTCCGCCACCGCCGCCAACCCCGTGCATGGCACCCCCACACCCTCTGCCTACGCTCTCAGCCTTGCCGCGGCCGATCCTCCCCCGACCGGTCGCGCCGGTGGCGGCCGTGTGTCCCGATCCGCCGGTATGCCCCGCGCCAATCGCGCCGGCGCCGACGCTGTGCACCTGTGTCCCGGTCACATGCCCCGCGCTACCAGCAGAGCCCCCGCCGACGTCACGGCTCTCGACGCTGCTATGGCTGGTGTTCGGCGCGTTGATCGGCACCGTTTTCTCGATCTACGCAACCGTCGTGTTCGACCGCTACAAGCAATTCACCGACCTGCGAGGACGGCTGGAAGGCCTCCGCATTCTGTTTCGTGGGTATCCGCAGAGCGCGCGCCAGGCTGATCTCGAGCGTGCGCTCCAGCACATCGAGGCTCTCTACTTCCAGCTCGAGCGCATCGAGCACCAGATGCGTGTCGGCGGGCACTTCAGGGCCGCCAGTCGCGTCCTGACGTTCGCCAACTTCATACGCAACGCCGGACTGTGCATCGGCCGGATGCTCGATGAGCGGACAGGGGCCATGCCACTGGATCAATACCTGAGCTGGTACTCGACCGACTTCTCCGAATACTGGGCCTCTTTCGTCGACCTCGCGGAGACTCTCAAGCCGAACGTTGTCGCGCTGCTACAGCCGTGGCCGCGGCCCGCCAAGCCACGCAAGTCCATCGTCGCGGCTCATGAGATTTACTTCGACAAGTTGCTGAACCCCGGGTCCAGCCGATCCTCACCGTAAAGGCGATTCCAGGGCGCAAACCCCTCCCAAGTAGCGTCGCACTATCCACGCCCGTGCGAGGGCGAATCGTCGAGCTTGACCCCGCTGCCAACGATGGCTCGCAGTCGCACTATCCACGCCCGTGCGCGGGCGAATCGAACAGCTGGCCAACTTGTGCACAGACATCTCCACGTCGCACTATCCACGCCCGTGCGAGGGCGAATCGGGGCGCTGACCTTCAGGTAGCCAAGTCACGTATGGTCGCACTATCCACGCCCGTGCGAGGGCGAATCTGGGGTGAATATGAGCAGCGAACAGTTGGTGTGTGTCGCACTATCCACGCCCGTGCGAGGGCGAATCTGACAGCTGCCTACGCCGATGGGCTGGACGAGATCGGTGTGTCGCACTATCCACGCCCGTGCGAGGGCGAATCTGGGCGTGTAGGATCAGTCAACCAGATATTGCACGGTCGCACTATCCACGCCCGTGCGAGGGCGAATCCGCAGACTTATAGGCCATTGATTATAAACCGTTCCACTGCTGTGCTCGCGAATCTCCACGAGCCGCTGCCACGGATACCTCCGCCGCCACAATCGCTGCAAGCATGGCGTTGATTCGGCGAACAAAATAACTTGCGCGAACCTCCGCCAATATTTGGCCGCTCCTGGTTCGCACATCATCGGCGTCGCCCATGTCATGCGCTCTCCGAACGCCTGCGATCCTCGGCCGCTTTCCGGCGCCCCGCAATCATGCGGGCCTGCTTCTCCGCTCGTAACTGGCCGGCTGACTCAATCGCTCCACTCCATTGCTGCGCAAACTCGCAAACGAGACGGTCACGCTGCGGCTCCACCAGCTGGTATGCGCGTGCCGCGCCGTGCAGCTTGCGGTCCGTCACGGCCCCGCATGACGGGCAGTGCAGCTCACGCTTCAGCTCACCCCGCGCAACAGGGCTGCCCTCGTCACAGTACGCACAGGTTGAGACTGTCGGTCCGGTCAGTTCAATGAGCGGCGTGGCCGTCTTGGTGCAATACCACGCGATCGCGCTGCGCAGTTCGTACAGCCCCGCGACCACTCGACCTCGGCGAGCAGCTGAACTGAACTCGGAGCGCTCGCCAGTATCCTCATCGACTGTCACTGCGGCTTCAGCCAAGTCGAGAGGTTCGATGCAGATCGCTTCATAGGATCGAACCAGTTCGCGCGCAAGCTGCAACCACTGCTCCCGGCGTCGATTCCGCGCTCTCCGTGCTGTTGCGTAGGCCTGCTGCCAACGTTTCCGGTCTTCCTTGCGCCAGGCGGTCAGCATTGGGATCTCTACGCCGACGTCGCTCAGTCCGTACGACAGGCGATAGAGCCGCTGCTGGGCAACATGCTGAGCGGGCAACCGACGAATGGCCGCCACTTCCGCTGCTAGGTTATCCGGCAACTCCGGGAACTCGTGTTGCTTGATGATCGCGACCATGCCGTCGCGCCGCGTGGCGCGGTCTGCGTCAAGCTCGGCCGAGCGCTGCAGATCAACCTCGATACTTCGGGGTAGCGTCACTAGCCGAGCGAAGCCGGGGTCGGAGTAGTCAGCGATGGCCGCAACTCGCCGACCGGATACATCAGCGGCCCATCCGAAATGCACGCACGCCAAAGGCTGGCGCGCTTCCGGCACGTCCATCGAAATCGGCTTCTGCGTCTTGACCATGAGTTGAAGCGCGTGACGGTAGTTACATGCCCGACGCCTGCTGACTAGACGGGCCAGACCGACGAGCGCCCCATCGGGGAGCTCGCGGTAGTAGTCCCAGGTTCCGGTGGCATAGGCGTGCGCGGCAGCGGGACCGAGGCGGAATGCAAACTCGCCCCGACTGCGCCCAGCGTCTGGTGTCAGGCGCAGTTCGGCATGCCGACCTGCCAGCAGCTTCGTCGCCGGCAGCCCGCCAGCAGTTGTGAACTGCAGCGTCAGCGTATCCTGGGTTTTCTCGGCCCCCACGATGAACGCCGGCCGGCTCCCACTGACCAAGCATCGGCTCCATGACGACATCGCCGCATCGAGGACCGCGTTTGCGGTTCCCCAACCAAGCCCCTCGGAAACCGCTGCGCACCGGAGCTTGTACGTCTCGCCCCAGCCGCTGCACAATTCCGCATCCTGTCGATGACCCAGTCGACAGCAATGTCATCCCGGTCGATATCGGCAAGGACCGCATCGGATGGTGAGATCAGATCCGCAGTCGCAGCACCCGCGGCGGTGATGACGGGCACGCAGCAGGCTCGCAGCGGACTCCCATTCTCGGAGGGGCAATCGCCGTCCGCGTCCAGGCAGCAGCACACCCACTGCAGCCGGCCGCCGTGTTCGTCGGATGCGTAGGCCGGAACGCCGAGCGACAGAACCTGCGCGACGAGGAGCAGCCAAGTGAGGAATCGCATCTGTCTATTCAACCGACGAACCTCCCCGCACGCACTGATCTCGATCAGTCGCCGCACGCAACCGCCGGTACG
>NPIF01000271.1_pt1 | contig 79088 bp, 92 predicted proteins | sample 8637461 | NCBI WGS metagenome assembly NPIF01 (sample SAMN07420641, study PRJNA396082) | bioreactor metagenome | isolation source: sample BR12 brine-fed electro-methanogenic bioreactor BR | place: Japan: Kochi | collected 2016-12-09 | reverse complement strand
GCGCCCTTCTCGCCGATCATGGTCGCCGGCTGGTTGGTGTTGCCGCCGACCAGCGTCGGCATGATCGAGGCATCGACCACCCGCAGGCATTGCAGGCCATGCACGCGCAGACGCGGATCGACCACCGCCATCGGATCGACGCCCATCTTGCAGGTGCCGACGGGGTGATACGCCGACTCGCCGCTGCGCCGTACCCAGTCGGCAAGCTCGTCGTCGTTGCGCAGCGCCGGCCCGGGCGACATCTCGACTTCATGGTGCGGTGCGAAGGCCGGCTGCGCCAGGATCCTGCGCACCAGATGCACCCCGCGCACGAGGCGCTCGACATCGGCGGACTCGGCCATGTAGTTGGGATCGATCAGCGGCGCCGCGAACGGATCGGCACTGTGCAGGCCGACGCGGCCGCGCGACGACGGCCTGAGCCCGTAGATCATCACCGCGTAGCCGTAGCCGCTCATCGCGGTCTTCAGGTCCCGCCCGTGATCGGAGTACAGCATCGGCGCGAAGTGCAGTTGCAGGTCGGGGATCTCTTCCTCGGGTCGGGAGCGGACGAATCCGCCGGCCTCGGCGCCGTTGCTCGACAGCACACCGCGTCGGCCGCTCAGGTACTGCAGCAGCGCCCACAGGCCCTTGAGCCAGTAGCTCGGATGCATCGAGATGCTCTGGCGGCTGCGCGCGCCGACGCGCACGAACACATCGATGTGGTCCTGCAGATTCTGCCCGACACCCTCCAGCGGGTGACACAGCTCGATCCCGTGCCGGGACAGCTCCTCGCGCGGACCGATTCCGGAGAGCATCAGCAGTTGCGGCGAGTTGAACGCGCCGCCGCAGAGCACGACCTCGCGCCCGGCACGGACCTGCGCCAGTCCCGTCGCGCCCCGGTATTCGACCCCGGTGGCGCGGTTGCCTTCGAGCAGCACACGGGTGACCTGCGCGCCACTACGGACAGTCAGGTTGGAACGCCCCTCCGCGGGTTCGAGATACGCGCGCGCATTGCTGCAGCGTGCGCCGTCCTTCTGGTAGGCGTAGTAGAAACCCACGCCCTCCTGCTCACTGCCGTTGAAATCGGTATTGCGCCGGTGCCCCGCCTGCGTCGCCGCCTCGACGAACGCCGTGCTCAGCGGATTGGTGTAGCGTCGCTCGGCAACGTTGAGCGGACCCCCCTGCCCGTGAAACGCAGCGTCGACCGGCGTCAGCTTCGGCTCGAAATTTTCGGACCTGCGGAAGTACGGCAGCACGTCGGCGTACGACCATCCCTCGCAGCCCAGCCGCGCCCACTCGTCATAGTCCCGGGCGTGCCCGCGGATATAGACCTGCGCGTTCATGCCGCTGGAACCGCCGAGCATCCTGCCCCGCGGCTGGAACAGCGCACGGTCGTACATGTGCCGCTGCGGTTCGGTATTGAACTGCCAGTTGTAGCGACGGCTGAACATCAGCTGCAGGAAGCCCAGCGGCATGTTCACGAACGGATTGCGGCGGCTCTCCGGACCGGCTTCGAGCAACAGCACCGAATGGCGACCGCTCTCGGACAGGCGGTTGGCGACGGCGCATCCGGCCGAGCCCGCGCCGACCACCACGTAATCGAACTGTTCGGACGACATCGATCGCTCCGGTTTTACGGGCCGCCGTTGCGGCTATCGGGCGGTCACCGCCGTGGTCATCGCGCTGGACCCGCCCAGCGACCAGCCGCCGTCGACCGGCAGCACCACTCCGGTGACATAGGCCGCGTCATCGGAGCACAGCCACTGCGCGGCGCGGGCGATCTCCGCCTTGCTGCCCCAGCGCCGCAGCGGCACCGAATCCGTCCATGCCTTCTCGGCCGCCGGTGTCGGCGCCAACCGGCGCATGCCCTCGGTCCCGGCGATCGGGCCCGGCGCAATCGCGTTGACGCGAATCCCCTGCGGCCCCCATTCGATCGCGGCGGTCCGCGTCACCTGGTCGATGCCCGCCTTCGCCGCACCGACGTGGATCTGGAACGGCGTCGGCAACCAGGACTGCGGCGCGCTGATGTTGATGATCGCCGCGCCGGGCTTGCGCAGATGGTCGTAGGCCGCACGCATGACGTTGAAGCAACCGAGCAGATCGATGTCGATCACCGCCTTGAAGCCGTTGGCCGACAGCTCGGATGCCGGCGCGACGAAGTTGCCCGCTGCGCCTGAGATCAGCACGTCGATCGCCCCCAACTGCGCGGCGGTCGAGGCCATCGCCGTCGACAGCGCGTCGTAGTCGCGCACGTCCGCTGCGTAGCCGATCACGTCGCCACCGTGGCGCTTGAGTTCGGCAACGGCGGCGTCGACGCGCTCCTGGCTGCGGCTGAGCACCGCAACACGGGCACCGGCTTCGGCGAAGGACTCGGCGATGCCGAAATTGATGCCGGTCGTGCCGCCGGCGACGAATACCACCTTGTCGCGAAATGTCATGTGCTCTCCTCGGACTCGCAAATGCACCGGGTCCGACTTGCGCCCGCCGCTGCAACACCGGCGGACCTCCGGACCCCTGTTTTCTGATCCAGGCAATAAACGTCATTTTGCGTATATTGTCAACGCATTTTATTCATGGCAGGCCCATTCCGGCTCACGCCCCGCCCGGCATTTCGACTACATTGGCCGCCTGATTTCCCAGCATGAGCCGCAGACCCACATGAAGATGCGCGAACTCGAAAAGCGCACCGGCGTCAATCGCGAGACGATCCGCGTCTATCTGCGCCATGGGCTGATGCCCGAGCCGCATCGCCCCAAACCCAATGTCGCCGACTACGGCGAGGAGCATGTCTCCAGCGTCCTGGCGATTCGCAAGCTGCAGAAGGACAAGCGGGTTCCACTGCATCTGATCAAGCGGGCGATGGAGGGCGACACCTCGGTGATGCCGGCCGATGCCACCGCGTTCCCGCACCTGGACAGCCTGATCGCCGCGCGGGTCGGCGTCGACGATGCGCTGGTCCCGCTGAGCGTGACGCTGACGCGCAACCCGCATGCGCAGAAGGATGCCCGCCTGCTCGAGGACGTCGGCGCGATCGCGCTGGTCCGCCGCCGCGGCAAACCGCACCTGAGCCGCATGGATGCCGAACTCGTGAGCCTCTGGGGCGACATGCGGGCCGCGGGCTTCACCGAGGAACTCGGCTTCAGCGCGGACGTCTGCAGACTGCACGTCGAGGCGGCGCAGCGGCTCGCGCACATGGAACTCCGGCTGTTCCTGGCACGCGTCACCGGACAGCGCAACGAAGGCCCCACCGCGGACATGGCGCAGGCCGCACTGACCCATCTGCTGAGTTTCTTCGGCCTGATCCGGGTCAAGACCGTGCTGGCCGACCTGCGCCAGCACTCGGCGGAGACGTCCGCGCCGGCTCCGGCCACGTCAGCCAAACGAAGCCGACGGCCACGACGACCGTCGGCCGCCCCGGCACGCGGCAAACGCTAGGCCGGCGTCAGCTGGCGGTCCGCGCCGCGGCCAGGCGGCTGCCGACCCAGAAGCTGTTGAGGATCGCGACCACGACCAGCGCACCGAACAGCAGCTCCTTGCCCTCGCTCCACTGCGCCACCCAGGGCGACAGCTGACGCGCCAGACCCAGGCCCGCGACACAGAGGCTGACGGCGGCAATCGCCAGCCCCATCACGCGCGAGGCGATGCGCGCCATGTCGTCGGCGCCCGCGATCAGACGCGCGATCCACAAGCCGTTCAGACCGTCGGTCACGAGCATGCCGAGCATGAACAGCAGTCCGAGCAGCACGGCCGGCTGCCAGCCGCCGAACTGCGAACCGGTCAGCGCGAACAGCGCCGCCTGGCTGATGGTGTCGAACGACAGCGCGAACAGCGCGCCGACCCCCATGATCACCAGCGGATGCGTCGCCGTCGCCAGACGCCGGAACATCGGTCCGAGCAGACGCCCCTTGAACCCGACCGGCCGCACCACTTCGTCCGGCGCGGCGCTGAGCACCGCCCGCAGGTTGACGATGCCGAGCCCGCCGAGGAACGCGATCGAGATCCAGGCGCCGAAGCTTTCCAGCCAGGCCGGCACCTGCCACTGCGCGGTCAGCGTCGACACCCCCAGCGCGACCGCGATCACGACCAGACCGTGCCCGAGCGAGAACAGGCTGCCGCAGCGCCGCGCGAGCCCGGGCTGGACCCGCGCGTTGTACCGGGTCAGACCGTCGATGGTCGCCAGGTGATCGGCGTCGAAGCCGTGCTTCAATCCGAGCAGCAGCACCACCGCCGCCAGCGCGGCAAACTCCTGAGGCAAGTCGGCAGCAGTCACGATGCGTCTCCCTGTGGCGCGGCCCGGCAAGGGGATGTCCGCTTGATGGGCGAGTTTCGTGCCAGCATCCTCATCCCGCAAAAACAGTCACTTGCATCGCGACCGCGACGCGATACCGATCGCCGGATGATCACTTGGACGGCTCCGGCGGAAGCGCTTTTTCCAGTGCCAGCGGCAGCGTCACGGTGAACTCGGCGCCGCCGAGCGCATTGTTGGCCACCGCGAGCCGGCCGCCATGGCGTTCGACGATCCCGTAACTGATCGACAGCCCCAGTCCGGTGCCCTGCCCGACCGGCTTGGTGGTGAAGAATGGCTCGAAGATGTGCGGCAGGACCTCGGGATCGATGCCGATGCCATTGTCGGAGAAACAGGCGCGGACGCTGCCGTCCGCATCGCGGTCGACCCGGACCGACAGGCTCGGCGCCGCCAGCATCTCGGTGGCGTCGCGCGCGTTCTGCACCAGATTCATCATGACCTGCTGCATCTGCGCGCCCGAGCCGATCACCATCAGGCCGCGTTGGATGTCGACGTCGACCCGGAAGCGTGCCGGGCTCGCGGTCCGCACCCACTGCACGGCGCGTTCGACCACCTCGCCGAGATCGAACAGATCGTCGCCGTCGCGGTCCTGGGCGGAGAAGCGCTTGAGGTTGTCGACGATGTCGCGGGTGCGCTCGGCGCCTTCCACCGTGCCGTCGATCAGCGACCCGAGGTCGGCCAGGATCTTGTCGATGCGCAGACGCTCGCGCAGTGCGTTGCGGGCGTCCTCGCCGGCACCCGCGTGCACGGCGCCGATGTATTCGCCGAGGCGTTCGGAATAGCGCTTCAGCGCGTGCACGTTGCCGAGCACGAAGCTGATCGGGTTGTTCAGTTCGTGTGCGACGCCGGCGACGAGACGGCCCAGCGACGCCATCTTCTCGGCCTGCAGCAGCTGCTGCTGGGTGCGCTTGAGCTGCTCGTGCGTCTCGTGCAGTTCGCGATACGCGCGCCGCAATTCGCCGACCGGGCGCCCGGTCATGACACTGCCGACGATGCGTCCGGCCGCGGTGGTCCGCGGCGTGAAATTCAGCGACACCTCGACCGGCCCGGCGGCGGTCAGCAGGGTCAGCTCACAGTCGTGCACCGCGTCCTTCTGCGCGACCATGCGCCGCACCGTGTCCTGCGATGCGCTGTCCGCGAACAGCTCAAACACCGCGGTCCCCCGCAGCGCGTCGGCGACGCGCCCGACCAGCGCGGTCAACGCCTCGTTGACCTCCTCGATGGTGCCGTCGAGCGCCGTCGCGATGACCACGTCGGACATCGACCCGAGCACCGAGCGCGTGAACTGCTGCGCCTCCTCGAGCGCGGTGTTCTTCTCCTCGAGGGCGACCTCGTGACGCAGCAGGTCGGAGAACACCTCGTCCATCTTCTGGATCACGCTGATCCAGGCCTGGTCGCCGAAGCTGCCCCTGGTCCGCTCGAGACCGCTGGGCAGGGCCGCCGAGAACTTGCGCTCGAAATCTTCCGGGCTCACGGCGACGGCCTCAGTGCACCGTGCACACCATGCACGGGTCGAAGGAGCGCACGATGTGCTGCACCGACACCGGCGCACGCCGGTCCGCGCCGGCGGCAACCCCGATCAGTGCCTGCTCCAGCGCCCCCGGCTGCCCCGCGGCGTCGCGCGGCGAGAAATTCCAGGTGGTCGGGGCGATGATCTGGTAGCTCGCGATCCGCCCCCGGCGGATGCTGAGCCAATGCCCGAGCGAACCGCGCGCGGCCTCCACCAGGCCGACGCCGTCGGCGTCCTGCGGCAACTCGAATTCGACGCAGAACGGCTCGTCCGGTTGCAGACGCATCACCCAGCGCTCCATCTCCGGCAGCGTGCGCGCCATCTCCAGCAGTCGCGCGACGACCCGCGCGGCGACGCTGCCGCCGTGCCGGACCATGTCGCGCGCGAGCGGATGCCCGGCCACCACCTGACGCGCCAGCGCGCCGACCTCGACGACGTCGCCGGCGAGTCGCGGTGCCTTGCACCAGCTGTACGCCCCGGGCTTGTCCGGCATCGGCACCGTCGAACCGTCGCGCGGGCGCGCGGCGTCGCCGCCCATCCAGGCGTGGCTGACGTCCTCGACGATCGCATCGAGGTGCAGCGGCCGCGGACCGCCGTCCCAGACCCCGCCCGGGTACAGCGGCCCTTCGGGCAGCAGATAGGCGCCGTAGCTCAGGTAGCGATCGGTCGCGCGCCCGAGCCGCCACAGGTCCAGATCGTCCGCGATGCGCAGGAACCGGCCGAAGTCCCCGCGCGGCGCGGCGGCGGCCCAGGCCCGCAGCGCCGCGACGCTGTCGATCGCCGCAACCGCCTCCAGCGCGTCGCCGAGCAGCGTCCGTTCGAGAAACGCACGAAACCCGCGCAGCAGCGCGTACAACCGCAGGCGTTCGGATGCATCGATCGGTCGCGCCGAGCCTCCCGGCTGCAGAGATCCGGTATGCGGCCAGCGTCCCGCGAGCAGCCCCATCGTCTCCAGCAGCCGCGTCCGCGCCGGCACCGCCTCGCGCCGCGCACTGCCGGCGATCGCCTTGTAGCGTTCCACTGCCTCGACCGACCATGCGCGTTCCGCATAGTCGGCCCGGGCGAAATCCGGCATGAAGAACAGCACGAAGTGACTCAGGTGATCGGCGAGGTTCTCGATCGCCTGCGTCAGCGCGGCGCAGATCCGGCCGTTCTCGCAGGGACTCAGCCCGGCGGCCTGCGCCAGCGCCATGCTCGCGGCCGCCGACTGCGCGACCGAACAGATCCCGCAGATCCGCGGCACGAAGTGCAGCGCGTCGAGCGGATGCTTGCCGATCAGCATCTGCTCGAAACCCCGGAACAGCGGCGAATTGACGTAGGCCGCGCTGATCCGGTCCTGCTCGAACTCGAGCGCGACCTCCAGATCGCCCTCGACGCGATTGAACGGCCCCACCACGACCCGCCGGCCCATCAGGATTTCATCCCAGTCTTCTTGTGGCTGTCCGGCGGCACCTCGACGCGGAACGACACCGCGTTCTCGCGCACGCGGCGCGGCGTCGCCGACTTCGACAGCGCCCCGAGCGCGACGAACCAGGCCTTGGGCATGTCCGACGGCAGACCGATCGGAATGCCGGCGATCTTCGGCGTCTGCGACAGCGGATGCCCCGGCTCCTCGAAACCCGGCTCGGTGCAGGCGATGCAGGCAAAGCCCCCGCGCAGGCAAGAGCCCGACCCGTTCCACAGCCGCGTGTTGCAGTCGGCGTGCGCGCGGGTTCCCTTGCAGCCCATGTGTTCCATCAGGCAGCCCTGCTGCGACGGCTGCTCGGCACTGGCCTTGAACTCGTAGAACTCGTTACGGGGGCAGCCGTGATGCACCAGCCGGTCGGCATAGAAGCGCGGGCGGCCGACCGGATCCAGATCGCGTGGCGTCATCTGCCCCAGCGACAGCGCCATCAGGCTGTCGACGACCCAGCCCGGGTGCGTCGGGCAGCCGGCGATGTTGATCACCGGCATGCCGCCGCGCGACACGAAATCCGCCCCGAGCAGACCGCCGCCGAGATGATCCTCGTACTGCAGCCCGCAGGCATCGGTCAGATTGGTGCCGGCCGCGGTGATCCCCCCATAGGCCGCGCAACTGCCGACGGCGATCACGTAGCGCGCGCGCTGCGCCAGGCTGCGCACGATCTCGGTCATCGGCCGGCCGCTGCCGGCGAGCCGATGGAATCCGCCGCTGCCGTGCGGGCCTCGCAGCAACGCCCCCTCGATGCAGAGCATGTCGAGCGGCTGCTCGCCGCGCTCGTAGACCGCGAGCTGATCCAGCACCTCGTCGGCGCTGGCCTCGGACAGGCTCGGATGCCAGGCGATCTCGATGCCGGCATCGGCCAGCAGGCCGAACAGATCGGCCGACTCGTGACACAGCAGCGACATCGAGCAGCCGCCGCAGCCGCCGGACTGCAGCCACAACAGATTCACGCGTCCTTCTCCAGACCGTAGCGCGACAGCTTGGCGCGCAGACCGACACGCGACAGGCCGAGCTCATGCGCCGCCCGGGTCTTGTTCCAGCGATGGCGCAGCAGCGACTCGTGCAGCACGCGCGCCTCCAGCCGGTCCATGCGCTCCTTGAGCGTGCCGTCCAGATCGGCGAGCAGCGACAGTTCCTGCTCCTGGGCCTCGCCGTCGGCGGCGCGCAGCACCCGTGGGCTCAGCAGATCCGGCGTGAGCCGCCCGTCGGTGGACAGCGCGACCATGCGCAACACCTCGTTGAACAGCTCGCGCACGTTGCCCGGCCAGCGGTGCCGCTTCAGACAGGCCATGACCTCGCCGTTGGCCGGCTCGACCGACTTGCCGAGCGTGGCGCAGGCGCGTTCGAGCAGGCGCCCGACGAGAAACGGAATGTCGCCCGGCCGCTCGCGCAGCGGCGGCGTGCACAGACAGACCGCCGCGAGCCGGTAGTACAGATCCTCGCGGAAACGGCCGTCGCGCACGTCCCGTTCGAGATCGTGATTGGTCGCCGCGATCACGCGCACGTCGACGCGCAGGGTGCGCCGGCTGCCGACCGGGCGGATCTCCCCCTCGGCCAGCGCGCGCAACAGCTTGACCTGGAACTGCGGCGAGGTGTCGCCGATCTCGTCGAGAAAGATGGTGCCGCCGTCGGCCTGCTGGAACAGGCCGATGTGGTCCTCGAACGCGCCGGTGAACGCACCGCGCTTGTGCCCGAACAGCTCGCTTTCGAGAAGCTGGTCCGGCATCGCCGCGCAGTTCTCGACGACGAAGGCCTTGTCGGCACGACCGCTGGCGTAGTGCAGCGCGCGCGCGAGCACCTCCTTGCCGGTGCCGGACTCTCCGGTCAGCAGCACCGGCACGTCATACGGCGCGATGCGCTGCAGGATCTCGATCACGCCGTTGAGCGGGCTGTCCCCGGCGCGCGCGATGTTGTCGAAGTCGAAGGCCTGCCGCGCCGCCTCGCGCCGCTCCTCGACGCGCTTGCGCAGCGGCCCGGTCGCCGCGCGCAGATCCAGCGCCAGACGCCGGTTCTCGTTCTGCAGCGCGTACAGTTGCGCCGCGTTCTTCAGCGCCATCACCAGCTGGTCCGGCTGCCAAGGCTTGAGCAGATACAGGTAGATGCCGGCGTCGTTGACCGCGGCGATGATGTCCTGGGCGTCGGTGTATCCGGAGATGATGATGCGGATCACCTCCGGATACTGGGCGCGGACCTGCTTGAGGAAATCGACCCCGCAGGTGCCCGGCATGCGCTGGTCGCACAGCACGATCTGGATGAACTCGCGCTCGAGGACTTTCAGCGCCTCCTCGGCGCTGGAGACGCAGGAGACCTCGAAGTCCTCGTCCAGCGTGCGCCGCAGCGCCTCCTGCGAACGGACCTCATCGTCGACCACCAGTACCGTCGGCAGCGTGCTCATGCCGCGCGCTCCGCCGCCCGTTGCGGATCGCGATGCAGTGCGAGGTGACGCGGCGTCCACGATGCCGGCGACTTGCGCACGAAATGCCAGCGCGCCACGTGATAGCTCGGATCGAATCCGTAGAAATTGCGCCGCATGTGGCTGAGCTCCTCCTCGCGATAGGCCGCCAGCGGCTTGCGCGCCTCGTCCCCGGCGCGGCGCCGGTTCTTGTCGGCCAGGCGGTGTTCGAATGGTCCGTCCGCGGCCAGCGTCTCGGCATACCGCTCGACCTCGGCGCGAAAATCCCGTGCATCGGCATCGACGACACGGTCGATCAGCCCGCTCCGGCGCGCCTGCTGCGCGGTCATCGGCAGGCGCCGCCCGAGCAGCTGCGCACCATCGGCGCCGAGTCTCCGCGGCAGCAGATAGGTCCAGTACTCGGAGCCGTAGAGATTTCCCATGTTCTTGTAGTGCGGGTTCAGGATCACCGAACGCCGGGCGTGGATCTCGTCGGCCGCCAGCGCCATGAACGCGCCGCCGGCGCCGGCGTTGCCCTGCAGTGCGGCGATCACCCACTGCCGCGGCGTATCGATCAGGGCGGCGCAGACATCGTCCATCGCCTCGATGTTGCGCATCGACTCGTCGGCCGGGCTGTCGGCGTGTTCGATCTGCCGCAGGTCGATGCCGTTGGACCAGAAGTCCTCGCCGCCGAGCAGCACCAGCACCCGCGTCGGCCGTGCCTTGGCCGCCTCGATCGCCGCCAGAAGGCGCCGGCACTGCTGCGTGCCCATCGCGCCGCTGTAGAAGTCGAAGGCCAGCAGGCCGACGCGGCCGTCCCCGGTTTCCCGGTATTGCAGCTCACCGCCATGGGTGTCCGCCGGCACTCCCGGCAGCGCGGCGCAAGCCTCGACATCCGCCAGCGCCAGTGCCGCCGGCAGCTTGAGTGCATCCGGCCGGTCGAAGCGCTGCACGTGACCGATCCAGACGCCGCCGTCACGCGTCGCCAGCAGCAGCGCATCGTCGCGTCGCGCAACCACGCTGCCCGGCGCCGCATCGACAGGAAGATCGGCGGCCCGCGCATCGAACAGCCGGCACGGCACACCCAGCAGCGTCGACTGCACACCCGGCGCGCCGTCCGCCGCCTGCAGTTTGCGCAGCACCGTGGCGCAGCCATCGTTCTGCCAGTCGATCGCGCGGGCGGACTGGCGCAGCAATGGCCGCAGCTGTCCGCGCGCCTGCAGCCACCGCTCCTGTGGTACGGGCTGCCAGTGTCCGGCGCGATAGTCGTCGAACCGGTCCAGCGCCTCGAGCACGCAGGCGACCGCGGCCTCGGTGACCTCGTTGCGGTACAGACTGGACTTGCTGGCCGCCCGCATCGGGAACTCGCGCGTGGCCCACAACGGTCCTGCGTCCATCTCCGCAGTGGCCTGCAACAGGGTCACGCCCCAGCGCGACTCGCCCTGCTGGATCGCCCAGTCCAGCGCCGACGGCCCGCGATCGCCGACGATGCCGGGATGCACGATCAGGCACGGCAGGCGTGACCAGATCGATTCAGGAATGGCGCGCTTCAGGTACGGCGCGATCACCAGATCGGGATGCCACAGATCGACCGCTTCCTCGGCCACGGCATCGCCGATGTCGAATTCGACCGACACCGCGTGCCCGCGCTCGCCCAGCTCGCACCACAGGCGCTGGCTGAGGCTGTTGAAGCTGTGCGTGATCAGCAGGATCCGCATCAGCAGATCCTCGGCAGCTGTTCGCCGGACATCCAGTCGACGTTGCGGCGCCCGCCGAAGCCGGTACGCATCTGCACGAAGTGCTGCGCGTCCTCGACGATCTCGCCGACGATCGCGGCGTCGGCGCCCAGCGGGTGCGCGCGCATCGCCGCCAGCAGTCGTGCGGCGTCCGCCGCCGCGCACACCGCGACGAGCTTGCCCTCGTTGGCGACGTACAGCGGATCGAGTCCGAGAAACTCGCAGGCCGCGGCGACCTGCGGCTTGACCGGAATCGCGGTCTCGTCGAGTTCGACGCCGACACCGGACTGCGCGGCGATCTCGTTGAGCGTGCTGGCGAGGCCGCCACGGGTCGGGTCGCGCAGCAGGCGCAGACCGCGCGCCGGATCGGCGAGTTCCGAACTCGACGGCACCGCCGCCAGCAGTGCCGCAACCAGGTCGTGCAGCGCCGCCGAATCCGAGACGATCTCGGTCTCGAAGGCCAGCGACTCGCGCTGCGACATGATCGCCATGCCGTGATCGCCGATGCTGCCGGACAGCAGGATGCGGTCCCCCGGCCGTGCGTGGGCGCCGGACAGCGCCCGGCCCGCGGGCAGGGCGCCGAAGCCGGTGGTGGTGATGAAGACGCCGTCACCCTTGCCCTGCTCGACAACCTTGGTGTCGCCGGTGACGATCTGTACGCCGGCCGCCTGCGCGGCGCGGCCCATCGACGCGACGATGCGTGCCAGTTCGCCGAGCCCGAAGCCTTCCTCGAGCACGAAGCCGGCGGACAGATACAGCGGCCGCGCGCCCATCATCGCCAAATCGTTGACCGTACCGTGCACCGACAGGCTGCCGATGTCGCCGCCGGGAAAGAACAGTGGTGACACGACATGACTGTCGGTCGCGATCACCGCTCGCTCGCCGTAGGCCAGCTCCGGCAGCACCGCGCCGTCGTCGCCGCGGGCGACGACGTCATCGCCGGCGAATGCCGGCGCGAACAGCTCGTCGATCAGCTGCTGCATCGCGCGCCCACCGGCGCCGTGCGACAGGTCGACGCAACCGCGCTTCAGGTCCAGCGGCCGGACGTAGGGGCGTCCTCGGCTCATGCCGCGCGCTCCCGGTGACGGCCGTAGGTGTAGTGCGCGGCGCATCCGCCTTCGCTCGAGACCATGCACGATCCCATCGGGTTCTCCGGCGTGCACACGGTGGCGAACAGCTTGCAGTCGGTCGGCTTCTTGACCCCGCGCAGGATCGCGCCGCACTCACAGGCCTTGTGATCGGGTACCCCGCGATAGTCGAGCACATAGCGACGCTCGGCGTCCCACTCGGCATAGGCCTCGCGAATCCGCAGCGCCGAATACGGCACCACGCCGAGGCCGCGCCACTCGAAGCTCTTGCGCAGCTCGAACACCTCGCTGACACGCTGCTGTGCCTTGAGGTTGCCGTCGCGACAGACCGCGCGGCTGAATTCGTTCTCGACCTCGCAGCGACCGTCGTTGACCTGGCGCACCAGCATCAGGATCGCCTGCATCACATCGAGCGGTTCGAACCCGGCGATCACCACCGGCTTGCGGTACTCCTCCGCGAAATGTTCGTAGGGCCGGCTGCCGATCACCGTCGAAACGTGCGCCGGGCCGACAAAGCCGTCGATCGGAACGGTGCCGAGTTCGCGGACCTCCGGCGATTCGAGAATGTTGCCGATCGCCGAAGGCGTCAGTACGTGGCAGCACAGCACCGAGAAGTTGCGCAGGTCGAGGCGCCTGGCCTGCTGCAGCACCAGCGCCGTCGGCGGCGTCGTGGTCTCGAAGCCGATCGCAAAGAACACGACCTCGCGCTGCGGCTCGGCCTGCGCAAGCGCCAGCGCGTCGGCGGCCGAATACACCATGCGGATGTCAGCCCCGCGGGCCTTGGCCTTGAGCAGCGACAACCCGTCCGACGCCGGCACCCGCAGGGTGTCGCCGTAGGTGCACAGGATGACGCCGCGCTGCAGTGCCAGATGAATCGCCTGGTCGATGCGGCCGATCGGCAACACACACACCGGACAGCCGGGGCCATGGATCATGCGCACCTGCGGCGGCAGCAGGTCGGCCACGCCGTAGCGCGAGATCGCATGGGTATGCCCGCCACAGAACTCCATGAACGCGTAGCGGCGATCCGGCGTGGCCTCGGCCGCGATCGCACGCGCGATCGTCTGCGCCAGGCGGCCGTCGCGGAACTCGTCGACGAATTTCATGCGGCCGTTCCCCCGGCAGCGTCGGCCGCATCTTCATTCATGGCGGCCTCCGCCGCCGCGAACAGCGCCAGCGTGCGCTCGGCCTCGGCCGGATCGAGCCGTGACAGCGCATAGCCGACGTGGACGATCACGTAGTCGCCGACCGCCGCGCCGTCGATCAGCTCCAGCGAGATCTGCTTGCGGATACCGCCGAGGTCGACGACGCCCTGATCCTCGGCCAGGACTTCGACGACGCGTGCGGGGATGGCCAGACACATGGACTTGGATTCCTAGAACAGGGCGCGCTGCGCGACCCAGGCCTGCCCCAGCGCCAGCCCGCCGTCGTTCGGCGGCAACTGCTGGGCTTCGAGCAGCTGCAGGCCGGCCTCGGCGAGCCGCATGCGCAGGCGCGTGGTCAGCACGCGGTTGAGAAAACAGCCGCCGGCGCCGGCGACCGTGTCAACGCCGTGGGTCCGGCACGCCGCGACGAGCCAGCGCGCCAGCGCGTCGGCCAGCGCGGCATGGAAGCGGGCCGCGGCCCGCGCCGCTTCATCGGCGGTGGCGGCCTCGGCCAGCAGCGGGCGCAGATCGAGCACGCCGTCCGCGTCGATCGCGGCCCGCGGCAGATCCGACAGCATGGCATCGTCACCCCCCGCCGCAGCTGCCAGCGCCTCGAGCCGCATCGCCGCCTGGCCTTCGTACTGCGCGTGCGTGCAGACCCCGAGCAGACCGGCCGCGGCATCGAACACGCGGCCGAGACTGGAGGTTGGCGGACTGTTGATCTGCCGGCCCAGCATCTGCGCCAGTACCGCCGCGCCGGGCTGCGTGGCAAAGCGGGTTCCGATCTCCTCGCCGCGGCCGAGCGCGTGCAACGCGCTGGCCGCCATGCGCCAGGGTTCGCGCGCGGCGCGGTCCCCGCCCGGCAACGCCAGCGGGCGCAGATGGCCGAGCCTCTGCATGCGGGCGCCATCGACACGCAGCAGCTCGCCGCCCCAGGCGCCCCCGTCGTCGCCGAGCCCGACACCATCGAGCGCCAACGCCAGCACCGGCGCATCGACCCGGTGCTCGGCCAGTACGGCACCGATATGCGCGTGGTGATGCTGCACCGCCAGCGCCGGCACGCCGAGTTCGTCCGCGAGGCGGACCGCGAGCTGCGAGGAATAGAAATCCGGGTGCCGGTCGTGGGCGATCGCGGCCGGCGTCACCTGCAGGGTCGCGCGCAGATGCGCCACGGTCTCGTCGAGGAAACGGCAGGTCGCGGCGTTGTCGAGGTCGCCGACATGCTGCGACACGAAGGCCTCCGCGCCCCGCGTCAGGCACGCGCTGTTCTTGTACCAGCCGCCGAGCGCGAGCACCGGTGGGGTTGCGCGCGACAGCGCGATCGCCAGCGGCGTGTAACCGCGCGCGCGGCGCACGAAGCGCGGCGTGCCGGCATCGATCCGCATCAGGCTGTCGTCGCAGCGCACGACGATGTCGCGGTCGTGCATCACGAAAGCGTCGGCAATGCCGTCGAGTCGCGTCCGCGCCTCGGCGTTGTCACGCACCAGCGGCTCGCCGCCGGGGTTGGCACTGGTCATCACCAGCAGCAGCGTCTGCGGATCGTGCAGCCAGTCGCTGCCGGCGGGACGGCCGGCAGCCTCGTGGAACAGCAGGTATTGCAGCGGTGTGTACGGCAGCATCGCGCCGACCTGCGCCAGCCCCGGCGCGACGCCGGGCAGGATCGCATCGGGCGGGCGGGATGTATCGAGCAACACGATCGGCCGTTCGGCGCTCTCCAGCAACGCCTGCTGCGCGGCACCGACGCGGGCGAACCCGCGCAGCGAGGCGGCATTGGCCGCCATCAACGCGAAGGGCTTGGCATCGCGCTGCTTGCGCGCGCGCAGGCGCGCGACCGCGTCGGCGTTACGCGCGTCGCAGACCAGATGGAATCCGCCGAGGCCCTTGATCGCCAGGATCCGGCCGGCCCGCAGGCGGGCAAGCGCCGCGGCGACGACATCCTCGCGCGGGTCCACACCGGCGGCCGAGGCGGGTTCCTCCAGCCACAAGCGCGGACCGCAGGCGGCGCAGGCATTCGGTTCGGCGTGGAAACGCCGGTCGTCGACGTCGGCGTACTCGGCCGCGCAACCGGCGCACAGCGCGAATGGCGCCATCGAGGTCTGCGCACGGTCGTAGGGCAGCGCGCGCGTGATCGTGTAGCGCGGGCCGCAGTGCGTGCAGTTGATGAAGGCATAGCGATAGCGCCGGTCGTCCGGAACGAACAGCTCGGCGACACAGTCGGCGCAGACGCCGCCGTCCGGACCGATGGCCGTGGCCAGCGCCCCGGCTCCGCTGTCGACGATCGAGAAGCCGCTGCGGTGCTGCGGGCGCAGGGCCTGCGACTCGACGGCATCGATACGTGCGCGCGGCGGCGCCTCGCGCGTCAGCGCCGCGCGAAACGTCTCGACCGCGGCATCCGGGCCCTCGATCTCGATACAGACGCCGGCGCCGTCGTTGCGAACGAAACCGCTGAGGCCAAGACGGCCGGCCAGACGGTGCACGAACGGCCGGAAGCCGACCCCCTGGACGATACCGCGCACGCGCAGACGCGTACGCATCGGCACGGGAGCCGGAGCGGTCGCGAGGGCCGGGACGTTCATGCCGGGAACGCGGTCGCCGGGCTCAGGCCGGCTCGGCCGCCGGTACGCGCCGGACCGCCGCGCAGCCTGCCCGCAACCACGCCAGCCATTCATCGAAGCCTTCGCCGGTGGTGGCCGACACCTGCAGCACCTGCAGGCGCGGATTGACCTGACGCGCCGCCGCCAGCGCGCGTTCGACGTCGAAGCTCAGATACGGCAGCAGGTCGATCTTGTTCAACAGCATCAGATCCGCGGCCTGGAACATGTCGGGGTACTTCAGCGGCTTGTCCTCGCCCTCGGTCACCGACAGGATCGCGACCTTGTGCGCCTCGCCGAGATCGAAGGACGCCGGGCACACCAGATTGCCGACGTTCTCGATCAGCAGCAGCGAATCGTCCGACGGCGCCAGACGCTCGATCGCGTCGCCGACCATTTGCGCGTCGAGATGACAGCCCTTGCCGGTGTTGATCTGGATCGCACGGGCGCCAGTGGCGCGGATGCGCTCGGCATCGTTGGCCGTCTGCTGGTCGCCCTCGATCACGGTCGCCGGCGGCGAGGCGCCCAGCGCCTCGATCGTGCGCACCAGCAGCGTGGTCTTGCCGGAGCCGGGACTCGACACGAGGTTGATCGCGAAGATGCCGCGCTGCGCCAGCCGGCGCCGGTTCGCATCCGCGTAGCCGTCGTTCTTCGACAGGATGTCCTGCTCGATCTGCACCATGCGCGCCTGGCTCAGGCCGGGCGCGTGGGCATGGGCCGGCCCCTGCCCGAAATGCAGATGATCGTGGGCATGGACGTGATCATGGGCGTGGTCATGATCATGATCGTGGTCGTGTGCATGCCCCTGTCCCAGGCCGGGGACGACCGGCAGCATTTGCGCACGCTCGTTGGCGATGCTCAGACCCTCGATCCGGACCTCGCCGGTTCCGCATCCGCAGACATTACACATCAGCGCTTCTCCTTCATCTCGCAGCCACCCGGCGCTCGTCCGGCGCTTCGGGCTCAATCTGCATCTCCTTGACCCGCATTTCATTGCCCTGGGTCAACTGGACCTGGCCGGAGCCACAGCGCGGGCAGGCGTCGACCGGGCTCTGCAACGGCACCGTCCGTTCGCATTGCATGCAGTAGCCCTCACCGGGCAGCGCGATCATCTCCAGACGCGCGCCCTCGGCGATCGAGCCGCGGGTGACCGCGTCGAAGCAGAAGCTCAGCGCCTCCGGCACCACCGCGGCGAGCTGGCCGATCTCCAGGACGACCACGCTGACGCGCCCCCCGCCCTCGCGGCGCGCGGTGTCCTCGACGATCTGCAGCACGCCCTCCGCCAGCGACATCTCGTGCATCTCAGCCCTCCAGTCCCGCACTCAACCGCCCGCGCAGCAGGTCGCGACGCGACACCGCCGTGTCGCCCTCGCGACCGTCCGCGTCGTCCGGCAACGTCGACGCATCCCGGAACAGGGCCAGCATCACCGCCTCGGCGGTCTGTTCGGCTGCCGCCTGGGTCGAGAACTCCAGCGCCGGGGAAAACAGCGAACAGGTCTGATAGGGCCCGATCCCGTGCTCGTCGAGCCCGTAGAACGCGTAGCTGCCGGACGGGAACGTCCAGTGCTGCTGCTGATCGGGCCCGAGCCGGCGGAAGCCGCCGGCATCGACACCGCCCGCGCCCGGCAGCAGCAGCAGATTGATCGACCACGGGGAGATCAGGACCCCGATCCGGACCCCCGACCAGTCGCGCAATCCCACCAGCCGCACGCGCAAAGCCGGATTCGACAGCGGAAAGTCGCGCATCCGGGACGCCGCGATGCGATCGAACGCCGCCTCGACCTGCTCACCCACCGTCCGCAGAGGCGACAGCGTGCGGGTCACGGCCCACCCTCGCCGGCGTCGTCATCGAGCAGCATGAATTTGTGCCGCGGCGCGTCGCAGTTGGGGCAGGTCCAGTGCTCGGGGAGGTCCGCGAACGGCGTCCCCGGCGCGATCTGCCACACCGGATCGCCCTCGGCCGGATCGTAGACGCTCCAGCACACGCCACACTCGAAGCGTGCCTCGGGCGGCGCGGCACGGGTCCGATCACTGAGGCTTTGATCCATTCTGGTCTCCCCCTTCAGGGTTCCGATGGGCGCAACAGGCAAACGCCGCGGCGGGGCTTCCTGCTGCGGACCGACGCGGCAGCTCCGATCCTCTCACGGCCGTCAGGTCAAACTGAAGTCGGCGCCGCACCGCGACTCAATGTGCCGACAGCACACCGATCAGATCGCCGATGCGCTCGATCGAATCCCGCCAGTCCTCTTCCGCCGCCAACGCCACCTCGGGGATGTCGACGGCTTCGACCGTGTTGAGGATCAGCTTGTCCATGCCATTGAAGTACTGCACCCACCAGACGTCGCGTAACGCGGTCGAGGTGATGCGGCACTTGCCGTAGCCACGTGACAGCAGCGTGGTCGTCCCGGCGCCGAGTGCCGCGCCCAGGTATTGCAGGTCCTCCGGCGTCAGCGGCAGCAGGGTCAGGTTGATCACATGCGCGGGGGCCTCGTCACGCGAGGCCTGGCTCGCCGACCGCAGCTCGGCCAGCAGCGCCGGCGAGTTCATCGCGCCGTCGGGCAGCGCCGGCGCCGCGATGTCCGCCCCCGCACCGCTGCGGGCGGTGGCGATGACGCGCGGCGGAATCGCGCAGGCCTCGATCACGTCCTCGACGCAGGCTCCGGCGGCGTCGTGGCGCAAGACCCGCCAGACCCCGGCGAAGGCGCTCTCCTGGATCAGCGTCTCGCCGTCACCCTCCTGCATCCGTACCGCGACCTCGCCTTCACCGAGCGCATCCGACAACGCGCGCAGCAGCGTCGGGTCGAGCCCCGCCAGATCGAGCCGGACGGCCCGGCGTCGCGAGAAGCCCTGCGCCTGCATGCGCCCGAGCAGCTCGCGCAGCTGCGCGCAGACGCCATCGGCCACGACCGCATCGGATTCGAACGCCATCCGCGGCGGGCGGAACACATCCATGTCCGTCGGCATCTCCAGGCATTCGGGCCCAGCCTCGACCGGCTGCGAGCCGGGTCCGAGCGCAACCACCGGAATCGGGAATTCCTTCATCTGCATGCCCCCTAGTGACAGGACGAATCGCCGTTGGCCGGCGGCAGTGTGACGACGGCGATGCCGACGCTCGGCGGTCGTGCCGGCGTCTTGTCGGCCAGCGCGGCAAGGGCCTGGCGATAGACGTCCCAGTCGCACAGCCCCTCCAGTGCGTCGAGATAGGTCTGTTCCCCGCCGCCCCGCAGAAACACCAGCGCCGGAAAGCGCCGGACGCCGTAGCGCGCCGCGAGTGCCTTCGACGCGACCGGATCGGCGACGGCGGCGCGCAGCGGCAGCGGACTGCTCTTGATCAGCTCCGGCAGGATCACCAGGGCATCCCATGACTCCGGGTTGTTGCGCGGATCCGCGGTCAGCAGCAGGACGCTGTCGCCCGGGGTATGCGCGAACACGTCGACGGTGTCCGGGTCGACCCGCAGCACGACGCCGGTGTCGGCCATCTGGCCGATCCGTTCCAGCAGCGGCATCGTCGTCTCCGCCGGTTGCAGGATCCGGGCGTGGATCGCGGTAATGGTTTCGTCGTTCATCGGCACCCCTCGGGTCGGCAGATCAGCTGGAACGGATCAATGCGGTTTGCGCAGATGCGGCGGCAGTTGCGGTTCGCGTTCGATCAGGTCGGCAAAGGCCGCATCGACGCTGCTCGCGGCGGCCGGATCGCCGGACAGCACGGCATCCAGGGCCGAGAGCGCATCGGCGATCGCATGCGCGCGCACGGGGTCGAGCACCTCGCGCGCCGCGCCCAGATAGGTCAGCAGCCAGTCACCGGGCCGGACCGCGCCGACCAGCATCAGATCGATCCAGGCCGCGCCACTCCGGCCGCGGCACCAGGCACGCGTGCCTTCGACGCGCTCGACCTGCATGGGGATCCCGATGCACATGGCGGATGCTCAGCGCGGGCGGAACCGCGCGTCGCCATGACGCCAGGCCTGCGCGGCATCCGGGCGGCCGGATTCGTAGTGTTCGAGTTGCAGTGCGGGATCGCACAGGCCGCCACTCGCGGACTCCCGCGGGACCGCCGCCGCCCCCCAGTCGGCAAGGCGTTGACGCGCCAGCGCCAGTGCCGGCGCGATCTGCGCACGCACCGGCTCACGCAGGCTGCCGCCGTAATCCTCGAGTTCCACCGGCTGCACGCCGATCAGCACCAGTTCGGGACAGCGCCCGCGCAGCTCGGCACAGGCCAGCACTTCCTGGAATCCGGTCTGATGCAGGCTCATCTTCTTCGCGCCCATGAAGCGCGGGACGGCATCGCCTTCGATCACCTGCAGGGTGCCGGGCGCGAGACCCCAGTCGATCGCGTCGAAGACCAGCAGCTTTTCGGCCTGTTCCACATGCGGCAGCAGATACAACCCCTGGGTGCCGCCGTCGAGCAGACTCACCTGCGACGGGAAGGTCCAGGCGGCGTCCAGCGCCTCGACACAGCGCACGCCGAAGCCCTCATCCGCCCACAGCAGGTTGCCGATACCCAGAACCAGTATGGAGTCCGACACGTTGTTTTCTCCCCCGAACGCCGTGTAACGACTCCCGTTACTCAAGCACCGTGCCAGTCTCGGCGTTGAATTTTGTTCTTATCAATCATGAAGTTGAGACGACGAATCCGGAGCGCTTCCGCTGCGGCGGCAAGCAGCTTTCCATCCGTCGGATCGCGCCGGTCAGGAGCTTTCCGCATCGGCCCAGCTGCGCCAGGCCTGATGGATGTCCCAGGCCGCCTGCAGCCGCAGCCAGAATTCGGTGTCGGTGCCGAAGTACATCGCCAGCCGCAAGGCGGTGTCCGCGGTGATCGCGCGGCGGCCGTTGACGATCTCGTTGACCCGGCGCCGCGAGATACCCAGGGCCGTGGCCAGGGCATCCTGGCTCAGACCCAGCGGGTGCATGAATCGGGTCTGCAGGAAACGCCCCGGCAGCATCGGCCGCCGCGGCAGCAGCGGCGCACTGCGCCCCTGCAGTGCATGCGGACGGCCGGACAACGCCGATGACGGTGCAGTCATCGGCATCCGCGGATCCGTCGCGGCGCCGGCACGGCGCTAGGGCCTGTTAACACTGTGGCAATCGTTGCAACGGAAATCGCGCCATGCGGCGTTGCGAACCTTGGCATTGGAACCACCAAGGCCGGCGGTCCGCGCCTTGCCTGGCGCAATTGCCGGCAGCAACGCAGCGATCGTCCATAGCGTCAACAGGCCCTAGTCCTTGAACATGCGCCAGCCGGAGATCATCGTCGAGACAATGGACTGGCGGCTGACGATGTCCTCGCGGACCGCGGCGTAGGCGTGCACAATCACGAAGGTGACGATGACCCACATGCCGAGATGATGCAGTGAATGCACCTGCTGGCTGTCGCCGATCAGCGGGATGACCCAGCCGAACATGCGCTCGGCCCAGGACCCGGCCTGCGCGCCCTCGCCGTACAGCGCGAAGCCGGTGCCGATCATGAAAAAGGTTGTCAGCGTGAACAGGAAGAACATCGCCAGCTGCGCCAGCGGGTTGTGGCCGATGTACTTCTTCGGCGCCCTGGCGATGAACAGATACCAGCGCAGCTCGTAGAACACCTCCGACCACCACTTCGCCGACCAGAACGGGATCATGAAGATCTGGTGCGAATGGCTGTTGCCGACGAAGGCCCAGTAGATGCGGACCGCCCAGCCGACGGCCATGACGTATCCGGCGCTGAAGTGGGCGAAGCGGATGTAGCCCATCAGAAAGTTGGCGCTGGCCTCGCCCGGCACGCTCGGCAACGGATAGGCGATCAGCAGGCCGGTCGCCACCAGCACCGTGATGCACAGTGCGTTGACCCAATGCCACAGCCGCAGCGGCGCTTCGTAGACGTAGACCGCCTTCAGCGTCCTGGCATCGGACAGATGCCGTTCGGTGGTGTCTTCTGTGAACACGTTCGCGTCTCCGGTGAAGAACGGCTCCGATCGCTTCGAACCGGCGTCCGGCTCAGCGCACCTGGACCCGGCTGGCCTCGGCGCCGTCGGCCGACATCACATGGGTCGAGCACGCCAGGCAGGGGTCGAAGGAATGCAGCGTCCGCAGGATCTCCAGCGGCTCGTCGGCCTTGGCCAGTGGCGTGTTCATCAGGCTCGCCTCGAACGCACCGATCTGGCCCTTGTGGTCGCGCGGCGAGCCGTTCCAGGTGGTCGGCACCACCGCCTGGTAGTTGTCGATCTTGCCGTCCTTGATCTTGATCCAGTGCGCCAGCGCACCGCGCGGCGCCTCGGTGAAGCCGGCGCCCTGGCACTCCTTCGGCCAGCTCGACGGCTCCCACTTGTCGACGTTCGCGGTCGCGGTGTCGCCGGCCTTGCAGGTCGCGATGAGCTTGTCGTAGAAGTGCTTGAGCTTGTACGCGGCCCACTGCGCCTCGAGCCCGCGTGCAGCCGTGCGGCCCAGGGTCGAGAACAGCGCGGTCAACGGCAGGCCGAGGTCGGTCAGCACCTTGTCGACCGGTTCCTTGAACTCCGGCTTGTTCTGCGCGTAGCCGATGATGTAGCGCGCCAGCGGTCCGACTTCCATCGCGTGTCCGCGCCACCGCGGCGCCTTGATCCACGAGTACTTGCCGGCCTCGTCGATCGCCTCGATGTTGGTCTTGCTGCCCTTGGTATTCGGTCCCAGCGTGAAGTTGGGCTCGGTCACGCCGTCGAAGGGATGCAGGCCCTTGGTCTCGTCGGCGTAGCGGTACCAGCTGTGCGTGACGAATTCCTGGATCTGCTCCGGATCCTTGAGGTCGACCTCGTGGACCTTGGACAGGTCGCCGTTGATGATCGCGCCGCGCGGCAGCAGCAGGTTGGCGGCGGAATGGTCGTTGGCGCGTTCCGGGATGTCGCCGTAGGACATCACCGTCTGCGACGACAGCCCGCCACCGTAGGTCCAGTCCTTGTAGAAGCTGGCGATCGCGAGCAGGTCCGGCAGGTAGACCTTGTCGATGAACTCGATCGAGTCGTTGATGATCTTGCCGACCATGTTCAGACGCTCGATGTTGATCGCGCCGACCGCGCCGACATCGTCGAGATTGATCGCGCACGGCACGCCGCCGACCAGCCAGTTCGGGTGCGGATTCTTGCCGCCGAAGATCGTGTGGATCTTGACGATCTCCTTCTGGAAGTCGAGCGCTTCCAGGTAGTGCGTCACCGCCATCAGGTTGGCTTCCGGCGGCAGCTTGTACGCCGGGTTGCCCCAGTAGCCGTTCATGAACGGACCCAGCTGCCCCGACTCGACGAACTTCTTCAGCCGGTTCTGCACGTCGCGGAAATAGCCCGGCGACGAGTTCGGCCACGAACTGATGCTCTGCGCCAGCGCCGAGGTCGCCTTCGGATCGGCCGACAAGGCGGACACCACGTCGACCCAGTCCAGCGCATGCAGGTGATAGAAGTGCACCAGATGGTCGTGCACCTGCAGGGTCAACTGCATGATGTTGCGGATGCTGTTGGCGTTCTCCGGAATCTGGATGCCCAGCGCATCCTCGACCGCGCGCACCGAGGTCAGGGCGTGGGTGCCGGTGCAGACGCCGCAGATGCGCTCGGTGAACGCCCAGGCATCACGCGGGTCACGCCCTTTCAGAATCACTTCGAGGCCGCGCCACATCGTGCCGGTCGACACCGCGTTGCGGATCACGTTGTTCTCGTCGAGATTGACCTCGACGCGCATGTGCCCCTCGATTCGCGTCACCGGATCGACGACGACGCGCTTGCCCGAGTTGTCGAGATTGAAGCCTTGGGTTTCATAAGCCATGGTCACTGCTCCCCATGCTGCGAGTCTTCGGGCTTGCGGCCGGCGCGCTTGAGCGCGGTGACCGCGGCGTGCACCGCAACGGCTGCGCCGGCGACGCCGGCAACGGTGCCGCCGACCTTGTCGGCGTTGGACTCGACGCCGAACTGCTTGATGTCGGTGGCGCGGTCGTAGAACGAGCCCTTATCCCAGAAGCCGTCCTCGGAACAGCCGATGCAGCCGTGGCCGGACTGGATCGGGAACGACACGCCCTCGTTCCAGCGCACCGTCGAGCAGGCGTTGTAGGTGGTCGGCCCCTTGCAGCCCATCTTGTAGAGGCAGTAGCCGCGACGTGCGCCCTCGTCATCCCATTCCTCGACGAACTGGCCGGCGTCGAAGTGCGGGCGGCGGTAGCACTTGTCGTGGATGCGCTGGCCGTAGAACATCTTCGGGCGGCCCTGACGATCGAGCTGCGGCAGACGGTCGAAGGTCAGCATGTAGGTCACCACGCCGGTCATCACTTCGGGGATCGGCGGGCAGCCCGGCACCTTCACGATCGGCTTGTCGGTGATGACCTTGTGGATCGGCGTGGCCTGCGTCGGGTTCGGCTTGGCCGCCTGCACGCAGCCCCAGGACGCGCAGGCGCCCCAGGCGATCACCGCCTTGGCGTCGGCGGCCACCGCCTTGAGCTTGTCGACGAAGGGCTTGCCACCGTGGATGCAGTACATGCCATCCTCGTTCAGCGGCGGATTGCCCTCGACCGCGACGATGTAGTTGCCTTTGTACTTGGCGATGATCTCGTCGAAGATCGCATCGGCCTGGTGCCCGGCGGCGGCCATCAAGGTGTCGTCGTAGTCCAGCGACAGCATCGACAGCACCACATCCTTGGCCAGCGGATGCGCGGAACGGATGAAGGATTCCGAACAGCAGGTGCATTCCAGCCCGTGCAGCCACAGCACCGGCGTCCGCGGTTTGGTTTCCAGCGCCGTGGCGATCTTCGGCACCGCGGCGGTGCCGAGCCCCAGCGACGTCGCGGTCAAACTACAGAACTTGAGGAAGCTGCGCCGCGTCACCCCCTGGCGGCGCAGCACATCGTAGAAAGTCTCGGTCATTTCTGGTTCTCCTCCCCGAGGTCTGGCGAGCGGGCGGCAATGCGCTTGGACGTTCTATGAACAAAGCGCGTGCCAATCCGACGGACAGAGAACCGTCCTTTAAATTCATATGCTTACGGAATGAAACGAGGGGATGCCAACGGACGGGCGGAAACTTGCTTACCGCTGCGCGCGACGCGCTACAAGCCCGCTTATCAGCCCGCCGCGCCGTCCCCCCGCAAGGCCAGGCGATGCGGGACGCAGGGGTCCAGGGCCAGCACCCAGGCGGCGGCGTGACGCCGGAGCGCGGCCGCATCCGCGCAGTCGAGCCCCTGCAAGGCCGCGACAAGCGCGCCACGAGGATGGAAGTTCCACTCGGTCGGCGCGACGATCTGGTAGTCCGCGACGCCGTCGCCGTCGAGCGTGACGGCGTGCAGCAAGGGCCCGCGCGCGGTGGCGACCCGCGCAAGGCTCCGACGCCCGTCGAGCTGCAGCCGCTCGCACGCCGGGACCGTCGCGGCACCTGCCGCCGGCGCCCCGCCCAGCTCGCGCAGGTCGCGCTGCAGTGCCGCGATCCGCGCCGCGATCCGCGCCGTCAGCGGCCGCTGCGACGCCGACAGCGCGGCAACCGCCGGATGCGGCGGATCGACGGTGATCGCGCCGACTTCCGCGGGCTTGCCGTCACAGCTCGGCCGGGCCGCGAACACCGCGTCCACCGCAGGCAGCCGCCCCACCCACTCGGCCAGTACGCCTTCACGCAGCAGCGCAACGGCCGCCGGCAGCGGACGATCCAGCGCCGCGAGCTGCTGCAGCCAGCCGTCGAACAGCAGCTCGGTCCGCCCCGCCGCCAGCGCCTCCAGCACCTCGTCGAGCCCCAAACCGCGATTCTGTCGCCGCAGGGCCGCGTCGACGGCGCGCGCCACGATCCGCGCGGTGTCGGCGTCGGCGCAGCGCCGCAGCGCGCCGCCGACTTCGGCGAATTCGTCGCGCCGGGCCGCGACCTGGAACAGCGCCGGCCAGTCCAGCCACAGGCGCCACAGATGCTCGAGCACGCGCTCCGCACACAGGCCCAACCGCTGTTCGGGGGAAGGCGCCAGGGTGGCGCCGGTCGCCAGCTGCGCGCAGAGCCCCTGCGCACGGCCGCAGATCGAGAACAGCATCGGCACCAGCGTCACGGCTTCGGCGCAGCGGCGGCCGACCAGGAGCCGTGCCGCGTGCGGCCGCCGCGACGCGACCGCGACGTCGCGCACGCGGTGGCCGTCCCAGTCGATCTCGATGTCGATCCGTCCGGCGGCGCTCATCGTCCCGGGGCCATGCACCGAGCGGCGTCACGGACGCCCGTCACCCACATCTGGATCTGTATCGAACGCCCGGCTGCCAAGCGCAGCTTCCCTGACCTCGTTCGCATGCGAGCCATCCACAACGGTGGAGAGGCCTGCATTATGGGGCCAGCCGGCGCCGGCCATCGACGCGCGACGGCCCGGGGCCGGACACGCCGGCACCGGGGAAACGGTGATCCGTGACGGGATACCGGACCGGCCGAGCATCCGCCCGCCGTCCCGGGCGAGGTCTCAGTCGAGCACGTGCACGGCGCGCAAGGCGCGGCGCAGATTCGAGTAGTCACTGGCCTGGGGCAGGGTCGGCGGATGCGGCCCCTCCTCGATCCGGCCGATCTCGATCAGGGCCCATTTCACCGCGGCGACGAGGTCACCGGCGATCAGGGCCTGATCCAGCGGCTGCAGATCGACATCCACCGTCGCCGCCTGGTCGCGGTCACCGGCGAGCGCGGCGGCGCACATCTTCCGGACCGACGCCGGCGCGACGTTCGCCGTCACCGAGACGACGCCCGCGAACCCGTCGCTCAGCAGCTTGCAGGCGTGAACATCGGCCCCCGCGTACAACGCGAAACCCTCGGGCAGACCGATGGCAAGGAGTTCACGCGCGGCGTCGGCGTTCACGCCCCGTTCGACGAAGCCGACGATCCCGTCGATGCGCGCCAGCCGGGTCACGATCGCCGACGACAGCAGGTTCGGACGATTGACGCTGTCGCGGACGAGCAGCGGACGCTTGCCCGCCTCGGCGATTGCCTGGAAGTGACGCAGCAGCTCCTCCGGCGACGGCGACGCGGCCACCGGCGCCACGGCCAGGGCCGCGTCGACCCCGGCCTCATCGGCCGCCAGCGCGGCTTCGAGTGCGTCGGCCGTGGTGGCGCCGCCGATGTCCGCGACGATCGGAATCCGGCCGTCCGCCTGCCAGACCGCGCGCCGGAACAGTTCGGTGCGTTCCTCGATTTCCAGCTTCGCGGCCGGATCCGGACCGCCGCCGATCACCAGTGCCGCGCTGCCCTCGTCCACATGCCAGTCGACCAGGGTTTCGAGGGTCTCGAAGTCCGGCGCGCCATCGGCATGCGTAGGCGTTACGAGGTCGACGATGCTGCCTTTGATCATGTGCACATTCCTTGTCGCCGGTCGAAATCCGGCCGTCATCCGATGCCGTCCCGCGGCCGCGGAGATGCTGGCGACCGCAACGGCGAAAAGCCCGCAAGCGCCACGCAAAATGCGGACCATCCACGTCCTGCCGGCCGGGCGCCGGCCGCGCGGATCCGGCGCTATGCGCGCGCCGGCGGCACCGGCTCGATGCGCACGTCGGTGGTGACCGAGTTGGCGATGTAACAGGCATGGTGGGCGCGTTCGTGCAGCGCCTCGATCGCGTCGGCTGACGGCACGGCGCCGTCCCATTCGACGCGCGGACGCAGCGTCACCGTCAGCATCGCGATGCGCCCCTGCGGATTGCGCCCCATGATCCCCTCGGCGTCGTCGAGGTAACGCCGGACGGCATGGCCCTGTTTCGCCGCGTAGGCGAGAAAGAACAGCATGTGGCAGGAGGACAGCGCGGCGACAAAGGCCTCCTCCGGATCGACCGCCGCGGGGTCTGACAGCGGCACCGGGACGACGCCCGGCGCGGCCGAGGCCGGCACGCTCACGCCGCCGTCGAAATGCCACTGATGACGCCGCGAATAGCGGTTGTCGGCAAAGGACTCGCCCTCGCCGAGCCGCCAGTCGATGGTGGCCCGATACGCGTGCTGCTCGCTCATGCTGTTCCCCATGGAGGTAGAAGGTCCGGCCGCGCGCCAGGGACCACCCGCAATGACCGCGGGCGGCATGTGCTCAGGCCGCCCGGCGCAGCCCGTCGGCGTCCTTTCCGTCGAAAAAGCGCTCCACCGCCGCACGCTGTTCGCCGGCATCGACCACGCGGTTGACCGACTGCCAGAACCCCTCGGTATCGGGATGGCCCTGGCAATACCACTGGATGTGCTTGCGCGCGACGCGCACGCCGCGGCCCTCGCCGTAGAACGCATACAGCGCGTCGAGATGTTCGAGCAGCCATGCGCGGATCGTGTCCAGCGGGGGCTCCGGCAGCGTGGTGCCGTGTTCGAGATAGTGCGCGATCTGGCCGAAGATCCACGGTCGCCCCTGCGCCGCCCGGCCGATCATCAGGGCGTCGGCGCCGGTGTGCCGCAGCACCTCGCGCGCCTTGTGCGGCCCGTCGATGTCACCGTTGGCGATGACCGGGATGCGGATCGCCTGCTTGATCTCGGCAATCGTGTCGTACTCGGCGGCGCCGCCGTAGAGCTGGTCGCGGGTCCGTCCGTGCACCGCCAGCGCCTGGATGCCGCTGTCCTCGGCGATGCGGGCGATGCGCAGGCCGTTACGCGCATGCGGCGCGTAGCCGGTGCGGATCTTCAGCGTCACCGGCACCTCCACCGCCGCGACCACCGCGGCGCAGATGCGCGCGACCAGGGCCTCGTCGCGCAGCAACGCGGAACCGGCCTCGACCCGGCACACCTTCTTCGCCGGGCATCCCATGTTGATGTCGATGATCTGCGCGCCGTGCGCGACGTTGTAGCGCGCCGCCTCGGCCAGGCGCTGCGGATCGGCGCCGGCGATCTGTACCGAGATCGGGCCGGACTCGCCCTCGTGATCGATGCGCAGACGCGACTTGTCCGTGTGCCACAGGCTCGGATCGGCGGTGGTCATCTCCGACACCGCCAGGCCGGCGCCGAGGCGCCGGCACAGCTGCCGGAACGGCCGGTCGGTGACGCCGGCCATCGGCGCCAGGATCAGCGGGGTTTCAATGCGGTGGGAACCGATGTGCATGCGGCATTTTACCCTGCGCCGCAGGCGCTTCCCGGGCGCCGTCGTCACCGGATGGGTTGAACGACAGCAGGAGGTGGTCCACCGCCTCGAGCAGGCGGGTGACCAGCTCGCCGAAGACGAGCGACAGCACCAGACCGCCGACCGGCAACGCCCAGAGCAGGCGCGGCTCCTCCGGCATGCGGCTGCGGGTCAGGATCGCCACCGACATCCAGTAGAACAGGCCGGCAACGGCGGCGAATCCGAACAGCACCGATACCATCTGCCGGAACGCGCGGTGCAGGCGCCTGAAGCGCGGCGTCCCGGGATCGCCGACGCGATCGAGATGGAAGTAGTAGAAGTGCCCGATCCGCAGCACCACCCGGCCCAGATAGAGTCCGGCGACGACGAGCGCCGAGGCGCCGACCCAGGGCGTGAGCACTCGGATGGTCGCCACCGGCGCGAAGATCCAGAGCGCGACGCTGACCAGCAGCAGCACCGGCAGGCCACGGGTCACGCTCCAGCCGTCGGTGGTCGCGCGGCCGAAACGGTCGATCAGCCGCCGTTCGATCTGCTGCAGGGTGTGTTGCATCGGCTGCCGATGATCCGACGCGCACCGTTGCAGAATCGTGAACCTCCGGCGCGATCCGCCGGCCGGATCAGGGCCCGCGCAACAGGGCGTCGGCCCGCGTCGCCGGCGGCAGCGTCTGCATCACGCGACGGTCGTGCGCGGGCACGACCACCAGATCCGGATCGGCCTGCTGCAGCAGATGCAGGGTCGCGAGCGCGTGGCGGACCGTCGGCGGATCCTCGTCGACGAGCAGGCGCGAGATCCAGGGCCGTTCGGCCGGGATGTCGACCCCCTCGTGCTGCCAGGCCAGATCCCCGATCAGCGCGTAGCTTCTGCCATCGGGCGTGTGCACGAAGGCGATGATCGACCCCGGCGAATGTCCGCCCGCCGGCACCAGCACGACCGACCCGTCGCCGAACACGTCGTGGCTGGCCGGAAACCCCCAGTACGGGCCGCTCTCGAACGCGTAGACCCGGTAGTCGAGGTCGCCGAGTTCGCGCGCCAGCGCGGTCGGCGCGCCACCGTCGTGGATGAAGTCGAGTTCGGTCTGGTTGATCCAGACCGGCACCCCGCGCAGATCGTCGAGCCCGGAAACGTGATCCCAGTGCGCGTGCGTCAGCACCACGCCGGCCAGCGTCTTCGGCGACAGGCTGGCTCCCGCAAGCTGGTCGACGACCGGCGTCTCGGGGACGATCTTGGACATCTGTCGCATCAGCCACGGCAGCGTGTGCAGGTGATCGGCGACCCGGCGCCCGAAGCCGGCGTCGAACAGCAGGGTGCCGCTGGGATGCTCGACCACGACCACATCCATGCCGAAATCGCGCGCCGCCAGATCGCCGCCGCGATAGGCGAACAGGGCCTGCGATTGCATGCGCCCGGCCAGAAACACGCCGATGCGCATGTCGGCCGGCGGCTGCGGACGGTGCAGCTGCAGATCGCCGGCGGGCGCCGCCACCGGCAGGCGCGCCGGCGCGAAACTCCAGACCAGAGCGCCGATCGCGACGCCGATGGCAACGGTCACCCCCCAGCTCAACACTCGCATCTTCGTTCCTCGCGGCAGGTTTCGATCCGGGGCTCAGAAAGCGTCCGGCGGCATCGACAGGCAGGTGTCGTCGAGCTGCGCCAGCAGCTCGGCATGCCGCGGCACGCGCGGCAGCTCGTAGCGGAAGAAATACCGGCACGCTCTCAGCTTGCCGTCGTAGAACGCCCGATCGACCGCCGCCGCGTCCTTGCGTGCCCGCGTCGCCGTCAGCGCCTGGCGCAGCCACAGCCAGGCCACCACCAGATGCCCGAACATTTCCAGATACAGCGTGGCGTTCGCGGTCGCGCATTCGACCTCGCCGCGGGCGGCGCTCTGCCCGAGCAGCTGCGTCGTGGCCACGACGGTGTCGGCCGCAGCCCGCAGCGCTTCGGCGTACTCGGCCAGGCTGTCGTCGGACGCCGCGGCGGCGGCGTCCTCGACGATGCGGTCGAGCAGCATCCGCAGCGCCGCCCCGCCGTGCTGGCCGACCTTGCGGCCGAGCAGATCGAGACCCTGGATGCCGTTGGTGCCTTCGTGGATCGGGTTCAGGCGGTTGTCCCGGTACAGGCGCTCGACCGGATAGTCGCGGGTATAGCCATAGCCGCCGAGCACCTGGATCGCCAGCTTGTTGGCCTCCAGGCAGAACTCGCTCGGCCAGGCCTTGGCCACCGGGGTCAGCAGCTCCAGCAAACCGGTCAGCGCGGGGCGCTCGGCTGCGTCCGCGAGCGCAATCTGGTCGACCAGATCGGCACAGTACAGGCACAGCGCCAGACCACCCTCGACGTAGGCCTTCTGCTGCAGCAGCATGCGCCGCACGTCGGCATGTTCGATGATCGGCACCGGGGGCGTGGTCGGATCCCGGTTCGTCAGCGGCCGCCCCTGCGGCCGCTCGCGGGCGTAGTCGAGCGAGGCCCGGTAGCCGGCATAGCCGAGCATCGCCGCGCCGAGTCCGACGCCGATGCGCGCCTCGTTCATCATGTGGAACATGTAGGCGAGTCCGTGATGCGGCTCGCCGACCAGCTCGCCGACACAGGGCTCGGCATCGCCGAAGGCCAGTGCGGTATTGACCGTGCCGCGGTAGCCCATCTTGTGATTCAGGCCCATCAGGCGCACGCCGTTGCGGCGCCCGCGCGTGCCGTCGGCACCGATCTCGTACTTCGGCACGATGAACAGCGAAATACCCTTGACGCCGGGCGGCGCGCCGTCGATGCGCGCCAGGACCAGATGCACGATGTTGTCGGACAGTTCGTGGTCACCGCCCGAGATCCACATCTTGTTGCCGCTGATGTGGTAGCAGCCGTCGTCCTGCAGCACGGCGCGCGTGCGGATGTCGCCGAGCGAGGACCCGGCCTGCGGCTCGGACAGGCACATGGTGCCGAAGGCCCGCCCCTCCAGCATCGGCTGCATGTAGCGCCGCCGCTGTTCGTCGCTGCCGTGGGCACGCAGCAGGTTGGCGGCGGCGGCGGTGAGGAACACGTACCCCGCAGTCCCGACGTTGGCGGCGGTGAACACCCCGAGGACGGCCGACGCCACCCCATACGGCAACTGCATGCCGCCGAGTTCCGCGTCGAACGAGGCGGCCAGGAAACCGCCCTCGATGTAGGCGTCCAGCGCCTGCTTGACCTCCGGGATCAGATGGACGCGCTCGCCGTCGAAGGTCGGCTCGTTGGCATCGAGCCTGGCGGCATGCGGCTGGAATTTCTCCTCGGCGAGGCGACAGGCCGCCTCGATCACCGCGTCGAAAGTCGCTCGGTCGTGGTGCGCGTAGCGCGGGTGGGCCGTCAGGCGACTGACGTCGAGCCACTCGTGCAGCAGAAAATCCAGATCGCGGCGGTTGATCGGATCGGGCATTTCCGGAATGTCCCCTCGTCGGCATGGTGGGCGGCGCCGGATCCACCGGCCGCCGGCCATCGGCGGGCTGTGCGGTCGGCGCTCGTTCGTCGTGCGGGGGACACTAGCCGCGCGCAGCATCGTCACGCAAGCGATAATGCGCCTCCGCCCCGATGACCGCTCCGCGATGACCCCGACCGACGCCTCCGCCCCGAACGCCGCCGACCCGGCAGCGGCGCGCGCCCCCGATTTGCGACTGCTGGCGCTGGAAACACGTGTCTGGGCCGAGCTGGGCCTGCTGCCGCTGCACGTTCGCCGCCTGACGCGGGAGCTGCCCCGGGGCGACGGCCACGCGGTGATGGTGGTGCCCGGTTTCGGCGCCGGCGACACCGCCACGCTGCCGCTGCGACGCGTCCTCAAACGCCTCGGCTATGCCGCCTACGGCTGGAACCAGGGAGTCAACCTGGGCCTGCGCGGTCCGATGAAGCAGGCGCTGGCCGGCCGCCTCCGCACGCTCGCCGAGCGCCACGGCGGCCCGGTCAGTCTGATCGGCTGGAGCCTCGGCGGAGTGTTCGCGCGCGAGATGGCGCGCCACCAGCCGCAGGTCGTCCGCCGGGTGATCACGCTGGGCAGCCCGATCAACGGCCACCCCAACGCCAACAACATGAACGCGCTGTTCAGGCTGATGAATCCAAAACAGGCCGCGGCGCCGGACCTCGAGGCGTTCCGGCGCCGCATCGTCGCGCCGCCGGTTCCGTGCACGGCGGTCTACACGCGCACCGACGGCATCGTCGCCTGGCACTGCTGTCTCGAAGACGACGCCGACAACACCGAGAATGTCGAAGTCCGCGGCAGCCACCTCGGCCTGCCGTACAATCCCGAGGTGCTGCGCGTCATCGCGCAGCGTCTGGCGCGGGATGCCTGACGGCTGATCGCGCCCGCAATCCCCAAAGGGAGTTCGATGATGATGCGTATCCGACTCGCCGCACTGAGCCTGCCGCTGCTGCTGCTGCTCAGCACGACACTAACCGCAGCGCCCGCCGCCGAACGATGGACGCTTGATCCGCAGGCGTCGACGCTGAGCTTCGTCTCGATCAAGAACGACAAGGTCGCCGAAGTCCATCACTTCAAGTCGCTCAGCGGCTCGGTCGCCGCCTCCGGCGCCGCCACGCTGCAGATCGCGCTGGACTCGGTCGATACCGGCATCACCCTGCGCGACGAACGCATGCAGAAGCTGCTGTTCAAGACCGCCGAGTTCGCCAACGCGCAGGCCGGCCTCGATGTCGACCTCAAGGCCCTCGAGGCCGTCGAGCCGGGCGCTTCGGTGATCCAGGACGTCGACGTGGCGTTGAGCCTGCACGGCGTCACCGCGAAGATCCCCGCGCGGCTGCGCATCACCCATCTGACCGCGAAACGCTGGCGGGTCACGACCGCACAGCCGGTCATCGTCAACGCCGGCGACTTCGGGCTCGGCGCCGGCATCGAGGCGCTGCGGGAAGTCGCCGGGCTCGAGGCGATTGCCGCCGGCGTGCCGGTGACCCTGTCGCTGAGCTTCACCGCGCACTGAGCGCCAAACCCGCCGCCGGCTTGCCCATGATCCGCCTGCGCCGCCGCGCCCGGCGCCACCCGCGCTGGACCGCTGCCCTGCTGAGCCTGCTGCTGATCGGTCAGCTGCTGCTGCCGGGCGTCCACGCACAGAACTGGGCGCGGGATCGCGGCGACGCCCGCCTCTACGCGTTCTGCGGGGTGCTGACGCCGGCGCTGGCCTCACAGCTGCGGGCGGTGCTGCCGGCCGAACTCGCGACCCGCGGCACTCCGACGACCGGCAATCACCCTGCCGGCCAGAACGGCGGCTGCTCGCTGTGCAGCGTCGTCCACGGCGGACATCTCGACACTGCGCCACCGCCCGCTGCGCTGGCGCTGCCAGCCGGCGCCGCGTTCGTCGCGGTGGACGCTTCGATTGCCGTTCCCAGCCTGCGCCGCCAGCACCGCCCGCAGCCACGCGCTCCGCCGCAGTTCTCCTGATCGCGTCCGTCACCCGAGACTGATCGACCGACCGCGCGTATCCGCGCGGGCCGGTCACCGAGATGCGCCGGATCCACCGGCGCAGGAGAACATGATGAAATTCCCGATCAAGATTGCCGCCGCGGCGGCGCTGGCCGCTCTGCTGGCCGCCCATACCGCCAGTGCCGGCAGCCCCGGAGCCATCGAAGCTCCCGAGCTCCGGACTGCCTCGCCGCTGCGGATCAGCGACGCCTGGGTGCGCGCCACACCGCCCGGTGCCCAGGTGGCGGCCGGCTACATGACGATCCGCAATACCGGAACGGCGCCGCTGCGCGTGACCGGCGCCCGCAGCGATCGCGCCGGAAAGGTCCAGATCCATTCGATGACGATGGCCGACGGCCAGATGCGGATGCGCGAGGTCCCGGACGGTCTTGCGATCGCCCCGGGCGCACAGGTCACGCTGGCGCCGGGCGGCCTGCACCTGATGCTGATGCAGCTCGACGGACCGATCGCCGACGGCGAGACGGTGGCGATCGACCTGTTGCTCGACGACGGCTCGACGCTGGCGCTGCAGCTGCCGGCGCGGCGCTCGCCGCCCGCCGCACCATGAGCCGGCGGACGCTGGCGCGCGGCCTGTACTGGGCGGGCTGGCTGAACCTGACGGCCGCCGCCGCGCTGATCGCGGCCTGCGTGGTGTTCGGCCCCGGCTGGCCGCAGGCCCTCGACGCGGCGGTGCACGGCATCGGCTGAGGCCGGCGCTGCGGGCACCGCCTCCGTCGCGGGGCGGTGCCCGCGGTCAGCCGCTGACCGCGGACAGGATCTCGCCGGCGCCGGCAGCACGCATGCGCGCCGCCTCGTCGTCGTTGCGGGCCAGCAGCGCGCCGGCGAAGCCCAGCGCGTTGATGCTCAGTCCGTTCCAGTCCTCGCGGCGGCGCGGCACCACCATCATCCAGTCGCGGGTCATCAGCCAGTTGTAGCCGTCACAGACCGGCGCATCCGGCGCGATCCCCACTGCGCGCAACAGGCTGCGGTACAGATCGGCGACCGTAGGCGCATCAGGCACGTCCGGGCAACGGGCAACGGCCTGCGTGTATGGCAGATCGGCCCGCCGGACCTGTCCCGGAGCCCCGAGCCCGGCGCGCACGCGGGCCTCGATCGGCAGCTCCGCTTGCCCGGTCAGCAGACTGCACGGCACCCACTGCAGGTGCTTGTGCGGCTGGCTGGCGCCCGCGCTGCCACCGCCGTTGTAGAACAGCAGCCCGTCCAGGCGCTGCAGCAGCGACAAGGCCGCGGCGAAGTCGGAAACCGACAGCGGCGCCGACTGCGGTTCGAACGCGGCGGTCACCAGCAGCAGATGCGGCTCGATCACGTTGAACTTGTTCAGCAGCAGCACGTGGGCCGGCGCGACGTGAGCGACGTACAGGTCCTGCTCGTACGGCAGGAACGGGTTGGCGGGCTTGCCGCCCACCGGCGGTCGCGACGCGGCCGCCTGTTTGCGGCGCAGATTGTCGACCACCCGCAGCGCGTACCCGATGCCGCCCTCGTCGACGCGCTCGAAGCGCGTCGCGATCGGCTGCAGGGCACCGATGGCAGCGGCATGTCGGGCGACCCCCTCGACGCGTGCACGCAGCGCGTCACCATCGGTCGGCAATTCAAATCGTGTGTCGTTCACCGTATCGCTCCGCATAGGTAGGGGATGTTCGCGCGGAAAAACCCAACCCTTCCCCAACCACCGGGCGAGCTGCCACACTTCGCCGTCATGCTAAGACGAGCCTCCTGTCGGCGGTACTCCGCACTGCTCGGCATCTTCGCGATGCTGGCGCAGTTGCTGTTGCCAGTCGCACAGGCCTCGGGCATGGCGCGCGCTATGGGCACCCCGCTGGCGTTCGCATTCTGCGGCAACGGCAGTGGGCATGCCGCAACCCTGTACGCGCAACTGCCTGATGAGGTCCGCGGCGCCCTGCAGCGCAAACAGGGGCCTTCGATCACGCTGGGCTGCCCCATGTGCGGCGCAGGTCACGGCGCCCATTTCGCCGGAGTTCCGGCAATCCCGGCGCTCGATCTGAGCGCGTTATCGCATGTCGCTCCGGCCCATACCGCGCCGGCTTCAACGGTGCGGACGATCCGGCAAACGCCGCCCGCCCGCGCACCTCCGCTCCCCTTCGCCCCCATCGCAAACCCGATCTGAACAGCGGACCCCTGCGGTCCGCCACATTGCCATGGGCCGCAACCGCGGCCGGGGGAGTTCATGAATATTCACATCAGGCCGCATGCGGCCTCGGTGGCGTGCGCGCTCGCCGCGCTCGCCGCCAGTCAACCCGTGTGGAGTTGCTCCACATGCAAGTGCGGCGACAACACGATCAATCTGTTCGGCGCCGAAAAACCCTTCGCGAGCCGGCTGCGGGTCGGCATCGACTATCTGGTCCGTTCGGAAACACAGGGCGACCCGGCGTTGAATGTCCGCCAGACCGATGAGGAACGCCTGCTGCTGGGACTGGCCTACAGCCCGACCCGGAATCTCACTCTGGCGGTACAGGTGCCTTTCGTCAGCAAGACCATCGAGGACAGCAACCGGGCGAGGCAGGATGCGGAAGGCCTCGGTGACATCGACCTGATCGGGCGCTGGACGCTCTACCGCCAGGGCGGCATCTCGGGGCGGCATCTGTTCGGGCTGCGCTTCGGCGTGCGCCTGCCAACCACCGACGAGGTGACCGATGCCAGCGGCGACGTTCTCGATATCGATGTCCAGCCCGACGCCGGCGCCACCGCACCGAACGCGGGGGCGTGGTACGGCTACTTCCGCTTCCCGTGGTTCGCGAGCGTCAGCGCCACGTACTTCCACTACGGCGATGGCCACCAGGATTTCTCGCCCGGCGATGCCGTCACTGCGTCGGCCATCGCTCAGTACGGGCTGACACAGCGGATCGCCGTGCAAGGCGGCGTCGATGCCCGCTACTCGCAGCGCAATCAGTTCTCAGGTGTCGACGATCCGGATTCCGGCGGGGCCCTGGCGATGGCCTTCGGCGGAATCGCGGTGCGCGCCCTGCAGGAGCTGATCGTCAACGCCGGCGTCCAGGTGCCACTGCTCGACGATCTCAACGGACACCAGGACGAAGACCCTGCCTGGCGCATCGGCCTCGCCTACGACTTCTAAATCCCTTTACGTATTCAACGGAGACTTTACATGTCCCATTTTTCACACTCGGCCGGCACAGTGATCGCCGCCACCACCTGCGCCGCGCTACTCGGCGCCTGTTCCGGCGGTGGCAGCCGCTCGGCCGGCTTCGAGGCCGACATCAAGGCCATCACCACCGCGGCCCAGGCTGAATCGCCCACTGCCGCCATCGATACGACCAAGACCTTCCGCCGTACCGATGGCATGCGCATCGAACTCGAACTCGGCCTGCTCAACCTGGCTCCGGTCGAGCTCGTGCCCTGCACCACGACCGCCAGCGCCATCGGCTCGGTACTCAGAGCCCTCAATCCGATCGGCGTGGCGGTCGCGCACTCCGATCACATCGGCACCCCTCCGGCCGGCCCGGTCAACGCCGCCGAGGCCAACGGCAACGTCTTCGACCTGGGCTCGATCGTTGCCGAACCGGGGCGCTACTGTGGCCTCACGGTGGAGCTGACGCCGGAAGCCGCCACCGCTGCCAAGCATGGCGACCTCGACACCGACCTGTCCGGTCACGCGATCAACGTCGCGCCGTGCTACTACCCGAATACGGCCGGGCTCTCCGACGCGGACGCCGCCGCTGCCACCGAGCACCACTGCGTCCAGACCAGGGCGCTGACCAGCTTCCGCCATTTCACGCTGCCGTTCGCAGAACCGGTGGAACTGGACGACACCCATCGCCACCTGGACCTGACCGTCGTCAGCCGCTACGAGGAATGGTTCGACGGCATCGACATGGACGCGCTCGAAAGCGATGCAGTCGAACAGGGCAGGCTCATCGACAACATCGTCGCCGCCATGCACGTGCTCACCGGCAGCGAACAGAACATCGCGTTGGCGTTCGACATCGAGGTCGGTGGTGATCAGGCGATGTGCAACGCGGTCTATCAGGGGATCGGCACCGGCGCCCAGCAGGACTACGAACTCAGCGACTTCCGCTTCTACGTGTCTGACCTGCGCCTGCAGGGCAACGACGGCAGCACCCCGATCTCGCTGGCCACCCGCGCCAACGGCACGGCCTATCAGGATGCAGCGCACAACGTCGCGCTGCTCGGCCTGGCCCAAGGCTGCGGCGCGCCGGAGGTGATCCGCAATCTGAGCGTCGCCGGCCGCGCCAAGCAGGGCGACTACGACACCCTCTGCTTCACGCTGGGCGTGCCGTTCGAACTCAATCACCAGGAAGTGGCAACCGCCCAGACCCCACTGAATGTGACGGCGATGGCGTGGTCGTGGCTGTCGGGACACAAGTTCCTGCGCGTCGACGGCGTGGGTGATGCCGACGGCGTCCGCCAGAACTTCTTCCTGCACCTCGGCAGCACCGGCTGCACCAACGGCAGTGCCGCCAACGGGGCTCCGCCGGACGGCCCCTGTGGCTCGCCGAACCTCGCCGAGATCTGCGTCGACTTCAATGCGATCCGCAACGGCAGCCACATCGTCGCCGATATCGCGCCGGTGCTGGCCGATGTCGACATCGCCAGCAACACGCCGGATACCGCCGCCGGTTGCATGTCGGGCAACTCCGATCCGGAGTGCGTGCCGATCCTGCCGAAGCTCGGCCTGGACTTCCAGTACGGCGGCAACACGATCCCGCGTCAGGAGCAGCAGCTGTTCACGGTGCAGCCGTGACGGCCGCCGGCGCGCAGTCTCTGCGTTGCTGGCTCAGGGCGCCCATCCTTGCGATGGGCGCCTCGCTGGCGCTCGCGGCTTGCGGCGGCGACGATGGCGATTTGGCACTCCCCGCCGTCACTCCGTCCGGCTATACCTTCGACTTGCCCTCCGGCTTTCCGCTGCCGCGGATTCCAGCTGACAACCCGATGAGCACGGCCAAGGTCGATCTGGGCCGCACGCTGTTCTACGACAAGCGGACCTCGGTCAACGAGGGGGGCAGCTGCGCCAGCTGCCACGAACAGCGACGCGCGTTCACCGACGGCCGCAGCACCGCCATCGGTCCGACCGGCGACGTTCATCCGCGGGCTGCGATGAGCCTGACCAACGTCGTCTACAACGCCCGGCAGAACTGGTTCAATCCGAACATCGAGGATCTGCGTCAGCAGGCCCTCGGCGTGATGCTCAACGAGAACACGATTGAACTGGGCTGGGCCGGGCGCGAGCAGATGATGCTCGATCGCCTGCGGGCCGATCCGGCATACGTCGACGCATTCGCCGCCGCGTTCCCGGACGAGACCGATCCGTTCACCCTCGACAACGTCGCCAAGGCCTACGCGGCGTTCGTCGCGACGCTGATCTCCGGCCGATCGGCCTACGATCGCTACTATGATCCGCAGGCACCCGATCCCGGCGCGATGAACGCCGCGGCCCGGCGCGGCGAGGCACTGTTCTTCTCCGAACGCCTGGAATGCTTCCACTGCCATGGGGGCTTCAACTTCGCGCAGTCGGTGAATCACGCCGGCACGCCGCTCGACGGCATCGAGTATCGAAACAATGGTCTCTACAACATCGCCGGTCCGGCGCCCGGGCTGCCACTCGCGACCGGCAACTATCCGGCTGACAACCAGGGGCTCTACGAATTCACCCAGGTGCCGTCGGACATGGGCCGATTCCGGGCGCCGACCCTGCGCAACATCGCCCTGACCGCGCCATACATGCACGATGGCTCGATCCCGACACTGCGTCAGGTCCTGACCGAGCACTACGCTCGCGGCGGACGCCTGATCGCCAGCGGCGCGCGCGCGGGAGACGGCGCGCAGAATCCGCACAAGGACGCACTGATGGTCGGCTTTTCACTGAACGCACAGGAGGTTGACGACGTTCTGGCATTCCTCGACAGCCTGACTGACTGGGCCTTCGTCTGCGACCCACGCTTCAGCGACCCGTCGGGCTCGATCCCGATGCACGAGCGGTGCGCCACGGCGCCCTGAACGGGCCCCGGCGTCACTCAGTCCGCGCGTTGCAGCACGGCGCCGAAGAATCCGTCGGTGCCGTGCAGATCCGGGCGCAGCTGCAGACAGGCGCCCGGCAGGTCGATGCCCTGAGCGGCCAGCACGGCACCGGCATCGACGGGGGCGAACTCGGGATGGCGCTCGACGAAGGCCTCGACGACACCGCGGTTCTCGACATCGAGCAGGCTGCAGGTGGCGTAGACCAGACGCCCACCCGGTCGCAGCAGCACCGCCGCCCGTTCGAGGATCGCCGCCTGTAGCGTCGTCAGCGCGTCGAGATCCAGCGGCCTGAGCCGCGCCTCGGGCTGGCGCCGCCAGGTCCCGGTGCCCGAACACGGCGCATCGACCAGCACCGCATCGGCCTCGCCCGCTCGCGGCGCACCGATCCCCGGCGGCGGCAGGCCGTCGGCGCCGAGCTCGGCACTGCGAATGCAGTGCACGCCGGCGCGGCGCGCGCGGGGCTCGAGCCGGCGCAGGCGGCCCGGCTCGCTGTCGAATGCCCACAGCGTGCCGCGGTCGTCCATGTCAGCCGCCAGCGCCAGGGCCTTGCCGCCGGCGCCTGCGCAGTAGTCGACCACGCAGCTCCCGGGGACCGCGCCGACCAGACGGGCCAGGAGCTGGCTGCCCTCGTCCTGCGGCTCGAACCAGCCGTCGCGATACGCGGCCAGGGCATGCAGCGCGGCCCGGTGCGCCAGACGCAATCCGAACGGCGCGAACGGGGTCGGCTCGGCCTCGATCCCGGCCTCGTGGAGCGCCGCCTGCACCTCGCCGCGATCACGGCGCAGCCGGTTCACCCGCAGATCCACCGGCGCCTGTTGCTGCAGGGCACGCTCCAGTGCCGCCGCCGCTTCCGCGCCGAACTGCGCCTGAAACGCGGCATCGATCGCGTCGGGCACGTTGCCGGTGACCGCGGAAGCGAACACCTGCCCACGGGCCGCAAGCGTGCGCTCGCGCAGCGTGTCCGCGTCGGCGATGCCGTAGCGTTCCAGTTCGATCGCGTCGTCGCGCTCCAGCGCATGGACCGCGCACAACGCGGCCGGCGCATCGTGCCCGGCAACCGCCTGCAGCCTGCGCAGATCACGCAGCACGCCGTAGACCAGATCGCTGACGACACCACGATCACGCGCGCCCATCTGCCGGCGCTCGCGGAACGCGGCCTGCAGCCAATGGTCGGCACCCTGCCCCTCGCTCAGGACCGCGCGCAGCGCATCCTCGGCCAGACGCCATTGCATCGGATAGATTCGGTGCCGCTTGTGGTTCATCGCCTTGCAGGGTTGGAACGCATCACGGGCGCAAGTGTATCCGCTGCACCGGCGCCGCTCCGGCACCCGCGCAAAAAAAGGGGCGCGAGTCGATCGCGCCCCTCCCCTCGTGACGCCGATCGCCCCCCGACGATCGGCACCCCCTGAGCTGGGAATCCCGGCTAGGCGTCCGCGCGCCGGGCCCGGCGGCGCGTACCGCGCAGCGCCAGTCCCAAGGTCATGAGCAGCAGGCCGGCCAATGGCATCGCGCCGGACCCGAAGCGTCCCGCGTCATCGTCGCCGCCGTCACCGCCGCTGCTGGCCTTGGCGAAGTTGTAGAGCTGCACACCGCGCCCGAAGGTGCCGGCGAACAGCTGCGTGTCGTCACCCGGCTTCAACACCAGGCTGTTGATCGGCAGCGCCGGCAGGTCACCCAGCGACGCCCACTGCGTGCCCTGCAGATCCGAGGAGATGAACACGCCGATGTCGGTGCCGACGACCAGCTGATTGCCGCGCTTGAGGATCTCGGTGGTGATCACGCCGGGCAGGTTGCCGCTGATGTCGCTGAAGTGCTCGCCGGCATCGGTGGACTTGAACACGAAGCCGCTGCCGAGGTCGGGGTTAGCGTCAAGGTACTGCCCGGTCGGCAGCCAGCGTGCCGTCGAATAGCCCCCCATCACCACGTAGACGGTGTTGGGATCGGTATCGTCGATCTCGATGTCGTAGATGTAGCGGTTCGGCAGGCCGATCGCCGAGGCGCGATGCCAGCCATCACTGCTGCCGGCCTGCGGCGCCGCGTCGCCGCCGACGTTGGTCGCCAGCCCGCCCTGGAACTGCGCGCCGCTGCTGGTCAGGTTGCAGGGGCTGCAGAAGCCGACGTAGACCGCATCACCGCGCACGGTCAGCGGTCCACGCGACTGGAACGCGCCGCCGGTTTCCTCGTTGACGCCGAGGTCGAACACCGTCGTCCAGGTGGCGTCGGTCGAGGCATCCAGCGTCTCGGCGACCTTGGTACCCGCGGCCACCAGATGGTTCGCGTCCAGCGGATCCATGCGGAACGGACTCAGGAAGTGCGCCGAGCCGACGTCGAAGTCGTCGACGTAGCTGTTGGTCTTGCCGCCATCCGTCGTGCGCACCAGCGCCAGTCCCGGCGTCTGGTAGTAGGCGATATCGGAGTTGTCCGGATCGACCGCGGCCCACATGCCGTCACCGACGTAGATCCGCAGCTGGCGCCGGGTATCCGGCTCGATCTTGCCCGAGGCGTTGTCCTGCAGGCCGTAGTAGACCGTGCCGTCCTTGGCCACGGCGATGCCGTAGTTGAACAGCGTGTAGAAGCCGTTGTTGGCGCCATTGCCCCACTTGGTGTTGTCGAAGTCGTCGGTGATCGGGTCGGCCGAGTACTGCTTGAACACGCCGCCGTCGTTGCCGGCGAACAGCCACACGCCGCCACGCTGCTCGTCCGGCACGTAGATCGCGTCGTGCTGGTCGGGATGGGTCGTGGTGATGTTGGTCAGCAGGCCGTCACGGAACGGGCAGATCGGCGGCGTCGCGCCCAGCCCAAGATTGCCGAGCAGGAACAGGCAGGTGTTGCCGGCGAAATAGGTGCCGATGACCTTGAAATCGTTCGGCGTCTGTTCGAGCCCGGTCACCGGTCCGTTGATCCGGTTCTTCCAGACCTCCTCCATGCCGAACAGCACGCGCGTCGGCGCGCCGAGAATCGGGTCGGCCGTGGTCGGGTCGGGCTTGACCCAGAGGTCGTACCAGGCCTGCACGCCGGGGCCGATGCCCAGCGCCACGACCGCGGCCAGCGACGAGCCGGTGGTGATGCCGGCATAGGTCAGCTCGACGTCGTCGGCCATGCGGATCCAGGTGTCGCCGAAGTCCGGCGAAACGTAGACGCCGTTGATCGACGTCGGGCTGAAACCCTGTGTCACCAGCTCGCAGATGAACTGCGGGTCACCCTCCGGCAGCGTCTCGCAATCCAGCGGCAGCGACGGCAGCTGGTCGTCGGTGGGCAGATCGAGGATCGGGATGCCGTCGTAGAGCAGCACCGCATCCTGGACGATCGCGTAGACGTAATTATGATCCTGCTCGGGGCCGATGGCATTGCCCATCTCGATGCGGCCGATGCGGATCTGCGGCGTGAAGCCGAACGGCAGCAGGCCGCCGGTGACGTCCTGCAGATCGCCGGTGGCGGTGCCGACGCGGGCAAAGCTGCCAGGCTTGCCGCTGTCCGAGCGATACAGACCGTTGCCCGGCGCATGCGGCTTGCCGTCGGCGTACTTGGCGACTTCGCCGCCGCGGTATCCGACCGCGGCCAGCACCGGACAGCCGTCGTCGCCGCAGACTTCGTCGCTCACGCCGCCGGGATGCTTGACCACGACGTCGGTGACGACATTGGCGAGCTGGCAGGCGCCGAGTCCGACGACTCCGGCGCAGTCGTCCGACACCGGCAGCGCGACGTTGACGAAGCTCGAGCCGGCGTTGTCCGAGCGGAACAGGCCCATCCCGGTCGCCGCGTAGAGGATGTTCGGATTGCTCGGATCGACGGCGACCTTGGAGGCGCCGGTATCGTCGGGCAGGCCCGTGGCCGCGTGCCAGGTCTTGCCGAGGTCGTCGGACCAGTAGCCGCCGAGCCCGACATAGGTGTTGCCACCCTGAACGTGCTCGCCGGTCAGCGCGAACACACGTCCGCCGCCGGCCGGTGTCCAGGCGACCGCGCTGGTCACCAGCGTCGGCAGCGTATCGCCGATCGGCTGCCACAGATCGCCGAGGGTGCCGACGTCACCGTCGACGGCCTCGGACATCCAGATCCCGCCGGTGCCGATGGCTACGAACAGTCGTTGCGACTCCGGATCGTATGCGAAGCTGTCGGCACGGCCGGCAACGGTGGGAATGCCGTCATTGGAGCCGTCCGGATACTCGGGATCGGAGACCTGCGGGCCGGAACCATACTCGGCCCACTGCCCGACGGCGTTGTCGACCTTGGCCTGCAGGGTCTTCATCGCCGCCTTCTGTTCGACCGCCTGGCGCATCGCGCCCGGCGGCAACCCGCCGCGCATGCCCAGATATTCGGCCTTCTCCTCGATCTTCTCGGCGAAGCCTTCCGGCAGCTTGCGCCATGCGCAGATCGAGTCACCGAACTGCTCGCGGATCTCCTCGGCATGCAGGCGCGCGAACCCGGGGTTCATCTTTTCCGATACCGCGACCGGGTCCATGCGCTCGTAGCCGGCGGGGCAGTCGCTGGCGGCCAGCGACGGCGCCGCGTCTTCGGGCAGGTACGTGCGCAAGCCCCAGGCCAGCGCGGCAACCGCGGTCAGGGCCGACATCGCGATCACGGTGCGGCGCGGATTCGTAAACGGGCGTTTCATATGAGGCTCTTCAGGACTCTGGGACGGCGGACTCGCATCGTCGCGCCCGTTGTTCCACAGCATTCGCAACGGGTCGACACCGGGTTGACTGCTGGTGCACACGCGCCGAATCGTATCTATCCGACAGACTGAGCCGAATAAGGCGTACGCGTACCGCATTGTGCCACCCACTTCCGGAAACCGGACGAGGGAGAACCCCCAGTTTTCGCCGGAACCCGCGACGACTGCCCGGATGCCGCCCGCAATGCTAGATTCGGAGGCAAGCAGAACACATGGAGGCAGACGACCGATGGCCCCACGCACGGCGCTGGTGGTGGACGACTCCAGGTCCGCACGCTTTGCGATGCGCAAATACCTGGAAGGCCTGTCGTACGAGGTCGACACGGCGGAGAACGCCCAGGAAGCCTACCAGCGCCTCGCCGACCGGCGGCCGGATCTGATCTTCCTCGACCACGTGATGCCCGAGGAGGACGGCTTCGCGGTCCTGCGCCGGATCAAGGCGGACGCCGAAACCGCCACCATTCCGGTGGTCATCTGCTCGTCCAACGAAGGCGAGGCGTTCGTCACCGAAGCCCGGACGCAGGGCGCCGCGGACGTCCTGCAGAAACCGCCGACCCCGTTGCAGATTCGCCAGGTCATCGAACGCGTCATCGCCCCGGCGCCACCGGCGGTCGATACAGCGGAAGCGGCGGGCGTGCAACCCGCCACGGCGGCAGAGACGCCCCCTGCCGAGCCCGACATCGCCGCCGAAAGCCCGCGCCCGGAGGCCCTCAGCGCCCAGCTCGAACGTGCGATGGGGCAGCTGCGTGCGCAGATCGAAACCGTTCGCAAACAGGCGACGCCAACCGAAAGCGAGGCCCCGGAACGCCTGACGGCGCTGGAGACGCGCATGAGCGCGCTCGAACAGCGTCTCAATACCGAACTCGCCGGCATCAGCAAGCAGCAACAGATCCAGATCGACGATCTGCACATGCAGTATCAGGAACAGATCGACGGCCTGCGCGCGCACCACCAGCATCAGATCGACGCACTGCGCGATCAGCTGGCGGCCGAGGTCAAGCGGCTGCACGAGAAGTCGGACCAGGACCTGCGCGCGCTGCACCATCAGCTCAGCGAAAAGATCGAGGCGGTGCGTCAGCAGGCACGCCAGGACGCGGTCGATCAGATCGGCGACGCGCTGCTCAAGGCGTTCGGCCGCGGCTAGCCGCCCCGGCGGTCGGATACGACGTTCAGGCGCGACGCAGCAGCGCGACGATCAGCAGCGCCCATCCCGCCAGGAACAGTACGCCGCCGATCGGCGTGATCGCCCCGAAGCCGCGGACGCCGCTGAGGACCAGCGTATACAGGCTGCCCGAGAACAGCAGTATGCCGGCGAAGAAGCACCATCCGGCGGCATGCATCAGTGCGCTGCTGCCAAGCTGGCGCAGCAATATCCCCAGTGCCAGCAACGCGAACGCGTGATAGAACTGGTATTCGACGGCCGTGCGCCAGACCGCGAGCAGATCCGCACTGACGCGGCTGCGCAGGGCATGGGCGCCGAAGGCCCCGAGCCCGACCCCGAGCAGGGCGAAGCCCGAGCCGAACAGCAGGAAGAGCCGTTCCATCGGGCTCAGCTCGACTCGGCCACGCGGAAGGCGATGCCCGCCCGCTGCAGCCGCTCGATCAGCGCATCGCCCATGGCCTGCGCCGTGGTGACCACGCCGGCGACGTGGGGTAGCTTGTCGAAAGCCAGACACAGTGCCGACTCGGCCAGCATCTTCGACGTCTCGCCGTAGCCGGGATCGCCGCCGCTGACCTCGCAGCGCACGTGCCGCCCGCCGCCGTCGCCGAGAAACGTCACCTTGAACCAGCCCTTGTTGCGCTGCTGCTCGCTGGGTCCCTGCCCCGGCGCCCGCAGCGCCAGCAGACGCTCGCGCGTTGGCCGGAACTGGCTGCCGACGAACAGCGCGCCGGCACCCGCGACCAGCTTGGCGACGCTGCTGATCTTCTTGAGCTGGACGAAGTGGCCGTAGCGGAAATCCGGGCCGTAGCGGTCGATCGCCGCGGCGCTGCGGCGCACGATCTGCGGATCGATGGTCGGCATCGGCAGCACCCAGGTCCCGAGCTTGCGCTCGAAGCGCAGGGCGTGATGGATCGAGCCGACATTGCGGTCGACCGGGCGCCCCTCCTCGTGGCGGCGCTGGCGGCTGATCCCCGCGTACTGCCGCAGACGCGAAAACGCCGTGACCGCCGAATGCAGCGTGCCGCCGGAGAACTGCCCGCCGGCGCGGACGAAGCCCTGGACCCGCAGCGGCACCCCTTCGGGCAACTGCTTGACCGTGAACCAGGCCCCCAGGTCGTGCGGGATGCTGTCGAAGCCGCAGCAATGCACGATGCGGGCTCCGGATGCGCGCGCGCTTTCGTGATAGCGCAGCCACATCTTGTCGACGAACTCGGGCTCGCCGGTCAGGTCGACGTAATCGGTGCCGTTGTCGGCGCAGGCGCGCACCAGCGGCTCGCCGTACTCGATGTAGGGGCCGACCGTGGTGATGACGACCCGTGCCGCCTGGGCGATCCGGCGCATCGACGCATCGTCGCCGATGTCGGCCTCCAGCAGCGCGAGGTCGCGGCAACCGGCATTGACGTCGACCAGCCGCGCGCGGACCTGCTCGAGCTTGTCGAGGTTGCGTCCGGCGAGCGCCCAGCGCAGCTTGTCGCCGCCGTGACGCGCGAGGTATTCGGCGGTGAGCTGGCCGGTGAATCCGGTCGCCCCGAACAGCACGATGTCGTAGGTGCGCGTCTTGCTCATCGTCGTCAAATCCGTATGGAAACCTGCAGCGCCGCCGATCATACCCGTGGCCGCCGCGGCTTGCCGGGGGTGCCGTGCTTCGGCAGGATCAGGGCCCCTGCCGCGCAAACCGACGATGAACGCGAAGACCGCCTACTACAGCCCCGCGACGTTCACTTTCCTGAACGAGCTGGCACAGAACAACAGCCGCGAATGGTTCGCCGCCAACAAGGCGCGCTACGAAGCCGCGGTGCGGGAACCGAGCCTGCGCCTGATCGCGGATCTGGCCGAGCCGCTACGCACGATCAGCCCCGAACTGGTCGCCAATCCGAAGAAGGTTGGCGGCTCCCTGTTCCGGATCCACCGCGACACCCGCTTCTCCAAGGACAAGACGCCGTACAAGACGCACATCGGCATGACCTTCTATCACGCCGCCACCAAGGCGGTGAAACGCGGCGACCAGGGCAATGCCGCGATGGGGCAGCTCGACGGCCCGGTCTACTACCTGCACGTGGCCCCGGGCGCGTGCTTCATGGGCGGCGGCATCTGGCATCCGCAGAGCGAGACGCTCAAGCGTATCCGCAACTTCCTGATCAACAGCCCCAACAGCTGGAAGCAGGCCACGCGCGGACCGGCGTTCCAGCGGCATTTCGAGCTGGGCGGCGACAGCCTGACGCGACCGCCCCGCGGCTACGATCCGGACCATGAGCTGATCGGCGATCTCAAGCGCAAGGACTACGTCGCATCGGCGACCCTGACCGACGCGGATCTGCTCCGAACGGATCTGGTCGAACTGCTGGTCGAACGCTACCGTGAGCTGGCGCCGATGCTCGACTGGCTGTGCGGCGCGCTGGACCTGGAATTTTGAACGCAACCGGGCGCCGCCGGCCGGCACCCGACGGGAAGTACATGTCACAGAATCCGAAACCCCGAAAAGCCCTGTTCGCCTGGACCGACGCCTTCGCGATGGGCTATCCGCCGATGGACCGCACCCATCAGGAATTCGTCGAACTCGTCGACGCGATCCTGATGTCGGCAGACGCGACGATGCTCGAACGCATCGACGCCTTCGCCGACCATGCGCGGCGGCATTTCGCCGAGGAAGCCGAATGGATGACCGGCACCGGGTTTCCGGCGGCGCAGTGCCACATCGACGAACACGAGGCCGTGCTCAAGTCGGTCGTCGAGGTCCGCGGCATCATCGCCGACGGCGGCGACACCGAGGTGGCCCGCTCGCTCGCCGCCGAGCTGATGCGCTGGTTTCCGGGCCATACCGACTACATGGACTCGGCGCTGGCGCAATGGATGGTCAAGCGCAGCCACGGCGGCGCGCCGATCGTATTCCACCGCGACTGAGCCCACCGGATGAGCGGCGGCGCGGTCCATTTCGGCACGGTTCTGATGGCCCTGTTCGCGATCATGAATCCGGTGGCCAACACCCCGCTGTTCGTGGCGCTGACCGAGGGCATCGACCGCTCGATGCGCACGCAGATCGCCTTGCGCGCCTGCGCACTGGCGTTCCTGATCATCACCGTCTTCGCGCTCGGCGGTCGCGCGATCTTCTCGACCTTCGGCATCACCCTGCCGGCGTTTCGCATCGCCGGCGGCGTGCTGGTCGCGCTGGTCGGCTACCACCTGCTGCAGGGGCAGACCTCGAGCGTGCACACGCCCAGCGCCGAGGACAACGCCAACAGTCGGGACAGCGCGCTGGGCATCGCGATCACGCCCCTGGCGATCCCGATCCTCGCCGGACCCGGCACGCTGGCGACGACCATGAGCTTTGCCGCCAACGCCACGAGCGCCGATCTGCTGCGGGTGCTCGCGGCCGCGGCGCTGATCTGCGGCGCCTGTTTCGCCGCATTCGCCGGCGGCCCGTCGCTGGTGCGCGTCCTCGGGCAGAACGCGATCAAGGTGATCGCGCGCCTGATGGGCCTGATCCTGACCGTGATCGGCGCACAGATGCTGATCGACGGCATCCGCGGCGCGATCGCCGCCTGAGCGCCGTGCGGCCGGTCAGGGCGACTGCGCCTCGAACTGCCGGCGCAGCGCCTCGACACGCTCGCGGTTGACGCCGAAGTCGGAATACCCGAGGCGGCTTGCCGAGCGGACGTCGATGCGCCCGGGCTGCTCCGCGAAAACGAGTTCCAGATCGTCGACGAACCGCATGATCCGCGACGTCGCGGTGGCGTGGATGTAGTCGTCCTGCGCGGCGTCGACCCGCAGTCGCGGAGTCGCCTCGATCACCTCCATCAGTGCCTGCCGCGCGTGGTCGCGGCCGCCCTGATAGCGCAGCGGCTCGATCGCATAGGCCGGATCCTCGCTCAGCGAGGACACACAGCGGTCGCGATCACAGGGCGCGAGCCGGCCATCTGCGCCGCGCAGATGGGCCTGCCCGAGGCCACAGCCGGCGAGGCCGAACAGCACCACCAGACTAAGGATTGAACCCGCGACGCCCCGTTCCGACATCGGACACTCTCCCGTTTTCCAGAATGACGATGCGCAGCAGCTGGTTGGCCCCGAAGTTGTAGGTCCATTCCTCGCGCATCACCGGTACGACCGCCCCCCGCAGATGCGGTGCCAGCGGATGATGGCGACCGAGTCCGTGCGGCTGCGGATAGAACAGCATGTCGGCAACCCGGGTCAGCGGCTCGCCACAACGCGCCAGCAAGCGGTACTTGCTCATCCCGGGATGGATGTCCGCAGGTCCGCAGCGCCCGGCCGCGCCCTCGGCAAACCCGTAGCCCTCCGCATCGATCGCCTCGAGGCGTCCGTTGCGGAAGCGCAGCAGCCGCAGCAGCCGGCTCGATCCGAAGTTGTAGGTCCACTCCTCGATCTCGCCGAGGAACCCGGCGTCACCGTTGCGGGCACTGACCCAGACGTCGCGGAGATCCGGCTGGCCACATGCGGCGATGACCTCGGCGGCCAGCATGTGCTCGCTGACCAGGCGCGAACCACAGCGCAGACTGGCGGCATCGGCCGTGGTTGCCACCAGCAGCGCCGCCGCCAGCAGACCGCCGTGCCGCATGAGTTTTGCCAGTGGTCCGGTCATGGAGCGTTCCAGTATGCCGCGCGGCCCCCGGCGATGCGACAGCACCCCGCGACCTCTTGACCTTTTGTTAACGCGTGCCTTGGCACCGTCCGCCGCACTTGCCGGAGGACCCCATGCTCAAGCGATTCGCCGCTGTATGCCTTGCCCTGATCGGACTGCCGGTCTGGGCCGCCGATCCATTCCCGCCCCCCGAGGTTCTCGCGCACTATTCCGGCAAGGTCGTCTACGTCGACTTCTGGGCCTCCTGGTGCGCCCCCTGTGCCGAGTCGTTTCCGTGGCTGAACACGCTGCAGGCGAAGTTCGGCCCCAAGCTGGTCGTCGTCGGCGTCAACGTTGACGAGGACCCGGCGGATGCCGACGCCTTCCTGCACCGGCGCCCGGCATCGTTCGACATCGTCCGCGATCCGAAGGGCGAGATCGCCGCCCGGTACGACATTCCCGGCATGCCGACCTCGCTGCTGCTCGACGCGGAGGGCCACGTGATTCACCGGCACTCCGGATTCCGGCGCAACGAGATTCCCGAATACGAGGCCGCGATCAGCCGCGCCCTGAACACCCCCCATCCCGCACAAGGATCTCAGCCATGAAGATGCGGTATCCCATCGCAGCGTTGCTGGTCGCGACGCTGCTCGGCGGCTGCAGCAGCTGGGGCGCCAAGCCCTGGCAGCGCGGCGCGCTGGCACGCCCGGACATGCAGCTCGACGCCGACCCGGTCCAGGCCGGACTCGATGACCACATCTACTTCAGCAAGGAAGCCTCCAGCGGCGGTCGTGGCTTCGGTGGCGGAGGCTGCGGATGCAACTGAACGACAAACGCCGCGCCCTGAGCGCGGCCACGCTGACCCTGCTCGGCGGCGCCCCGGCCGCCGGCCACGCGTCGGTGCTCGACGGCAACGGCAACTGGGACATCGACACCGCGGTGCTCGTGTACTCGGAAAGCGACAGCCGCGTGCAGCTGGTCGAGCCGGTGATCAAGGGCACGCTGAACCTCGGTGGCGAGCGCTATCTGACCACCAAGCTGGTGCTCGACACCCTCACCGGCGCCTCGCCCAACGGTGCGACGCCGGCGTCGCGCCCGCAGACCTTCACCGGACCGTCGGGCGGCAGCAACTACACCGTCGCCGCCTTCGAGACGCCGCTGGATGACACCTTCAAGGACACCCGCGTGCAGGGCTCGGTCGACTACCTGTTCCCGACCTCGCCCAACGGCAAGCTGGGCTTCGGCCTCAACGCGTCGAGCGAATACGACTTCCTTTCGGTCGGCGCCAACGCCCGCTATGCCCACGATTTCTTCCAGCACAACACCACGCTGAGCGCGGGCGTGAGCTTCGAGTCCGACCAGATCGACCCGGTTGGCGGCGCACCGGTTGCGCTGTCGGTCATGCCGCCCAACGCCGGTGACGGCGAGCAGGAGGAGGACGACCAGGAAGGCCGTGAGCGCAGCAGCTCGGAGAGCAAGACCGTCACCGATCTGATCGTCGGCTGGACGCAGGTGATCAGCCCGCGCAGCCTGATGCAGGTGAACTACTCGCTGTCGGTCGCCAGCGGCTACCAGACCGATCCGTACAAGCTGCTGTCGGTCGTCGGCAGCGACGGCGAACCCCTGCGGTACATCTACGAGGGGCGCCCGGACAGTCGCAACAAGCAGGCACTGTACGGACGCTACAAGCGGCTGATGTTCGATCGCGACGTGTTCGACATCTCCTACCGCTTCATGACCGACGACTGGGGCATCGATTCGCACACGGTGGACCTGACCTATCGCTGGTATTTCAGCCAGAACCACTACCTGGAACCGCATCTGCGCTGGTATAACCAAACGGCGGCCGACTTCTACCACGTCGCGCTGTACGACGGTCAGGAGACGCAGGTCGACTACGCCAGCGCCGACCCACGCCTGAGCGAACTCGACGGCATGACGCTCGGCCTCAAGGTCGGCAGCGCATGGCGCAACAGCGGCAACTGGAGTGCGCGGCTTGAGCTCTATCAGCAGCAGTACCAGGACACCGGCATCCCCCCCGAAGCGGCGCAGGGATTGTCGAAGTTCGACCTGCAGCCGGATCTGACCGCGGTGATGCTGACCCTGGGTTACCGCTTCAAGTGGTGAAACCGCGACCGATCAGCGTGGACGCCGCCAGCGGCGGCGTCCACGTCGGTCGGTTCGACGCCATGGCCTCGCCCTGCGAGGTCCTGATCGCGGGTGGTCCGGCCGACCGGATCGAGGCGCTGGTGACAGCCGCCGCCGACGAGGTCTGGCGGATCGAGCGGCACTGGAGCCGCTACCGCGACGACAACGTCGTCCATCGCATCAACACCGCCAACGGGAAACCGGTCGAGGTCGACGCCGAGACCGCGCGCTTCCTCGACTACGCAGCGCAGCTGCACACGCTCAGCGACGGCCTGTTCGACGTCACCAGCGGCGTGCTGCGCAGAATCTGGCGCTTCGACGGCTCCGATCGCATCCCGACGCAGGCCCAGATCGACGCGATCCTGCCGCTGGTGGGCTGGCACCGCGTCCGCTGGCAGAACCCGGTCCTGCAAATGCCGGCGGGCATGGAAATCGACTTCGGCGGCATCGGCAAGGAGTACGCCGTCGACCGCGCGCTGCAGACGGTCCGCGCCCACACCGATGCCGCTGTACTGGTCAATTGCGGCGGCGACCTGGCCGCGAGCGGACCCCGTCCGGACGGCACGCCGTGGCGGGTCGGCGTGCAGATCGCCGGAGCCGAATCGCCGCCCGTGCTCGCGCTGGACCATGGCGGCCTGGCGTCCAGCGGCGACGCGCACCGCTACCTCCTCAAGGACGGGATACGCTACCCTCACGTCCTCGATCCGCGCAGTGGGCACCCCGTGGTGGGCGCGCCGCGGACCGTAACCGTCCGCGCCGCCAGCTGCACCGAGGCCGGCGTCCTGTCGACGCTGGCCCTGCTGCATGGCACCGACGCCCAGGATTACCTGAAGCAAAACGACGCCGTTGCCTGGATCTGGTGGTGAACCCAACCGGGACGCGGCGGTCTACCTTCATCATCTCCGACACCAATACGATGATTCATCGATCTCGTTTCCTGTCCGCCCTCCAGGCGGTGCTGCCGGCGGTCGCGTTGACCGTGTGCGGCCTGCTTCCCGCCGCCGCCCACGCCGAACCGGTCAGCACGCCGGAAGTCGAAGCCGAACTGATCGCCGACAGCACCGCGCTGCACCCCGGCACCAACTGGGTCGCGCTGCGCCTGCTGCCGCAACCGGGCTGGCACGTGTACTGGCAGAACCCCGGCGACTCCGGTATCCCGACCAAGCTGGTGTGGACCCTGCCCGACGGTGTCAGCGCCGGCGACATCCGCTGGCCCTACCCGCATCGCGAATCGCTGGGCGACCTGACCAACTACGGCTACAGCCAGGAAACCCTGCACCTGGTGCCGATCCGGATCGATCAGACCGTCACCGGCGGCCCGCTGACCCTCGCCGCCCGCGCCAGCTGGCTGGCGTGCAAGGACATCTGCGTGCCCGGCAAGGTCGACCTGCAGCTGACGCTGCCGCTCGCCGACGAAGCCGCCGCCGATCCGGTCTGGGCCCCGATCTTCGATGCGACGCGCGCGCGCCTGCCGCGCTCCGGCCGCGAATGGCCGGCCCAGTTCGAGGTGGCCGACGGCTCGATTTCGCTGAGCGTCGAAAGCGCCGAACTCGACGGCGCCGACGACATCCAGTTCTTCCCCTACGCCAACGATCTGGTCCGGCATGCGGCACCGCAACGCCTCGCGGCCAACGGCAGCCACCTGCGCCTGAGCCAGGACCTGTCGGAGTATTTCGTGCTCGCGCCCGAGCAGGTCGAGGGCGTGCTGGTCGTCACCAAGGGACAGCAGACGCGCGCATGGGAAATCCGCGCCGAGCCCGGCACCGTCCCAGCCGTCGCCGAGCCGGCGGTCCAGGCGCCGCCCGCGCTGCTGCCGGCGTCGGCACCGGCGGCCGCGGCGCCGCCCGCGTTCGTGGCGGTCCTGCTGTTCGCCCTGCTCGGCGGGCTGATCCTGAACCTGATGCCCTGCGTGTTCCCGGTGCTGTCGCTCAAGGCGCTGTCACTGGTCAAATCCGGCGATGGCGCCGAACGCCGGCGTCAGACCTACGCGTATTCGGCCGGCGTGATCGCATCCTGCGTCGTCGTCGCCGCCGCCATGATCGGCCTGCGCGGCGCCGGCGAGGCCATCGGCTGGGGCTTCCAGCTGCAGTCCCCGGTGTTCGTGGGCGCGCTGGCCTACGTGATGTTCGCGCTGGGACTGTCGCTGTCCGGTGTCGCCCAGTTCGGCATGGGCCTGATGAACCTCGGCGGCGGCCTCGCCCAGAAGCCGGGGCTGACCGGGTCATTCTTCACCGGCGTGCTCGCCGTCGTCGTCGCCAGCCCATGCACCGCGCCGTTCATGGGCAGCGCGATGGGCTACGCGATGACCCAGCCGGCATATGTGGCATTGACCGTGTTCGCGACGCTCGGTCTGGGCCTGGCGCTGCCATTCCTGCTGATCGGCTGGTTCCCGCGCCTGGCGGCGTTGCTGCCCAGACCCGGCGCGTGGATGGAGACGTTCAAGCAGGTCATGGCGTTCCCGCTGTATCTGACCGTGGTCTGGCTGCTGTGGGTGCTGCTGCGTCAGACCGATCCGCAGATGCTGTCGCGGGTCATGGTCGGCCTGGTGCTGGTGGCCTTCGCGCTGTGGCTGTGGAACCGCAGCGGTCCATTGGCGGCGACACTGAAGCTGGGCGCGCTCAGCGGCGCCGTGGCGCTGCTGTTCATGGCGCCCGTCGCCGGGATCGGCGCGCATGCCTCGACCGCCTACACCACCGAGTCCTGGTCGACGCAGCGCGTCGCCGAGCTGCGCGCCGAGGGGCGGACGATCTTCGTCGACTTCACCGCGGACTGGTGCCTGTCGTGCAAGGTCAACGAGCGCATCGCGCTGCGCTCGGACCGCGTCGCCCAGGCGTTCCACGACAATGACGTTGCGGTGCTCGTCGGCGACTGGACCCGCTCCGATCCGGCGATCACCGAGGAACTGGCCCGCTTCGGCCGCAACGGCGTGCCCCTGTATCTGGTCTATCGCAACGGTCAGGACGCCGAGGTGCTGCCGCAGCTGCTGACGCCCGACATCGTGATCGACGCCCTGCAGTAGGCCCGGCACCGGGCTGCGGCGCGCCCCGCACGCCGCAGCCCCCTCAGCTGTTCTGCACCCCGCGACCGGCCGGCGCCATCGTCCCGTCGCGACGCAGCGGCACCCCTGCGGCATAGGCCAGCGCGGCCGCCCCCAGAGAGGTGAGATACGGATGGTCGACCGCGGCGACGTGCGCCGCCCAGACGTAGACGACGACACCCGCGATCAGCGCGGCGTACGCTGCAGGCGCCGAGCCGATGCCTGGCCCCCACAGGGCAAACAGCATGATCACGAGGATGCCGGCCGAGCCGAAGCTCGACGCCTCGACCACCAGCTCGTAGACGTTGTCGCTGGCCAGCGCCAGCGCATAGGCGATGACGCCGAAGGCCACCACCGCGACGCGGTTGGCGCGCAGCCGCGCGGCCTCCGACAGGCCGGGACGCAGCGGCAGGATGACGTTGTGCGCGGCCAGCGATCCGGCAACCAGCAGCGCCGAATCGACCGTCGACAGAATCGCCGAGACCAGCGCACCGATGAACAGAGCATAGACCACCGGCGGCAGCTGCCCCTGGGCAACGTGCATCAGCACCTGCTCCGGCTCGTCGAGATCGCCGACGTAGCCGAAGGCGATCAGACCGATCGTGACCGGCATCAGCCCGACCAGCAGGTACATCATCCCGGCGCCGACGGTGGCGCGCCGCGCCAGCTGGGGACTGCGGATCGCCAGCACGCGCGCGATCAGTTCCTGCGCCACGATCGAGCCGCAGATCGGCACCGCGAACAGCTCGACGGTGTCCAGCCACGAAGCCTCCGGATCGAAGAAGCGCAACTGTTCGGTCGGCAGCTCGGCGACCCGGGCGGCACCACCGTCGAACAGCATCAACAGCACGAATACGGCGACGATGCCGGCGATCAGCACGATCCCCTGCACGAGGTCGGTCATCGCGTCGGCCCACATGCCGCCGCTGGCGGTGTAGATGATGACGACGACCGCCGCCAGACTGATCGCCAGCGTCACGCCCAGCTCCGAGGACGCCGCGAGCACCTGTCCGAAGGCGCGGATCTGCGCGGCCGCCCACATCAGCGAGGTCGGGATCATGATGATCGCCGCGAGCCGCTCGACGCCGCCGCCGTAGCGCGTCCGGAACAGATCCGCGAGGGTCACGATGCCGCGCTTCCACAAGGGCACCGCGAAGAACAGACCGACGACGACGATCGCCAGCGCGTACCCGAACGGATCGACCTGCACCCCGGCGAGCCCCCCGGAATAGGCCTCGCCGGCGGCGCCGATGCAGGTCTCCGCGCCGAACCAGGTCGCGAATACGGTGAACGTCGCCATCCACGGACCGAGCTGTCGCCCGGCGATCAGGTAGTCGGCTTCGCTATGGACCCGCTTCGAGGCCCACCACGCGAACAGCAGCTGCAACGCGATATACGCGAAGATGAAAACGAGCGTCAGATTCATCGCCCCGTCGACACGGCATCGGACAGTGGATCGGAATGACGCAAGGAGCGCGCCGCCAGGCCCCGGCGTCAGCGCGCCGCTTCGGCGATCTTGTCGATCGCCGCGATGCTCATCTGCTGCAAGGCCTGCTCCAGTGGCGTGTTGCGGAACAGCCGGAACAGTCCGGGGACCTTCAGGATATCGTGGCCGATATCGAAATAGCCGGTGAAATCGGCGCCGAACCGCCAGTGCCGGCCCTCGACCGAGGTGGCGTTGAGCACCCGCCCGGTGCGTACATCGATCACGCGCAGGTCCATCGCCGCATATCCGCGCGCGACGCGCAGGTGGAGAATGCCGAAGCCGTGGTCGTCCCCGATCGGGACGGGGATCGGCAACGCGGCCCCGTCGACGCCCGGATCGATCGCGGTCAACGCGGCGACCACCAGCAGATCGGCGCCCTCGAGCCCCGGTGAGGGCGGCAACTGCGCCGTTTCGCCGGTGGCCTGAGCCTCGGAGAAGATCTGCTCCGCGACGATCGCGTCCAGATCGTCGCGTTCGAGCACGATGAAGCGATCGGAGGCGAACAACTCGGTCGTCAGCATGTCGCGCACACCGCGCAGCATCTCGTCTGCCCCGACGTAGGCGTCGCCGGGCAGGCGCAGGTTGCCGGCGATCAGTGCCTGGGTCAGGGACGCATCCGCACGCGTCCGGTCGATCACCGCGGCGACGGCGACGCGCGGACGTGCGTCTGGCGCCAGCGCACGGACCGCCTCGACGCCCGCGCCGCCGCCCCGGGTCACCTGCGGATCCGACGCGCAGGCAGCGAGCAGCGCCGCGCCCAGCACCGCGATCAGAACGCGCTTCATCCCGACTGCCGGAGCCGCCTCATCGTGCCATCAGAACTTGGTCTGGACGATATGGGTGACGGCGGTGTCGATGCAGTTGCGCAGCGCCTGCTCCATCGGCGTCTTGCTGTAGGCGCCCAGACCGATCGGCAGGTCGCTCAGGGCGTAGGTGAAGCCGACGCCCGAATTGCGCGAGCTGCCCTCGACCGTCGTCGCGTTGACGACGCGGCCGGTCCGTACGTCGATGATGCGCAGATTGATCGCCAGGCAGGCCTTGCGCGTGGACGCGAGCAGCACCGAACCGCCGCTGCAGTCCGGCTCGAACTGCGTCACCGAGCCGCGGATCAGCAGTTCCGCGCCTTCGAGCTGCCCCACCGGCGCGGTCGTGCCCGGATCGAAACGGCCCGTCGCGGCGAGATCCTGCTCGGCGGTGACATCGTCCAGGCGCGCGCGCTCCAGGACGATGAAGCGATTCGAGTTGAACAGGGCCGCGGTCAACATGTCGGCGACACCCCGGCCGACGCCGGGCTTGCCCCGGAAATCGAAATCACTGACGGCAATGCGGGGCTTCGGCCCCTGCGCGGGTTCGGCCTGGGCCTCGCGGATGCCGGGACCATCGCTGGACACCACCGTCGCCGTCGAACCGGCGCATGCCCCGAGCATCATCACCATCACCAATAGAACTGCGCGCATCGTTGACTCCGGAACCTGAAGATCGGATAAGTTACCGCGAATAGGGTGTCGCCGACGTAAAACGCTTCGCACTTCCATCCGTCAGGAGTTCAAACCGAGATGATCCGACTGGCCCTGCATGGCGGCGCCGGCGACCTGCGCGCCGATCAGTTCGATACCAGCGCGCATCGCGCCGCACTCCGGCGCATCGCCGACGAAGGCCGGCGCATGCTCCAGGACGGGGCCACGGCGGTGGCGACGGTCGAACAGGTCGTGGTCCTGCTCGAGGAATGCCCGCTGTTCAACGCCGGGGTCGGCGCGGTCCTCAACCGCGACGGCCAGCCCGAACTCGACGCCGCGATCATGTGCGGCGTCGATCGCAACTGCGGTGCAGTTGCCGGGGTGATGCGGGCGAAGAGTCCGATCCGCCTGGCCCGCGCGGTCATGGAGCGCTCGCCGCATGCGATGTACATGGGCGGCGGCGCCGACGCCCTGAACCGTGAACTCGGCCTCGACGAGGTCACGCCGGACTTCTTCGTCACCGAGGAACGCTTCCACCAGCTCAAGCTCGCGCACGAGCGCGGCGTGATCGTACTCGACCACGAGGCCGCATTCGACGACACGGTCGCCCACGCGCCGACGCCGCCGAGCGAGGACGGTGGGGATGCCTTCGGCACGGTCGGCGCGGTTGCCCGCGATGCGCATGGCAACCTGGCCGCGGCGACGAGCACCGGCGGACTGACCAACAAACACCCCGGACGGATCGGCGACACCCCGATCATCGGCGCAGGCACCTTCGCCGACAACCGCAGCGCCGCGATCTCGTGCACCGGCACGGGCGAAAGCTTCATCCGCAGCGGCTTCGGCTTCGAGGTTCACGCGCGGATGAGCTACAGCCACTGGGCATTGCAGCGTGCCTGCGACGAGACGCTCGCCGAAGTCCAGCGCCTGGGCGGGCGCGGCGGCTGCATTGCCATCGACCACGAGGGACAGCTGTATCTGCCGTTCAACTCGCTGGCGATGTATCGCGCGTGGATGGGCGCGGACGGCAACCTCCATGTCGGCGTCGGCCCCGAAGACGTCGACTAGCGATCCGCGACCTCACGCACCCGAGCGCGGAGCCTCGGCGGCATAGTGCTGCACCGGCTGCGCGAAGCCCTTGAGCGGCAGCGGAGTACGTTCGTGCAGATCGACGGTCCCGGCCAGTTCCACCGTCCGCTGATCGATCAGGATCTCGCCGTTTGCAGCGTGCTCGCACAGCCGCGAGGCCCGATTCACCGCCGAACCGACCGCCGTGTATTCGAGGCGCGCGTCGGCGCCGATGATGCCGAGCGTCACGGTGCCGCTGGCCACCGCCAGCCCGATCCCCAGCGGTTGCTCGGCGGTGCTCCAGCGCTCGGCCAGCAGCTGGCCGATGTCACGGATCCGGCGGGCCAGTTCGATGCCCCGCCGCGCGTGGTAGGCGACCGGCAGCGGCGCGCCGACCAGAATCAGGATGCCGTCGCCGGCATAGTCCTTGATGGTCGCACCGAACTCGGAAACCACCTGCCCGACCACGTCGTAATACTCGCGCAGCACCGCCAGCACCTGGCTGGTCGGCACCGCCGCGGCATAGGCGGTGAAGCCGCGCAGATCACAGCAGACCACGGTGATCTCCCGTTGTGACTCGCGCATCGCCCGCTCCAGACCGCGCTCCGACACCAGCCGCGCGACCTGCGGCGACAAGAAACGCGACATGAACTGTCCGCGCTGGCCCTGCAGCACGTGGTAGTGCACCGCGCCGACGAAGAACACCACCTCGCCGACGGCCATCGACAATGCCGAGATGTCGAGCGGCAGCACGAAGCCGGCGACGAAGAACGGCGTCGCCAGCGCCATCGCCAGGATGCGGATCGCCTCCGCGCGGTCGGGCCTGCGATTGAGCAGCAGCACGATCCCGGCGAGCCCGCCCAGCATCGACAGCAGCACCGGCCCCATGAACAACCAGAAGACCGGCTCCAGGAAGTGTCCGGGATCGACCGCCGCGCGCAGGAACACCGAGGCCCGATCGTCCCACCAGATCACCGAGAACACCCCGTATACGATCGCCGCGGCCTGTCCCGCGCGCAGCGCGTAGTCGCCGGCGCGGGTATCGACGCCGGGCGCGACCGGCAGCGTGCGCCGGACCCGGAGGATCCATTCCAGGGTGGCGGCGATCGCCAGCACTTCCGGGACGGCGAACCATCCCGACCACCACGGCGGGCGCTCAAGCGCCGTCAGCACCACCACGTTGAGGAAGATCGACGCCCCGATGCTCGCGAATGCCAGCGCCAGGGCGCGCGAAGTCGGCGACGCGCGATCGGCCGAGACGAATGCCACCGCCAGGCCCAGCGCCACCAGCGACACGACGACGTGCGCGCTCAGATCCATCCCGATCCCGCACGCGGCCACAACGCTGTCACTGCGGCGGCTCCGGACGGTCCTGCTCGAACAGCTCCTCGAGTTCCTGCGCCGCTTCCTGCGCGGTCTGGATCATCAGGTCCTCGTCGTGATGGATCGCGTGCTGCCGCAGCAGGGTGCGCTCGTCGTGCTTGCGGAAGGTTTCCACCGCGTGGCGCGCTTCTTCTCCGCTGTCGCCCAGCGCCATCAGGATACTGCGGCTCATCTCCAGCGATGAGTGGAAGCTGCGCCGCACCACGTTGCTGATGCCCAGATCCATCAGGCGCAGCGCATGCTGGCGGTTCAGCGCGACGGCGAAGATCGGCAGGCGCGGAAAGTTGCGCCGCACGACGCCGGCGACATGCATCGAGACATCGACGTCCGGAATCGTCAGCACGAACAGCCGGGCCTTGTCGGCGCGCGCCGCCCGCAGCAGATCGAGACGCCCGGCGTCTCCGTAGAAGATCTTGTTGCCGAAGCGTCGCACGAAGTCGACCTGCTCGGAATTCTTGTCCAGCACCGTGAACGGAATCTGTTTGACGCGCAGGATACGCGCGACGATCTGACCAAACGGTCCGAAGCCGGCAATGATGACGGTCTGCTCCGGCGCCTCGATCTGATCGTAGGGTTTGGACTCCTCCCGCGTCCGCCACCGCGCCTGCGCCGCATACAGCGCCGGCGTGGCGATCATCGATACGGTGACGATGACGACCAGCTGCGCCGTCAGTTCGGCCGCGAGCAGGCCGGCGGCGGTGGCGGCGCTGAACAGCACGAAGGCGAACTCGCCGCCCTGCGGCAGGGCCGTCGCCAGCGCCCGTGCCGGCCCGGCCGGCAACCCGAACACGCGGCCGAGCCCGAACAGAATCGCTGCCTTGACCAGCAGCAGTCCGGCCGCCAGCGCCAGCAGCGGCAACGGGTCCTCGGTCAGCAGGCCGACATCGGCGGACATTCCGACGGCGATGAAGAACAGCCCGAGCAGCATGCCCTTGAACGGCTCGATGTTCGCCTGCAACTCATGCCGGTATTCCGATTCGGACAACAGGACCCCGGCGACAAACGCCCCCAGCGACATCGACAGACCGACCGCATGCATCGCCAGGGCCGTCGCCAGCACAATCAGCAAGGCCATCGCGGTCAGCAGTTCGGGCGTGTTCGACGCGGCGATGGTTCGCATCACGGGACGCACCGCGTAGCGCCCACCGAAGATCACCAGCGCGAACACGGCCAGTGTCTTGGCCGCCTCGGTCCAGCCGAGCATGGACTCACCGCTGCCGACCGGCCCCAGCAACGGGATCAGCGCCAGCATCGGAATGACCGCAACATCCTGGAACAACAGGATCGCGAACGCCGTACGACCGTGCCGGGTCGACAATTCACCGCGCTCTGCGAGCATCTGGATCACGAACGCGGTGGACGACATCGCCAAACCGAAGCCGATGATCGGCGCCGCAACGCGAGGCACCCCCAACCCGGCCGCGCCCACCGTCAGGACGATCCCCGTGATCAGCACCTGCAGTCCACCCAGCCCGAACACCAGTCGCCGTAATGTCCACAGACGGCTGGGCTGCAGCTCCAGCCCGATGATGAACAACAGCAGCACGACGCCGAATTCGGCGAAGTGCAGAACCTCCTCGACTTCCGCGATCAGGCCCAGGCCGGAGGGACCGATCACGATACCGGCCGCCAGATACCCCAGCACAGCACCGAGGCCGAGTCTCAGGAAGACCGGGACGAACAGCACCGCAGCGGCGAGAAAGAGGGTGATATCGACCAGCATGGAACCTGTTCTAATGCTCGATATGCCTGTAAATGTTATTTAACTACAAATAGATACAAATTACTTCTCAAGTCGACATTGAAGGCCGGCGCGGGGCCGTCGATAATGGCCGCGTTCGAAAATATACGCACTTATATAAACGTGCGGCCGTTATTCACAATATGGATGAGCAGAGCAAATCCGAGCGCATCTTACAGCTCGCGCACAAGCTCGGCGTGCTGAGGCCAAAGGACCTGGTTCCGCATGGCATCCAGGCCGAGTACCTGCGCCGTCTGTGCGATCGTGGGCTGCTCAAGAAGCTGGGCCGTGGCAGCTATGTTCCGGCCGACGCCCATCCCTCCCCATCCCTGGCCCTGGCCATCGTCGCCCGTGCCGTCCCCAACGGCGTGATCTGCCTGCAATCGGCCCTGGCCTACCACGGCCTCGGCCCGAGCGATCTGCGCGAGGTTCACGTCGCGATCGAGCGGCGCGCGGCCAAGCCGCGCGTCGAGTTCCCGACGATCCGCGTCGCCCGCCTCGGCGGCCCCGCCTTCACCGAAGGCGTCGAGATCCATTCGATCGAACACGTCAAGGTGCGGATCTACAGCCTGGAAAAAACCCTCGCCGACCTGTTCAAGTTCCGCAACAAGATCGGCCCGCACATCGCCGTCGATGCGTTGCGCTCGGCGCTGGCCCAGCGCGAACTCAACATGCGCAAGCTCTGGCACTACGCACGCCTGTGCCGGGTCGAGCGGGTCATGAAACCCTACGTCGACGCCCTGTTGCCTGCCTGAACCCCGCCCGATGCGCCTTCCCGTCCTGCTGACCTCGCTGCTGCTGGCATCCACCGCCCATTCCGTGTCCGCCGCGACCGGCGCCACGCAACCGGATATCAGCGGTCCGGATCTACCGCCCGCCATGGCCGCCGTACCCGCTGCCGACGACGCTCAGGGATCACAGACCGCAGCCACCGGTGCGGGCGGGCTTGCGGCCGACGCCCCAGATCCACTGTTCCCGAATCTGGTCCGGGATACCGACAGTTTCACCCTGGTCAACGAAAAGCACGGCCTGTCCTTCCACAAGCCGATGTTCTTCGTCCCGGCGACATGGAGCCCGCAATACGAAGGCCAGAAGACGGAAGTGATCTTCCAGATCAGCCTCAAGCAGCGCCTGCTGAACCGCAATCTGTTCTTCGGCTACACACAGAAGTCGTTCTGGCAGCTCTACGACGGCGGCAACTCGCGGCCGTTTCGCGAGACCAACTACAACCCGGAGCTGTTCTATCGCTTCAAGCCGCAATGGAACGACGCCCCCGGCCTCGGCTTCGATCTCGGCGTCGACCACCAGTCCAACGGCAAGGACCTGCCGGAGTCGCGCAGCTGGAACCGGATCATCGGCGCCGCCTACTACGAAACCGACCGCCAGCTGGTGCATCTGCGCCTGTGGTATCGCCTGCCCGAAAACGAGGATCGTGCCGCGGACGACCCCGCACGCGACGACAATCCGGATATCCACGCCTACATCGGCTACGGCGAACTGCGCCTGCAGCGCAAGTTCTTCGGCGACGCCAAGCACGTGGGCTCACTGATGCTGCGCGGCAACCCCGCGAGCGGCCGTGGTGCGATCGAACTGGTCTACAGCGCACCGGCCCCGTTTTCAGGGGACGCGTTCATGATGTTCTACGTCTGGAACGGCTACGGCGAGAGCCTGATCGACTACAACCGCAGTGTCACCCGGGTCGGCATCGGCCTGATGCTGGCGCGCTGACGCACCCGCCGGGGATTTCCGCACCAAACGCAAACGGGCGCCACAAGGGCGCCCGTCCGGCAAATCAGATGGTCGAACCGCTTACGCGGCCGCCTCGGACTCACCCGCAGCGCCGGCCGGCCGGTCGACCAGCTCGACATAGGCCATCGGCGCATCGTCGCCGGCACGGAAGCCACAGCGCATGATGCGCAGGTAGCCGCCGGGGCGGGTCTGATAGCGCGGTCCGAGCTCGTTGAAGAGCTTCTGGACGGCATCGCGGTCACGCAGACGCGAGAACGCGATGCGGCGGTTGTGCACCGAATCTTCCTTCGCGCGCGTAATCAGCGGCTCGGCGACGCGGCGCAGCTCCTTGGCCTTCGGCAGCGTGGTCTTGATCAGCTCGTGCTTGAGCAGCGCGACCGTGATGGCCTGCATCGTGGCCTTGCGGTGGGCGCTGGTACGGCCAAAGGTGCGGCCGGCAATCTTGTGACGCATGGCGTAATTTCCTTAATGCAGGGCGTCAGGCCGAAACCTTCGGCGACGACCAGTTGTCCAGCTTCATTCCGAGCTCAAGCTCCTGCGCCTTCAGCGCTTCCTTGATCTCGTTCAGCGACTTTTTGCCGAGGTTCGGCGTCTTCATCAGTTCCATCTCGGTGCGCTGCACCAGATCGCCGATGTAGTAGATGTTCTCGGCCTTCAGGCAGTTGGCCGAACGCACCGTCAGCTCGAGATCGTCGATCGGACGGAACAGGATCGGCGACAGCTCCTTCTTGCCCGGCGCCGCCACGGCCTGTGCCGCTTCGGCTTCCAGGTCCACAAACACCGACAGCTGGTCACGCAGAATGCGGGCCGCGAGCCGGACCGCCTCGGCCGCATCGACGCTGCCGTTGGTGTCCACGTCCAGGATCAGCTTGTCCAGGTCGGTGCGCTGGGCGACACGCGCGCGCTCGACGCTGTAGCTGACACGGCGCACGGGGCTGTACGAAGCATCGAGCTTCAGCACGCCGACACCGCGGCCGTCATCCTCGCGCGTCATGCTCACGGCGGGCACGTAGCCGCGGCCACGCGTGACCTTCAGGGTCATGTTGAGCTTGCCGCCGGTGAGGTTCGCCAGCACCAGATCCGGGTTGACGATCTCGACGTCGTGGTCGAGCTTGATGTCGCCAGCGGTGACCGCGCCGTTGCCGGACTTCTCGAGTCGCAGGGTCGCCTCGTCACGCGCGTGCAGACGCACGGCGATGTTCTTGATGTTGAGCAGGATGTCGAGCACGTCCTCCTGGACGCCCTCAATCGCGCTGTACTCGTGAACAACGCCTTCGATCTGCACTTCGGTGACCGCGGCACCCGGAATGGACGCCAGCAGCAGGCGGCGCAACGCATTGCCGAGCGTGTGCCCGAAGCCGCGCTCCATCGGTTCGAGCGTGACCCGCGCGCGATTCGGCGTCAGGGTCTCGACGTCGATCTGGCGGGGCTTGAGCAGGTCCGCAACAACGTTCTGCATGAAATAACCTCTTGAGAAACCGGGTGTTCCGGATTACTTCGAGTACAACTCGACGACGAGCTGCTCGTTGATGTCCGGGACGATCTGGTCGCGGGTCGGAACCGCCTTAAAGGTGCCCTTCAGCGCCTTCTCGTCGACCTCGACCCACTCGGGCAGACCGACCTGGTTGGCGATCGACAGCGACTCGGCGATACGCGACTGACTGCGCGACGCTTCACGCACCTCGATCACGTCGCCGACCTTGACCTGATACGACGGAATGTTGACCGGCTTGCCATTGACCAGGATCGCCTTGTGCGAAACCAGCTGGCGAGCCTCAGCGCGGGTGCGCGAGAAGCCCATCCGGTACACCGCGTTGTCGAGGCGCGACTCGAGAAGCTGCAGCAGGATCAGACCCGTGGAGCCCTTCTTCTGCGCCGCCTTCTTGTAGTAGTTCAGGAACTGCCGCTCCAGAACACCGTACATCTGCTTGAGCTTCTGCTTCTCACGCAGCTGCAGGGCATAGTCCGACAGGCGGGTCCGCGCCGAGCCGTGCTGGCCGGGACGCGATTCCATGTTGCACTTGCCGTCCAGCGGACGCGCACGCGACTTCAGCAGCAGGTCGGTGCCGGCGCGGCGGGAAAGCTTGCACTTGGGGCCGATATAACGTGCCATGTTTCGTCCTCTCCTGGCTTACACGCGGCGGCGCTTGGGCGCCCGGCAGCCGTTGTGCGGAATCGGCGTCACATCGGTGATATGCGTCACCTTGAAACCCACCGCGTTGAGCGCGCGAACCGCGGACTCGCGGCCCGGGCCAGGGCCCTTCACGCGCACTTCCAGATTCTTGACGCCGTGTTCGGCGGCAGCCTGACCGGCCTTGTCGGCGGCGACCTGTGCAGCGAACGGCGTCGACTTGCGCGATCCGCGGAAGCCGGCAGCACCTGCGGTGCTCCAGGACAGTGCGTTGCCCTGGCGGTCCGTGATCAGAATGATCGTGTTGTTGAAGGAAGCATGAATATGCGCCACCGCATCGGTGACGTTCTTCTTGACCTTTTTGCGTTTGGCCGAGCCGGCCTGCGAAGAAGTTGCCATAGTCAGTAGATCCAAACGTCCTTAATTACGCTTTCTTCTTGCCGGCGACCGTTGCGCGACGCGGCCCCTTGCGGGTGCGGGCATTGGTCCGGGTCCGCTGGCCGCGAACCGGCAGGCCGCGACGATGGCGCAGACCACGGTAGCAGCCCAGGTCGATCAGGCGCTTGATGCCCATCGACACTTCGCGCCGGAGGTCGCCCTCGACGACGTACTTGCCGATCTCGGTACGCAGCTGATCGAGTTCGCCCTCGGTCAGATTGCGGATCTGCGTGGTCGGATTGATGCCGGTGGCCTCGCAGATCTTCTTGGACCGGGTTGCCCCGATGCCATAGATCGCCTGCAAAGCGATGACCGTGTGCTTGCGATCCGGGATGTTAACGCCCGCGATACGTGCCATTTTGCAACCTCGAACGAATTAAAGACGCGCGGAAAAGCCGCGCATTGTATGAGTTCAGCACCCGCTTGACAAGTGCCGGAAAAATCAGCCCTGGCGCTGCTTGTGACGCGGATCCGAGCAGATCACGCGAACCACGCCTGCGCGGCGGATCACCTTGCAGTTCCGGCACATCTTCTTGACTGAAGCACGGACTTTCATTGCATCAACCTCTTGAGGTCATCGGAAACGGGCCCGGGATCAACGACCCGGCGCACCGCCCAGCGTTTTCAAATTGGCCTTCTTCAGCAGGCCTTCGTACTGATGGGACATCAGATGCGCCTGAAGCTGCGCCATGAAGTCCATCACTACCACCACGGTGATCAGCAGCGAAGTGCCGCCGAAGTAGAACGGAATGCTGGTCACGAAGGAGCGCAGGAGCTCCGGCACCAGACACACCGCCAGAATGTAGATCGAACCGATCACGGTCAGGCGCGTCAGCACCTGATCGATATAACGTGCGGTCATCATGCCCGGGCGAACCCCCGGCACGAACGCACCCGACTTCTTCAGGTTGTCCGCCGTTTCGCGTGAATCGAACACCAGCGCCGTATAGAAGAAGCAGAAAAACACGATCAGCAGCCCGTACAGCATCGTGTACAGCGGCTGCCCGGGAGACAGCGCGTTAGCGATCCGCTGCACCACGCCGCCGTTGCCGGCGTCGCCGAAGAACTGCACCATCGAAGCCGGGAACAGAATGATCGACGACGCGAAGATCGGCGGAATCACACCCGACATGTTGATCTTCAGCGGCAGATGCTGGGTCTGCGCAGCGAAAACCTTGCGCCCCTGCTGCCGACGCGCGTGATGGACCGGAATCCGCCGCTGCGCGCGCTCCATGAACACCACGCCCCAGGTCACCACGCCGACCAGCGCCAGCACGATAAGCACGGTGAAGGCGCTGATCGAGCCCTCGCTGACCAGCTGCGCGGTCGCGGCCAATGCCCGCGGGAAGCCCGCGACAATGCCGGCGAAAATGATCATCGAAATGCCGTTGCCGATGCCACGCTCGGTGATCTGCTCACCCAGCCACATCAGGAACATCGTTCCGGTCACCAGGCTCACCGTCGCGGTGAACAGGAACGCGAATCCCGGGTTGATCGCCACACCGGACTTCTGCAGCGCCAGCGCCGCGCCGATCGACTGGAAAATCGCCAGTGCCAGCGTGCCGTAGCGGGTGTACTTGGTAATCACCCGCCGACCCGACTCACCTTCCTTCTTCAGCTCCTTGAGCTGCGGGACGACCGCAGTCAGCAGCTGCACGATGATGCTCGCCGAGATGTACGGCATCACGCCCAGGGCGAAGATCGACAACCGGTGCAGCGCGCCGCCCGAGAACATGTTGAACATGTCCAGGATCGTGCCGCGGCTCTGGTTGAACAGGGCCGCGAGCTGCGCCGGATCGATACCCGGAACCGGAATGTAGCTGCCGATGCGGAAGACGACGATCGCACCCAGCAAGAACAGCAGGCGATCCTTGACTTCGCCCATCTTGCTGAGGTCCGGCATCATCGAACCCGCTGGCATGCCCGGTGTTTTGGCCATCGTAAACGCTCGCTCCCGCGTATTCGCGTTGCCTGATTACTCGGCGATGCTGCCGCCGGCGGCGGTCACGGCTTCGCGGGCGCCCTTGGTAACCAGCACACCCTTGAGCTGCACCTTGCGGCTCAGCGAACCGGACTTGATGATCTTCGCAGTCTGGGTCTGGTGCGGCACGACGCCTTCGGCCTTGAGCACCGACAGGTCGATCTCGTCAGCCTTCATCTTCTCGAGGTCGGACAGACGCACTTCCGCGGTTAGGCCCTTCAGCGGTGAGCTGAAGCCACGCTTCGGCAGTCGACGCTGGATCGGCATCTGGCCGCCTTCGAAGCCGACCTTGTGATATCCGCCCGAACGCGCGTGCTGACCCTTGTGACCGCGACCAGCGGTCTTGCCGAGGCCGGAGCCAATGCCGCGACCGACGCGGGTCTTGCTCGGCTTGGATCCCTTCGCCGGCTTGATCGTGTTGAGTTTCATCGTATCGATTCCGATTATGGAGACTCGAAAACGGCCGCAGCCGTTCTCAGACTTCCTCGACCTTGAGCAGGTACGAAACCTTGCGAACCATGCCCATGTTCTCGGGCGTCGCCTCGATCACCGCACTCTGGTTGATCTTGCGCAGGCCCAGGCCATTGGCGCAGGCCTTGTGGTTCGGAAGGCGCTTGGCGAGGCTGCGCACCAGCGTCACCTTGATCTTCTTGCTGTCCGTCATGACTCGTCTTTCCGCGCTTAGCCCAGAATTTCTTCGAGCGTCTTTCCGCGCTTGGCGGCGACTTCCGAAGGCATGTTCAGACCGACCAGAGCGTCCATCGTCGCGCGGACCAGATTGATCGGGTTGCGCGAGCCGAACGACTTGGCCAGCACGTTCTGCACGCCGGCAACCTCGAACACGGCGCGCATCGCACCGCCGGCGATCACACCGGTACCTTCCGAGGCCGGACGCAGGAAGACCTTCGACGCGCCGTGGCGGCCCCAGATCTCGTGCTGAACGGTCAGGCCCTTGAGCGAAACGGACCGCATGTTCTTGCGCGCCTGCTCCATCGCCTTGGCGATCGCAGCCGGCACTTCGCGCGCCTTGCCATAGCCGAAACCGACACGGCCCGCGCCGTCACCGACGACCGTCAGTGCCGTGAACGCAAACTGCTTGCCGCCCTTGACCGTCTTCGATACGCGATTGACGGTAATCAGCTTCTCTTTGAGCTCGTTACCGGAATTCGCTTCGTCGTACTTCATCTGCTGTGCCATCGCTTAGAACTCCAGGCCGGCTTCGCGCGCTGCATCGGCCAGCGCCTTGACGCGTCCGTGATACTTGAACCCGGAACGATCGAAAGCGACCTCCGAGATGCCCTTGGCCTTGGCGCGCTCAGCGAGCGCTGCACCGACCTTGCGGGCTGCCTCGACGTTGCCGGTGCTGCTGAGGCCGGCCGCAAGTTCCTTCTCGACGGTCGATGCGCACACCAGGGTCTGCTCGGCGTTCGGCGAGATGATCTGGGCGTAGATGTGCCGCGGCGTGCGGTGCACCGTCAGGCGATGGGCACCCAGCTCGCGAATGTGAGCGCGCGTACGGCGGGCACGGCGCAAACGGGCTTGATTTCTGTCTTTCATACGTCCAACTCTCAGTTGGTCACTTCAATGTACGTACGCTGCTGTACGAATCCGTCGGGTCTGCACGGTTCCGACCAGCGGAAACGCGCAGCGTTCAAGCACTACTTCTTCTTGCCTTCCTTCAACACGACGCGCTCGGTTGCATACCGAACGCCCTTGCCCTTGTAAGGCTCCGGCGGACGGAAGCGGCGGATGTCCGAGGCGACCTGTCCGACCATCTTCTTGTCGGCGCCCTTGACGACGACTTCGGTCTGGTTCGGGGTCTCGACCGTGACGCCGGCGGGAACCGGATACTCGATCGGATGCGAGAAGCCCAGGCTGAGGTTCACCTTGTTGCCCTGGGCCGCGGCACGGTAGCCGACGCCGACCAGGTTGAGCTTGATCTCGTATCCCGTCGAAACACCGACAACGGCGTTGTTCACGACCGCACGGGCAGTTCCGGCCGCCATCGCGTTGGCCTTGATAGAGGCCTCGCTGACCTTGGCCTCGCCCGGTGCAACGTCGAACGTCACCGCCGGCGGAATCCGGACGGTCAGCGTCGCCTTGGCACCCTTGACGGTCACTTCACCATCCGTCGCCTCGATCTGAACTCCGGCGGGGAGCGGGATCGGCATTTTCGCTACGCGCGACATCTCAGTATCTCCTTAAGCGACGATGCACAGGACTTCGCCGCCCTGGCCGGCAGCGCGCGCCTTGCGGTCGCTGACCACGCCACTCGGCGTGGAAATAATCGCAACACCCAAACCGCCGAGGATCTTCGGCAGGTTGTCCTTGCCCTTGTAGACGCGAAGCGCGGGACGCGAGACACGCTCGATCCGGTCGATCACCGGACGTCCCTCGAAATACTTCAGCGCGACCGTGATGGTCTTCTTCGCGCCTTCGGCGCTGACCGAGTAATCGCTCACGTAGCCTTCTTCCTTGAGAACGGCCGCGATCGCTTCCTTGATCTTCGACGACGGGGCAGTAATCACCTTCTTGCGCGCGCGCTGTCCGTTACGGATGCGGGTCAGGAAGTCGGCAATCGGATCTGTCATGCTCATAATTCTGCGAACCCCTTACCAGCTCGCCTTCTTGAGGCCGGGAATCTCACCGCGCATCGCCGCTTCACGCAGCTTGTTGCGCCCAAGGCGGAACTTGCGATAGACGCCACGCGGACGACCGCTGAGTTCGCAACGGGTGCGCTGGCGGGTCTTGCTCGAATCGCGCGGCAGCTTCTGCAGCGCAATGACCGCGGCATCCTTCTCTTCCATCGAGGCGCTCTCGCTGACGATGGTCTTCTTCAGAGCGGCGCGCTTGGCGGCGTACTTCTTGGTGAGTGCGACGCGCTTCTTCTCGCGCTCGATCATGTTGGACTTGGCCATGGGCTAGAGCCTCACTTGCGGAACGGGAAGTGGAACGCCTCGAGCAGAGCCTGCCCCTGGGCGTCGTCCTTCGCGGTCGTTGTGATCGTGATGTTCATACCCCGAACCGCGTCGACCTTGTCGTACTCGATCTCGGGGAAGATGATCTGCTCGGTGATACCGAAGTTGTAGTTGCCCCGGCCATCGAAGCCCTTCGTCGGCAGACCGCGAAAATCGCGGATACGCGGCAGGGCAACCGAGATCAGGCGCTCGAGGAACTCGTACATGCGCTCGCGACGCAGCGTCACCTTGAGGCCGACCGGATAGTTCTCGCGGATCTTGAAGCCGGCGACGGCGATACGCGACTTGGTAACGATCGGCTTCTGGCCCGCGATCGCGGTCATGTCCGCGACGGCGTGCTCGATGACCTTGCGGTCCGTCGTCGCTTCGCCGATGCCCATGTTGAGCGTGATCTTCGTGACGCGCGGGATCTCCATCGCACCAACGCCGAGCTTTTCACGCAGGGCCGGGGCGATCGTCTCGCTATACTGTGTTTGCAGATTGGCTGCCATGGCTTGACTTACCTTAGCCGTCCACCAGTTCCTGGTTGGACTTGAAGTAACGGACCTTGCGGCGCTTCTCACCCTGATCCTCGAACCGGATACCAACGCGGTCGCCCTTGTTGGCCTTCGGGTTCCACAGCATCACGTTAGAAACGTCGATCGGCATTTCCTTTTCGACGATTCCGCCGGGAATGCCTGCATTCGGGTTCGGGCGCTGATGCTTCTTGGCGACATTGACGCCTTCGATCACCAGCTTGCCGTTGGCCAGCACCTGGGAAACGGTGCCGCGGCGGCCCTTGTCCTTGCCTGTCGTGACGACGACTTCGTCACCTTTGCGGATCTTGTTCATCGGCCTGCGTCCTTAAAGAACTTCCGGAGCCAGCGACACGATCTTCATGAACCGATCGCGCAGCTCGCGCGTCACCGGTCCGAAGATACGGGTGCCCAGGGGCTCCAGCTTGGTCGACAGCAGCACCGCGGCGTTGCTGTCAAAGCGGATCACCGAACCGTCGGCGCGCTTGATCGGGAACTTGGTGCGGACCACAACGGCGTCATGCACCTCGCCCTTCTTGACCTTGCCGCGCGGGATGGCGTCCTTGACGGTGACCTTGATCAGGTCGCCGACACCGGCGTAGCGGCGGTGGGTCGAACCCTTGACCTGGATGACCTGGACCACCTTCGCACCGCTGTTGTCGGCGGCAAGCAGATAGGATTCCTGCTGGATCATGGATCAGCCCCCCATCTCGGCCTGCTGGACCGCGCTGGCGCGCTCCAGGATCTCGACCAGGCGGAAGCACTTGGTCGCCGACAACGGCCGGGTCGCGACGATCGCCACGCGATCGCCCTCGTGGCACTCGTTGTTTTCGTCGTGCGCGTGCAGGCGGGTCGAACGACGCATGATCTTGCCGTAGAGCGGATGCCGCTCAGTACGCTCGACCAGCACCGTGATCGTCTTGTTCGGCTTGGCGCTGACGACGCGGCCGACAACGCGCTTCTGGGTCTTCTGGGTCTCTTCGCTCATGACGCATTCACCTGCTGAGCCATCACCGTCTTCAGGCGCGCAATCTTCTTGCGCACATCGCTGACGAGGTGCGGTTTGCCACCCTGGCCGGTCGCTTCCTGCATCCGCAGGTTGAACTGCTCCTTGCGGAGTGCGGCCAGCTCATCTCTCAATGCCTTCGCGTCCATGGACCGAAGGGACTTCACGTATTCCTGGGCTTTCATCACATGATCGTCCGGTTGACGAACACCGTCTTCACCGGCAGCTTCGCAGCCGCCAGCCGGAAGGCTTCACGTGCGGTGATCTCGTCCACGCCTTCCATCTCATACAGAACCTTGCCCGGCTGGACCTTCGCCACCCAGTACTCGACGTTACCCTTACCGGAGCCCATTCGGACTTCGAGAGGCTTCTTCGTGACCGGGGTGTCCGGAAAAATCCGGATCCAGACCTTGCCACCGCGCTTGATGTAGCGCGTGATCACTCGACGCGCGGCTTCGATCTGGCGGGCCGTGATGCGACCCGGCTCAGTCGTCTTGAGGCCCCACTCACCGAAGCTGACCTTGTTGCCGGTCAGCGCCATTCCGGTGTTGGTACCTTTGCGCTGTTTGCGGAATTTCGTACGCTTGGGCTGCAGCATTGCAGACTTCTCCCGTCAGTATCGGTGTCAGGCCGCAGCGGCCTCGCTGGTTTCGTCCTTGCGATCATGGCGACGATCGGTATCGAACACTTCGCCAGTGAACACCCACACCTTCACGCCGATGATGCCGTACGTGGTCCGCGCTTCGCCGACCGCATAGTCGACATGCGCGCGCAGCGTATGCAGCGGCACACGACCTTCGCGATACCACTCGGTCCGCGCGATCTCCGCGCCGTTCAGTCGGCCCGAAACCTGGATCTTGATGCCGCCGGCACCCAGGCGCATCGCGTTCTGCACGGCACGCTTCATCGCGCGGCGGAACATGATGCGGCGCTCGAGCTGCTGAGCGACGGAGTCGGCGATCAGCTTCGCGTCGAGTTCCGGCTTGCGGATTTCCTCGACCGACAGGTGCACCGAGTCCGCGCTCAGGCCGATGATCTTCGCGACCTCGTGCTTGAGCTTCTCGATGTCCTCGCCCTTCTTGCCAATGACAATGCCCGGACGCGCGGTATGGATGATGATCCGCGCCGACTTGGCCGGGCGGTCGATCTGGATCCGCGAGACCGACGCCTGCGCAAGGCGCTTGGCGAGGAATGCGCGAACTTCCATGTCCTTCTGCAGGGTGTCGCCGTAAGCGCCCCGCTCGGCGTACCAGTTCGACGTCCAGTGGGTGCTGATGCCGAGGCGGAACCCGTTCGGATTAACTTTGTGACCCATAGCTTCTCTCTTCTCGTCGACGCGCGAACGGCTTAAACGCCGTCCGACACCCGGACCGTGATGTGACTGGTGGGCTTCAGGATGCGGTCCGCACGCCCCTTGGCGCGCGGCATGATGCGCTTCAGCACCGGCCCCTGGTCGATGAAGATCTCGTTGACCTTCAGCTCGTCGACATCCGCGCCATGGTTGTTCTCGGCGTTGGCAATCGCTGACTCCAACACCTTCTGAATCACCTTGGCCGGCTTGCGGGTGGAAAACTTCAGAATATTCAGCGCCTCGTCGACCTTCTTGCCACGCACCTGGTCAGCCAGGACGCGCGCCTTCTTGGGCGACAGACGAACGAATTTCAGTACGGCTTGCGTCTGCATGGCGACGGCCTCACTTGCTGCTGCGGTCGGCGTGGCCCTTGAACGTGCGCGTCGGCGCAAACTCGCCCAATTTGTGGCCCACCATGTTGTCGGTGATGAACACCGGCATATGCTGCCGGCCGTTGTGCACCTGAATCGTCAGCCCGACAAACTCCGGGGTGATCATCGAGCGACGCGACCAAGTCTTGATCGGACGCTTGACGCGCTGATCAACCATCGACTCGACCTTCTTCATCAGATGGTGGTCGACGAACGGACCTTTCTTAACGGAACGCGGCATGGCTACACCTGCTTACTTCTGTTTGCGTTTGCGCACGATGAACTGCTGCGTGCGCTTGTTCTTGCGAGTCTTCAGACCCTTGGTCTGCTGGCCCCACGGCGTGACCGGGTGCGGATTACCCTGCCCCGAGCGACCCTCACCACCACCGTGCGGATGGTCGACCGGGTTCATCACGACGCCGCGCACGGTCGGGCGGATGCCCTTCCAGCGCTTGGCGCCGGCCTTGCCGTACTGACGCAGGTTGTGCTCGCTGTTGCTGGCCTCGCCGATCGTCGCGCGGCACTCGACGTGCACCTTGCGCATTTCGCCGGAGCGCAGGCGCAGGGTCGCGTAGCTGCCCTCGCGCGCCACCAGCTGCACGGCGGCACCGGCGCTGCGCGCAATCTGCGCGCCCTTGCCGGGACGCAGCTCGACGCAGTGGATCGTCGAACCCAGCGGGATGTTGCGCAGTGCCAGCGTGTTGCCCGCCGCGATCGGAGCGCTGTCGCCGGACTGAACCGTCGCACCCGCAACCACGCCCTTCGGCGCGATGATGTAGCGACGCTCGCCGTCGGCGTAGCACAGCAGGGCGATATGCGCGGAACGGTTCGGATCGTATTCGATCCGCTCAACCGTCGCGCTGATGCCGTCCTTGTTGCGCTTGAAGTCGATCACGCGATAGTGGCGCTTGTGCCCGCCGCCACGATGACGCGTGGTGATGTGGCCATTGTTGTTGCGGCCACCGGTCGAGCTGATCTTCTCCAGCAGCGGAGCGTGCGGCGAGCCCTTCCACAGGTCCTTGTTCACCACCTTGACCTGGTGGCGACGACCGGGCGACGTCGGCTTAGTAGTAACCAATGCCATGGTCTGTCCCCTTAACTTGCGCCGCCGACCAGGAAGTCGATTTCCTGACCTTCTGCGAGCGTGACGTAGGCCTTCTTCCAATCCGAGCGGCGGCCTTCGCTGCGGCCGAAGCGCTTGGTCTTGCCCTGGACGTTGACGGTGCGAACACCCTCAACCTTTACGCTGAACAGCGTCTCGACAGCCCGCTTGATCTCGTTCTTCTCAGCGTCGCGGGCAACCTTGAAGACCGCCTGGTTGGCCTTTTCGGCAACCCGGGTGCTCTTCTCGGAAATGACCGGCGCGATGATGATCTGATGCATGCGGTCTGCAACGGTCTTGAACTTGCTCATTGCAGCCAAGCCTCCAGCTTCTTGACCGCGTCAGCCGTCATCAGAACCTTCTCGTGACGCAGCAGCGCGACCGGGTTGAGAGCCTCGACGTCGCAAACCTCGACGTGCGGGATGTTGCGCGCCGACAGGAACAGGTTCTGATCGACCTCACCGGTCACGATCAGCACGTCGTTGGCGGAAATCGCATTGAGCTTGTCGAGCAGGCTCTTGGTCTTCGGAGCCTCGACCGCGAAGGCGTCGGCCACGATCAGATGACCCTGACGCGCCAGCTCAGCGACGATCGAGCGCATCGCGCCGCGATACATCTTGCGATTGACTTTCTGGGAGAAATCACGCGGAACCGCGGCAAAGGTCTTGCCACCCCCACGCCACAGCGGCGAGCGGATGGAGCCGGCGCGCGCGCGGCCGGTGCCCTTCTGGCGCCACGGCTTCTTGCCGCCGCCGGAGACCATGCCCTTGCTCTTCTGCGCCTTGGTGCCGGCGCGACCGCCCGCCAGGTACGCAGTGACGACCTGGTGGATCAGCGGTTCGTTGTACTGAACACCGAAAACGGCGTCCGATACGTTGAGCGTGTCGTTTGTATTGTGCAGTTGAATATCCATTGCCGTTTTTCCCCAGTGAGCCTTATGCCTTCACCGTGGGGCGCACGATGACATCGCCATTCGCAGCGCCCGGCACCGCGCCCTTCACCAGCAGAAGGTTGCGTTCCGTGTCAATCCGGACCAGATCGAGGTTCAGAGCGGTCACCCGCTTTGCCCCCATGTGGCCGGCCATCTTTTTACCCTTGAACACCCGACCCGGACTCTGGTTCTGACCAATCGAGCCCGGTGCGCGATGAGACAGCGAGTTACCGTGCGACGCACGGCCACCGCCGAAATTCCACCGCTTGATCGTACCGGCGAAGCCCTTACCCTGGGAGACACCGGTCACGTCGACAGCCTTGACGCCGTCAAACGCTTCCACCTTGATCTCAGCGCCGGTTTCCAGGTTCTCGCCCTCGCCATCGTCGAGGCGGATCTCCCAGAGACCGCGGCCCGGCGCAACGCCGGACTTCTTGTAGTGACCCGCCTCTGCCTTCGTCAGGCGGCTGGTCTTCTTGTCACCGACGGCAACCTGCACCGCGCGGTAACCATCGATATCAACGGTCTTGATCTGAGTGACGCGGTTGGGCGTGCACTCGATCACCGTCACCGGAATGGCAGCCCCGTCTTCGGTGAAGATCCGGGTCATGCCGGCCTTTCGGCCTACGATTGCGATCGTCATGTCAGTCTCTCCCGATCTCAGTTCAACGAGATCTGAACTTCGACGCCCGCAGGCAGGTCGAGCTTGGAGAGCGCGTCCACGGTCTTCTCCGTGGGATCGACGATCTGCATGAGCCGCTTGTGCGTGCGGATTTCGTACTGGTCGCGCGCGTCCTTGTCGACGTGCGGCGAAACGAGAACGGTAAACCGTTCCTTGCGAGTCGGCAGCGGGATCGGCCCGCGCACGACGGCACCGGTGCGCTTCGCGGTCTCAACGATCTCCCGAGCCGACTTGTCGATCAGTCGGTGGTCGAAAGCCTTGAGCCGGATGCGAATAGATTGGCTTGTCGCGGCCATGCTGTGTCTTCCGGTTTAAAGAGCGTGGAACAAAAGGGGCGCGAATTTTATTCGCGCCCCCGAAAAAAGTAAAGGGCTAAATTTCAGATCGGCGAAATTATTCGACGATCTTGGTGACGGCGCCGGCACCGACGGTGCGGCCGCCTTCGCGGATGGCGG
>NPIF01001665.1_pt1 | contig 79380 bp, 63 predicted proteins | sample 8637461 | NCBI WGS metagenome assembly NPIF01 (sample SAMN07420641, study PRJNA396082) | bioreactor metagenome | isolation source: sample BR12 brine-fed electro-methanogenic bioreactor BR | place: Japan: Kochi | collected 2016-12-09 | reverse complement strand
TCGGCGTCGACAATCGAACCGCCCGACGTGGTCGGCGCGAGGGGCCTGCTCAGGCTCCAGTAAACGACCCCCGCAACGACGGCCAGCACGGAACCGAAAACCAGCCGCTTGAATTTATCCGACACCTTTCATCTGCGGGCACAGCCTCCTTGCTCACATCTCCACCTTGCCGCCACATCACGATTTGCACCGGGTCGGCACACTGGTGTCAGGAGGACGATCGTGCCGGCCAGTTGGAGATTCTTTTTCTGCGACCACCGCTGGAATAACGATACATACCCAGACCCGCCAGAATCACCGCGATGATCAGGCCGTACTCCCAGTAGTTGATCTTCTTGATTCCGACACTGAATGGGAATCGGGACACGTACTGCCCCTCCGCCCCGGCGGTGACCAGACCGACGTAATGTCCCGCATGTCTGAAGTTGTGATCCAACGGGATGGTCCCCGTCATGTACACCTTCGACGGCAGATGCATGACCGTCGCGTCGTCGAGCTGGCTCCCGGAAAGCGTCGTTCCGGTGCCGTCATCGGAGATGATGCGCACATCAATCGGCATCTCGCGCAGCTCGGAGTCGATTGCATCCATGACGATGATGACCCGCCCGACCTCGGGAATGTCCTCACAGAACTCCTGATTGCCACCGAAGCCCTTGCGGACCTGATACCCGGTGAAATGCATGAAAAAGGACCCAATCCGCAACTTGCACATGTCCTTTTCCATCGACAGGCCGCCATGTGCCGAAGCCTGCGGCAGCCACAGCGTCGCTGCGGCCGTCAACGTCACTGAGAACAACAACCCAGCAGCTTTGGCCATCCCCTGAGCAGCGGCCGGGACCTTAAGCCATGCCTTGAAAATCCGGTAACTAGTCATCGCTCCTCACATTGCTCCGCATCCGCAACCGGCACCCCTGCTGACCGCAGACAAACCGGCCGGATGTCGTCACTGACGCTTACACCGAACGCCAAACGCCGAGCACTTCACGGTCAAGGTGGCCTCGTCCCGCTCTGCGGCGGGCTGCCCGGACCGGAACGCGCGGCGAGGACGGCCAGCTGCGCCTGGAACATCCCCGCCCCGCCGCGAATGCAATCGTCCGATCCATCAGAGCGAACTGTCCTGCGCCGACGACGCCACATCACGACCGTCAGCAACACTCGACAGCTCGGAGAAGTGTGGAACGATCGAGCCGCTGAGTTCGCTCAAGTTGCGCTTGCCCTGGTCGTCGTAGGTGAAGATCACGCCCCCGATCCGGCTGTCGATATCATTCAGGAAACTGACCAGTCGCTCGGTCTCCCATGCGGCGTCGGTCGCCTCCAGATGGAGCGAACGCGTCTCGCCGGGCTGAATCGGCGTATCGTCGTCGATGATCAATCCCGCTCCGGGAATCAGCTCCTTCGGATACGACGGATCGATCGAATCGGCTGCATGCTCCAGATCGTGGTTCAGAAAACGCAGCTGGGCGGTCAGGAACTCTCCGACCCTGACCGGGCGGTCCCCATTGTTGGTGACGTCCACACTCAGTCGCATGCTTCGTCCGGGCACATCGTAGTTCGCCTCAGTGAGCTTGGTCCTCACCGTGCTCGCCGGCTCCGGACGCGGCTCGAATTTCACCGAGCCGGCCTGCAATGGCACAAGATAGGGGAACTCCGCGGTCGTCATCCGATACCCGACGATGGTGAGCAGCAGCAGTCCGACGATGACACCCACCGAGACTTTCTCGTCCAACGGCGTGATCAACAGATCCTCTCGCTTGGCCTTCAGCGCCAATATGCGCGGAATGATCAATGGCCGCCGCAGCCACCACACCAGCCACGCCAGCGCAAGCAGACCGAATCCAAGCTGCCACAATTGTGCCCGTGCGACCCCGTAGGTCTGAATGTCGTCGATCTCCACCCCGGTCAGCGTCGTGATCGGTGCTTTGAAGTCCGCCGCGCTGCCGGTGATCTCGACCCACGAACCCGGCCCCAGGATTGTGCCGGCGCCATCGACACTGATCGCCGGATGCACGTGCCAGCGCCCTGGAATACGGCCTTTCAGTACGACCTTGGCCTCGTAATCACGCCCCAGTTCGAGCCCCTGAATCGACTGCTGCGCCGGCTCGCCGTCCAGATAACTCTCGACACGGGTGAACACGGCGCCTGGCGCCACCGCGCTCAGGAAGATCATATCCGGGCGGGATACCGCGTCGGGCCAGTCTCTGGCCAGCCTGACCTTGCCGGTCACCGTGAGCGTGTCGTTGACACCCACCTTGTCCGTCGACCACTTGACGTCATACCAGTAGGTCGTGCGCGTGCGGATGTAGGGTTCCATGGCGCGCTCGCCGTGTGCATACACCGGCTCCGGCATGACCCCTGCCAACGCTGCCGCAAGCGCGAACAGTCCGATCACATGATGACGGAACAGTCTGAGCATCTTCATGCCGCCACCTCCGTCTCCCGCGGACGCCCGGTGTACAGGCTCTTGAAGCGCCTTCCGGTCGGGATGAATGAAACCATCTTGGCCATCGCCGCTCCGATTCCCCACCATGCCATGTACATGAATATCGAAATGAACGATGCAAATACTGCCGACAGCCATACCGGCTCCGCGCCGAAGGTGTTGGTTGAGCCACGCTCGATGATCCGGCCGTATTCGGGCATTCCCGCCCTGGGGAACGTGTAGCCGATCACGTCGGCGAGCGACGACATCTGCCCCATGAGTTCCACCGGCTGGTGGAAGGGCGCGAAGATGATCCAGTTGGTCGGGTAATAGAGAAACCCGTACAGCGCGCCACCGAACAGGGCCGTCAGCAACCACGTTCCCGTCAGCGTGAGGATGGCATCCAGAATCATGGCCCCGATCAGGAAGGTCCCCGGAATCACCAGACTGATCGGGAAATGCGCCAACCCGTACCAACTGTGATATCGGACGACCCAGGCGCCGATGATGAAGAGCAGCGCGCTCGCCGTGGCCCCGATGGGCAGTCTGAAGATATTCCAGAAGATGGCCTGGAATGCCGCGATGACCATGATCGTGACAATCGGCTGAATCAGAACCCAGAACTGCCGGTCTTTCCAGTCAATGAAAAAATCCCAGTCGCCGGCCAACAACAGAAAATTGATGTAGGTCACCGCCATGACGACCAATGCGGCGATGACAATTACCATGTAGTCGAGTGTCTTCGACCAGCCGGCCGCCTCCGGCGAGAGCCCTGCCACCGCCAGAATAGACGCATCGTTGTTATTCACTGACTCCTCCTGACATATCTTCGCTAATCCGCTTATTGATCCGCACGACCACTCTCAAATCGACCCTTTCCGGATCAAGGTGGCCTCGTTATTCATGATCTCTGCAGTTGATTCTCCCCCGAAAATCCGCACTCGATCCGCCTGAGATCATCTTGTCCCTGCGCACATCACACGCATGGCGCTCAAAGCAATTGCCCGGACTGGCAATGAACATGCTGCCGGCCCGGGCAATGTTTCAGCCAAACAAACTTAAGCCACCCGAAAGGCTCAGGCGGCTTCCGCAGCCTTCATCTCGACCACCGAGCCCTTCGGCTGAGCCAGCGGGCTGACCTGCTTGAACAGCACCGCAACACGGGCCAGGACCTGCGCCAACAGGCCACCCAGCGCCAGCGCCGTCCAGCCGAGAACCGGGAAGCCCCAATGCAACGGATGGCTGAATGTCTCTTCGGTGAACCAGAACGCATGACCCCACTCGTTGAAGCCGAGGTTCGGCAGGATCAGTGCGGGACCGACGACAACGGTCAGCAACGCGACCGAGTAGCCGCTGCTGTATGCGGGGATGCGCGTCGTGGCATATAGCAGGCTGCTGACTCCGATCACCATGTACAGCGGCACGCAGGCATAGAACAGGATCGCGTGACTGGGGGTCAGCCACGTGTCGCGCACAACGGTCTGGTGCCAGGTGGCATCGCCTTCGCCGAAGAAGCAGGACAGGGCCACGAGTGCAAAGGCATACACGGTCAGCCAGCCGATGAGATTGAAGTAGCGCTTGAGCTCAACCTTCGGCGCCAGATCCTTCAGATTCCTGTCGCGGGTAAACCAGAGATAGGCACAGATCGCCAGGCCGGTCCCGAAGATCAACGGGACTTCGGTCTTGAACAGGGCCGTCCAGTACGTCTCAAAAATGGGATCGGTGGAATCCAGACCGAACTTGAACGCGAAAGCCTGCTGATAGACGCGCAGCGCCGCATAGATGAAGGTCAGAAAGACAATACCCATCACCATGGGTTTGAAGCTGAAGATTTTTGAAGACGCCTTACCACCGTCGGGATGGGCTGGCAACTTGTCATTACGAGACATATCAGTATCTCCTTGATTAAATGGATTCGCCGCACTGCTCGTCGGCAGCCTGTGGTGCTATACATTTTGGCCACAACAGAGGCTTGGGCTTTCAATCACCTGACCAAGAGAAAGTCTGCGTCAAATAAACCGGACTGACACAGCCGACCACACCCAACTCAACCAAAATCCACTTCTGATCAATTAACGCCGTTCCGAACACTCGCGATCGGACTTATCGGGGCTTTTTAATCACAAGACAAACATCATTCTGCGTGCCGTCCAACAAACCAATCAAAACGCCGCAAATAATTTCAAAACCAAAAATCATGCATGAAAAAATTCACACTGTTTGCTATTTTTCAAATCCGCAAATAAATAGCGCAATACATTGTGCGGGTCCCGGCATGATTTCCCGCCCCCTTCGAAAGTAAGGGGTTTGCTGAAAAAGGCAGGGGACTCCACCCGATCCACAGCGGGCAAGGCTCTGCAGTTTTATCCCACAAACGCATGATTTATTTAATCATTCAAACAAGAACGCCCTTCGCGGACGCTGTTGATCCAGGTCAACATGCCGAGAGGAGCCATGCCGTCATCGCAGACATTCCAGAATGCGATCTCCCCGTCGACGTCATTGTCAGCGGATGAAGGCGAGGCAAATCGAGCAATCCAATATCGCCAATCAATCCCATGACGCCCGTGACATCCGCGAAGGCCTCCAGTCCTCGACCAGCATGGGCATGCGCCGGCGCCATGAGGCATGCACGGCATGCTCATCCGGACACAGCCTTGAACGACCAGGCGGCGCATAAGACCGGAACTGTTGCGCGCGCGGCGTCATGCCAAAGACCTGCACGCAGGTCACATTGAGCCGAATGCTTGCAGGTTTGCCTTCCGGGCCGCCTTTTTCTGCTGGTCGAAAACAGGCGCCTGCTCCTGGCAAGGCGGCTCATGGAGGCTTCCGCCCGAAAGTCCGCCACACGACTCCCCGCCGCCGGCGGCCATCAGACAAGCGTTACGCGAGTAGCTCGACCTAAACGGAGTGAAGGTGAAAAAAGCCGAATGGTTCGCGGGGACCCCGCCGGTATTGCGCATCTACTGGCTGGGAGCCCTGGCCCTCACGCTCGCGGCGCTGGCGGCGGCCTCCGGACTGTTGCACTGGGGCGCGGCGATACAGGCAGCCGACGCCCGCTATGGCCCCGTCGCCACTGCAAATAGCGTTTGTTCCCGCACTGATATCGGCGACAGCACCGGTCGTTTCGAACGGCGCACCGATGACGGTGTGCCATACATCCTGGTCACGCCTCGCAACTACAATCCGACTCGCAGGCACCCGCTTCTGATGGTGTATGCCCCGGCGGGATTTGGCCCTGGTCTTTCGGAGCGCTATGCGGGGCTTACACATCTGGCCACATCTGCCGGCTTTGTCGTGGCCTATGTCGGCAGCCTGCCGTTAGGGCTGGAAGCCGTTCGCAAGATGGCGGCCGTTGCGGACGCGGTTGCTGCTCGATGGTGCGTCGACCAAGAGCGTATTTATGCAACCGGTCACTCTGACGGCGGAACGGTCTCCATGGCTCTGGCGACCTTGCCGGAGTATCGCGGCAAGGTCGCCTCGGTCGCAGTCAGCGGCGTCGGATGGCGTGGTGATGACTTCGCCGGCCATGACTGCCCGCCCCCATTGCCGATACTGATCGCGCACGGCGCCAACGACACCCACTTTCCCGGCTTCGGGCGTCAGGCGGCGCAGTGGTGGGCGGCCTGCAACGGCTGCGAGCCCGACGCACGCGAAGCGGACGCCGAAGGCTGCGCCAGCTACCGGGGCTGCGCGGCCGAGACCGTTTACTGCGAGACGGACCGCAGCCACTGGCGCTGGGCCACCGAGCCCGAGACCATCATGAATTTTCTACGACGGCTGGATCGAGAGGACTTGGCAAGCCGTTGACGGCCGTGGAAAGTCGGCAGCCATTCGGGCACAGCGGCACGCCCGACTGACGCTTACTGCGCGGTCGCAACCCCGCTGTACAGATACGTGAGCAAGCGCGGACCGGGGTGGTAGCGCGCCTCGAGTTCGCCGATTTCGAAGCCCGCGGCCCTGACCAGATCCGGGATCTGGCGGTTCAGGTGGCAGCCCCCCGCCACCGGCTTCCAGTAGGGCGTGATCCGGTCCTGCCAGCGGCGGACGCCCGGCTCGGGCGACGCGCCGTGTTCCAGGAACAGAAGCTTTCCGCCCGGAACCAGCACGCGGTGCATTTCCCTCAGCGCCGCACTCACATCCGGAATCGTACAAAGCGTGAACGTGGACAGCACACAATCGAAGCTGTCGTCGTCAGCCGGGATCTTCTCCGCCGACAGGGGCATCGGCGTGACCTCGAGCCCGGCATTCTGGGCACGCTTGGTGGCTCTGGGGTGCAGGCCCGGATCGATTCCGCACAGGCAATCGAGCGAATCGGCCTCGTAGTAAGGAAGGTTGCGCCCGGTACCGATACCGACCTCGAGCACGCGTCCGACGGCCTTTGGCACCAGCGCCTTGCGGCCATTCTCGAAGGTCGGAAGGCCGCAGATGAAATCTATGACATGAGGGAGAATGCGTTCATCGTAGATGTTTCTCATTGCAGGAAATCCTCACTTATCTGTCGGCAGGCTGGACCAAAATCGGAAGCCTTTCCGGATTGCGCTCGTCACCATTTCCGATTCGCGGATCGGTCCTGTGGTCTGAGCGAGATGAATGAATGCGGGAGCCGGCCGCGGGCCGATCCACCCTCACGTTCCCGAAAACCCATCGGGCGGCTGCATGGCCGAATCGACATGGAACGCGCGAAATGACACGCCATCCTCAGTGATTCAAGTCGAGCTTGACCCCGACCAGAACCGTCCTGCCGGGTCCGGGCTCGTAATATCGGCCGTTGCCGTCGTTGACGATGACCGAGCCCACATAGTCATCGTCCAGAAGGTTATCGACCGACACGAAGCCACGGATGCGCGTGCGCGCCACATCTACAACGTAGGCACTGCTGAGGCCGACCAGATGATACGAAGGCGCGCTCTCGCTGTTGACGTCGTTGACCGGCACGGCAGAGACGTGGGTCGCATCCAGCGTTGCCTGCCATCCGGTGTCATTGCCCCAGCGGAGCGCGCCGTACAGGCTCGATTCCGGCACACCCGGCAGTCGATTCCCTTCCCGGATCAGAGTCGCGGCATCAGCGCACGGACGGCCGGTGCAGGCGAGGTAGTCCTCATCGACCTCGGCCTTGATCCAGCTGTACGCGAGCACAACATTCAAACGGCTGCCAACATTGGCATTCAAGCTCGCCTCTGCGCCCAGGCGTCGCGTTCGCCCCGCGTTCTGGTACGTGGCCCGACCACCCGAATTGGTCGCCACGACGAGCTCGTCACGCGTCTGCGCCTGGAACACTGCAAGTTCTGCACGCACATACGGCAGCACCATGAACTTGGCGCCGATCTCGGCATTGTTGGTGCGTGCAGCGTCGAGATCGAGATTCAGTCCTGATCCGCCGTCGGGGCGGTAAGCAAGCTCAACCAGCGTCGGCGTCTCGAAGCCGCTGCCATACGCCGCATAGAGATGCAGCACCGGGCTATGCCGGTACAGCAGCCCCGCAACCGGCGTCGTCTCCGAATAGGTGGTGCTGCCGCTGTCATTCGGGTTCTCGTCGGTGACGTAACGATCGCTCGACTCGAACTTGACGCGGCTGTGACGCACCCCGGCCATCAGGCTCCACTGCTCGGCGAACGACCAGTTCGCCTGCAGATACTGATCGAAATCGTAGACGTCGTTGACTTCGTCGCGACGCTTGTCGCCTCGCACGCCGAGCTGATCGCCGACGAAATTCTCGTACCCGCGCCGATGCTGGCTCAGATCGTCATAGCTGGTGCCCAGCACCAGCGTGAACGGGCGCCGGGCGAGCCGTGACCGCCAGCTCCACCGGGCATCCAGACCCTTGAAATCGTTGTTCAGATCAATCACGCCGCCTGAGTGCGTAGGGCCATTCTGTGGCCCGGTCGGAATCGCGAGAAACTGCTCGATCTGGCGGTTACCGGCATACCCGAGCACCCGCAGCTTGTGCGCATCACCCCATTGGTGTTCGTAGACCGCGCCGACCTGGGTCTGGTCGATGCTCTTGCGAGTATCGAACTGCTCAGCGACGGCATCCGCCTGACTGGGATCCTGATCGACCTGTTCGCGGGTGAGGCCAAGCGGGTCCTGAGTGTCCGGCGAAGAAAGCGAGTTGAGCATCAGGGTCAGCTTGCCGCCCGAACCCACCTTCAGGTTCACCTTGCCGTTGACCGAATCGCGCTGAGCTTCACTGTGGTCGCGAAAGCCGTCGGTCTCGAAGCGCATGTATCCGAGGTTGTAGTCCAGCTGATGCCCGGCAACGGCCGTTGCGCCGCTCACTCCGAGATTTGCACGCCAGGTATTGAAGCTACCGGCTGCGGCGGCGAACGACAGCTTTTCCGGATCAGCTCCGTCAGCCGTAAATATCTCGAGAACGCCGCCGGATGAATTTCCGTACAGGGCGGAGAACGGCCCGCGTACGACTTCGACGCGATCGGCGGTGGCAAGGTTGAAGTGAGAAACCTGACCCTGGCCGTCCGGTTGTGTGGCCGGTATGCCGTCCGCGTACAGGCGTACGCCACGAATACCGAACGCCGACCGCGCACCAAACGCGCGGATTGAAATCTGCAGGTCCTGCGCGTAGTTCTGTCGATTGCGCGCAACCAGTCCGGGAACGGCGGACAACCCCTCTGACAGGTTCACCCCGAGTGTGTCGACGTTGAACTCCGAGCCGGGCACTACCGCAATCGAGGCCGGCACCTCGAATGAAGACTCGTCGACGCGCGTCGCGGTCACGGTCACGGTCCCGAGTTCGGTCGGTGACACTGCAACTGCCGCACCGGAACCAGCCAGTATTGCAACGCCAATTGCAGCGCGTTCGATCGCGCGGATACGCAGCATCTCTCCTCCAGAATTCGGCTGTTTTTCAAGCTCGTATATTGAGCGGCCCTTGAACAGCGGCCGGAGCGCGCGATCGGCTACCGACTTGCACGCGCAGTGACGTTCACATCATCCAATCAATAAGGTCTGATCCGTTACCGTGATGCGCCAGAAAAGGGGCTCGTCGGTTTCAGATGAGGCCTGCGGCGCCATGCCGATCAAGGCAGGTGGCGCCGCAGGCCGAACGCTCACGACGACTGCAACGTCGACCTCCACGCGAACCCGGCACACCGATACGCGCCTCGGCGGTGGTCGTGACCGATCGATGCATTCGGCTGTCACCTTGCGGCGCCCCGATCTGAAGCCCTATCGGCCGGCCCGCATCACCCGACCATCGCAGCGGGCGCGGCGACAACACCCTGCTTCTACAGCCCCCGAGTCCGCGACCAACGGCAGAGTCGATGCCGCATCCGCTTCGCGTCACCTTCGGCTACGGCCCAAGCCGCTCCCACATCGTCATCAGCGCAACATCTGTTGTTCGGCTAGATCATCATGAACACGGACTTCGACTCGAGATAAGCGTCCATCGACATCCGCCCCATATCACGACCGAAGCCCGAAAGCTTGTAGCCGCCAAACGGCACCGCGCAGTCCAGCATGTTGTGGCAATTCACCCAGACCGTTCCCGCCTTGATCTTCGGAATCAGACGCTGCACGCGCGACAGGTTGTTGGACCAGATACTGGCACCGAGCCCGTAAGGCGTGTCGTTGGCCTGCCTGGCAATATCATCGAGATCGGAATACGGCATCGCGACGATCACCGGACCGAAGATCTCTTCCTGAACGATTTTCATCGAGTCATTGCTGGTCGCAAAGACGGTCGGCTTGACGAAATAGCCACTCCGGTCGACTCGTCCGCCACCGCTGAGAACCTCGGCGCCCTGCTCTCTTCCCAGATCGATGTAGCCGCAGACCCGATCCAATTGCTCCCGCGACACCAGCGGGCCGAGCTGCATTCCGGGCTCGAAGCCGTGACCGATCTTCAGCGAGTCGGCAATGCTCGCGAGCTCTCCGACGACGCGATCAAATTGCTTCTCGTGCACGTAAAGGCGTGAGCCCGCACAACAGACCTGCCCTTGATTGAAGAAAATCGCCTGCGCCGCTCCCTGCGCCGCAGCGCTCGGATCGTAGTCGTCCAGAACAATCATCGGCGACTTACCGCCGAGCTCCAAAGTGACACGCGACATGTTGTCCATCGCGGCCTTGCCGACCAATCGGCCCACTTCGGTAGATCCGGTAAAGCTGATCTTGTTGATGCCGGGGTGCCGCACCAGCGGCTCACCGACCGTGCCGTCGCCGGTCACGACGTTCACGACCCCGTCGGGGAAACCGGCCTCCTGGATCAGTCTTCCGAGATACAACGCGGACAACGGAGTCTGCTCGGCCGGCTTCAGCACCACCGTACATCCGGCCGCGAGTGCGGGGGCGAGCTTCCAGACCGCGATCAGCAGCGGAAAATTCCACGGCACGACCGCCGCCACGACGCCAACCGGCTCACGCCTGGTGTATGCGAAAAACTCGGTTTCGGGGGGCGCAAACGGCACCGAAACATCCAGCGTCGATCCCTCCACTTTCGTGGCGCAGCCGGCCATGAATCTGAAGAATTCGATCGCCAACGCCACGTCGACCGCACGCGCCATTTCAACGGACTTGCCGTTATCCAGCGATTCAATCTCCGCCAGGATCTGGGCATCCCGCTCGATCAGGTCAGCGAGCTTCAGCATCAGGCGCTGTCTTGTAGCCGGCCTCATCCGCGCCCACTCACCCTCTTCGAGGGCCTTTCGCGCGGCATGCACCGCGCCATCCACGTCCGACTCACGTGCAGCCGGAACGCTTGCGATCACTTCCTCGTTTGCAGGGTTGACGACATCGAAACTGTCACCGCCCGCGGCTTCGATCCATTTGCCGCCGACAAACATGTTGTGCTTTCCGGATGACAGAAAGTCCTTCGTCTTCCCGCTGATCAGCTCTGAAAAATCCTGAGGCATATTCATTTGCTCTCTCGCTCCATTCGGCAACTAGAGATAGCGGATATACAAAAGCGGTATCCCCGCAATATCCGCTCAGTCATTTGCCATTTTCGAATCCGACCACTGCGCCGTTCTTGGACTAGTCACCGGAACCTTTAGCCACGGCCTCCGCGGTCGCCTGAATGAACGCCTTGATCTTGTTGACGTTGTCACCGGTCAACTTGCCGGTGAAATCAGGCATCCCCTGAGATGCCATCGGCCCCTTGAAGACAAACTTGTCCAGGTTCTCGATGGTGCCCTTCCCGACGTATCCCAGATTCCTGATATTGCCGCCGCGATCAACCCCCGGCACACCGTGGCAGAACAGGCAGTTGCTCACGTACAGAGCGGTACCCTCTTCAACATCCGCCGGATCGTATTTCACGCCGGAGAGCAGGTCCGACATCGGGTACCGGGTGAATTCCGGAAGCTTCTGACTGGCGTCGAGCGCATACGTATAAATCGCTCCGGGCGTTGCGTAGTCGGTCGCACGTTGGAACTTGCCGTACACGCCACCCCATCCCACCGCAATCGACACGTACTGCTTGCCGTCGATCTCATAGGTCATCGGCGCGGCCACCACACCGGTCCCGGTCTCCGACTCCCATAACTTCTTGCCGTTGGCAGCATCGTAGGCGACAAATCGACCATCTGCGGTGCCCTGGAACACAAGGTTGCCAGCGGTTGTCAGCGTGCCGCCGTTCCATGGGGAGTCATAGTCCTGGCGCCAAGCTTCTTTCTGCTGTACCGGATCCCACGCAACCAGCCGGCCAAAAGCCTTTGAGGTCGGAGGAACCGAATTCAGCAACCGGGCCGTGTTCCAACCCGTTCCGGCCATGACCTGGCCCACTTCGTCGTGACTGTCCGGCGTCCAGGTGTCGTCTTCGGCCAGGGTCAGCGGAACATTCTGGGCAGGAATGTATGCCAGCCCCAGATCCGTATTGAATGACATCGAGTGCCAGTTATGCCCACCGAATGGGCCCGGCACGATGTCATACGCTTTGTCGATGCTGCGGGTTTCCGGATTCTCGATCGGCCTGCCCTTGTCGTCATATCCGGTCGCCCAATTCACGTCGACAAAGTTCTTGGCTGAGATGAACTCGCCATTGGTTCGATCGACAACAAAGAAGAACCCGTTCTTGGGGGCATGCAGGATGACCTTTCTCTTCTTTCCGCCGATCTTGAGATCGGCAAGAATCAGATCCTGCGTGGACGTATAGTCCCAGTTGTCTCCCGGCGTCTCCTGATAATGCCAGACGTATTCGCCGGTATCCGGCTTGAGCGCGACGATCGAGGCCAGATACAGATTGTCGCCTCCCTTGGGGCTTCTCTTGTGGTGCGACCAGGGCGAGCCGTTTCCGGTTCCGAAATACATCAGGTCCAGTTCAGGATCGAAAACGATGGAGTTCCATACGGTTCCGCCTCCGCCCAGCTCCCAGTATCGACCTGAGGGATCCCAGGTCTTGGCCGCTTCTTTCATGGCCTCATTCTCGTACGGCTTATCGGGATCTCCCGGAACCGTGTACCAGCGCCACGCCTTCTTTCCTGTCTCCGCATCGTATGCGGTGATATAGCCGCGGACCCCATACTCGGCGCCGCCGTTGCCAATGATGACTTTGCCCTTGATGACCCGGGGAGCACCGGTGATCGTATAGGAATGGTCCGCGCCCGCACCGCTGTCGCTGATCGTGTCGACCTCCCAGAGCTTCTTGCCCGAACCGGCGTCGAGCGCGACCAGCCGGCCGTCGTAAGTTCCGACGAAGACCTTGCCCTTATGGAGGGCAACACCCCGGTTGACGACGTCACAACACCCCTTGAAACCATGACTGCGCGGAACCTCCGGATCGTACGTCCAGAGCTTCTTGCCGGTGCGTGCGTCGAGCGCGTGGACGATGCTCCAGGACGCCGTCACATACATGACGCCATCGACGACCAGAGGCGTCACCTCGACACCGGCTTGCGAATTCAGGTTATACGACCAAAGCGGCCCGATCTTGTTGACGTTCTTGTCATTGATCTGATTCAGTCGGCTGAATCTGGTTTCCGCGTAGTCGAGGCCGTGGCTTGGCCATTCCTTGGTGTTCTTGGCATTTTTCAGAATATAGCTTTCATCGACAGCAGAGGCGGCCGCCGTTTTACCGTCTTTTGCCAGTGAGGGCGCTGTCACACCGAAGAGTATCGCTGCAGCCACCCATGCGACCGAAGACAGACCCAACCCTCCGGGCCCATTTTTGTTGTTATCCGCCCGAGACAACCTGTTGTGTTCAGAAAAATCGGATTCAGACCGACCGCAGCTCTTATTGATCAGCACTTCCCGCTCCTCATTTTTTATGCAATCTGCTTCATACGGTTTCACCGCTGATCTTCTGTATATGATGAGATCGTCACGGCTGCGCATTTACATTTTGAGAACCGAAGCGTGAACGGGTACACCCCTCGAAAGTAAGGGGTTCACCTGAAAAGATAGGGAGAGCACACCCTCCCAAAATCGATCTGATTCTCCCGGATCAATTCGTCATTTCAACTTTCAGTGGGCACAAAAAGCCGAGAGGCGGCAACCTCCTGGTGAGCCACGGCACGACCGGCCGGGCGACCAAAAATCACAGCCCGAAGAACAGGCAAAGCAGAAGAATCATCCAACCAGGAACAAACTTTTTGGCGCCTCGGGTCAGTCGGACAAACGTGATTCCAGATCCAGGTCTGCCGGCACAGGAATTTCTGAAAATCGTCCGGACATAACCGCGCGAGCGCATTGATGGAAACGAGATGCGCGGCCAATGCACACCGCGCCTCGACAGATTGCGGGCGACTACCGGCTGCAGAAGCCAGCAACGACTGCAGGCAACACGGCACAGCCCGAATACGGTCGCGCACCGCCCTCGGGAACCACCCCGCACAAGCGACCGACCCGGGGCATCCGGCCCCGATCAGTCCGGCGCCCGGCCCCCGCGACCAACGCCGGCATCGAGGCGCTCGATGAAGGCCAGCATCGTCTTGCGATGCAAAGCCCCGATCAGCTGCTCGATATGCGGCATCGCGCGCCGCACGACTTCCGAGGGGTCGGCGTCGCGCACGTCACTGTAGCGTTCCGAGAACAGCTCGATCTCGGCCCGCACCATCCGCTTGATCGCCTTGAGATACAGCGATGCGTGCGCGGGTTCGAAACCGCGCTCGCGCGAGATGCCGGCCTCGGTCATGCGGGTCCAGGCCTCCAGAATCTCGGCGTCGTCGCGCTCGAGCAGCGGCTGATCGCCGTTCCAGCGCGGCGAGATGACCCCCGCGCGTTCCAGCCCCCGCACCTCCTCGATCGAGATCCGGCCCTGCTGCACCGACTGCGCAGCGCCCGCGGTGGAATGGTCGAGCAGGTTCGTGCGGAACGATTCGACGACCTTGTGGATCAGCTCGCGCTGCGCCGCCGTGAAGTCGTGGCTGGCATCGCCGCCTTCCTCCAGGACCGCGCGGATCGCCTTGAGCGGCAGAAAGTGGCGGTCGCGCAGTCCTGGATCTTGCGCAGACGCTCCAGGTGCTGCTCGGTATACAGAGCGGTGTTGCGCCCCGTCTTGATCGCCGGCGGCAGCAGCCCCTCGCTCAGGTAGTAGTGAATCGTCTCGCGCGTGAGCCCGGTCTGCTCGACCAGATCACGCATCCGGAATCGGCCCGCGCCCATCTCTGGACTGCGGCCGCCCGCGGTTCGGCCTCGGATCGCCACGAATGCCTTCTTCCTGTTGATTATTTTGAATATGCGCCTGTATCGCTGCCGGCGCCGGCACGATCCACGACAACCGCCCGGCGGGTCCGCACCCTGGGACGGATCGGCGCCCGGCGCCCTCGCGATGCCGCCGGCGTGGCAGCGCCCGGAGCTTAGGCCAATCAACAGCTTGGAGCAATGCTTAATGCTCAACACTTAGCGAACTCACAAACGCCTTGACACCTTCAAACCGCTTCGGGCATTTTGCACAGTGTTTAGTAACACTATACAGTTTTCACTCAACACTCATGGAGGAGCGGTCGATGGCTAACGTCGTGTCCGTGATACTGAAAAATTGGTTCGGCGCTTCCGAACCGCCCGTCAAGAACCGCCTGCCCAGCGCGCGCTGGAGCGGCACCGCGGCCAGTGCCTGGACCGGCTCGGCCAGCCCGGCATCGACCCGCTCCGGTGGCCACCGCCCCGGTCCGGTCAGCATCCGCACACCGAGCGCCCGCTGGGGCACGCAACGGGGCGTGCAGCGCCGGGACCACTTCGACCTGGAAGTGGCCGGCATCGTCGACGAAACGCCGAGTACCCGCACGTTCATCCTCAAAGCCGACGACAGCGCCCTGCTGCGCTACCGCGCCGGCCAGCATGTCACGGTCCAGTTGGACATCGACGGGCTGCCGTACCGGCGCTGCTACTCGCTGTCCGCGGCGCCGCGGCGCGACGCGAGGGATGGCGGCACGCTGCCGATCACGGTCAAGCGCATCGACGGCGGCAGGGTCACCACGCACCTGTTCGAGACCCTCAAGCCCGGCGACCACCTGCGGGTCGGTGCCCCCACCGGCGGGTTCACCGTCGTACCCGAAGCCGACCGGCAGCGCAGCTATCTGATGATCGCCGGCGGCGTCGGCATCACGCCGATCATCAGCATGATCGAGGCTCTGCTCGACGGCGAGCCGGGCAGCCGTGTCGCCCTGATCTACGGCAGCCGCAACCAGCGCGAGATCATCTTCCGCGAGCGCCTCGAAAAGCTGGCCCAGGCCTATCCGGAGACATTGACGGTGCAACTCGCGATCGATCAGCCCGAGACCGGATGGAGCGGACCGACCGGTCCGCTGACCGCGGATCGCGTACGCGACGCGCTGGATCCGGCCGAGACCTACGACGCCGTATACCTGTGCGGACCGGCGCCGATGATGGATGCCTTGATCCCGGCGCTGGCCGAAGGCGGCATTCCGCGCGAGGCGATTCATACCGAACATTTCGCCTATGCCGATCCGACCCGCGTGACCCATCCGACGCAGAGCTACAACGTGCGCTTCGCGCGCAGTGGCAACAGCGTCACCAGCAAACCCGGCGAAGCGCTGCTGCATACCGCCCTCGCCGCTGGCGTCGACCTCGCCTACAGCTGCCAGATGGGCGGCTGCGGCCAGTGCAAGGTGCAGACCTCGAGCGGCAGCGCGGTGATGGACGAGCCCAACTGCCTGAACACCGCCGAGCGCGAAGCCGGCTACATCCTGACCTGCTGCGCCTACCCCTCTTCGGATCTGGTCATCGCCGACCGCTGAGATCCGACGCATTCACCCCCCGACTGGACGGAGAAACACTATGACGATGATGGAGAAGATGATCGAAGGCATGCCGCTCGGCTTTCGGCGACAGTTGCTCAACTCGCGCGACGCGTTCGACATCGCGCGACGCGTGCGCAACCCCAAGGTCCTGACCAGCATGGCCGGATCGGTCGGCCGCGGCCTGATCCTCAAGTCCAACAAGCAGGGCGAGCCGGTCGACGTGCCGGCGGCGCATTCGGCGCATTTCGATTTCGAGTACCGCAGCGACTATCCGGAGATGTACGAGCTGTACCGGCGCGCGCTCGAGAATCAGTGGAACGGCGACACCTCGCTGGACTGGAGCATCGACGTCGACCCGGAAAACCCCAACACCGCGGTGCTGCCGATGGAACTGGTGCCGCTCGAAGGCCTGGCCGAGAACGGCATCAAGCTCAACCGCAAGGAACAGATCGACTTCACCTATTCGTTCGCATCCTGGCTGCTGTCGCAGTTCCTCCACGGCGAGCAGGGCGCGCTGTACGCCTCGGCGCAGGTCACCGAGAGCGTGCACTGGATCGACGGCAAGTTCTACGGCTCGACCCAGGTCATCGACGAGGGCCGCCACGTCGAGGTGTTCTTCCGCTACATCGAGACCAAGCTCGGCGGCAAGCTGTACCAGTGCAACGACAATCTCTACGTGATCCTCGACGCGCTGCTGCGCGATTCGCGCTGGGACATGAAGTTCCTCGGCATGCAGATCATGGTCGAGGGCCTGGCGCTCGGCGCGTTCAGCCAGATGTACAGCGCCACGCGCGAGCCTCTGCTCGCCAACATGCTCAAGTACGTGATCCAGGACGAGGCGCGGCACGTGCACTACGGGGTGCTTGCGCTCAAGCGCCATTTCGCCGAGATCTCGGAGAAGGAGCGCCAGGAACGCGAGGACTGGGCGTTCGAGGTCGCGCTGCTGATGAAGAACCGCTTCCTCGCCCACGAGATGTACGAGGAATGGTTCGAGCACAGGATGAGCCGCCGCAAGTGGGATCACGTCATCCACAACTCGGCGTTCATGTCGAACTTCAGCAAGCTGATGTTCAAGCGCCTGATCCCCAACCTCGAGTACATCGGCATCCTCTCGCCGCGCATCCAGAAACACTACGCGGCAGCGGGGCTGATGGAATTCGCCGGCGGCAAGAACGCCAGCCAGCTCAGCGGCGACGATCTGATCCGCGATCTGGCGGCCTGATCCCACCGGGGGATGTCGCGGCCGGGCCGACGCAGCCCGCGCCGCACGCACGAGGGCCGATCCGCAAGGATCGGCCCTTTTGTCGTGCCCGCCTCCGCCCCCGCGCATGCCCCGGTAGCGGCCACGAAAAAGGGCGGAGCCTCTCGGCCCCGCCCTGGATCGATACCGCGATGACGCGTTCGGATCAGGCCGCCTGCGACATCCCGACGACCACTTCCTCGCGCTGCTGCAGGATCATCTGCGCAGCCTTCTCGCCGATCACCATCGACGGCGCGTTGGTGTTGCCGCCGATCAGGGTCGGCATGATCGACGCGTCGGCGACCCGCAGGCCGTCGATGCCGCGCACGCGCAGCTTCGCATCCACCACCGCCATCTCGTCCTGACCCATCTTGCAGGTGCCGACCGGGTGGTAGATCGTCTCCGCGCGCTTGCGGATGTCGGCCATGATCTGCTCGTCGGTCTGCGCCGCCGCGCCCGGCTCGGTCTCGCCGCCGTTGCTGCTGGCGAAGGCCGGGGCCGCGAAGATCTTGCGCACCAGCTTGACCGACTCGACCAGCACGCGGCGGTCGTCCGGATGCTCCAGGTAGTTCGGCTGGATCAGCGGATCGGCGAGCGGATCGGCGCTCTTCAGACCGATGTAGCCGCGGCTCTTCGGACGCAGCTGGCAGACGTGCATGGTGCAGCCGTAGCCCGGCACCAGCTTGCGGCCGTGATCCTTCAGGAAGCTCGGCAGGAAGTGCAGCTGCACGTCGGGACGCTCCGAGTCCTTGTCGATCTTGATGAAGCCCCCGCTCTCGGCGACGTTGCTGGCGAGGAAGCCGCGACGGCCGAAGATGTAGCTGAAGAAGCCGGCGATCGCGCGCGGAATGAACGAGAACGCCAGGCCGATCGCGCGCTTGCTGCGATCGCGGATCATCACCGTCATGTCGAGATGATCCTGCATGTTCTGGCCGACGCCCGGCAGTTCGTGCTGCACCGGGATGCCGTGCTTGCTCAACTCCTGCTTCGGACCGATGCCCGACAGCATCAGCAGCTGCGGCGAATTCACCGCGCCGCCGGACAGCACGACCTCGTGCTTGCAGCGCAGGTTGCGGCGCGAACCGTTGTGCAGGACCTCGACACCGACGGCGCGCTTGCCGTCGAGCAGCACACGGGTGGCCCGTGCGCCGGTGAGGATCGTCAGGTTCGGACGCGAACGCGCGTTCTCGAGGAAGGCGCGCGCACTGCTCCAGCGGCGGCCGTCCTTCTGCGTGACCTGGTAGAACCCGGCACCTTCCTGATCGGTACCGTTGAAGTCCTGGTTGTGCTTGATGCCGACCTGCTTGCAGGCCTCGATGAACACGCTGGACAGCGGATTGGCGTCGCGCACGTCGGCGACGTTCAGCGGACCGCCGCTGCCGTGCATGCGTGAAGGACCGCGCTCGTTGTTCTCATGCGCCTTGAAGATCGGCAGCAGGTCGTCGTAGCTCCAGCCGTCGTTGCCCAGCGCGGCCCAGTCGTCGTAATCCTTGGCATGGCCGCGGATGTAGACCATCGCGTTGATCGAGCTGCTGCCGCCGAGCGTCTTGCCACGCGGCCAGAACAGACGACGGTTGTCGAGATGCTCCTGCGGCTCGGTGTCGAAGCACCAGTTGAACTTGGGGCTGCCAATCAGGCCGACGAGGCCCAGCGGCGTGTGAATCAGGGCGCTGTTGTCCGGCGGACCGGCCTCGATCAAACACACCTTGAACTTCGAACTCGCGCTCAGGCGATCCGCCAGAACGCAACCGGCCGAGCCCGCGCCGACGACGATATAGTCGAATTCTTCCAATGTACTGCCCTCCAGGTTACGCACTCACCGCCGAGCGTGCGGGTGTCCGCACATTCGACCCTCACGCCGACGATGCCCAGCCCGCACGAAGCCGAACTCTGCGACGTCACCGCGCCCGGCATTCCGATGCCCGGGCGCGGCGGGCCACTCTATATATGGCGTCTAACCTGGATGATGGCGGGGCGGTTTGCCGGTTGTCCCCTATCGAACGTTTAGGTCTGGGGGTCGGATTGTGGCCGCAGCGCCTTCCAGGCCACCGTCGCCGAGATCACCATGATCAGCACGACCCCGACGTAGAACAGGAAAAACGCGACCAGATTCGTCGCCGGGCCACCGAATGCGAGGCCGCGACTGTCCGGAAACAGCGGATCCAGCGCCGATGCCACGACAAAGGTCCAGGCGACCACGATCAGGCCGTGGGCGATGCGCTTGAGCGCCTTGGCCGACAGCGGCACGATCGGCAATATCGCGGCCGCCAGCCACAACGCGAAGCCATTGAGAATGCCCTCAAGATGGGCCATCCGCCACGCGTCGTAAGTCCCTGGCAACTGATACTCGATGGCGCCGGGGATCGGCCACAGGGTGATCTTTCCGAGCAGGAAGAACAGGAAGCCGAAGCCGATCACGCCGCCGAGAAACACCAGCAGCGCGCCATGCCCCACGAGCAGGCGCCGCGTGGTCCTGAACGCCGGATTCTGCGGATCGGTGCTCATGCGGCGCTCCGCAGGCCATGGACGGGAAACGGAACCGGCATGCGCGGATCGTGCGTGTCGACGATCGGCACCATCGGCACCGCGTCGGCGTTGCCGGCCACCGGTTCGCCGTAGGCGCGGGCATACCCCGCCAGCCAGTCCTGCACCCACTGCGGATCGCGTTCCTGCCGCGGGTTGTGACCCGGCAGCGCGGCACGCAGCAGATACGGCCCGACATTGCGCACGAACCACCACAGGCGCCGCACCAGGCGCAGCCGCGAACGCGGACTGCGCCACAGCCCGTCCTTCTTCAGCAGCGCCTTGTAGCCCTTCATCGAATAGCGCATCACATCCAGCGAGCCGTGAAACACGCCAACCATGCGATACCAGTAACCGCGCAGTCCGCCGCGGAACAGGGCCTGGTAGACGTCGTAGGCCACGCGCTTGTGCTCGGTCTCCTCGACCATGTGCCACAGCACCATCGACACCACGCGCGGATCGCCGTTGGCGAACAGGCGCACGCGATCCTCGACCAGCCAGCGCGTCACCCCCATCGTCATCGACTCGAAACCCGCGGTGTAGGCCAGCCGCACCTGCAGCGAGCGCTGTGACAGGCGCGCGTACGAAGCCTCCATCTGCGCCTCGATCGCGGCCAGCTCCGCGTAGCCCTTGGCCTTGATCGTCTCGTTGAAGCGCCGGTGCGCGCGATAGTGCTGCCCTTCCTGGCCGATGAAGCCGAGCCCGTCCTCGCGCAGTTGCGCGTCGTCGACCCGCTCGATCGCCTCTCGCATCGTGCGCATCAGGAACGGCTCCAGATACGGCATCGTCAGCGACGCGCCGATCATCATCGCCGAAAGCTCCGGCTCGCCCGGAATCCAGTTGCGCTCGATATCCTCGGGGAACTCGAACGGTATACGCCGCGCGGCCAGCACCGGGGCATTGTCTGCCTGATTCATGTTCTGTCTCCTCACGCCCAACCCATCGCCGTGCGCCGCTGCCGGCGCCGGCCCCACAGATTTCCTATCCGGCGCGGTCCGGCTGCGTCGTCGGCGCCTCGACCTCGGCGACCGGCTGCGCCAGCCCCGCCATCAGCGTCCGGATCATCGTCGGCACCAGCGTGTCGATCGACCGTCCCATCACGAACTGGCCGGATACCTGCAGCGACACCAGCCCGTGCGCGCCCGCCCAGAACAGGTGGCTCGCGGTCAGCGGATCGGTCGCCAGCGGCAGTTCACCGACGGCATTGGCCTCGGTCACGACCTCGGTGCAGATCCCCAGCGCATCGCGCTTGGCGACGGCGAGTTCCAGCGAACGCTGGCCCAGATCCGAGCCTTGCAGCTCGAAGAACATCAGCGCGTAGCGGGTCGGCCGCTCGAGGCCGGCGCGGATGTAGGCGTCGGCCAATGCGTTGAGCTTGTCGAGCGGGCGCGACAACGGCGCGATCGCCTCGCGCATCGCCTCCTCGATCCAGCGGTATGCCCGCGCGCGCAGCGCCGTGAGCAGCTCTTCCTTGCTGGCGAAATAGCGATACGGCGCCGAGTAGCTGCAGCCGAGCACGGCCGCGACCTTGCGGAAACTGACGGCCTCGATACCGCCGTCCTCGAACACCGTCATCGCCGCATCGAGGATCGCCTCGCGGCGATCCGCGACCTGCTGTTTGGAATAGGAACGTCGTGCCATGCAGAGCAGTTAACGGTATTAATTTAATACTGTCAACTTTTATTTCGTCGGCGCTCTCGGAGCCGATGCAGCGACCCCCGTGACGGGGATGCGGAAGGCGTATTCAGTCCGGCGCGATGCGCAGGATGCGCCCCGAGTGCCCGACCACCAGCGCGCCCCCGTCGCTGATCCGGACCGCCTGATACCAGGCGCTGCCGAGGTCGAGCGCGTCGAGCGCGCGCCAGGTGCGGCCGCCGTCGCCGCTTTCGAGAAAGCGGCGGATGCCGGCCACGTAGATCCGGTTGCCGTCGGAGACGTCCACGCCCATCAGGCTGTCACCGAACCCGCTGTCGAGCTCGCGCCAGTGCCGACCGCCATCGTCGGTCAGCAGCATCCGTCCCTGCTGGCCGACGGCCACGCCCAGGCCCCGGGCGTTGATGTCGATCGCCCACAGCTCGGCACCCTCCTCGCCCTCGGCCGACTGCGGCGCATGCACCGCCCGCCAGCTCTGCCCACCGTCGTCCGACGCCAGGATCATTCCGAACTCGCCGACCAGCAGCGCCCTGCCGTCGGCGGTGAACATCACGTCGTAGAGCTGCGGGTCGAAGCCCTCCGGCACCAGCGCGCGCCAGTCGACCGCCACCGGCTGCCAGGCCTGCCCCGGCGCGGCGGACCGCAGCACCGTGCCGAACTGGCCCACCGCGAGCGCGACACCGTCGGGGCGCTGCGCGACCGCGAGCAGCCGCTTGTCCGTCGGCGACGCGACCGCCGTCCACCGCGCGCGATCGGTGCTTTCGAGGATCGCCCCCATCTGCCCCACCGCGATCGAGCGGCGCGGACCGAGCGCGACATCGAGCAGGCTCAGGCCGCTGTCCGGCGCGGCATCGGCCTGCCACGACGCACCGCCGTCGAGGCTGCGCAGGATCAGCCCGTCCGAGCCGACCGCCACCGCCTCGCCGTCGGCGACGTCGACCGAGAACAGCGCGTCGTGAGTGATGCCGGCGCGCAGCAGTTCGGCCCGTGGCGCGCGATCCGCGGCCGCGGCCATGCCGCTGCAGGCCATCGCGCACCAGGCCAGCACGGCCGAAGCTGTCGTCTCTCGGAGCATCCGCACCCCCTCGCCACACCACCGAACGTGCCCACCGGCTTCGCGGCCGAGCCGGTCGCCGGCCCCCAGCATGCCTGCGCGGCGGCCGCTTGCGCACCCAACCCTAACCAAACCCTACCCCCGCACCCCTAGACGGGGGCCGGCCGAGCACCGAACATGGCCCGCGAGGGGGCACGACAACGACAATGGGAACGCCGATTCCATGCATATCCGCAAGTTCGACCGCGCGTACTCGCGCCGCAAGTTCCTGGGCGACGCCGCCAAGGGCGTCCTCGCCACCGGCGTGCTGTCGCCGCTGTGGAGCGCAATCGCGGCGGACGGCGACCCGAGCAAGGCCTATCCCGACGAACTCAATTCGATCGAGGCCTACACCCAGGGCAGGATCAAGACCGGCGACCTGATCGACGCCAGCAACGTCGAGCACGTCAAGGACCTGCTCGAACCGATCCGCTACGAGCAGATCCTCAAACTCGGGCGCGTGCTCAAGGTCGCGCCGACGACCACCGACATCATGCGGCTGTCGCCGTGGGAATACATCGAGGCGACCGTACGCAACGCCGGGCGCGCCCGCTTCGACGAGCGCGGCAACGTCGTCGACGAGACCGGCAAGCCCTGGATCGGCGGCAATCCGTTTCCGGACCCGAAGTCCGGCGTCGAACTGTTTGCCGCGCAGACCCTGAGCTGGGGCCGTCACGACGCGTCGTTCTACGCGGTCGAGGTCTACGACCTCACCCACGCCGGCGACGTGAAGTTCCGCTACTCCGGCGGCTGGGCGGAACTGTCGCCGATTGGCCGCGTGTCGATGGACCCGATGCCGTACTGGGAAGAGCACATGGACATGCTGCGCTTCCAGTCGGTGTTCTTCCTGTCGCCGCAGCAGTTCCGCGGCACCTCGTTCCTCAACATCTGGCCATACGATCACAGCACCTTCCCGCACCTGTACGGCTACATCCCGGAGTTCCGCCGCATCCGCCAGTTCCCGACCTCGCAGCGCTTCGAGCCGCTGCTGCCGGGCACCACGCTGTACCTCTCCGACGCATGGGCCGCGGGTGACCCGCTGCACACCTGGAGCAACTACAAGATCGTCGGCCGCGGTCCGTTCCTGGCCGGCGTGTCGAACAGCTGGAACGGATCGGACCCGGACTGGAAGCACGGCACCCACGGCGGCCCCAAGGGCCAGACCTTCTGGGACACCACCGTCGAGCTGATCCCCGAAGCAATCATCGTCGAGGCCGAGCCGACCAAGTTCCCGCGCGCGCCGGTGTCGAAGAAACGCGTGTGGTTCGACGCACGCAACCAGGTCGTCGTCGGCATGGTCACCTTCGACCGCAAGGGCCAGCCGTTCCGCTCCTTCGACGGCGCCTACAGCCTCTACGACGACGGCACCAACCGCTTCATGGACGGCGCGCATCCGTACTGGAGCTGGACCCACGTCACCGCGTCGGACATCCAGACCGGCGACGTGACCCGGCTCGAACAGGTGCGCCAGGTCGAGCAGGATCACAAGAGCGGCGCCAACGATCCGAAGATCTACGAGAACTACCTGACGCGCAACGCGCTGATGCGCATCGGCGGCGTCTGATCCCACCCGGAGCCGGAACGTGTCTTCGACCCCAGGCGGCCTGCGCTACCGCATCGCGGACTGGACGCTGAACCACCGGCGCGCGCTGTCGGTGCTGTTCGTGCTGATCACGCTGGGCTTCGCCGCCGGCCTGCCGGGCGTGCGCCTGCAGACGATCTTCTCGGACCTGCTGCCGCGGGACGATCCCTTCGTGCAGGTATTCCAGGACCATCCCAACTTCGGCAGCCCGCTGACGATGCTGGTCGTGGTGCGCCGGCTCGACGGCGACATCTACAACGCCGAGACGATCCAGAAGGTCTGGAAGCTCACGCGCGACATCGACCTCGCACCGGGCGTCAATCACGACCAGATCCTGTCGATCACCACCACCAAGGCGCGCTACGCCGAGGCCACGCAGTTCGGCATCGACATGCGCCCGCTGATGGGCGACGTGCCGCCGACCGACGCCGCCAGCATCGAGCGGTTTCGCGACCGCGTGCGCAAGGCGCCCAAGGTCGCCCGGTTCCTGATCTCCGAGGACGAGCACGCGACGCTGATCGGCGCCGCCTTCATCGAACACCGCATCGACTACGGCGAAACCTTCGAATACGTGCAGGATCTCGTCGAGAACGCGCGCGACGCCCACCACGAGGTCTACCTGGCCGGGCAGCCCGCGCTGATCGGCTGGGTCTACCGCTACGAGCATCAGATGATCGCGATCTTCGCGGTCACGCTGGTGGCGCTGTTCCTGGCGCTGATCGTCTACATGCGCTCGACGGTCGCGATCCTGACGCCGCTGATCTCGGGCTCGGTCGCCGCGATCTGGGCCTTCGGCTTCGTCGGCTGGCTCGACATCTCGATCGAGCCGCTGCTGATGGTGGTGCCGCTGCTGCTGGCGGCGCGTTCGTTCTCGCACTGCGTGCAGTTCGTCGAACGCTACAACGAGATCCGCGGCAGCCGGCAGCTCGAACCGGTCGAGGCCGCCAAGCAGGCGATGGCGGTGATGATGTCGCCGAGCATCGTCAGCATCCTCACCGACTTCATGGGCATCGTCGTCGTCGCCGCCGCGCCGATCGAGTCGATGGTGCGCCACGCGATCTTCTGCGGCATGTGGGCGCTGTGGCTGATCCCCACCGGCATCTTCCTGATCCCGATCCTGCTGACGGTCTTTCCGCAGGCGCTGGTGACGCCGGGCGCAAGCGACACACGACGCCGCCACGTCGTGCGCGACGCGATGGCCGCGGCGCTGGAGCGCCTCGCCCGCCTCGTGACCGGCCGCCACGCCGTCGCGGTCGCGGTCGCGCTGGGGATCGTGTCGGCGTTCGTGATCCACACCGCCAACCAGGTCAAGATCGGCAACCCGGTCGAAGGCAGTTCGCTGTTCTGGCCGGACGCCGAGTTCAACCGCGCGGTGCACGCGATCAATCGCGACTTCCCCGGCGTCAACACGCTGGAGATCGTGCTGGAGGCCAAGGACGGCCATGGCGACGAACGCGAGTGGATCGTGCAGAAGGTCGACACGGTGATGACCATGCTGCGCCTGCAGAAGCTGATGGAACGCTCGCCCGATCCGCCCGAGGCCAGCCTGTCGTATGCCGACTACCTCGAGGAATCCAATCGCCTGTTCCAGGGCGGCAACCACAAGTGGCAGTCGCTGGACCCGGTGCAGCGTTCCGTCAGCGCCACCTCCATCGGCACGATGATGGGCTCCAGCGCCGACGCCTACGGCCACGTCATCAGCCGCGACATGCGCCACGCCACCGTGTCGTTCTGGTTCCGCGACAACAAGCAGGCCACCGTCGACACCGCGCTGCGCAACGCCCAGGCCGCGGTCGACGCGGTCGGCACCGACCACCCCGAGTTCACCGTGCGCCTGGGCACCGGCACCATCGCCTTGCAGGAGGCGGTCAACCGCGTGGTCGAGCGCTACCACTGGACCGTGCTCGGCCTGCTCAACCTGACCATCCTGCTGATGTGCGGCCTCGCCTATCGCTCGGTGATCGCCGGCCTGCTGCTGCTGATCCCGGTGAACCTGTCCAACTTCACCCTGATCGCGGCGATGGAGGCGATCGGCGTCGGCCTCGACGTCAACTCGCTGATCGTCGCGGCGATCGGCCTCGGCGTCGGCATCGACTACGGCATCTACCTGTTGTCGCGTATCTGCGAAAAGATGCGCGAGCCCGGCGCGCGCTGGGAGCACGCGATCCGCGACGCGCTGACGAGCACCGGCCAGGCGATCATGTTCACCGCCTCGGTGATGGCGATCGCGATCTTCCCCTGGTACCTGATGTCCGGCCTCAAGTTCGTCGCCGACATGGGCCTGCTGCTGGTCGTGGTGATGGCGATCAACATGTTCCTGTCGCTGATCCTGCTGCCGCTCGAAGTCTATCTGGTGAAGCCGCGCTTCGTGCTCGGCCGCCAGCGGCCGGCCACCGCCCCCGCCACGGCGTGACCACGGAGCCGCCCCCCTGGCGACGCCGCTAGGGACAGGGGCCGTAGGTATCGCCGTGGTTCAGGTGCGCGGTGACCGCATCGTCCGGCAGTACCAGGGTCTGTTTCTGCTTGTGGCAGATCGTGATCGTCTGCGGTGAGCGCATGTCCGGCTCGTAGCGGGTCGAGACCGCACAGCCGCACAGCCCGGCGACCAGGACCAGCAGCATCGGCTTGATCATCTGCGCATCCTCCCGGCCGGCGGTGACGGCGCCGGCACCCTCGCAGCATCGCACGCCGCGTCCGGTCCCATCACCATCTGCCCGGCACCACGGCCAGGTGGCACAATCGCTCCCAGCCGCAGCCGGCGCCCCGCCGGCACCGGCTTTCGGTCCAGGGAGAACAGCATCCGATCCTCACGCACCGCCATGATCCTGGCGCAACCGGGCGCGTTCGCGCTGCGCACGCTCAGGGCCTTCCGCGCCAACCAGGGCCTGCTGCTCGCCGGCGCGGTGGCCTACTACGCGCTGCTGTCACTGGTGCCGATGCTGATCGTGATCGTCATCGCGCTGTCGCACGTGGTCGACGCACAGGTGCTGATGGACGCGCTCGGCCGCTATCTGGAATGGGTGGTGCCGGGACAGTCCGGCGCGATCCTGTCCGAACTGCAGCGTTTCCTCGATCACCGCACCGTGCTCGGCTGGGTGCTGCTCGGCACCATGTTCTTCTTCAGCTCGCTGGCGTTCACCGTGCTCGAGAACTCGATGTCGATCATCTTCGTGCACCGCGTGGCAATCCGGCGCCGGCACTTCCTGGTATCGGCGCTGCTGCCCTACTGCTACATCCTGTTCCTCGGCTTCGGCCTGCTGATCGTCACGCTGATCTCGGCGAGCCTGGAGGCGATGGGCCAGAACGGCATCGACCTGCTCGGACGCCACTGGGCCTTCGGCGACACCTCCGGCGTGCTGCTGTACCTGCTCGGCGTCGGCGGCGAGGCCCTGCTGCTGACCTCGATCTACCTGGTGATGCCGGTCGGCAGCCTGTCGATCCGCCACGCCGCGCTCGGCGGCGTGACCGCGACGCTGCTGTGGGAGATCAGCCGCCACGTGCTGGTCTGGTATTTCGCGACGCTGTCGCAGGTGACCGTGGTCTACGGCTCGCTGACCAGCGCGATCGCCGCGCTGCTGAGCATGGAAATCGCCGCCACCTTCCTGCTGTTCGGCGCCCAGGTCATCGCCGAATACGAACGCCTCGGGCTCGAGGCGCGCAGCGCGTCGCCCGAACCCCTGCACACGGACTGAAGCCCATGCCCACCGTCGAATTCCCGCTCGAAGGCGAGTACATCGAACTCAATCAGCTGCTGAAGCTGGCCGGGGCCTGCGACAGCGGCGGCGCCGGCAAGGCGCTGGTGGCCGAGGGTCGCGTCAGCGTCGACGGCCACCCCGAGTCCCGCAAGACCGCCAAGGTCCGCGCCGGCCAGCAGGTCGTCTGCGACGGACTGCGGATCCGCGTCGTCGCCGGCTAGCGCGCCGCCCGCGGCCTCAGGCGACCGCGGCGTCCTGCGGCGCGTCGACCGTCAGCACCGCCTCGCGGCGCGGCCGGCTCGGCAGCGAATGGCGCAGGATGCGCCAGACCACCTGGCCGAACTGCCGCGGCAGCGAGCCGGTGTTGTAGTTCTGGCCGTAGCGCGCGCAGATCTCGCGCACCACCGGCGCCATCTCCGCGTAGCGACGGGCCGGGAGGTCCGGGAACATGTGGTGCTCGATCTGGTGGCTGAGGTTGCCGGACATGATGTGCAGCAGCGTACCGCCGCTGATGTTCGACGACCCGCGCAACTGGCGCAGGTACCAGTGGCCGCGCGACTCGTTGCGCAGCACGCTCTTGGGGAAGGTCTCGACATCCGCGGTGAAGTGGCCGCAGAAGATGATCATGTAGGTCCACAGATTGCGCAGGATGTTGGCGACGATGTTGCCGGTCAGCACCGGCAGGAAGAACGGCCCCGCCAGCAGCGGAAACACGACGTAGTCCTTGATGATCTGGCGGCGGATCTTGCGCCCCACCGGCGCGAATTCCTTGCGCAACTGCGCCCCCGACATCTTGCCCTTCAACCAGCGCCCGAGGCGCACGTCCTGGATCGCGACACCCCACTCGAACAGCAGCGCGAAGATCACCGCGAACAGCGGCTGCGCCAGGTAAAGCGGCTTCCACTTCTGCTCGGGAAAGATCCGCAACACGCCGTAGCCGATATCGTCGTCCAGGCCGCGGATGTTGGTGTAGGTGTGGTGCTTGTAGTTGTGCGTCTTGCGCCAGTTCTCGCTGGTACCGACGATGTCCCACTCGTAGGTCTTGCCGTTGAGCGCGGGGTCGTTCATCCAGTCGTACTGGCCGTGGATCACGTTGTGACCCAGCTCCATGTTCTCGAGGATCTTCGACAGGCCCAGCAGCAGCGTGCCGAGAATCCACGCCGGCGGAAACAGTCCCGCGAACAGCAGCGCGCGGCCGGCGACTTCCAGGTACCGCACCGCCTTGACGATGCGGCGGATGTAGCGCGCGTCCTCGTCGCCGACCTTGGCGACGGTCCGCGCGCGCAGCGCGTCGAGTTCGACGCCGAAGCGGTCAAGTTCCTCGGATGACAGCGGGCGGTTGAGCTTGGCTTGAGTCATGTGTGGCGAAGATAAAGAGTCGGGAATTGGGGGGATGGGCGTCAGAGATCGAGCGTCAGATCGCTGCAGGCACGGTTGACGCAGATGCGCAGCGCGCTGTTCGGCTCGGCGTCGCGATCGCCGGTGTTGAGGTCCTGCGTGGTGCCGGACAGCTTGCCGCAGGCGCAGGTGTTGCAGATGCCCATGCGGCAGCCGTGCGCCGGATGCACGCCCTGCGCTTCCAGCGCCGCGAGCAGCGACTGCCCGGCCGGCAGCTCCAGCGTGCGGCCGCTGGCACGCAGCTCCACGCGCACGGTCCCGGCGACGTCGTCGACCAGCGCCGGCGGCGTGAATGCCTCGGCGTGGAACCGCGCCGCCAGGTTGCCGGCGATCTGCCGCGCCGACTCGACGAAGCCCGTCGGCCCGCAGGCGTAGACCGTATGCGCGGCCAGATCCGGCACCCGCCGCTGCAGCCAGTCCGCGTCCAGGCGGCCGCCGCGCTCGGTGTTCGGCGCACCGGTGAAGGCGTCGGACTCGCGCGTCAGCAACAGATGCAGATGGAAGCGCGGCTCGCGCGCCGCCAGCGCGCGCAGCTCCGCGGCAAAGCACAGCTCGGCCTGCGTACGCGCCGTGTAGACCAGGGTCAGCTCGCCCGGCATGCAGGCCGCGGCCCATGCGCGGACCAGGCTCATCATCGGGGTGATGCCGCTGCCGGCCGCGAGCAGCAGCCAGCGGCCGTCGGCCGCCTCCGGCCACGTCATCTCGCCGAACGCCGGACCCAGCTCCAGCACGTCGCCGACCTGCGTATGCCCGATCAGATGCGTGCTCATGCGGCCGCCGTCGATCTGCTTCACGGTCAGTTCGACGCGCCGGTCCGCGGCGGGAATGTTGGTGGGACTGTAGCTGCGCGTGACGCGTACGCCGTCGATCTCGGCGGTCACGTTGATGTGCTGCCCCGGCACGAAACCGGCGAAGTGCCGGTTCGGCTGCAGCACCAGCGTCACCGCACCGTGCGCTTCCGGCCGGCGCGCCACGATCCGCGCGAGCGGACGTTCCCACGACCACGTCGAGTTGACTTTCGACGCCCAGAAATCGAACACGTCCGGGGCGATCAGGGGGGTCAGCAGACGCCGCATGGCGCCGGGGGCGGGATGCGTCACGGGAAGATCCGGGAGAAGGGCAATGCGGACGATTATACGGTCGTCTGCACATTTGTCTATACAGTTGTATATTAATTCGAACCCGGTATCATGGCGACTGCCCTTCTGGATACCCGCCGCCGTGACTCCACCCCGCCCGCAATCGGCGTCCGACACCCGCGTCGCGGCAGGCCGCAAGCCGGCCATCTCGCGGGACGACATCATCGCCGCCGCGCTCAAGCTGGTCGGCCCCCACCGCAGCGTCTCCACCCTGAGCCTGCGCGAAGTCGCGCGCGAGGCCGGCATCGCGCCCAACAGCTTCTACCGGCACTTCCACGACATCGACGAACTGGCGATCGCGCTGATCGACCTCGCCGGCCGCTCGCTGCGCCAGATCATCGGCTCCGCGCGCCAGCGCGCCACCACCGGACGCAGCGTGGTACGCAGCTCGGTCGAGACCTTCATGGAACAGCTCAGCGCGGACGAGAACCTGCTGCACATCCTGCTGCGCGAAGGCACCGTCGGCTCCGACGGTTTCAAGCAGGCGGTCGAACGCGAGCTGCAGTTCTTCGAGGACGAACTGCGCGTCGACCTGATCCGCCTCGCCGAAGCCAACCGCACCGGCCTCTACGAGCCGGCGCTGACCGCCAAGGCCATCACCCGCCTGGTCTTCGCCATCGGCGCCACCGCGATGGACCTGCCGCACGAACAGCACCCGCAGATCACCCAGCAGCTCGTGCGCATGGTGCGCATGATCATCGTCGGCACCCAGACCATGGCCAAGGGCGGCATCATCGACGCCTGAGCGCGGGCCCGTCAGATCGACCCGGCGGAAGCCCTCTGTCAGCCAAACGCGCATCGTGAACCCGCCGCGCTCGACGCGCTTCATTTCTTCACCGGCGCTCCAGTACGATCCGCCACAAGGGAAACAAGCGCAGGTCCAGACCTCAGCTCACGAGGCAAGCACGCCGGCGCGATGGGAGGGTTGCCGGTGTCACGCAGACGTCGCAAGAAAAACGGGGGAGTCGAGGACGCCATCCTCGGCTTCGCGTTGCTGTTCGGCGGAGCCTATGGCCTGCAGCACGGCGGGTCGATCCAGGCGCTGCTGCGCGGCGTCTTCATCTGGGCCGGCGTATTCCTGGCCGCCGGCGTCGCCCTGATCCTGGCGATCCGGGCCATCCGCGACAACACCGCGGTCGCCGGCGAACCCGAAATCCGCATGCCCCGCCGGCGTGGAAGCACAGCATCGGGGCGCCGCCGCGGCACGCCCGCACCACGCCGGATTGAACCCAGCACCCGCCCCCGCGCCGAACCGCCGCGTCCGGTCATGGACCGGCGTCCGGACGACTGGAGCCTCGCCACCCTGCGTGCGCTGGAGTGGAAACGCTTCGAGGAAGTCTGCGAAGGATTCTGGAAGGCCAAAGGCTACCCCGCCGAGATGACCGGCCCCGGCGCCGACGGCGGCGTCGACGTCCTCATCCGCGACCGCAACGACGCCAGCCGCGTCTTCGCGGTGATCCAGTGCAAGGCCTACGGCAACAAGCCGGTGGGCGTAGAACCGGTGCGCGCGCTGTGGGGCAGCAAGGACCACTTCGGTGCCCAGCTCGCGCTGTTCTACGGCATCTCCGGCTTCACCCCCGACGCCGAACGGTTCGCCGCCGAAAAACACCTGCGCCTGATCTCCGGCGAACGCCTGCTCGAACAGATCCGCCTGCTAACCCCGCAGCAACAGTTCCGGCTGCTGACCCATGTGACCCGCGACGACTACGCAACGCCGACCTGCCCGAGCTGTGACATCAAGATGGTCCGGCGCAACGGCAACGGTCGCTTCTCGGACTTCTTCGGATGCCGCAACTATCCCCGGTGCAGGCAAACCTTCGATATCTCGCCGGCGCGTGCAGCCGCACTCAAAGCGGTGGAGGCATGAACCGTGATCGCAATCAAGCGCTTGCCCCCACGATCCCGAACGCCTGCCGCAACCGCTCGACCGTGGTTCGCCACTTGGGCGTGCGCGGCTTGCACACCGTGTTCTGATTGCCGAACAGGCCGATCTCGTTGACTGCCTGCTTGAGTGGCACGGCCTTGATCCACCGCACGGGGACGAAGTATTCGCAGCGGTCCGGGTCGTCGAGGAACTGACGGTGATAGTGCCCGCCCTTGAGCACGTCCAGGGCGGGCTGGTCGTCGAGCACGAACTCCTTCGCCGACTGCCTGGGGCCGGTGACTTCCCCCACGCCGACAAAGCCGAAACCGGGCGCCTTGACCCAGACGCGGTCGCCGACGCCCAGCAGGCTCAGCGTGTTGCTGTACCAACTGCCACCGCCTCCACAGATGAACCCGTATTGACGTGCCTCTTCCCAGTCACGCGCTTCGCCGTGGCCGAAGCTGGCATAGATCTCGCCATTCCAGGGTTCCTTCTCGCCCTGGCCGGCGGTGGCCACGTTCACCTGCGTCTCGCCGGGGTCGATCATCCAGGTGCGGCTCAGCAGCTGCTCGCTGCCGTAGGTGAACACCTGGAAGAACAGCACGTTGATCGGAATGTCGCGCTCGTTGAGGTAGCTGACGATGCGCTCGGTGCTGGCGTCCAGCGACGCCGCGACGACGACGATCTGGTGGCTCTCGTTGAGCGTGGCCTCGTCCAGCGGTTGGCCGAAGCGGGTTTGAAAATCATGGCTCAGGCTCGCGCCGGATTTGAAACGGGCATAGATCGCGGCAATGTCCTTGCCGTCCAGCGTCTCGACCCAGCAGGCGTAGTCCAGCGCCTGCGCGACGACCTCGCGCGGCGTGCGGTCGCGCTTGAGTTCGATCAGCACCAGCGTGCCGTCCGGTGCAATCGCCAGCAGATCGATGATGCCGCCGGATGCGGTCTTCTCCTGCCGGCCGATCAGCATCCATTCGTCCGAGAGCATGCTCGGCGCGGCGACGATCATGTCTTCCAGGGCCTTCTCGCTGGGCAGCTGCGCTTCGGTCAGCAGTTGCGGCGTGGCGCCGACGGTCCAGAGGGCATTGCGGATCGGCATCAGGCGGCCTCCAGGGTGGATGCGGTCGGCGCGAGAGCTTCGTGTAGCAAGGCGTCGAGCAAGCGGCTGCGGGTGGACTCGCCGCGGCGCAGGCTGGCTTCGAGCTGATCGCAGAGCGCCATGAGTTCGTCGACTTTGGCGACGATGCGGTGTTGTTCGGCAAAAGGAGGAACAGGGACCGGATATGCGCGGACAACTGACATGTTTACTCGTGGTGCCGCTCCACCGGTTGTCATTTTTGATGCGAAATCCGAGATCCATGGAGAGTTCAAGCAAAGCTCCAGATATTTCGCTGAGACGACTGCATTGGAACGTATCAACATTAAGCGTTGCCCCATGCAAAGGCGAAGCCCCGATGGGATTCGACAACCTACACCTAACACGCCCCCTTCTCGGATGTAGAGGATGTCATCTGCTCGTGGAGTTAGCCGTTCTATTCGCAGCGCGTATGTCTCTTCACTCACGAAGCGAGACGCGCTTAGGTCGAGGCTGCCAGCACGGACCTGATTTGTCCGCACGCAGAGGACCCCAGCGTCAGTCCACACGGGAGTGGTATGGGGGCAGTCAACTATGTGAGCTGCGACCCTGGATAGAGGTTCAATCGCCCATGTTGGCGGTAGGGAAAATTCGGACGCGCGTGCTTCAAAGGCGCTGAGATCAAAACTCTCAGCATCCGAATCAGATCGAAGTAGCCGTTGATTCGACCGGTCCTCGGAGGCATCTTGTTTAGTTAAATTCCCCAGAACGGCGTGATGCTGAATTGCCCGCCGTAGTTGCTTGATTTGGTCGGGTCGCGCAGTAAGCGCGGACAGGGCGTCGAGGGCGAAGCGGGCGTGGGACTGGACAGACGACGCCTTGGGCGCTTCGTCATCCGTCGATGCCGCGGGTTCGGTGCGGTTGAGGCGGGCGAGGGTCGCCACAGTCAGCCGGTCGCGTGTCGCCTCGCGTTGCGCCCGCGCCGCTTCCAGCCGGTCGCACAGCGCCATCAGTTCATCGACCTTGGCAACGATTCGGTGTTGTTCGGCGAGGGGTGGGAGTGGAAACGGAATAGCCGCAACGAGTTTGCCGGAAACTTCCTTGAATGTTGTGCCGGGCGCCTTGGCATCAATGTCGGGTGCAAAGGCCTTCATGGTCGTGGCGATAAATCGTGAACAGTCCGCGATGTAGGGGACGATCGACTTGAAGCCCTGGTTCGTCGAGATTGGGTTTGCGGCTATTGCCACGTATCCAATTGGAGCTCGGCTCGTAAACAGGACGCTTCCTGCCGGCATCAGCGTTGCTGACGAAGATCTCAAGCCTTTTTCAGAAATGTCACGAGCGCCGCGACAAACGAACAACCCTTCGTGCCCGCCAAGATCTGCTGGCGTAAGCCAAGGGATTCCGGTTCCGGGTTCGGCGAAATTCTCTGAGTCCGTAGCTGAAGGCGTGCCACCGCCGACAATTGCACCGACGGAATCCAGTCGGATCCATTTCCAGGAAGCCGGAATGTCAAAGGGAGCCAATACCGAGCCGTCTTGCCCAAAATCGCGGGGTTTCCTTATTTCTCCAGCTTGAACGAGCTTCTTCTTAGCGCTTTCGATCCGACAAAGTAGATCCGACGCGGGTTCGTCCGTTGACTCTTGCGGTAGGAGCTTTCCGCAAACTGCCAAATTAAGAACAAATCGTCGCAAATGCTCAATCGCATCCGGCGCTTCAGCGGTGCGCTCGTAGTGCTCAAGAAGGGCCGATGCCGTGTCTCTGCCGCAGAGACCGGAATCTAGACGGGTTGCGTCGTAGACGACACTGGATTCCCGCACCTGCGGGAATGACGAGGCGGACGATTCGCCGGTCGGATCTGCGGTGGTCATCGCAGCAGCGCCTCAGCCAGAATCGCTTTCAGCTGATCGCGTAGCTTCGCCGTCTCGGCTTCCGCCTCATCGAGTTCAGCGAGCAGGGTTTCCGGATCGCCGTGGTCGTCCGCCACGGTGTGCGGATTCTTGATGTCGAGGTTGTAGCCGCGCGCCTTGATGTCCTCGATGCTCACGCGCCAAGCCTGCGGGGTTTCCTGCCGGTGCTTGCGCTCGGCGCCGCCCCACCAGTTCACGCAGCCTTGCAGATGCTCGAGCTTGATCGGCTTGGTCATCGAGTAGGCTTTCTGGCCTTCCGGCACCTGGTGCTCGTAGTACCAGACTTCTTTCGTCGGCGTGCCCTTCTCAAAGAACAGCAGGTTGGTGCCGATGCTGGCGTAGGGTTTGAACACGGAGTTGGGCAGCCGCACGATGGTGTGCAGATTGCACGCTTCCAGCAGGTGTTCTTTCAGCCGGGTTTTCACGCCCTCGCCGAACAGGGAACCGTCCGGCAGCACGATGGCGGCGCGGCCGCCGGTCTTGAGCAGGCGGATGAACAGGGCCAGGAACAGGTCCGCGGTTTCCTTGGTGCGGAAGTGCTGCGGGAAGTTGGCTTCGATGCCGTCCTCTTCCTTACCGCCGAATGGCGGGTTGGCGAGGATGATGTCCACGCGGTCTTTCTGTTCCCAGCCGATGTAGGGGCGGGCCAGCGTGTTGTCGTGCGCAACGAAGCTCGGGTCCTCGATGCCGTGCAGCAGCATGTTGGTGACGCAGAGCATGTGCGGCAGCTGCTTCTTTTCCACCGCACGCAGGCCGGACTGTAGCCGGGCTTCGTCCTCCGGCTTCTTCACGTAGTGGTCGCGCATGTGGCGGATCGCGCAGGTGAGAAAGCCGCCGGTGCCACAGCTGGGGTCAAACAGGATTTCGCCGGGCCTGGGATCGATGCGCTCGGCCATGAAGGCAGTCAGCGCACGTGGCGTGTAGTACTCGCCGGCGTTGCCGGCGCTCTGCAGGTCATTGAGAAGCTGTTCGTAGATCTCGCCGAAGTGCTTGCGTTCGGCCAGATCGTTGAAGTCCACGGCGTTGATCTTGTTGATCACCTGCCGCATCAGCTGGCCGGACTTCATATAGTTGTAGGCGTCCTCGAAGACGCCGCGCACGACACGGCCCCGGTTGGCGGCGGTGCCTTTGGCGCGCAGATCCTTGAGCGTGGGAAACAGGTCGCCGTTGATGAAGTCCAGCAGCGCGTCACCGGTCAGGCCTTCCGGGTCGGCGGCCCAGGTCCTCCACTGCAGGCGCTTGGGGATGGGCGAGCGGAAATCGTCGCGCAACAGTTCCAGCGCCTGGTCCTGGTCGTCGATGATCTTGAGAAAGAACATCCAGCACAGTTGCGAGAGGCGCTGGGCGTCGCCGTCGACGCCTGCGTCCTGCCGCATGATGTCCTGGATGGATTTGACGGTGCTGCGTACGGACATGAATGCAAAGGCCTGAGTGAAATGGGAAACGACGCTTGGGTGTGCGTGCGTTGCTAGTGGTAGTCGTCTTCGCGCTGATGGCGCACGGCGAGAATGGTGACGGTGTGCTGGTCTTCGATCTCGAACAGCGCGACGTAGCCGGCGCCGCCGAAGGGGATGATCAGCTCACGCAGGAACGGGTTGTCCGGATCAGCCTTGCGGCTGGCGAAGGGCATGTCCTGCAACAGCAGGTACGCCTTTTCGATGGCGGCGCGGGCACGCAGCGCAGCGGCGTAGTCCCTTGGGGCCAGAAATTCCAGCAGCCGTTCCAGATCCTCCTGCGCGGCCTTGCTGATCCGGACGCGGTAGTTCACGCCGGCTTGGGTTGGTGCTTTTCGAGGATCGCATCCAGCGCGGTCAGGGATTCCTCCGCCGTGAAGTAGATGCCGGTCTGCCGGGCCTCCTCACGCGCGGCCAGTCCACGGGCGATGAACTCCTGCTGGTTGCGGCGGTAGGCCACCTGACGACGCACCGATTCTTCGACGAAGGCGGAGAGCGACTCACCCTCCTTCAGCACGCTCTCGGCGGCTTTGCGGAATTCCGGGGAGACTCGCAGCGGCGGTAGCGTGGCGGTTTTCATGGCGATCCGGCGTGTGTTGCAATTGCGATACGCATCGTCCGTGATGCGGGGAATGGCGTCAAGGTGGGCGTCAAGGTTCAGGCGGATTCGGTGTAGAGCGCATCCTGCATCTGGTGCACGGCCTGTTCGAAGGCGGCGCGGCTGCCGAAGACCCGGACCAGCTCCAGCGGTGTGCCCATCTGGCTGAAGGGCGGGATCTCCAGCACGCGAACGTTGTCGAGCTCGGTGACCAGACCTTCGTCCTGGTATTTGGCGAGCAGTGCTTCGAGCACGGCGCGAGCCTGGTTTCCGTAGCGGGTGAAGAAGTCGCGCTTGCGCACGTTGTTGGCGCGTTCCCGGCGCGTGAGCGGGGGTTGGTCGAAAGCGATGTGGCAGATGAGGTCGAAGGGGTCGAGATCCTTGTTGACCTCTTCCATCAGCGGCTTCAGCAGCAGGCCTTCGGCCGCCAGCTCTTCGATGATGGCGTCCTTCTTCCCGGCGCTGTTCCAGCGGCGCAGGAACTGGTCGAGACTCGCGTACTGGCTGCGAATGGCCTTGCGCGAATAGTCCTTCAGCGACTCGGTGACGAGCTTGCCGTCGGCGTCCAGATATTCGACGCGCTCGGTGGCCACGGTGACCGGCTTGCCGTGGACGTAGTACTTGGCGCGCGGCTCCTGAATGCCGGTGGGCGGCGGCACTGGGTCGCCAGGAATCAGGATCTCCTCTTGGTTTTCGTCGTCACCGTCCTCGGATGGATTCGGCGGGGGCTCGACTGGCAGCTCTGGAGGGATGGGCGGGTCGGTTTCACCGGGTTCGTAGATCTGAACCGGGTCGCCGTCGAAGCTGGGGTCGGCGAAGTGATTGGTGGCCTTTCTGAAATCCACCAGCGTGAAGTAGTACTTCTGCGTGTCTTCATGAATCCGTGTGCCGCGGCCGACGATCTGCTTGAACTCGGTCATCGAGCCGACGGGGCGGTCCAGCACGATCAGCCGGCAGGTCTGTGCATCGACGCCGGTGGACAACAGGCGCGAGGTGGTGACGATGACGGGATAGGGTGATTCGGGATCGATGAAGTTGCCGAGCTGCGCGGTGCCGGCTGCGTCGTCGCCGGTGATGCGCATGACGTAGCGTTCGTTCTTCAGCGCCAGATCCTGGTTCTCGATGATCAGCGCCTGGCGCATCTTTGCGGCGTGCTCGGTATCTACACAGAAGACGATGGTCTTCTGCATGCGATCGCCGCTCTGCTTGAGGTAGTCGGAGATCCATTGGGCCACCCGCTGCGTGCGGGTGTCGATGACGATGTTCCGGTCGAAGTCCTTGATGTTATAGATGCGGTCGTCGATGAGCTGTCCGTGCTTGTCGGTTTCGCCTTTCTGAGGGCGAAACCCTGCGACATCGATGTCGAGGTGGACCTTGATGACTTTGTAGGGTGCGAGAAAGCCGTCGCTGATGCCCTGCTTCAGCGAGTAGCTGTAGACCGGCGGGCCGAAGTATTCGATGTTGGAGACGTATGCGGTCTCTTTGGGCGTGGCGGTCAGGCCGATCTGCGTGGCGGAGCGGAAATACTCCAGGATCTCCCGCCACGCCGAGTCTTCGGCCGCGCTGCCGCGGTGGCATTCGTCGATGATGATGAGGTCGAAGAAGTCGGGCGAAAATTCGCGATAGAGCTTCTGGCGATCTTCCGGGCCGGTCAGCGCCTGATACAGGCCCAAATAGATTTCGTAGGCCGTGTCGATGCGGCGCCGGGTATCGAGCGCCGTGGTCAGTTCGGTGTTCGAACCATCGTCACGTTCAATGGTGTTCGAGTGCGTGGAGAGCTTGGCCATGGTCTGCCCGAAGGGGCGGAAGTCGTTGACCATGGTCTGGTCGATCAGGACGTTGCGATCCGCCAGGAACAGCACGCGCTTCTGCTTGCCGGGCCGCCAGTCGGATTTCCACAGGCGCCAGATGATCTGAAAGGCGGTGTAGGTCTTGCCGGTGCCGGTGGCCATCACCAGCAGCAGGCGGTCGCGTCCCTTGGCGATGGCTTCAATGGCGGCGTTGATGGCGTTGCGCTGGTAGTAGCGCGGTTCCTTGCCGCTGCCGTCTTCGTAATATGGTTGCAGGACGATCTGCTCCTGCGTCGGGGTCAGTCCCTTCCAGCGCTGGTAGCGGTTCCACAGCTCTGCCGGCGAGGGAAACTGATCGAGCCCCAGGGTGCATTCCAGCTGGGCGCTCTGGCCGGTCTTGTCGTGGAAGACGAAGTCCTCACCATTGCTGGAAAACACGAAGGGTACGTCGAGTGCATTGGCGTATTCGAGTGCCTGTTGCATGCCATGCGCCGCGCTGAACGTGCGCTTCTTCGCTTCAATCAACGCGATGGGGATGTGCTGGTAATACAGCACGAAGTCCGCCCGCTTGGGCTTGCCACGCGCAACCAGCCTGCCACGGACGATGATTCGGCCTTTGGTGAAGGACACCTGACGGCGAATCTGCGTGTCTTCATCCCAGCCGGCCCGATACAGGGCCGGCGTGATGAATTTCACGCTGACATCGTCTTCACTCAGGCTGCCTGTCGGCACGGCCACTCCCTGTCCCTTAGGTCTCGCAGCACCTCTGTCACCAAGGCTATAAGCGAGGGGTGATTCGTTTACCAAAGCCTAGCGCTTTTTGCTGTGTGCTGGCATCCAGCTCGTTATCCCAGCTGAATCCGAAGTCCTGGGGATGAATGCAGGGAGTGTGGTCAGCGGGCAGGCACCGGCTTCAGGGAGGCCTGGCCCCTAGGGCGACCGCATCAGCCGGGACGCCGCCAGCCCGATCAACGCCAGCGCCGTGATCGTGAACGGGATCGTGCTGGCGCCGACCAGATAGCCGACAGTGCCGAGCAGGTCGGCTTCGCCGTATTTGGTGACGCCGGCGGACAGTCCGCGATTATTCGACAAATTCGCACAGTGGAAAAAGACGGTGTTGCCCCAGCCGGTGTAGACCATGCCCCAGACGATCCAGGCCCGGGCGCGGGCGGTGGCGCGGATATGCGGTAACGCCAAGCCGGCGATCATCATCATCAGGCCGTTCATGACGCCGGCGACGTGGGCGACACGCCAGCCGCGTTCGCTGCCGGGAATGGCGGCATCCACGTCGATGCTGACCGGCCAGACGGTGTAGGCGTCCAGGATCGCGAACACGAAGCCGAATCCGGACAGCAGGCCGATGATGGCGATGATCGCGCCGTGCGTGAGCAGGCGCAGCCGTCCCCGTGCCGCGGGGTCCAGTCCCGCCGAATCCGACTCCGTCATCGTTTCGCCCCTTGTTGTTTTCGGGTTTCTTGCCGGGGTGCCTGCAGCCCCCTTCTCCTCGATCCGCCCCGCCCGCCCCTTTCCCGCAGGCAGCGGCGACCGGCGTACGGCAGTTGAACCGATTAAATTGACACCGTCAACTTTTTGGACAGCGCCCCGCCCGATGTGAACGCAGGCGGCCTACTTGAAGACCTCGCGCCGGTATTGGCTCGGCGAGACGCCGGTCCACTTGGTGAAGGCGCGGGTGAAGGTGGTGCGATCGGAGAAGCCGAGCTTGGCGGCGATGGCGTCGATGTCCAGCGCGCGGTCCATCAGCATGGTCCGGGCGGCGTTGCCGCGCACGGCGGTCTGGATGTCGATGAACGAGGTGCCGGCGTCCTTGAGGCTGCGCTGCAGGCTGCGCTCGCCCATCTTCAGGCGCAGCGCGACGTCGCGGATCGACATCGACGGTTTCTGCGACAGCAGCACCTCGATGGTCCGGGCCAGTCCGCTGTCGGCGCGCAGTTCCTGCAGGCGGCGCTCCAGCCGCAGCTGCGCCTTGGCGTGCAGGGTCACCGAGCGATGCGGCAGCTCCAGATCCAGATAGCGCACCGGAAAGCGGATGCCGTCATGCGCGGCGCCGAACACCGGGTCGCAGTGGTACTGCCGGCGGTAGTCGGCCAGGGCGATCATCGGCGGGTGGCGGAAGAAGATCTCGAACTCCATCGCCTGCCCCATCATCTGCTCGATCAGGCGGGTGACGACGGAGACCACCACCTCCATGTAGGTCGCGTAGCCCTGGCGCTCGTCGCGGCCGTGCAGATCGAAGCGGATGGTGACGGTCTCCGCGTCAATCGCGTAGTCGGCGTGCAGCTCGGGATTGAGCAGGATCGGCAGATCACCCAGCAGCGGCAGGATCTGGCGCAGCGAGGTGCAGGACGCGAGGTAGGCGTCGATCTCCGGCGCCTGGTCGAAGGCGAAGTAGTTGCCGAGCACGAACGGAAAATGCGCGCGGGTCGAATGCGCGACCGCCGCCTCGTGCAGGCGCACGATCTCGTCGATGTGCGGATAGGTGGCGGTGTCCGAGGTGTCGTAACCGCCCGGGTCAACCTCGCGCAGCACCAGGTCGAGGCTGAACCCGCAGATCACGCTGACGCGCGCGAACAGGGACAGGACATGCGGGTTGAGAGTCAGCACCTGGGCGGGTCGTGGCGGTGGGGCGAGTCACTCTGCCACACCCCGCCCACGGCTGTCCTTGCTCTTGGTCGTTCCCTGGTTTTTGTATTCGTCGGTGCGGCCGGTCAGGCCGCGAGCAGCGTGGAGCGGCTGGCTTCCAGCGGATCGCCGCTGGCTTCGTAGGTCTCGTTCCAGACGCGGTAGCAGCTCGGCTCCTTGATCTGCGTCGGGTGGAAGCCGGGCTTGAAGTACTGCAGCACCGACGGCGTCATGTGCGCGAACACGCCACCGAACGGCTTGTACAGCCACCACAGCCCGCTGGCCCACAGCCTGGCGCGCTGGCCGAAGCTGAAGCCGTCCGCCTTGAGCACCTTGCGCAGGAAGTACAGCGTCAGCACCTGGAAGGTGACGACCGCCGCGGCCATGATGCCGACGCGCGTGAAGTAACCGACATTGGCGGTCTTCTGCATCACGTCGAAGGCCACGGCCTTGTGCTCGAACTCCTCGACCGCGTGCCACGCGAACACCGCGCGCATGCGCTCGTCGGCGCCGTGCAGGAAGTTGTCGTTGTCGAACACGGCCTCGGCCATGATCGCGGTCAGGTGCTCCACCGACGCGGTGTACACCAGCGGCCAGGCCTTGGGCAGCTTGCCGAGCTGCCACTTGAAGAAGCGGTCGCAGAACGCCTCGACCTCGTCGACCGGCACACCCTGGGCGCGCAGGCGATCGTTCCACTGGTTGTGGACGATGCCGTGCTGGCCTTCCTGGCGCATGAAGTCGCGCACCTCGGCGAGCTGCAGCTTGTCGGTGATGCGGTCGCGGAAGCGGCGCACGCTGGAGATGAAGAAACGCTCGCCGATCGGGAAGGTCATCGACAGCGCATCGACGAAGCGCGTCTTGAACGGATGCCCGTCCAGCCAGTAGCGCGGGATGTCGCCGTCCAGACCGAAGTCCAGATCGGTCCGCGGCACGATGTGCGTCTTGATCTCGTTGTTCATCGCTCGTCCTCCATCTGCGAGCTTCCGATCTTAGGAAGCCCGCCCCGGGCGGCGATAGGGTATTCGGCGACAGGATGTGGCATCCGGCGCATGCCATGCCCGGCGTCATTGCATTCGAAGTCGCCACACGCCTCCTGCGCGGCCGCCCTGCCCGCGATCCGCGTTCGCATTCCCGCCGCCGACCGCCGCTGCGGCACCGGATGCGGCCAGCCGGCAACGTCGCTTATGGATTGATTTCGTTTGGTTTTCAATCAAATCCCGGCACGGAGCCGGGGCGATCCACCGGCCCGCCGCATGGGGCGTTGCCCCTCAACAGGTCCACTGGTAGGATAAGTGACCTCAGCAGGAGCCATTCATGTTTCAGACGATCAACAAGCGGTCCGTCTCGGACGAAGTGTTCGATCAGTTGCGCAACCGCATCGTCTATCAGGAGCTGAAGGCGGGAGAGGAGCTGCCGTCCGAGCGGCTGCTGTCCGAAATGCTCGGCGTCGGCCGCAACGCCGTGCGCGAGGCGATCAAGCGCCTGCAGCAGGCCCGCTTGGTCGAGGTGCGGCACGGCGGCATGACCACCGTGCTCGACTACCGCCGGGAGGCCAGCGCGGACCTGCTGCCGAGCCTGCTGCTCGACCAGCAGGGCCGGATCCAGGTCGACGTGGCGCGCAGCATCGTGCGGATGCGCCAGGTGCTGTCGCCGGCCATCGCCGCGGACGCGGCCGTCCACGACAACGCGGCGACGGCCGACCGCCTGGATGCGATCGTCGACGCCATGACCGAGGCCGTCGCCCCGGCCGAGCTGCAGCGTCTCGCGTTCGAGTTCTGGGAAATCCTGGTCGACGGCAGCGGCAACATCGCCTACCGCCTCGCCTTCAATTCGCTGCGCAAGACCTACGAGCCGCTGTGGGGCCTGCTGACGCAGATGCTGGGCCGCGACCTGCGCAAGCTCGGCACCTTCCGCGAACTCGCGCGACTGATCCGCGAGGGCGACCGCGACGGCGCCACGCGCTGCGCGCGCGAATACATCGACGGCAGCAGCGACGCGATCTACCAGTTTCTGGAGCTGTACGAGCAGCACGCACAAGACAAGTCGACCGACACGACACAGGGGGAGCATCCATGACGAACAAGGTTCATCCGTCCGCCGGCACGGCGGAGCCCGCGAACCCGGCGACCGCCGGCGCGTTCTTCAAGGCGTTCTACGGCTACATGAGCCCGAAGATCCTGACGGCGCTCGCGCTGGGGCTGATCGGGTTGCGCGTCTACGTCGGCAACTGGCACGCCGCGGATCTGATCGCGCCGCTGTGCATCGTCGCGTTCTGGCCGGTACAGGAGTGGCTGATCCACGCCTACATCCTGCACATGAAACCGCGGACGATCTTCGGCCGGCGCTTCGACCTCAGCGTGGGCCGCTCGCATCGCGCGCATCACGCCAACCCGTCGGACCTGAGCGACATCACCATCAACAAGGAAGTGTTTCCGACGGTGGTGCCGGTGCTGATCGGCCTCGCCTACTGGCTGTTCCCGACGATCGAACTGGCGACCGGCGCGCTGGCGGCGTTCTTCACGCTGGCCCTGCACTACGAGTTCTGCCACTTCGTCGGCCACACCACGTGGTGCCCGCCGTTCGAGTACTACCGCCGTCGCCAGCGCATGCACCGCCTGCATCACTACCGCGACGAGAAGCTGTGGTGGGGCGTTTCGACCGGACTGGGAGACTGGCTGCTGGGCACCGCACCGGACCTGAAGACGGTGGAGAAGTCGCCGACCGTGCACAACGTCCACGGCCTGCTGCCGAAGGAGAGTCACTGAGCTGAAAATCGGGCGTCCCGTCGACGGGACGCCCGCGCGGTACCGCAGTAACCCGGGCACCCCGGCAGATGCCGGGACGGGCTCAGGCGCACACAAATCAGAAGTAGCAGGGGGGAGGAGACATGCTACTGGCGACATTGGTGCCGACGACGGCACCCGACCCGCGTTCGCGCGGCCGCTGCAGGCGTGCTGCCCGCGCAGTCCTTATGGGCTGTGCGCTACTGGCGGCGGCGGCGCATGCGCGCGCGGCGGAACCGGATGATCCGGACTTCGATTTCGACAGCTTCCTCGACGAGCTGCTGGTCGACGACGCCGGCACCGGCGCCGCCGCGCCGAAGACCGGGCAGGCGGCGTCCGCGCCCGCCGAAGCCTCGCCGCAGCCCGCGGAACCGGCGGAACCGTCGGAGTCGGAGCCGGCCCGGCCGTCCGAACCCGCACCGGCGTCTGCATCGTCTGCCGACGCGGCGACCGGGCTCGACGTGATTCCGCTGCCGGAGAAGGACGCACCGAAGACGCCGCGCCCGCCGCGCAAGCGCAAGGCGCTGGAAGAGATCGTGGTGACCGCGCAGAAGCGCGAGGAGAACATCCAGTCCGTGCCGCTGTCGGTGACCGCCATCGGCGGCGACGACATCGTCGACAAGAACATGGGCGACATGAACGAGGTCGCCACCTACGTTCCCAATCTGGACGTGCTGGCGACGCCGTCGTTCCCGAGCATCTACATGCGTGGCCTCGGGTCCAGCTACAACCGCGGCTTCGAACAGTCGGTGGCGCTGCTGATCGACGACGTCTATTACGGCCGCGCGTCCTACATCAACCAGGCGACGATGGACCTCGCCGCCATCGAGGTGCTGCGCGGCCCGCAGGGCACGCTGTTCGGCAAGAACGCATCGGCCGGCGCGATCCATTTCCGCACCGCGATGCCGGAACCCAACTTCGGCTTCAACGGCGACGTGCTGCTCGGCGATCTCAACCAGCAGCGTATCCGCCTGACCGCGACCGGCCCGCTGACCGACACCATCAACTGGCGCGCCGCGGTGATGCGGCAGACCCGCGACGGCAGCGTCTACAACTCCACCATCGACATCGACGAGGAGAACATCGACAACCAGGGCGCGCGCCTGCGCTTCGTCTGGGACGCCACCGACGCGCTGAGCGTCGGCCTGACCCTGAACGCGAACAGCATCCGCCAGCATGGCGAGGGCAGCCAGCTGATCCGCGCACGCGGCCGCCACCTGGCGGCGATGCAGGTGTTCGACCCGCGGACCTCGGCGGATCCGTTCGACGAGCTGACGGCGAAGGACAGCCAGGGCCGCGTCGCCCGGGATGCCTACGACGCCACCATCAAGGCCGACTGGACCTTCGGCGACGACTACGTGCTGACCAGCATCAGCAACTACACCTGGCTGGACGAAAAGGTGCGGATGGACGCGGACTTCTCGCCGGTGCCGTTCCTGATCCTCGACAACAACGAGGTGCTGAAGCAGTACAGCCAGGAACTGCGCATCACCTCGCCGCCCGGCGACATCGAGTTCGTCGGCGGCCTGTTCTACATGCGCTCGGACCTGAGCGCCGACTACAACCTGCGCGAGTTCCTGCTGCTGACCGAGCTGCTGCAGGTCACCGGCGAACTCGAGCGCATGGCCTGCCTGCAGCTGCCCGACCCGCAGGGCTGCCAGGACCAGGTGCTCGACAATGCCGCCAGCGGACGCCTCGCCGGCGAGCTGATCCAGTCCCGCCAGGCGCTGGCCGGCGGCCCTGCGCCGATCGAGACGGCGCTGACGCGCTTCGACCAGATCACCGACAGCGTGGCGCTGTTCGGCCAGGCGACCTGGCATTTCGCCGACCGCTGGTCGGCCACCTTCGGAGGCCGCCTGAACTACGAAGCCAAGTCGCTCGACACCGGCCACCGGCTGATCAACAACCTCACCGGCGGCGAAGGCAATGCGGTGATCACCGGCGTGGCCTGCGACCAGCTGCTGCCGATCGATCTGCCGCTGCTCGGCGACCTGCCCTCGCCGGTGAACTACTGCCTCGGCCCGAACCCGACCGGCGCGCTGATCTTCCCCTTCATCATCTCCGGCGACACCCAGTTCGAGGCCCAGCGCGATCGCGAGACCTTCAACTTCATCCCGAAGATGTCGCTGCAGTTCGACTTCGCCGACACGGCGATGGCGTACTTCACCGCGGCGCAGGGCTACAAGTCCGGCGGCTTCACCGGCCAGCCGAACAACGCCGTCAACCTGGAGTTCGACGACGAGACGGCGCTGACCTACGAACTGGGCGCAAAGTCAGAGTGGCTGGGCGGCGCGGCGCGCCTGAACGCGTCGCTGTTCTACACCGACTTCCGCGACCTGCAGGTCTCCACCTTCAACGGCGTCGCCTATGTCGTCGAGAACGCCGCGTCGGCGACGATCTACGGCCTCGAATACGAGGGCATGCTGATGACGCCGTACGGCGTGCTGCTGGGCCTCAACGGCGCGTTCACCCATTCGGAATACTCCGAGTTCAGCCAGGCCGCGTGCACGGCCGAAGACACCAACCCGCCGCCCTGCGACCTCACCGGCCGGCGCCTGCGGCTGGTGCCGACCATCAAGTCCACGTTCACCGCCGGCTGGCAGGGCCAGCTGTTCGACTGGCCGTTCCTGACCCAGGCCGGCATCACCGCCAGCTACACCTCGGACGTCGCCCTGGCCACCGACCTGGATCCGGTCGACGTCCGCATCGCGGGCACGACCTACGGGCTGCGGTTCGGCTTCAAGTCGGCCGACGACGGCTGGCACGTGACCCTGTTCGGCGACAACGTGACCGGTCACCGCTCCCTCGCGGCGGCCCAGGACACGCCGGGCTTTCGCGGCACCCATTTCGGCGGCGCCTACGTGGACGCAACCTATGAAGTCGAACTCGGCTACCGGTTCTGACCCGGCGACGGCGCCCCGCCTGCGGGCCCGCCTGATCGGCGGCTGCCTCGCCGCCGGCCTGCTGTGGGCGCCGTTCCAGCTGTGGAGCGCGGGGTCCGCCGACACCTGGCGCCTCGACCGGCAGGAGGACGGCATCGCCGTCTACAGCCGCGCGGTCGAAGGGTCGCAGGTGCGCGCGATCCGGGCCGAGGCCGACATCGCCGCGGCGTTCGGCGATACGGTCGCGCTGCTGCTCGACGCGCCGATGCGGCCGGCGTGGGACGAGATCTGCGCCGAAGCCACGGTGGTCCGCCGGATCTCGGACCGCGAGGACCTGATCTACCTGCACAACGACCTGCCCTGGCCGGTCAGCGATCGCGACATGCTGCTGCGCCGGCACTGGTCGATCGCCGCCGACGGCTCGCGGGCGCAGATCCGCGCCGCCGCCGCGGAGGACGGGCCACCGCCCGTATCCGGACGCGTCCGCGTGCGGCAGGCCGATGGCGTCTGGACCGTGCAGCGTACCGGCGTCGCCAGCGTGCACCTCAGCACCGTCGTCCACGCCGAACCCGGCGGGCCGATCCCCGCCTGGCTGACGAACGCCCTGTCGGTGCAGGGGCCGTACAACGCGCTGCGGAACATCCGGCACCTCCTCGAATCCGGCGCCTATCCGCCCGCCGGGCTGGACCCCGGCGGCGAACGCCTGCACCCTATCGGCGGCCCCCAGGCGCGGATCGTCCCTTGACGGACGCCGACGCGAAGACCGGGGCCGTGATGGCGGGGGAGAGATGAGGCACCGACGGAAGAACCGCACGACCTGGCAGCGCGTCCAGGTCCTGACCCGATATTCCCAGCGCACCGGGTTCTACGACCTGGTGCTGGTCAATGCGCTGAAGGCGCTGCTGGTCGTCGCCGCGCTGATCGGCCTGCTGTGGCTGGCCGGCCCGTACCTGTCGGTCTACCAGGACGAGCTGCGGCTGTTCATCGAGCGCCGCCTGCCGCCGGCCTACGTCTTCCCGCTGTTCTACGTATCCGAATCGATCCTGGGCATCCTGCCGCCGGATCTGTTCATGCTGTGGGCCAAGTCCCGCTATCCGGACACGCCCTATCTGATGGTCACCGTACTGGCGACGATCTCCTACCTGGGCGGCATCACCGCGTACGGCATCGGCAGCCGCATCGAGCACATTCCGCGGGTGCACCGTTACCTGTTCGAGCGCCACGCCCGGCATGTGGCGTTCATGCGCAAATGGGGCGGCGCGTTCATCGTCATCGCGGCACTGCTGCCGATTCCGTTCGCGATCGCCAGCACCATCGCCGGAATGATCGAGTACCCGTTCCGGAGCTACCTGCTGCTCGGGCTGACGCGCTACATCCGCTTCTACGCCTACGCGCTGGTCCTCTTCAACGTGATCTAGGGGCCCTAGTCCCATGACATACGACATCATCATCGCCAACGGCCACTACTTCGACGGCACGATGCCGGCGGACGAAAGCGCCGGTCGCGGACAGATCCGGCATCTGGGCATCGCCAACGGCAAGGTCGCGGCGGTCAGCGCCGAACCGCTGACGCCGGGCGAATCGACCCGGGTCATCGACGCCAGCGGGCGCTGGGTCTGCCCCGGGTTCATCGAGGCACACTCGCACTACGACGCCGAAATCATCGCCGCGCCCGAGCTGGCCGAATCCGTGCGCCACGGCGTCACCACCGTGATGACGGGCATCTGCTCGATCTCGATGGTCTGCGCCGACCCGGAGGACTGCTCGGACCTGTTCACCCGCGTCGAGGCCGTCCCGCGCGACCAGGTGCTGCCGCTGCTGCACAAGCTCAAGCGCTGGCGCTCGCCGGCCGAGTTCCGCAACTTCTTCGAGAGCCATCCGCTCGGCCCCAACCTCGCGCCGTTCATTGGGCACTCCGACATCCGCGTGCGGGCGATGGGCCTGGACCGCGCGGTCAGCGGCGTGGAACCGACCGCCGGGGAAATGCGGGCGATGGAGACCATGCTGGAGGAAGCGCTCGACGCCGGCTTCGCCGGCCTCTCCACGATGACCACCAAGCTGGACCGCATGGACGGCGATCGCGCCTGGGCCAAGCCGCTGCCGTCCACCTACGCGCGCTGGCGCGAATACCGCCGCCTGCATGCGATCCTACGCCGCCGCGGCCGGGTGCTGCAGTCGGCGCCGGACGCGGTCGGCAAGATCAACATCGTCGCCTTCTTCCTCAGCGCCATCGGCTGGTTCCGCAAGGCCCTGAAGATGTCGCTGCTGACGGTGCTGGACCTCAAGTCCATGCCCAACCTCCACGTGCTCGGGCCGCTGGGCGGACGCTTCGCCAACACCGTGCTCAAGGCCAACCTGCGCTGGCAGTTCCTGCCCTCGCCGTTCGTCATCTACGCCTACGGTCTGGACTTCAACTCCTTCGGCGAGCTGGCCGACGCACGCATCCTGCGCGACGTCCGCAATCCGGAGGACATGTACGCCGAGGCCGCCAAACCCGAGTTCCGCGCGATCCTGCGGCGGAACATGAAGTCGATGCTGTCCGCCGGCCTGTGGCATCGCGAGTTCGCCGACGCCTGGGTCGTCGAATGCCCGGACGCGTCGCTGGTCGGCAAGAACTTCGCCCAGATCGGCCGCGAGCGGAACCGCGACGCCGTCGACACCTTCCTCGATCTGGCCCTCGAATACCGCGAGCGCCTGCGCTGGGGCGTGCAGTTCGCCGGCGAGCGCGTCGACGTGATGCGCAAGCTGTGCAAGGACCCGCAGGTGCACATCGGCTTCGCCGACTCCGGCGCGCACCTCAAGAACCTGGCCTCGTACAACTTCCCGCTGTGCATGCTCAAGTACGTGCGCGACGCCGAACTCGAGGACAAGCCGTTCATGTCCACCGGCCATGCGGTCCACCGCCTCACCGGCGAACTCGCGGACTGGTACGGCATCGACGCTGGCCACATCCGCGTCGGCGACCGTGCCGACGTGGTCGTGGTCAATCCCGAAGGCCTGGGGCCGGAGGTGTTCGACATGCGCGACGTCGACTTCCCCGCGTTCCACATGACGCGGCTGGCCAACCGCAACGACCGCGCGGTCGACGCGGTGCTGATCAACGGCAGGCTCGCCTACGACCGCGAGCACGGCTACGCGGCGGACCTGGGCAAGGCCACCGGCTACGGCCGCTTCCTGCCGGCCCGTCCGGATGCGGACGACGCGCGCAGCACGCAACCGGCGAGCGCGGCCGCGACGTGAGCCCGCATCGGACGCCGACCGTTCCCCGCATCCGCCGCGAGCGCGCAGCGAACGCCCCCGCCGACACCGGGTCCTGAGCGTGGCCGACCTGCTCCACGCCTGGCCGTACTGGATGCTCGGCGGCTTCATCCTGTTCGCCTACACCGCCGAGGCCATGACCGGCTTCGGCAGCATCGTCATCGCGCTGTCGCTGGGTGCGCTGATCCTGCCGATCGACGATCTGCAGACCGTGCTGGTGCCGCTCAACATCTGCATGACCGGCTTCCTGAGCTGGCGGCACTGGCGCCATATCGACTGGCAATTGCTGGCGCGCCTGATCATGCCGTTCATGCTCGCCGGCACCCTCGCCGGCTACGGGCTGCAACCGCTGCTGGGCGGCGCCCTGCTGAAGATCGGCTTCGCCGTCCTGGTGCTGTGGTTCGCGCTGCGCGAGCTGCGCCGGGCCACGCGCGGACAGGTCAGCGCACCGAAGCCCGGCTGGTGGAGCCGCACCGTGGTACTGGGCGCGGGCGTCACCCATGGCCTGTTCGCTTCCGGCGGACCGCTGCTGGTGTACGGCCTCGCCGGCCTGCACCTGGACAAGGCGCGTTTCCGCGCGACCCTGATCCTGGTCTGGTTCTCGCTGAACAGCCTGCTGACGATCCTGTTCTTCAGCCAGGGCCGCCTGCAGCCGCTGGCGCTGCAGGTGCTGGCCTACCTGCCGTTGATCCCCGTCGGCGTGATCCTCGGCGAGCACCTGCACCACCGCGTCAACGACGCGGCGTTCCGCCTGTGGATCTATCGCGTGCTGGTGCTCGCCGCATCCGCGCTGCTGCTGTCCGGCCTGCTGCAGCTGCGCTGAGGGGCCGCGTCGGCGACGCTTTCACATCGATTCTTCAGGTGCAGAGGCGGACGGCAATTTGGACACTTTGAAATCCGAATCGAGTGCGAGCTTCAGATATCGCTCGAATCGGATGGCCTGCGCTTTGCGAGTGATTGCCCACATGCCAAGTGCATACAACGATATGACGACAAATGCGAGAAGGCTTCCCGCTAGCGTGATCTCTGGCGGCCACGTCCACGCGGTGTCCTTGAACTGCAGATACAGCGCAACGAAGAGGGATACCAAGCCTAACTTCTCGACTCCACCTAAGACCAACATGGTGCCATGCTGCCAAGCGGCGATTCTGTTTGAGACAAAAATCAGCCGCGTCTTCAGCTGTTGCTCAGAAAAAGTGCGCAACCATGAGACAACAGATTGGTAGCCCTTGAAGTCCTGCTCAAATTCAGTCGAACCGCTGCGGTCGTCAAATTTTGCGCTTTGAATCGTTCTTGCGAGACCCAGGCCTGTATAGATAGCCCCTCCGACGACTTCAGTTGCAAGGCCCAGGAGGGCGAGCAGCTTTCCGACGGAGGCATGCGGACTGATCAGGATGCCGAGGATTCCCACCACAATGCCGGCCAGCGCTGCGTACAGTCCATAGTGCTCGGCTTTTCGTGGCGGGGGATCACGATCCGGAAAAGCCTCGTCAATTTTCTCCTGGAGTATTTGAAAGCTGAGCTCGTCATCTGATTGCATCGAAGCTGCTCCGTTGTCAGAGGGACTCCTGATGAGTCGCAGGCATTCTGCGCTCCTGCCTTTTCTTCGATTCTTACAGTCTTTCTATGGAAGTTACGTCGTCCTGTTGGTGATCCACACCGTCTGGTACGGCGCCAGCTCGATTTTTTCCTCGATCCCCTCGTAGACCCGGCCGCCGATCAGGTCGTACCAGCTGTCGGTGACGATCAGGTTCAGCTCCGTCAGGCTCACGGACTGCGGTTCGCGGCTGATGTTGTTCAGCACGAAGATGCTCTGGCGGCGATCCATGCTCTGCCGCCAGAACGCGAAGATCTGCTCGCCCAGATGCAGGGTGAACTGCGTCGCGTTCGGATGGAACGCCGGTTGCTGCGCGCGGATGCGGATGAGGCTCTTGAGCGCGGCCAGCACGCGGCCGTGGGTATTGGCCGGGTCGGACAGGACCGACTCCAGCGCCGGGCGCTCCCAGCGATGGCGGTTGATCGAACGCGCGTGCCCGGTCATCGCCACCAGCGCGTGGTCGTTGCGGGTGCCGATGAGGCTGTGGATGTAGAAGGCCGGGATGCCCTCCAGGGCGAGCATGATCGCGTGGGCGCAGACGAAGCGCTCGAAGCCGTACGCGTCCGGCCCGTCCAGATGGCCCTGCAGGGCATCGTAGAGCGCGATGTTGATTTCGTAGGGGCGGCGCTGGCCGTTGTCCAGCGCGCGCCAGGACACCTGCCCGCCGCTGCGTTCGGCCAGCGCGATCAGGGCGTCGATCTCCTGCTCGTCGAGCAGGCCCTCGGCCGGACGCAGACCGATGCCGTCGTGCGACGCGAGGAAGTTCAGGTAGGTGGTGCCGTTGCGCGCCGGCGGCATGCTCATCATCCAGCGCTTCAGCGCGCCGCAGCGGCCGCTGACCAGGCTGAACAGCAGCAGCGGCGGCAGCGAGAAGTTGTAGACCAGATGCGCCTCGTTGCCGTTGCCGAAGTACGACAGGTTCTCCCGGTTGGGGATGTTGGTCTCGGTGATGATCAGCGCGGACGGGTCCTCGTGCTCGATCAGGCAGCGCAGCAGGCGCACCACCTCATGCGTCTGCGGCAGGTTCAGCGAGCTGCTGCCCTCCTGCTTCCACAGGAACGCGACGGCGTCGAAGCGGAACACCCGCACGCCCTGGTCCAGGTAGTGACGGATGATCCGCACGAACTCCAGCAGCACCGCGGGGTTGGCGAAGTTCAGGTCGATCTGGTCGTGGCTGAACGTGCACCACACATAGCGCAGGCCGTCGCGGGTCTCGGTCGGGCGCAGCAGCGCGCTGGTCCGCGGCCGCACCACCGCGCGCAGGTCGGCACCGGGGTCCATCTCCACGAAGTAGTCGCGCCCCGGCGCCTCGCCGGCGCAGTAGTTGCGGAACCAAAGATGCTCGGCCGAGCAGTGATTGATGACCAGGTCCGACATCAGGCGCCGCTCCTGTGCCAGCGCCCGGAGATCGCCCCAGTCGCCCAGGTCTTCACGCACGCTCAGGTAGTCGGATACCGCGAAGCCGTCGTCCGAGGTGTACGGAAAGAACGGCAGCACGTGCACCCCGGTGATCTCCGGGGCCAGATGTTCGTTGAGAAAACCGCGCAGGCTGCGCAGGCCGGGCTGGCCGTCCTCGACGACCGAATCGCCGTAGCTGATCACCCAGACATCGGAGGGGTCCCAGTAGTTGCGGAACTGCTCCGGCGTCGGCGTGCTCTCGTCCAGGCGCATGGCGGCGAGCAGCTCGCGCGCCAGGGCCTCGGCATCCCGCTCCGGATACAGGGCGCCCAGATGCGCCTCCACGCGCAGGCGGAAGTTGCTGGCCGGCGCGGACATCAGGCGTACGCCTGGTGGTCGTCCTCGACCGCCTGGTTGAGCATCGGGAAGATCCCGTCGATCGCGCTGAGCACCCGGTTCCAGCTCGGAATGAACGGGGTCTCCATCGGGTTTTCGAGGAAGTGCGCCCCGGCGCGCACGATGTTCTGCGCGAACATCTCCACGGCGCGCTCCTCGGCGTGGATGTCCACCTTCAGGCCGTTCATCGTCGCGTCGTTGGCGTAGGTCTCGATGAAGTCCAGCGCGATGCGGTAATACGTGGCCTTGATCGAACGGAAGTGCTCGCTGGTGAACACCACGCCGGTGGTCGCCAGCTTGCGGTAGAGCGCCTTGATGATGTCCACCGACATCTTCGACAGGCCCTTGCCCGCGTCCTCTGGCGACAGGTCCTGATGCTTGTGGTCGTAGACGTCGGCGATGTCCACCTGGCAGATCTTGTTGGTCGCGTAGTTGCGGTACATCTCCGACAGCACGCCGATCTCCAGGCCCCAGTCGCTGGGAATGCGCAGGTCGGTGACCGCGTCGCAGCGCATCGAGAACTCGCCGGCCAGCGCGTAGCGGAAGCTGTCCATGTATTCCAGGTACGGAACCGGACCCAGCACCGTCTTCAGCGTCCGCAGCATCGGCGTGACCAGCAGGCGGCAGACGCGGCCGTTGAGCGAGCCGTTCGCCACCCGCGAGTAATAGCCCTTGCAGAAGCGGTAGTTGAACGACGGATGCGCCACCGGATACAGCAGGCGCGCCGGCAGCGCGCGGTTGTAGGTGACGATGTCGCAATCGTGCAGGCCGACCGCGCCGCCGATGCCGGTGGAAAGCAGGTAGCCCAGGCAGTACCAGACGTTGCAGCCCTTGCCGAGTTCGTGCGGCGCCAGCCCCTCCTGCTCCAGACGCTGGTGGATCGCCTGCATCCTCGGGCCGTCGTTCCACAGCACGCGGTGGCGCTGCGGCAGTGCGCCGAAGAACTCCCGCGCGGCGCGGTACTGCTGCTCGTCGGCCCGGTCCAGGCCGATGATGATCTGCGTCAGGTAGGGCAGCTCCTTGAGGATCTCCAGGATCGGCCCCATCGCCGGCCCTTCGAGTTCCGAGTACAGGCAGGGCAGCACCAGCGTCAGCGGCCGTTTCTGGTTGAAGGTCCGCAGCTCGGCTTCCAGATCCTCCAACGGGCGGTTCACCAGGTTGTGCATGGTGGTGATGACACCGCCCTGATAGAAATCGCTCATCGTGTAGACCGCCCTCGTAAAAGCCCTTGCGCAAAAAGCTGCCCGATCGCCTCCGCCCACCCGGCCGGCCCCATGGACGCGGTGTCGATCACGCGCGCATGGGCACCGATGTCCGGCAACGGGTGCACCGGCGAGCGTACTCGAACCGCCACATCCGCGGCAGCCAGCATCGCCGCGTCGTTCTGTCCGTCTCCCAAAGCCACTAGCAAAGGTCGGTCCAACATCGTCCGCAGCGCCGGCAGCGGCGTGGCCTTGTCGTGCCGCCCCTGCACGTGGAAGAAGCGCCCGCCGCGCAGCAGCTGCAGATCGTGCCGCTCCAGCAAGGCCTTGAATTCGGGGATCGTATCGTCGCCGTCCAGCCAGCGCAGCGGCTCGCTCCAGCCCCGCGCCAGTGCCTGCCGGGCCGCCTCTGCGCTCAACCCGGTGTGCTGCTGGACCCCCGCCACGCCCAGGTCGTCGAAGCTCTCGAAGCGCCAGCCCATCCGCGCGCGCAGATCCCGCAACACCGCCAGCAGTTCCGCCCGGGGCCGGCCCCAGGCCTGCAGGACCGCGCCGTCCGCACCGAGCAGGGCCGCGCCGTTCTCCACCACATACGGCGCATCCAGCTCCAGGCGTGCATGCCACAGCGCCGTCTCCGGCACCGTCTTGCTCGTGTTCAGGACCAACGGAATGCCGGCCGACCGCAAGCGCCGCAAGGCCGGCAGCGCTGGCGTGTAGTCGTAGCTGTGGTGATCGAGCAGCGTGCCATCCATGTCGCTGACGATCAGCGGAGCCGGCGCGTGTCGGTCCTGGTCACTCATCCATCTGGCATCCCGTTCCTGTACGAAGGCCCGCGGCCTCAAGCACCCGTCGTGCGGGTGGAGTCAGCAAGAAGTCTGCCGCAAATCTGCGGCAACTCGCATCAGGACCGGACGCGGTGCCGGCTGGAACGCCCGCCGCCTCAGCGGCAGTCAGTCGCCTGAAGACTGGATGGCCGCATCCGCCCGCAGCCTCGGCCGGACCCGCATGCCGCCCGGGTTCCGCCTCATCCCGAACAAGAGGCGCAGCCCGTCGACGCGGCGTATGGCTTCCGTCACCAGCAGCGTGCCCAGAATCGTTCCGCCCAGTACCACCGCGGGCTCGACCACGGGCCCCAGTGCCGCCTGGCTGGCGGTGTAGCCGATCACCACGATCAGGGTCTGATGCAGGATGTACCACGAAAAGACGCGCTCGTTCGCCCAGGGTAGCCAGCGCATCGGACGGTTCAGCAGGCGGTGTCCCCAGGCCAGCACGACCAGGATCCACACCCAGCGGTTCAGGTAGATCAGGAACATCTGCGCGGCGTTCTGTGCGGCATCGTCACCATCCATGACCTCATTGGCGAACAGGAAGGCGGGAAAGCTGAGCATGCCCAGCAACAGCCAGACCCAGCGGGCCCGCGTGATGGTCGACCACAGCAACGCCTGACGGCCGATCAGATAGCCGCACAGGAAGAAGGTGCCGAACACCGCATGGGCATACACATCGTCGAACAGCGCATGGCTGACATACGGAAACTTGGGGAACACGAACTCGCCGGCGAGCATCAGCGGCGCCAGCGGCAGCAACAGCAGCCACAGCCCGCGCAGGCCCGCGCAGCGATCCGAAAGCCGGTCCAGCCACCCGGAGAACGGCAGCAGGAACAGTGTGTAGAGCAGCAGGTACGGCAGATACCAGAGGTGATTCCAGGTCATGCCGTATTCCGCGCCGTCGAAGCCTCCCTCCGGCCAGGGCCGGAACTGCAGATAGCGCAGCAGGAAGGCGCCGTAGCTGCCGTCGAAAACGCCGTTGCTCACGGCCTGGAGGTAGGCCTGCGGCGGAACCACGACGAGAATGCCGAACAGCAGCGGCAGCCCCAGGCGGCTGATGCGCTCCCTGGCGAATCCGCCGCGACGGGTCTTCGGCAGCCGGAAGTGCACCGCCAGGCCGCTGATCAGAAACAGCAGCGGCATGCGCCACTGGCCGCTGAACCGCATGAACGGCTCCAGCCAGCTGGCCGTGTAAGCGGACTTCACGTGCCAGTCCCAGGGCACGTAGAACATGCCCACGTGGTAGAGGATCAGCAGGCCAAAAGCCAGCACGCGCAGCGCGTCGATGTCGTAACGGCGGTCCGGATTCATCGGGATTCCCAGGTCGGGCGGCGAGCGCACCGTACGCGCCGGACGGCGCCTCGCGCCTGCGGTTTGGGCCCAATCGAAGGCGTTTTGTGACCGGCGGCGGGGATTTGTGACGAGCGGTTGGGCAGTTCGGCGGCATTTGGTTAGGCTGCGCGGATGCGACTGACCCTGGAGCGATACAAAAAGCACCGCCGCGTGATCGAGGTGGCTTTCTGGGCGGCGCTGCTGACCCTCAACACCGTGATGAACACCCTGGTTGTCATCGCCGACTTCCGGCGCATTGGCGACGATACCGCGGCCTGGAAGCCCGCCGTCTGGGAAGGCACCAGCACGGTGATGATCGCGGCGCTGATCCCGCTGATCGTCTGGTTTTCCGGCTGGCTGCGGCGACGCTTCGACTGGAAGCACGCCCTGCTCTTCCACCTGCTCGCAACCGTCCCGTTCTGTCTGGTGCATGTCGCCGGCATGGTGGGGCTGCGCAAGCTGATCTACGGACTCGTCGGCGCGTCGTACGGGTACGACGCGTGGCTCCCGGAGCTGGGCTACGAATATCTCAAAGACTTCCGCAGCTATTTCCTGATCCTGGCGATGATCGAGCTATACGGACTGCTGCTGCGCCGCTGGCAGGGCGAGGCGCGCATGCTCTCCGACGACGCACCCACACCGCAGCCGGTGACCGACCGTTTCCTCGTCAAGAAGCTGGGGCGCGAATTCCTGGTCAAGGTGGCGGACATCGACTGGATCGAATCGGCCGGCAACTACATCACGCTGCACGTGGGGGATACCGACTACCTGCTGCGCGAAACCATGGCCAATGTGGAACAGCGCCTGGCATCCCAGGGATTCGCCCGGGTTCATCGCAGCGCCATCGTGCAGCTCGATCACGTCGCCGACATCCGGATTCACGACACCGGCGATGGCTTGGCGCGCATGCGCTCGGGTGCGCAGGTACCCGTCAGCCGGCGCTACCGGGCGGAGCTCAGGCAGCGATTGCAGTAACCGGCATCAGCCGTGTTCACACCGAACCTGTGCGGCGGCAGCTTGTCACAAGCCTATCGCACGAATAGCAACATTCGATTGGTATCAGAAAGTCCGGCGGATTAGGGTGCTCGGCAAGCCCGCAGCATTCTGACCCCGTGGTACCCCACCCCCAAGGAGACGAACATGAGCCTGAGAATCAACGACGTGGTACCCAACCTCGACCTGGAAACGGATATCGGTAACTTCAAGCTGCACGACTTCATCGGCGACAGCTGGACCATCCTGTTCAGCCACCCCAAGGACTTCACGCCGGTGTGCACCACCGAATTCAGCGCGGTCGCACAGCTCGCCGCGGAATGGGAGAAGCGCGGCACCAAGGTGATCGGCCTGTCCGTGGACGGCGTCGAGGAACATAAGGCCTGGAAAGCGGACATCGAGAAGTTCGGCGGCGCCAAGGCGACCTTCCCGATCATCGCCGACGACTCGCTGACCGTCTCCAAGGCACTGGACATGCTGCCCGCGGATGCCTACCTGCCGGACGGCCGCACCGCCGCCAACTCCGCCAGCGTCCGCGTGGTCTTCATCTTCAGCCCGGACAAGAAGCTGCAGCTGTCGATGACCTACCCGATGTCCGTGGGCCGCAACTTTGCCGAAGTCCTGCGCGCGCTGGACGCCCTGCAGGCCACCTACGGCACCCCGATCGCCACCCCGGCCAACTGGGTGCAGGGTCAGGACGTCATCGTCGCGCTGTCGCTGGATGACGCCGCCGCCCGGGAGAAGTTCGGCGAAATCGACATCAAGCTGCCGTATCTGCGGACGACGAAGATGCCGGGCTGAGCTTGGAGCGTCGGTTCAAGCAAAAAGTGGGAAGGGTCCATGTGGCCCTTCCCGCTTTTTGATGAATCAGAACGCTAGGTCTATCCGGAAGCACTCTATTGCATGCATCTGTTTCTGACACCGTACGTCAAGCAGATCCATCATGCAGTCACAATGCTTAGCTCTTTACGGGTTCTACCCCGTAGTCACGGACGGTTTGGAAAGAGCTGAAAATTTCTGATCCTGCTTGGCGACTCTACGTCGCATTCTGGGATTATGGAACCGCTCGATGTAGTGAAACAGATCGGCCTTGGCGATATCGAGCGTCGCGTATCGGGCCTTGTTGACGCGCTCGCGCTTGAGCGTACCGAAGAAGCCTTCACAGGCAGCGTTGTCGCCGCAGTGACCGACGGCGCTCATCGAGCACAACAAGGTGTTCTGCGCCAGATAGCGTTGGTAGTCGTCACTACGAAACTGACCGCCACGATCCGAATGCAGAATCACCGACCAGCCGCCTTGGCGCTGCCAGATCGCCATCTCCACGGCACGGATCACCATCTGACGATCCTGCCGATGGTGCATCGACCAGCCGATCACCAGCTTGCTGAACAGATCGAGGACCACGCATAGATACAGCTTGCCCTCGTCGATCGCGATCTCGGTGATGTCTGTCACCCACTTGGTTTCGGGCTCCAGCGCCGTGAAATTGCGCTCCAGCAGATTGCGCACGCCAGGTGGCGGCAGGTTGGGCTTGGCGCGCTGGCCTCGCCGTTTCTTCCGAGGCCAACCTTGCAGGCCATCGCGCGCCATCAGTCGCGCGACGCGATTCAAGCTGGCGGGTTCGCCTTCCTCGGCCAGATCCTCGTGCATCCGCGGCGCGCCCAAGATGCCGCGGCTGTCTTCGTGCAGCGCACGAATACGCGCTAGCAGCCGATCGTTATCGAGCTGGCGTGCGCTCGGCCGGCGGCCGCTCCAGCCGTAGTAGCCGCTCCTTGGTCACGCGCGCCAGCTCGCGCTTCAGGCGGGTGACCTCCTCGTCCCGTGCCGTGCCGCTGCCAACGAATGCGACTTTTTCCGGGCGTCCCAGCTCGCGCTTCCAGCGCGTCAGTAAGTTGTCTCGAATGCCCAACTCGCGTGCCACCTGCGCGCAGCTCACGCCGGGCTGGCGTGCCTGCTCAACCGCCCCACGCTTGAACTCCGCGCTGAACTTCCTTCGCTTCGACATGAACACTCCTTTCGGCCATTGTCAGCCTTCTCGAAAGTGTCCGTGCTATCGGGGTAGAACCCTTGTTGAGCTTACGCGAGTAAGACATTGCTGGCCCCAATACCTTGAAGTGAGCTCTTTGTACTTCATCCCGCTGTTTCAGGCGACGCATGCCTTTCCAGTGATCGACTAGGATCATGATGGTATAAATGTATAATTTATAGTATGTTTATACTATGCCTTTACACCAGTCAGACGATCAGCGGCTCGCATGTCTGCAGGACTACTATGCGGGCCAGCGGACGATGCCGTCGTACCAACGGCTTGCTGAGATCTTTGGCTACGCTTCGCCGTCTGCGGCCGCGGCCGCGGTAAAGCGGTTATCACGTTCGGGCTATTTACGCCGCGGTGAAGGAGGTCGAATCAGCCCGGGCGAGAAGTTCTTCGAGCGAGCGCTGGGCATAGGGCGTGTGCCCGCTGGCCAGCCAGCCGACATTCATGACGTGGGCATCGATACGGTCTTGATCGACAGCCAGTTGGTCCGCGTTCCATCCCGAACCTTTGTCGTCCAGATCAAGGGCGACTCGATGATCGAGGCAGGCTTACTCGACGGGGACTTCGTTGTCGCAGAGCGCGAGGCGTACTGTCGCGAGGGCAGCATCGTTGTGGCGCTGATTGATGGCCAAGTGACGGTCAAGTATCTCTGCGAGGACGGATCAGACGCTTTTCTGCGTCCAGCCAACAGAGCGTATCAAGACCTAAGGCCTAAGCAGGATCTTCAACTCATCGGATTGGTTGTGGGCAGCTATCGGAAGTTTGTCTAGGGGAAACCATATGTCGCAAAGCAGCCGAATTGAATGGACAGAAGCAACGTGGAATCCAACAGTGGGGTGCACCAAGATTTCCCCTGGATGCAAGCACTGCTATGCGGAGACAATGTCGAAGCGGCTCAAGGCAATGGGTACGCCGGGATACGAGAACGGATTCAAACTCACCTTGCGGCCCAACCGATTGGACGAGCCATTGCAGCGCAAGAAGCCGACCGTGTATTTCGTCAATTCCATGTCCGATCTATTCCACCAGAGCGTGCCGGACACCTACATCGATCGGGTATTTGACGTTATCTTGCGTTGCCCGAATCACACGTTTCAAATACTTACGAAGCGTGCTGATCGGTTAGCTCGCTATGCTTCGACCCGAAATCTCCCGCGTAATGCTTGGCTGGGCGTATCGGTAGAAGATAGGAAGTACGGTGTGAAGAGAATCGAGCATTTGCGGAATGTGCGCGCAAGTGTCCGTTTCTTGTCAATCGAACCCCTCCTGGAATCGCTGGGTCAGATTGACTTGACCGATATTCATTGGGTTATTGTTGGGGGGGAATCGGGACCTAAGGCGAGGCCCATGAAGCTGAATTGGGTGCTTGACCTCAAGCGGCAGTGCGAAGCGCAAGGCTCCCAGTTCTTCTTCAAACAGTGGGGGGGCTGGGGGGCAGATGGAAAACGTCGTTCAAAAAAGGCCAATGGCCGCATGTTGCGAGGACGAACCTGGGACGACATGCCTCAGCTTGCGCACTTGGTCTGACGCGATACGCGAATGACCCGACGCCACTACAACTGGCGGAACGGTCCGGCAGACATTGAGCAGCACAGCATTGCGAAGCACGAAGTGCTCCGCGCATATCTGGCTCGGTACTTCGAGACCCTTGCGGGATATCCCCACCATGATCGATTTCGATTGACATTGGTCGACGGATTTGCAGGCGGTGGAGAGTACGTCCACAAGAACACCAAGGAATTGATCCTCGGCAGCCCGTTCGTGTGCTTAGAGGCTGTGCAGGATGCCGAAATCAAGCTCAACATTGGGCGAAAGAAGCCGCTAATCCTCGATGTCCAATACTTCTTCGTCGAGAAGGATCGAGAGGCTCATCGCTATCTGGAGCATTCGCTGCGGACACGCGGCTACGGCGAGAAGATTGGTCAGAGCATCCACCTTCGCAAGGCCGCTTTCCAGGGCGAGGCCGACGGGATCATTGCTGCGGTAAAGGCACGGAGTCCACGCAGCGGGCGGGCAATATTTGTGCTCGACCAGTACGGATACAAGGATGTTCCAGGGCCGTTGATACAACGAATCTTCAACGAGCTCCCCGGCGCAGAGGTAGTACTGACATTCGCCGTTGATTCACTAATCACGTATGCGAACGACGGAACGATCACGGCGGAGTTGCTGCGAAAACTTGGCCTCGATGGCGTCTTCGGCGGTCGAACTATTAGCGAGATCCGCGAATCGGATCGCGAATGGCGACTGCTGATCCAGAGTGTCCTTTACAAGGGGCTGATCGAGCGATGTGGCGCCAAGCACTACACCCCATTCTTCATCCGCAATCCTCGAGGGCATGGGGACTACTGGCTAATTCACATGTCACAGCATCCCCGTGCGCGAGACGTGATGACTGAAGTTCACTGGGGCCATCACAATCATTTCATTCACTACGGCGGTGCCGGGCTGCAGATGTTTCAGATGGTTGGATACGATCCCGACAGCGACTCCGATTTTGCAGGCCAAGACCGGTTGGGTTTCGAGTTTGACAGCGTTGCACGAGACCAAAGTATTGCGGCACTGATGGAGCAACTTCCAGCAAGGATCTACGCCAACTCTGAAGGCGTTTCATTTGAAGAGCTGTTCGATTCAACATGTAACCAGACTCCGGCGACAGCAGAACTGTACAAGGCTGCCCTGGCGAATCTGATCGGCGAAAAGGTAATTCTGGCCACGGGGCGCAACGGCGGCGTGCGCCGTTCCGCAAAATCTATTCAAGCAGGCGATCGGCTTTCTGCACCGCGCCAGCGCGACTTTTTCATCTTCGGTTGATTCCAGGGGCGTTACCCACTAGATAGGATGGTACCTAAGCGTGGAGATTGATAGCGACTACGTTGGGCGGGAGCAGGCCTTGATCAAACACAGCCTACTCAAGAGTTACCTGGAGGTTGTGCTTTCGATCATCGGGGTCGATGGTCGTAAAACGAAGATCACCTACGTCGACTGCTTCGCTGGACCTTGGGGGCCAAAGGGTGAAGACCTCAAGGGAACGTCGATCGCAATCTCACTAGAGATCGTGAGCGCGGTTCGCGAAATGCTGAACCGGATGCCTCGTGTTCCGTCGATTGAATTCACAGCAGTGTACGTTGAACAGAACAAAGAGCGCTTCAAGCGTCTTGAGCGGTATCTATCTGGGAATACCCCGAATGGAATAAGAAGCATTCCCTTGGAGGGTGACTATTTTGATAGGCAGGACGAGATCCTGAAGATCTGCGGGGACAGCTTTACCTTTTTCTTTATCGATCCTAAAGGGTGGACAGACATTGGTATTGGCCGATTGTCGAAGCTTTTAAGGAGGCCGCATTCGGAATTTCTGGTGACCTTCATGTACGACTTCATCAATCGAGCGCTCGGGATGAAGGATTTGAAGGACGAAGTTGAGAAGGTTGTCGGCCCGCTCAGTAACGACGATTTGGAGCACATCAGGGGGCTGTCTTCGACGGAGCGCGGTCGCTTCGTGGTTGGGAAATATCGCCGGGCACTAGAACACGAAATGGGGGGTAAATTACCGAATCACGCGCGTTCGTACCACGCTGAAATACTCAATCCGAAGGCCAACCGAGTTCACTACCACCTCGTCTATTTGACTCGACACCCCAAGGGGCTGGTGAAGTTTGCAGAGGCGTCTGCAAAAGCAAGCTATCTACAGCGCGTGGTGCGGGTACAAACCGAGTTCAACCAGACTGGGCAGAGCCGCCTCTTTTCGGCCGAACAGGTTGCCGATATGGTCCGGGGCGGAGAAACCCCGCTGAGCGACGTGAAGAAGTACTGGCTTTCAATGCTTTCGGATACGCCATTACGCTGCGACGAGGCGCTTCTGGCAACGGTACTGCAGGAGACTGGCTGGTTGGTGTCGGATATTGAGAAGGCAATTCTAGAGCTCTTGTCAGAGAATCGAATTGCCAACCTGGACTCCAAGGGTAAGCGCCCCGCCCATCCTGTCCATTTCAGCAAAGGCGAGCGGTTAGTTCTGGGAAGTGGTAACTGATCCGCGAAGTGTGGATGAAAGACGAAGTGCGAGTCTGCGAAAGATGTGAATGTCCGATTGGACTTCCCCTGCGACAGTAGGCATTGCCGGCCTATGACTAAAGTGCCCGCAACTGCGCAGCTGTCCTCAGCCAATATTGGGGGTGCCGTGGCTGCGGCCGGCACTTCAAACCAGGCCGCAAAGCCGGCCTACCTTCAGCACTTCAAGCAGATGGAGGCGTTGACGTTTGAGGGCGGCGCAACTTGTGAGACTTGGGAGCTCGATGTTCCTGGCGATGCGGCATGTTTAAGTGAGTGGGCCAACAGATTTCGCCAAACTTACTGCCTCGACAGCGACCTCGATATCCTGCGCGAGGGGACGGGTAAGTCACGAGCCGAATACCTGTTGGACCTAGTCTTCCCGGACAAGAGTGCGCCTCCAGGGCCTGCCGTCCGCTCAGGCGATTTCGCGGAGCTGCTGGTCTCAGACTACGTTGAGTTCGTCCTCGGCTACTGGGTTCCACGCGGAAAATATGCAGAGAAGGGCAGCCGTGACGAGTCCGTTAAAGGGGTCGATATCATCGGCTTTCAGTGCCCGGATCCAAGTCACCCGAAGCCGACAGACGAGATGCTGGCCTTTGAAGCGAAGGCTCAACTAAGCGGGGGCAATTACAACGACCGACTGCAGGTCGCGGTCAATGACTCAGGAAAAGACTATCTCCGTGCCGGCGAGACGTTGGCTGCGATGAAGCGTCGGATGCACGTAGCTGGCGAGCAGGCTTCCATATTGGTCGTCCAACGATTTCAGGACGCAGTCGATCGCCCTTACCGGCTTCTTTCGGGCGCGGCTGCCGTTCTTTCAGATGAGGCGTTCGATCAAGACGCGCTCAAGAAAACTACGATCGCCGAACACAACAACTCTGACAACCTGAAGCTGATTGTCATCAAGGGAAAGAACTTGATGACGCTTGCCCATGCTCTGTATCAGAGAGCTGCCGATGAAGCCTGAATTCAACAGCCGCCGGTACTTCGGCATCACCCGCTCGAAGGGGAAGATGTACGAGTTGGGACTGCCTGAAGAGTCCCACATCGCCGTGCCGGAGGGGGTCGAACCTGCCGCCTTGTTCCCGTTGTCCATTGGGACGCTGGTGGATGCGTCAGCGGCACTGAATGACGCTGCCGACGTCCAGGGTGGATTGGCCGAAGATCTACGCGACGACATCGGCTTTGCAGCAAGTTTTTTCGATGCCTACTTGGGCTCCCGATTCGATACCGATGTGTCGCGGGAAGTCACGCTGCTCGCATCTGCCAGCTATTTCTTGGGTCAGCGCCCGGGAAGCAGCCTGGTGCTCGCTCGGCGACTTCAGGCTGAAAGTGCTAATGCCATTGAGCACCTGACTGTCTGGGCATTACAAGCTGACTGGCGGCACCCTCCCAATCTGGCTGCGCACTGGCTGAACGATCTGCTCTACGAGCTCTCCGTTCGTTTGATGGGTCACTTCAACGACGGCACCCCGCCCGAGTCGGTCGTCGAGTTGCTGAGCGAGCTTCGTCGTTTGACCTATGCCAGCGGCACCTCACGGGAAGTTGTTTTTGCTGAAGTCGCGTCCGCCGTGGTCAAGCTGCGCTTGGCGGGATCGGCTTGGACTCTGTTGCCCGGTTTTAGCGGATTGGACGATGCAGCTTGGACTGAGGCGATCCGTCGTCCCGGCTTCCCCAAGGAACTCTGGCCATCCCAGAAGCTGCTCGGCAAGGCCGAGCTTTTCGCTGGGAGGTCGGGTGTAGTCCAAATGCCCACAAGCGCAGGCAAGACGCGTTCCGTCGAAGTCATTCTCCGAAGCGCATTTCTGGCTGAGCGGACGCGGGTCGCTGTGCTCGTCGCGCCGTTCCGCGCCTTGTGTCACGAGATTGCCACTTCGCTGCGCCACGCGTTCAAGGGCGAAGACGTCAAAGTCAACGAGCTTTCCGATGCCCTGCAACTAGACTTCGCGGACCAGCTGGCCGAGCTGTTCGGCCAGGCGGCACCCACTACGTGCCACCTCATGGTGTTGACGCCGGAGAAACTCCTGTATGCGCTCCGGCAGGAACCGAACCTGATTCGGCACATCGGAATGGTGGTCTACGACGAGGGGCACCAGTTCGATACCGGCCCACGCGGCATTACCTATGAACTGCTGCTTACGGAAATCAAAGGACTGCTTCCGGCAGCCTCGCAGACGGTGCTTATCTCTGCTGTCATCAGGAACGCCGTGGCGGTTGGCACGTGGCTCATCGGTACTGAGCCGAACGTCGTCGATGGTACGGGACTGTTGTCGACGGCTCGGTCCGTCGCGTTTGCGACCTGGAGCGAGCGACTCGGGCAACTGCTGTTTTTTGAGTCAGACAGCTATGCGCGCCCGGATTACTTCGTACCGAGGAGTATTGAGGCTCAAGAGCTCGAGCTTCGCGGGAGGGAGCGGAAGGCCAGACTATTTCCGCAGAAGGGCGACGATGCTTGGAAAGACGTTTCTCTTTACCTAGGAATCCGATTGGCCCCGAGTGGTGCCGTGGCCGTGTTCTGCGGAAGGAAAGACACGGCAAGTGGCCTAGCAGAACGTGCAGTTGAGGTGTACGAGCGAGGATTCAAGCTGCCAACGCCTGCCGCAGCGTCTGACGCCAATGAAATTCAAAGCTTGACCCATCTGGCGGCGCAGCACTTTGGCACAGACTCCACGGTGACGAAGGCGGCGGCGCTCGGCGTTTTTGTCCACCACGGAACGACGCCACAAGGATTGCGGCTATCCATTGAGCATGCGATGCAAAGCGAGCTAATCAAGCTTGTGATTTGCACTTCGACCCTGGCTCAAGGCGTCAATCTGCCGATTCGGTATCTCATCGTCTCAGGGGTAAGGCAGGGAGCTGAGCGTATCAAGACGCGGGACTTCCAGAATCTGATTGGCCGAGCCGGTCGCGCGGGCATGCACACCGAGGGCCTTATCATTTTTGCTGATCCCAAGGTCATTGATAACAATCAAAAGGAGCAGTGGCGCCTGCAGGCAGCGGTTGGGCTACTGAAGCCGGAAAACTCCGAGGAAACTTCGAGCTCGCTCCTCGATTTGCTGGCGCCCGTTTCGTCCCCAGGTGGCTGGAACACCCTGCCTGTCCCGATAGCTGACGTGCTACAGGCCTACTTCAAGAGAGGCGACGAGCTGCAAGCTTGGGCTACTGAGATGACCGATGCCCACCGGCAACTTGGATTCGACCAACGGTCGTTGATAAGAGAAATATTGAGTAGGCAAAAGCTGTTGTCCGCCCTCGAAAGTTACTTGATGGCCAATCGTGGCCTCGACGACTTCGAAGACATGTTGCCAAAAGTACGACACCTAGCGGCCTCGACGCTGGCTTATTCCCTCGCTGACGAGGCCACGAAAGAGGCACTTGTGCAGCTCTTTGAGTTGTCGGCTACGTACATTGAGCAGCTTGTTCCTGAGCCTGCTCGACAAGCGGTGTATGCAAAGACGCTGCTAGGCGTTTTCGATTCGAGAAAAGTAGAAGCCTGGGTTCAGGAACGTGCGGATGCGCTGCGGTCGCTTGCGACATCTGATGTATGGCTGCAGGCGGTGTGGCCGCTATTTAATGCCGTGGTCGATGACAAGTTACTGACGGATATGGAACCCGCCGGCATGTCGATGCTGCTCGCGCAGGGGTGGATGCGCGGAAGCTCATATCAAGAGCTGATAGCTTTGGCGAAGAATGCGGAGGCTTCCAAGCCTTGGGGCGAGGCTGCTCGGCGCAAGCTCAACGACGCTGACGTACTTCAGTTTTTGGAGGGCTGTCTTGGTTTTGACTGTCCACTTGTCGTCGCTGCCGTTGGGCAGTTCCTTTACGGGGCTGCTGGGCTCAATGGCGAGGAGGCTGGAGCGCTAAACGAGTTCCAGAAGTCTTTGGCTTATGGTTTGCCGAGCGCGCTCGCAGTATCGACGTATGAGTCTGGTCTGGCTGACCGGCACATCGCACAGGACGTCGCGGTTGAAGTTAGGCTGGCTGGCTACAATGGGGGGTATTTCCGCTCAGCTCTGCCTGAGTACCGTGACATCGTCGCCCGCGTACTGGCTGTTTATCCAGCCTACTTCCGCTCGGTGCTCGATAGTCTTTGATTCGTATGGCGTGCTTGGCAGACAAGGTTGCGACTTTGGGCCCTGACCATTCTGCAACGTCGATCGCCTAGTAAACCCGCAGCAAGCGAACCAGCTGGCTAACCTTCGCGTCGTATCCGGTGCTTATTAAGTAGTCACGGGGCGATACTGGCGGCAACGGCGCGTCGGCGAGCATTTCGTCGCTGATCAGATCGACATTGGGCGTCGCCAGACACGAGAGCGCTTCAACGGCGCTGATCTCCTGAGGAAACGCTGGCAAGATCGCACGAAGTCCCGGCAGTTCTTGATTCTCATGAAACTGAAGGGCCGGCAAGCGCGACTCGCACCCATCCGAGAGCTTGAGCAGTGTGCGGTTCCTAATGCGCTGACGGATGCTTTATGTGCTTACGCCCAGAATCACCGCCACGTCGGCAACGGTTAGTCCCGTCATGAATAGATCGAAAAGCACGTAGCCAGATTGGCGGCGAGCACGTGCTGCGCATTGTTGCGTTGTTGGATCAGGAAGCATGCCCACACGGTGGAGGGCTACCAGTTCGCCCTCGGTCAAGGCGCGATCTGGAGGGAGCGACGGCGGCTTGGAGTCATGGTTTCGGCTCGCGAACGCTGCCGCCGCGGCTCGGATTTAATCGAGATCGCTAGCCGTGGGGCTAGTGGGTTGGCGGTAGACGTTGATTGCCTGCAGAAGCGGGTGCCGAGGCATAGCTCCGATCCTCAATGGCTTGCTGTCAGTTTGAGCCGTCTGATGCGCCGCATCCACGGTCGATCCGTGCTTGCGTTGGCTGTCGAGCCTCGACAGGGCGATCCGCCGCTTTGCGGTCGAAAGCAAATCTGAGCTTAGGCTATCGGAAGCGGATTGTGCTGCTGCAGCAGATCTAGGTTTAGCTGCCGATTCCGTTGATCGTGCTTTGCAGCAAATCCAGGCATAGCTGGTAATACATCAGCAAATCCAGCTTTAGCCAAAAACGATCTGGCCCAGACTCGTAAAAATCTGGGCCAGATGTTGTCCTTACGCTGTGTGCTGGTTTAGCTTCTTCAATCCCAGCTCAGCGCCCCACCCGTCTGGTATTCGGTGACGCGGGTCTCGAAGAAGTTCTTCTCCTTCTTGAGGTCCATGACCTCGCTCATCCACGGGAACGGGTTTTCCGCGCCGGGGTAGATCTGGGCGAGGCCGATCTGGCTGCAACGGCGGTTGCAGATGAACTTGAGGTAGTCGTTGAACTGGCTGGCGTTGAGGCCGAGCACGCCGCGCGGCATGGTGTCGTGCGCGTACTGGATCTCCAGTTCGGTGGCTTCCATCAGCATCCGCTTGATCTCTTCCTGGAAGTCCGCGGTCCAGAGGTGCGGGTTTTCCAGCTTGATCTGGTTGATGACGTCGATGCCGAAGTTCATGTGCATGGACTCGTCGCGCATGATGTACTGGATCTGCTCGGAGGCGCCCATCATCTTGTTGCGGCGGCCGAAGCTGAGCAGCTGCACGAAGCCCACGTAGAAGAAGATGCCCTCGAACACGACGTAGAAGGCGATCAGGTCGCGCAGCAGGCGGCGGTCGGCTTCCGGCGTGCCGGTGTGGAAGTCCGGGTCCGACAGCGACTGGGTGAACTGCAGGCTCCACGCGGCCTTGTCGTGGATGGACGGGATCTCACGGTACATGTTGAAGACTTCGGCCTCGTCGAGGCCGAGGCTTTCGATGATGTACTGGTAGGCGTGGGTGTGCAGCGCTTCCTCGAAGGCCTGGCGCAGCAGGTACTGGCGGCATTCGGGGTTGGTCAGGTGGCGGTAGACCGCGAGCACGAGGTTGTTGGCGACCAGCGAGTCGGCGGTGCTGAAGAAGCCGAGGCTGCGCTTGATGATGGTGCGCTCGTCCTCGGTCAGGCCGTTGGGGTCCTGCCAGGTGGCGATGTCGGCGGACATGCCGATTTCCTGCGGCATCCAGTGGTTGTTGCAGGCGGACAGGTACTTGTCCCAGGCCCACTTGTACTTGAACGGCACGAGCTGGTTGAGGTCCGCCCGGCAGTTGATGATCTTCTTGTCGTCGACCTGGATGCGGCGCGCGCCCATCTGCAGGTCTTCGAGGCCGGTGGCGCCGGCGACTTCGGTGCCGCTCACGGCCCGCTCGACCACGGCCGGGTGCGGCTGTGCCCTGGGGGCGGCCGGTTGCGGCGCGGGGGTGGCGGTCGGCTGTGCGGCGGTGCCCGGCTTGTCGTCCCAGTCCAGCATCGTTGTGTGCTCCTTGCGGCGCGCTGGCGAACGGACTGCGGCGGCAGGGTCCGGCGGCGCCATGGTGAATTCGTCTGTCCCCTACGGGGCCGCGCCGACGCCGGAAACCGGGCTGGAAGGAGGCGGGATGGCCACGGGCTGCGCAGCGGCGACGGCCGCTTCAGTCCAGTGCTCAATCCCTGTAGTAAATCGATCCCCTGCCCGCCCCGGCGACGCATCCCCGAGATGACGGCTAGGTTGCACCCGGCCCGGGGTGAAGTCAAGGGCGAAACACTACAGGTTGTGTCCGACTCGCCATGCGCTCGCAACATGTAGGTAAAGAGCACAGCTTTTCAGACGCTTAGGCACAGCTTTATCCACAGCCCGGCGGCGCCCCAACCCCTGCAATCGGCGGCGATGGGGCGGGTTCGGCACTATCCGGCGCCTATGCCAAATCCCAACTTTGGGTAGGGGAAAAAGTGACGGCGGGATGTTTGTCTAACACGTACGAGAATTAGATCTACAAAAGGAAAGGGAATGAACTTTTTTTGGCATCGGGCCTACCCGCTCGAGGTGCCATTCGAGGTCGACCTCGAACGCTATTCCACGATCCAGGAGCTGCTGCGGGCGTCGATCGCCAAGCGCCCGGACGCCGTGGCGTTCGACGACGGCAAGTCGGAGATGACGTATCGCCAGTTCGGCGACGACGCTTCGGCATTGTCGGCCTATCTGGTGGCCGCCATGCAGCTGCGGCCCGGCGAGCGCGTCGCGCTGATGGTGCCGAACAGCATGGCCTACCCGATCTCGGCACTGGCGCTGCTCGAAGCCGGTCTGGTCGTGGTCAACGTCAATCCGCTGTACACCCCGCGCGAGCTGGAACACCAGCTCAGCGATTCCGGCGCCAAGGCGATCATCATCGCGCGCCCGCTGCTGAACAAGATGCGCCCGGTGCTGGACCATACCGGCGTGGATCGGGTGATCGCGGTCGATGTCGAGACCCCGTGGGAGCCGGTCGAGGCGCCGGTGCCCTGCGACCGCTGCGTGGGCTTCGACGAGGCGCTGGAGCGCGGCCGCGGCCTGGCCTTCGTCGCGCCGGAGATCAGGCCCTCGGCCACGGCGCTGCTGCAGTACACCGGCGGCACCACCGGACCGTCCAAGGGCGCGGTACTGACCCATGCGAACCTGGTGGGCAACGTGCTGCAGCTCGAAGCATGGCTCAGCGCGGTGGTGCGCCCGGACCGCGAGGTGTTGCTGACCGCCCTGCCGCTGTATCACGCCTACGCGCTGACGGTTAACTTCCTGTACGGCTCGCTGATCGGCGCGCGCCTGGTCCTGATCAACAATCCCAAGGACCTGCCGGGCCTGGTGCGGCGCATGCAGCAGCACCGCATCACGATGATGACCGGCGTCAACACGCTCTATAACGGGCTGATGAACACGCCGGGATTCACGGAGATCGACTTCTCCGAGCTGCGCCTGGTGATCGGCGGCGGCGCCGCGACGCAGGCGGCCGTGGCCCGGCGCTGGGCGGCGCTGACCGGGACGCACATCGTCGAGGCCTACGGCATGAGCGAGACCTCGCCGGTGCTGTGCATGAATCCCGCGCCGGCAACCGATTTCAACGGCTCGATCGGCTTCCCTGTGCCGATGACCGAACTGACGCTGCGCGACGAGCAGAACCGCGACGTGCCGATCGGCGACGCCGGTGAGCTGTGCGTGCGCGGCCCGCAGGTGATGAGCGGCTACTGGCAGGCGCCGGAGGCCAACGCCGCGGCGTTCACGGCCGACGGCTTCTTCCGCACCGGCGACATCGCGCGCATGGACGACCGCGGGCGTTTCTTCCTGGTGGATCGCAAGAAGGACATGGTGCTGGTCTCCGGCTTCAGCGTGTTTCCGAGCGAGGTCGAGTCGGTCTGCGCGGAACACTGGGGCGTGCGCGAATCGGCCTGCGTCGGCGTGCCGGACGAGCGCAGCGGCGAGGCGGTCAAGGTGTTCGTGGTCAAGGGCGATCCGACCCTGACCGAGCAGGAGTTGATCGCGCATTGCCGCAAGCGCATGACGCCATACAAAGTGCCGCGTCATGTCGCGTTCGTCGACGAGCTGCCCAAGAGCCCGGTCGGCAAGATCCTGCGGCGCCTGCTGCGGACGGACATGAGCCAGCGCGCCTGGGTGACCCGGGCCGAAGTGACCTGATCCTCGACGGCCCGGCCGCGCGGCCGCCCGTCGCAAAACTCGAGGTGCCCCCAACTTCCGGTAGGGGGCACGTCGCTTGTTGTCGGGCACATTGCGTCCGAAGCGTATTGACTGGAGAGAGAGAACGATGAGTGCCGTAATGCAGATGCCGGTGGGCGCCACCGCCGAAAACGCAGCCGATGAGCTGCGGATGCTGTTCGACCGTCAGGCCGCGCGCGCGCTGGAACTGCGCCGCTCGACCGCCGAGGAGCGCAAGGTGCGGATCCGCAAGCTGCTGGATCTGATGGAAAAACACCGCGAGGACATCATCGCGGCAGCGGCCAAGGATTGCGGCAAGCCCGCGCCGGAGGTCGAGCTGACCGAGATCTACCCGGTGGTCGGCGAGGCCCGCGAGGCGCTGCGCCACATCGACAAGTGGATGAAGCCGCGCAAGGTCGGCACCACGCTGTCGACGTTCGGCACCAAGGCGCAGATCCGCTACGAGCCGCGCGGCGTGTCGTTGATCATCTCGCCGTGGAACTACCCGGTGACGCTGTCGTTCCGTCCGCTGGTGTCGGCGTTCGCCGCCGGCTGCCCGGTGATCCTGAAGCCGTCGGAGATGACGCCGACGCTGTCGGCGCTGATGAAGCGGATGATCGAGTCGGCCTACGAGCCGGAGGACGTCGCTGTCGTCGAAGGCGCCGCCGACATCTCGCAGCGCCTGCTCGCGCTGCCGTTCGACCACATCTTCTTCACCGGCAGCCCGAAGATCGGCCGCGTGGTGATGGCCGCCGCGGCCAAGAACCTGACCAGCGTGACGCTGGAACTCGGCGGCAAGTCGCCGGTGATCGTCGACCGTGACGCCGATCTCGACAAGGCCGCGCGCAACCTGAGCTGGGGCAAGTTCACCAACTGCGGCCAGACCTGCATCGCGCCGGATCACATCTATGTCCACGAGGACATCGCCGACGCGCTGATGGACAAGATGCAGCAGCGGATCAAGCAGACCTTCGGCCAGGATGCCAACACCCAGCTGCAGAGCAAGGACTACGCGCGCATCGTCAACCACCATCACCACGGCCGCGTCAACGCGCTGCTCAAGGATGCGGTGGACAAGGGCGCGCGCATCGTCACCGGCGGCACCAGCGACGCCTCGCAGAACTACCTCGCGCCGACCCTGATCACGGACGTGCCGAAGGATTCGCAGATCATGGAGGAAGAGATCTTCGGGCCGGTGCTGCCGATCATCCGCTTCCGCGAGATCGACACGCCGATCGCCGAGATCAACGCGCGTCCGAAGCCGCTGGCGCTGTACTACTTCGGCCGCGACAAGGAGCGCATGGAGAAGGTGATCTCCAGCACCAGCGCCGGCGGCACCGTGGTCAACCACGTGGTGCTGCACTTCCTGCATCCGAACCTGCCGTTCGGCGGCGTCAACAACAGCGGCCTGGGCAACTCGCACGGCAAGTTCGGCTTCGAGGCGTTCTCGCATGCGCGTTCGGTGCTGATCGACAAGTTCAGCTCGACGCACATGCTGTTCCCGCCGTACACCGCCGGCGTGCGCCGCCTGATCCGCGCCGCGATCCGCTGGCTGACCTGATCGGCCGGAAACAGCCGCAAGCAAACGGAAGGGGCGCCAATGGCGCCCCTTCTGTTTCGTGCTCCCCTCAGGACCCGCAGGCCCGGACACCCCGCTAGTTGATGAGCGTCAGACGCCGCGCCTTGGCGATGGCACCGGAGCGGCTGCGCACCGACAGCTTGCTGTAGAGGTTGTGCAGGTGCCACTTGACCGTGCCCTCGGACACGAACAGCGCGTCGGCGAGCTGCTTGTTGGACATGCCCGACTCGATCATGCGCAGGATCTGCAGCTCGCGCTTGGTCAGCGGCTCGAGCACCGCCGGCGTGTCCTCGGCCGTGGCCGTCGCGGCCTGTTCCGGACTGTCCTCGATCCTGATGTCGCAGGCCTCGATGATGCGCTGCAGATGGCTCGACGCGCGCCCGTCGGCTTCGGCCAGACCGCCCTCGCGCTGCATCAGGCGCAGCAGCAACGGGTGCAGCCACGGCCCCTCGTCGACGAAGACGCGGATCATGTTCTCCGGCGCGGCCAGGCCGATCGCCTCGTGCACGCTGCGCAGGGCGTCGTTCTCGTTGCCGGTCAGGTGCAGGGCGTGGGCCCGGGTCAGCAGCAGGTCCACCAGCTTGAGCAGCTGGTCCTGCGCACGGGCGTGGCGGATCAGCGGCTGCAGGATCTCCAGCGCGCTTTCGGCGTTGCCGCGGGCGATGGCGATGTGCGCCTGCAGCTGGCGGCTCTTGTCACGGATCAGCTCGGCGTAGCGGTCGTCGTAGATCGTGCCGGTCAGCGCCGGCGACTTGACCAGTTCCTCGGCGCCGACCACGTCGCCCTGGCGCAGGCAGATCATCACCCGCCCGAACAGCATGCACACGACCATGCGCGGCGCGTTGCGCTGCACGCCGAGGGTCTCGCCCTCGATCAGGATGTCCTTGGCGTCCTCGTAGCGGCCTTCGGCCATCATCACCCGCGCCAGCGTCAGGTAGCCGACCAGGATCGGGTCCAGCGAGCTGAACATCGCCAGGAAGCGCAGCCCATGCGACAGCGCCTCGCGCGCGGCGGCGAGATCGTTGAACTCGTAGTACAGCCCCGCCGACAGCGCCGACAGCACGCAGCTACCGTGCGAGTTGTGCCCGAGCTTGTCGCGGCACACCGCCAGCGCGGCCTCGGTCTCGGCCAAGGCCTGCTGCAGGCGGCCCTGGCGCATCAGCGTCATCACGCTGACCGCCTCGGCCCAGACCCGGCCATAGGGCGAACGCGTGAAACGCTGCTTGGCGTCACGCGAAACCGCGAGGGCCTCGTCGAACTTGCCCTGGCTCTTCAGCGCGAAGCCCATGGCCGTGGTGACCGACGCGGTGAGGAAATCGGGGCGGTCCGGATTCTCGTCGAGCCACTGGCGGCCGGTGCTCAGCGTCTGACCGGCATGATCGGCCAGCGCGTGACCGACGACATCGACCGCGCGGCGGTAGCTGCGCACGACCGCGAGCAGTTCCTCGGCGTCCGGGGCCTTGCTCGAACCGATCTCGGCCAGCAGCGCGTCGAGCGTGGCCTGCGCCTCTGCGAACTGGTGATGGAAGTTCAGCGACCACGCCAGGCTGATCTGGATCTGCGGATAGCGCGCCAGCACCCGCGGCGACAGTTGCTCGATCCAGCTCAGCAGGGTGCGATGCTCACCGCGCCACTGCACCAGCTCCTCGGCGTACATCGACAGGATCTGCGCGGCGCGCTCCTGCAGGCCGGCGCGCAGCGCGTAGTTGATCGCATCGTCGCGGAAGTCGTGCTGGATCGACCAGGACTCCGCGCGCTTGAGGCAGTCCATCCAGCCGTCCGGATCGGACGCGCGGAAGCGGGACTGCAGGAATTCGCCGAACAGCGGATGGAAGCGATACCACTCGCGGCGGTCGTCCATCGGCAGCAGGAACAGGTTCTGGCGCTCGATCGACTCCAGCCGCAGCTGCGGCGCCTTCTCGCCGGTCAGCGCCCGGCAGACGTCGGCGTTGATGCGGTCGAGCACCGAGATCCGGAACAGGAACGCGACGTCGTCCTCGCCGAGGTTGGTCAGCACCGCCTCGGCCAGGTAGTCGGTGATCTCGCGGTTGGAACCGCCGAAGTTGCGCACGAAGCCGGAGGCGTCGCTGCGCGAGCCCATCGCCAGCGCCGCCATCTGCAGGGCGGCGATCCAGCCCTCGGTCTGGCGGTGCAGACGCACCATGGTGTCTTCGTCGAGCTTGAGCCCGTACATCCGCTGCAGGAAGGTCTGGGTCTCCTCCAGCGTGAACGCCAGCTCACGCGCCGAGACGCGCGTGACTTCCTTGGCCAGCATGCGGCGCTGCAGCGCCAGCCCGGTGTACTCGCGCGCGCTGAGGATCAGCAGCACATGATCCGGCTGGTTGCGGCAGATCCAGTTGAGCGCTTCGAGCGCGGGGCTCGATTCGAGCACGTGCACGTCGTCGAGGACGATCACGCAGCGCGCGGGGTCCTCCTGCAGGGCGCGCAGCAGCTGATCCAGGCCGGACTCTTCCGAATAGATCGGCGCTTCCGCGCTGCGGAACTCCTCCGGCAGCACGGCATGCAGCAGATTTCCGATGAAGCGGACCGGATCGCGGTGGCTCTGGTTCAGCGCCAGGCGATGGATGCGCCGCCCCGACTCGGACAGATCGCGGATCCAGCTGTCGAGCAGGGTCGACTTGCCATAGCCCGCCGGCGCCACGATCTCGACGATCTGGCGCTGCCCGTTGACCACGTCCCCGGACAGGTCGAGGCGCTGACGCCGCAGCGCACGCTCCTCCACCGACACCCGGACCTCGGGTACCGCCACCCGCTGAACAGCCTGAATGTTTCTCTCGACAGCCAACCGCACGCTCTCCCCCATATTGATCCAGCTCTATGTGTACTCCGGGGCGCCGCGGCGTTCGCAAAGCACTGAAAATATGGTGCATTGCAACACGCAGACGTTCCCCGAGGGGCATACGGATAGTCTCGCACAAACGGTCGGACCGACCCTAACTTTCGTTTGGGCACCCAACCTTTGGCGAATTTTTGGGCGTGATCCGCGCGCATCACGGCGCGGATCGACCGTCCCTGCGGCGCCCTGCGCCGCATGCGCTCAGACGGCGGCGCGCATCCGGCGCGCGCCCAGTGCCAGCAAAATGGCCTGTACGAAAGCGCTGGCGACGGCGACGAGGAAGAACAGATAGGTCGCGGAGTTGGCGACGGCACCGCCGAACGCCAGCCCGCGCACCCCGAACAGGGTGCCGGTCAGAAAGCCCGCGGAGTTGGCCCAGCCGGTGACGATGACCGCGATCACATAGCTGCGCTGCGCCGACGGCCCCAGGCGCGCCGAGCGCCCGGCAGCGGCGAAGGCCAGCATCGCGATCGCGTTGACGATCAGGCCCAGGTGCGCGCGCCGCCAGGCGGTGACGTCACCGGGGAAGTCGAAGTCGATCCGCGGCAGCAGCGGCCACGCCGCGATGTGCCCGATCGACTCAAAGGTGAAGATGAGGCCGACGACGAGGCCGGCGCAGAACAGCCATGCGGCCCACTGGACGATGGCGGCGCGGCGCGACGCGGAAAGGGGTTCGGGTGCCATCGGAATCTCGCGGTGCCGGAGGTCGAATGCCTGAATCCGGGTGAGGAGGCCGGGAGTGGGCCGGGATGCTGCCGCACCCCGGCCCCGCGGTCCCGCCTAGAACTGGTACTTGAAGAAGAAGCCCAGGTTGTCGCGATCCTGGTACAGGTTGTTGGTCCCCGCACCGGTGAACATGTTGTAGGAGATCGTGAACGCGTAGGACTTCTCGTAGCGCGTCTCCAGCAGGAAGTTCAGCGACTTGCGGCCCTCGACGAAGTTGCCCGCCGGCCCCGGCGAGTTGCCGCCGATGTCGTGCATCCAGATGAACAGCGGCTGGATGCTGATGCCCGGCAGCACCGACTCGTAGCTGATGCGGCCGACGATGCGGTAGCCCCAGGAGAACGCGTCGGCAAAGGCCTTGCGCGGCGCCTGGAACGGGTTGAAGCGCAGGCCGTCCGGACCGATCGTGCAGGCCGGATTGGTCGAGCAGGCCAGGCGCGAACCGTTGGCCCCGCTGCCGTCGGCACCGGCACTGGCGCTGGTGGTCGCGGTGTACGGGCCTTCGATCTGCAGCTCGTCGAAGTCCGGCATGTTCAGCACGTGGGTCGCCGCCAGCTCGTAGAGCAGGATCACCTGGTCGGCGGCGATCCAGTTGTCGGAACTGCCGAGCACGCGGGTCGCGCCGAGGTTGTACTGCATCACCTTGCCCGGAACGTAGCCACGGATATAGCTGTTCGGCGGATTCTCGCCGATGGTGCCGCCCCGGTACGGAATGATGAAGTTGGGGAACGAGCGCGCCGA